>Ga0154020_10004353_pt1 | contig 16890 bp, 16 predicted proteins | sample Klosneuvirus_201_FD_109709 | JGI IMG/M metagenome (GOLD analysis project Ga0154020, IMG submission 109709) | Active sludge microbial communities from wastewater, Klosterneuburg, Austria - Klosneuvirus_20160825_MG | ecosystem: Engineered > WWTP > Aerobic digester > Activated sludge | place...
AAAGTGAGTCCGATCGTTTCTCCATTCGATTTTTTGCATTTAACTTCCTGTATAAAACATTGCTGTAAAGACAGAGTTCTTAATAGTTCGTCAAATTTAATTTGAGGTTCAGAGACAAATGAATCACAGCTTTTATTAATAATTTCCGATGGTTTAAGGCCAAGGATCGAAGAAATGGAACCGTTTGCATAAACGATAGTTCCATTCATGTTGAATAATACAACACCGTCTCGTGTCGAATCAAATAAGTCAATTGTTGCTTTCGCAATTTCGAGCCCTTTAGGCATAATGAGGGGATTTAAAGGAAAAATTTAATACCCCCAAAAATAAGATACTATTTCTAAAAAAAAATATTTTTATTGCCTTTTTTTAATTAAAATTAAAATTTCCAGCTATAAGTATCCAGCTCTTTCAGGCAAACTTCCAGTAATTTGATGCAATTACTAATGTCATTTTTATCGGCCATTTCAATAACCTGATGAATATGACGGGTTGGAATCGAAATAGCACCTGCAATTGCACCTGTTTTTCCCATGCGTTGGATCCCTGCAGTATCTGTGCCACCCGCTTGGAGTATTTCCGGTTGCCATTTGATTTTAAATTTTATTGCCATTTTTTTCATGTATTCTACCATGCGAACATCGCAGATGGTTGATGAATCCATTATTTTGATGCCGGCACCGGCACCAAGTGAAGTTACCTTTTCGTGTGGCTGGGCACCGGGTACATCGTAAGCTATGGTAGTATCAAGACCAAAACCAAAGTCAGGCTCAATTTGATGAGCTGCAACGCCTGCACCTCTTATTCCAACTTCTTCCTGGACAGTGAAAACAGCATAAATGTCATATGGAACTGACTTGAGTTTTCGCAAGGTTTCAATTAGTATAAAAACCGAAATCCGGTTGTCAATGGATTTACAGTTCACGCAATTTCCCATTTCTATTAATTCCCTCTGACGGGTAATTGGATTTCCAACAGAAACATATTTTTCAACTTCTTTTTTGTCCATTCCCAGATCAATAAAGTAGTCGTGTATCTGTGGAACTTTATTTCTTTCTTCAGCGGACATGATGTGAATCGGTTTGCTACCCATCACTCCGACTAAATCTTTTTTACCATGCACTATCACTCTCTGTGCAGTCAGTGTTTTTGGGTCAAAACCTCCCAACGTATGAAATCTGAGAAATCCTTTGTCATCAATATGGGTAACCATAAAACCGATCTCGTCCATGTGAGCAGCAACCATAACTTTTTTTGCCTGCTTTCCTTTTTTGATAGCTGTCACATTTCCCAGATTGTCAACCGTGATTTTGTCAACCAGGGGGGTCGCTTCGCGTAAAACTATTTCACGGATTCTGTTTTCAAAACCGGGGGCGCCGGCAGTCTCACAAATTTCTTTAAGCAGAGGGATGTTGAGTGCCATATATTTATTTTAAGTAGTAATTAAATATTTAGTGTTTATTTTACCTTTCCAAGTTTAATCATGTTCGTTCTTCCCTGATCTCCCAATGGAACACTGGCAAGATTTATCACAAGGTCTCCTTCTTTCAACACATTTTTCCTTTTTAAAATTTCCTGTAGTTCACTGATAGTTTGATCAGTGCCTACATTTCTGTCGTAATAAAATCCATGCACCCCCCAAATCAAACTTAGAACACTCAATAATGCCGGAACGTCTGTAAAGATAAAGATATCTGCTTGCGGGCGTTGTGCCGCCACTTTATAAGCCGTATAACCTGAGCGAGTAACCCCCACAATGGCATTGGCTCCTACCTGCGATGCCATCACGCAGGCATTGTAACACACCGAGTCGGAAATGTATGTCTCACTGGCTACATCAGGCAGATAGTTTCTGTTATATTTAAAAGAATTTGATTCAACGGTACTGATAATTTTTCGCATGTACTCAACCACTTTCACCGGATATTTTCCTACGGAAGTTTCGCCACTGAGCATCACGGCATCGGCCCCATCCATTACAGAGTTTGCTACATCATTCACTTCAGCTCGTGTAGGAGAGTAATTTGTAATCATCGTTTCCATCATTTGTGTTGCGATGATCACCGGTTTGCTAGCGCGAATACATTTTTCCACTAACATTTTCTGGATTATCGGAACCTGTTCCATCGGAAGTTCGACACCCAAATCTCCTCTGGCGACCATTAGAGCATCGGTTTCTCGGATTATCTGATCAATATCTACCAGCGCTTCAGGCTTTTCGATTTTAGCTATGACACGAATTTTTTTACCTGCCTTGGCTATTCTTGCTTTCAGGTCAAGAATATCGGCGGCATTTCTTACGAAGGAAAGTCCTATCCAATCGACATCCTGTTGAATGGCAAAATCAAGATCATCCAGATCTTTTTCAGTGAGACTAGGTAAAGAAATTTTTGTGTTAGGAAGGTTGACACCTTTTCGGCCCGATAAGATTCCTTCTCCTTCGATAACTGCAACAACTTCATCTTTCATATTGGTGCTTCTAACCCGCAGCTGAATTTTACCATCGTCAATCAGCACAAGATCGCCGACTTTCACATCCGCAGGAAATTGTTGATAGTTCATATACACACGCTCTGCAGTTCCAATGCACTCATGAGTGGTGAAAGTAATTTCATTCCCTTGCTTGAGCGTAAGTTGGTTTTCTGCAAGATCTCCGATTCTTAATTTAGGGCCTTGTAGATCAATCAGTATTGCTGCATGAAAGCCTACATCTAGACTGATTTTACGAATCGCGGCTATAATTTTTCTGTGCTCATCGTATTCGCCATGTGAAAGGTTCAATCGACATACATCAACGCCGCTGTGTATTAACTGACTTAGTATCTGTGGTGATGAAGATGCCGGACCGATGGTGGCAACAATTTTTGTTTTATTGGTAGCTAACATTTTCTTCTTTTAAGATGGCATTGTATTGAATCCATTTCTGCTGCAGCAATGATTCAACACTATTTAATTTTTTTTGATTATTGGGCTTAAGTAGCCGTTCCTTTTTCTGATGGAGTAAATTTGTGGAAGATTTTAAAATGGATTGATTACAGAAACAATAAATAAACTATGACCACTTCAAAATAACAAATTGTCCCTTGATTTTAATTTTATCGGATCAAGTTTGTATGCACCCAGAATAATGGAAATTTCTTTTAGTGATCCGAGAATAGTTGAGCCGTCAATTTGTGTCCGTCCTTCACGAATCATCAGGAAATAATCAATTTGTTTTTGTTCAGGGATAAGAAAGCCTTTGTTTCCTCTGTTTGATACCAGGCAAAACTGGTCTTCCTCTTTACTGTCAAATTTGAAAAAGGCAAAACCTTGCTCTTCCATTCTTTTGTTGTTGTAAATATCAAAGTCTTCCTGACGAGTCAATTTCAACTCCAGTTTCAAATTTATTTCTCTGCACAACCTGTAGTCCTTTAATTGACAGGCAATACCAAACAAGATGAAGTCAAATTTATCTTCTTCATTAAGTTTGAGTATTGTTTTCGACATCCTGATTCTGCAATTTTAATTGCAAAGGTATCATTTTGAGACTTGATATAGAATGATCTTGGGTTCCGTTATGATCATTATTCATAAGCCATTCATCTTTTCAGATTCCATCATTCAAAAAAAGAAGATGCAAGGCTCCGTTTCCGGGATGATATTTGAAATTAACGGTAAGTTATGATCCTTTTGTTCTGCACCATGAACACCTGCGTTTAAAATTTTAAAGACCAAGACTGGCACAGGCTTTCTCTGCAGCAATTTGTTCAGCTCGTTTTTTGCTGAAGTCTTCTCCACGGCTCATTTCTATACCATCGACCAGTACTCTTACGCGAAGAAGCCTCTTGCCTCCATTGTCTACCTCCTCCAAAAACTCAAATTCAACTTTTTTTCTTTCGCGTTGTGACCAATTGATCAAACGGCTTTTAAAGTTATTATCGGATTCTTCGATTTCATCCAAGTGAATATGGTTTTTGACAATTCGTGTCAGAATCAGTTTGCGGGTGCAGTCGTAGCCCTTGTCAAGATAGACAGCACCTATCAAAGCTTCAAAAGCATCACCATAAGCCGAACGTGTTTTAGCTCCCGGATCAATAAAGCCGGTCATCATTTGATCTATTCCCAATTTTAATGCAAGACGATTGAGATGTTCCCGGTTTACGATGCGACTTCTCATTTCAGTGAGGAATCCCTCTTCTTTGTATGGATATTTTTTGAAAAGCATCTCCGCAATGATTGTTCCCAGTACGGCATCGCCCAAGTATTCTAATCGTTCATTGCTGAGTTTAATTCCGCTATCGTGTTCAACTGCTGCGGAACGATGTCTGAATGCCAACTTATAAACTGAAATATTGCCCGGAGTAAATCCCAATAAATTCCTTAGCGAAAAGATAAATTTTTTATCCTTTGAAAAAAGTGTTCGGAAGGAATCAAATAAATTCAAGGATTTGTTTTTCTTTAAAGACAGAAAATATCCCGGCTGCGATCAGGAGTATTTTCGGAAGATGACTGAAGCATTGTGCCCGCCAAATCCAAATGTATTGCTAAGTGCCGCTCTGATGGTACGTTTCTGAGCCTTATGAAATGTAAGGTTCAATCGCGGGTTAAATGCCGGATCGTCTGTAAAATGGTTAATTGTTGGAGGAACGATATCATTCACTACCGAAAGAATTGCTGCAATCGCTTCAATGGCTCCTGCTGCACCCAATAAGTGTCCTGTCATGGATTTCGTAGAACTGATGTTCATTCGATAGGCATCTTCTCCAAAGACCGTTTCGATTGCTTTTATTTCCTGAGGATCGCCGATTGGAGTAGATGTACCATGTACATTGATATAGTCAAGGTCAGCCGGTTTCATTTCAGCATCTTCCAACGCTGCATTCATCACATTGGCAGCACCCAAACCGTCCGGATGCGGAGCAGTCATGTGGTATGCATCAGCAGACATTCCTCCGCCAACGATTTCAGCATAAATGTGTGCCCCACGCGCTTTGGCATGTTCCAGTTCTTCAAGGATAATGCATCCTGCTCCTTCTCCCATAACAAATCCGTCACGATCAAGATCAAAAGGTCTTGAGGCGGTGGAAGGATCATCATTTCTTTGTGAAAGTGCTTGTAAGGCATTGAATCCGCCGACACAGGTTTCGTTTACTGTAGACTCAGAGCCACCGGAGACAATAATATTTGCTTTGCCAAGACGGATATAAGTGAATGCATCGATTAGTGCATTTGTGGATGATGCACAAGCAGAAACAGTTGTAAAATTCGGTCCGCGAAAACCATATTTGATGGAGATATGCCCCGAGGCAATATCAGCGATCATTTTAGGAATGAAAAACGGATTGAAGCGGGGAGTACCGTCACCTTTTGCAAAGTTGATGACTTCGTCCTGAAATGTTTTTAATCCTCCAATACCTGAACCCCATATAACCCCGACTCTGTCATGGTTAACAGTCTCAAGATTTATTTTGGAATCTTTTATTGCCTGATCAGCAACGACCAATGCATACTGTGAAAAACCATCAAGTTTTCTTCCTTCTTTTCTTTCAAAAAAATCGTTCGGATCAAACCCCTTTACTTCGCAGGCAAAGCGGGTTTTAAATTTTGAAGCGTCAAATTTTGTAATGGGTCCGGCTCCGCTAATTCCATTTAGCAATCCGTTCCAATATGATTCCACATTGTTTCCCAGCGGCGTTAGCGCACCTAGTCCCGTCACTACGACTCGTTTCAGTTGCATCCCTTGTGAATTTATTATGGATTCAAACCGGCTAAGACCGGTACTCCGTTAAAAGAAAACATGATCCGTCTCTTTAAAGTTAAGAGTTAAACGGATCATGCAGGAAAAATTATTTAGTATTCTTCTCGATATATTCGATGGCCTGTCCAACCGTAGAAATTTTCTCAGCCTGATCGTCTGGAATAGCGATATTGAATTCTTTTTCAAATTCCATGATAAGTTCAACTGTATCAAGTGAATCAGCGCCAAGATCGTTTGTAAAACTGGCTTCCGGATTTACTTCTTTTTCATCTACACCAAGTTTGTCGATGATGATGGCTTTTACTTTTGCAGCAATGTCTGACATGTTAATCCTTTTTAGGTTTATTTTTAAAATGTGGTGCAAAGTAAAATTTATTCACCTTAAAATCAAAATAAGCAGGCATGAAAGTGCCACATCCGCCTTAAGATATCTTATTGAATGACAATTACTTGCTATTATACTCCGGATTAATTTGAATTTGGAAGCCTGACTTAGCTTAATTGGCTTTCATAATGATGCAGATGGATCCGATAATATTGGAGGTATCTAAGATAAAATCGAGGTATTTTCGAATAGTGTATGATTAATTTGACCTAGGCCAGTTCGTTCTTCAATTTATGGAAGAAACATGTGAATTAAATAAAATATTCCTGCTGCGAGTAATGCTGAAACCGGAATAGTTAAAATCCAAGCCCAAATCAGCTCAAGAGTTACTCCCCATCGAACAGCACTGACCCTCTTTGTTACACCGACTCCAATGATAGATCCGGTAATGGTATGGGTTGTGCTTACAGGAATTTTAAAATGTTGAGTGCCAAATAAAGTAAGAGCACCTGCAGTTTCTGCACTAAACCCTTCAAAGGGAGTGAGTTTTGTGATTTTTTGTCCCATCGTTTTCACAATTTTCCAACCACCAAACATGGTTCCTAATGCAATGGCTGAATAACAGGCTAATGGCACCCACTCCGGTAACTCATGAATGTCTCCGATCATCCCTTGCGCCATCATTGCCGCTGCAATTATCCCCATGACCTTCTGCGCATCATTCCCGCCGTGTCCTAAACTGTATGCTGCTGAAGAGACTAATTGCAATCTCCTGAATACTTTATCGACTTTAGAGGGGTTAAACCTTCGACAAACATTTAAGGTTAAAATTGAAAAGATGTATGAGATAAGCATTCCAATTACCGGAGCAAGGATGATAAAATAGACGGTCGGCATCACTTTATCTGCCTGTATTGCGTCCCAGGTTCCGGCGTGTGCAACACCGGCGCCTGCAAAACCTCCGATCAATGTGTGTGATGAACTGGAAGGAATCCCCATCTTCCAGGTGAATAAATTCCAGATAATTGCTGCAATGATTCCCGACAACACGACTATAAGAGTGATATTCTCGGGTCTGACGGTTTTGGCAACCGTGTCCGCTACTTTTAATTCGAATAACCAATAAGCCAGAAAGTTAAACATCGCCGCCCATATCACCGCGCTCAGAGGGGATAGAACTTTCGTAGAAACTACAGTGGCTATAGAATTTGCAGCATCGTGAAAGCCGTTTATAAAATCGAAAATAAGAGCGAGAATGATTACTAAGTAAATCAATTCCATACTTGTAGGGAGGGTATAATAATTATGAATTCTTTACAATAATTGACTCAAGCGAATTTGCTACATCTTCACATTTATCGGTAGCTGTTTCCAGTGCGGAAAGCACTTCCTTTATTTTGATTATTTCAATGGCATTTTTTTCTTCTTCGAATAGTCTTGCAACCGCATTATCGAAAATATCGTCGGCATGATTTTCAATGCTGTTTACCCGTACTAAGGCAGCACGAATTTTTATCATGTTGTTTTCATTCAGGTTACGAAGACCTCCGATAGCAGTATTTAACTCCTCGGCGCAGCTTCCAATTAATTCTGCCAATTTGATCATGGAAGGGTGGATCTTTTCGACCTTGTACAGCTCAATACGTTTTGCGGAACCATGGATGTAGTCTATAATATCATCCAAACCTCCGGCAAGTTTTTGAATATCCTCTCGGTCAAAAGGAGTTATAAATGTACTTGCAACTTCATTAAATATCTGATGGGTAATATCATCTCCTACGTGCTCAAGCTTTTCGATTTGACGAATATGTTCAATTCGTTTATCCGGAGAGGTAGTTGTTAAGGCTTCATATAATACCTTTGAAATGGCGACAAGATTGCTGGATGCTTGTTCAAAGAGTGGATAGAATTTCCGGTCTTTTGGACTGAAGTACTGGAAAATGGAGTTGACTGACATGAGGCTGTGTGAATAAATTGTTAATGGCACAAAGTAACAAAAATATCATGTTCTGAATTTCTCCACTGAAAATTGATAAGAACAGAATACTTAAATTTGAACAATATCTGAAAATGGGAATTCGTCTAGCCATATTTGCATCAGGCTCAGGAACTAATGCTGAAAATATTGTCAACTATTTTCTGCACAGCCGGGATGTGTCTATCCCATTGATTTTGACTAATAATCCATCTGCAGGAGTTATTGGAAGGGCTGAAAAGCTGGGAATTCCTTGCAGAGTTTTTAATCGGGATGATTTCTATGGCAGCGATAGAATTCTGCACAATCTTGGAGAGGCGCAAATTGATTTTATCATTCTGGCCGGCTTTTTATGGCTCATTCCTGTGAAGCTCATCAAGGCTTATCAGGGAAGAATTATTAATATCCATCCTGCTTTACTTCCGGGATTTGGAGGGAAGGGTTTTTATGGAGATCGGGTTCATGAGGCTGTAATTGCATCAGGCCAGCCAATTTCCGGGATCAGCATCCATCATGTTAATGAAAAATTTGATGAAGGCGGGATTATTTTTCAAGCTGCATGCCATGTTGATAGGAGTGACGACGCTCATTCACTAGCACATAAAATTCATGAGCTCGAATACAAATATTTTCCGCTTGTTCTGGAAAAGTGTATCAAAGAATATAGGATTAACCGCAAATAATCTGACAATGGCTGTCATCTTGTTTGAGAATGATCAGATCATCTAAATAAAATTATAGATAGCTTTGAGCCGCATTAATTAACTCTATCACTGTTTTTTCTTCCTCAGCATCCTATTGAAATCAATCATACATAGCCGCAGCTCTTCCAGAGTATTATTTGTTCTCGGATTGCTTTGCATTTTTTCAGTTGAACTTTTTCAGCATTTCGGAGGTGACAGAACAGCTTCGAGGATTGATGAGGCTCAGTCTGTACTTATGCAATTGGATAAGCAAGTGCAGGAAGGTGTCGGAAAACTCTTGCTCCTTCACGATGAGGATGAAATTCACAATTTTTTTGTAAACGCCGATAAGAAAAACAATGGTATCAGCTACTACATAGTTCAAAAGGATAAATTAATTCGTTGGTCTGACAATGAACCTGTACTCTCAGACAGTGTTGCCGCCCAAATTAAACAATCCCAATACCTCCGCCTTCCTAACGGTGAATTTATCTCGAAATCGGCCGTACTCGGTACTAAAAAAGTAATCGGACTTCTGCTTCTGAAACATGAGTTTACCTATGAGAACCGATATTTAAAAAACGAATTTAATCCTGCCTTGAAACTTAGCCCATGGCTGGTGTCTACTGATCAATCAGATTACGTACTTAAGGATATTGACGGGAAAACTCTTTTTCATCTTGCAGAATCACCACAGCAGGATTGCAGACCATTCAGTACTTCCGCCTTGCTGTATATTCTGGGCATCATCTTATTATGCTGTGCGTTTGTTATCAGCTGGAAAAGGCTTCTCAAAGAAAATCCGAAGCAGGCTGCCATGCTTATCATCACCATTTTGGTGTTGCGCATCCTGATGATACTATTCAAAATTCCTGATGAGTTATACGGAACTGATCTGTTCAGTCCTCAAAACTATGCCTCATCTTTCTTCTTTAATTCACTGGGTGATCTTCTCTTGAATTCTCTGCTTATTGGAGCTTTTTCTACGGTCTTTTATTTGATGAATACAGGAAAAGACAGAGATGAAATTATTCCAAATTATAGATTCCCTATACTGATTATTCTTCTTGGAATCTATGCCTATTTCATCCACTATATCCTTGAAGGATTGGTATTGAACAGTCGCATCTCATTTGATATGACCCGCTTTTCATCTCTTGAAACCTACAGCCTACTGGCATTTTCCTGCATGGCATTGCTGATGATGGGTTTTATTTTATTTGCTGTAGGCGTATTTCGAAAATTTGCTGACAAGTATTTAAAGTTTGGCGGAATCATTCTCATTCTGATTCTTAGTTCTTTTTATACAGCAGTCATCATTAACGGACAAAATCAAAAAAAGGAACAGGAAACCAGAAAATTATTTGCCCAAAAAGTTGATGCCCAACAGGATCACATTGCAGAATATCTGATCAGTGATTTGGAAGAAAAGATTATTGCAGACACTGTTTTACAGAATTGGTTATCAGGAACAATCGTTTCGTCCGATCGAATCCAGCAATACTTATCATTAAATTATTTTACCGGATATCTGACGAAATTTGATCTCACCGTATTTAGTTTTGATTCAGCAGGACATTCGATAGATAAAGACAAGATTCAGGATTCGCTTAGCTATTTCAGAAAGCTGGCTCAGGATCAGGGAAAAAAAACCTACAGTAAGAATTTATATTATCTCAATGATGAAAGTGGTCGTCTGACTTATTTCGCCGTATTGCCGATTAATTCAAATGAAAAATCAGGCCGAAATACTCTGGTCTTATGGATGACGGCTAAATTTTATCAGTCTGATGGAGGCTTTCCGGAACTTTTCATTAGCGCTAACAGCACTGAAAAAACGGAGCCCAATGAATATTCCGTAGCTACATATAAGAACAGTGAATTGGTATATGAATATGGAACCTACGTCTATTCCTTTTCATCCAAAGAATTGGAGAATCTGGCGAACGGAGCAGAGTTTATCTCCTATGATAATTATACTCATCTGTTGCACCGCAACCAACATGGTGACCTGGTAGTTGTGAGCCGTGCTGAAACCGGACCACTGACCTTACTTACCTTGTTCTCCTGGATCTTCGCATTTTATTCAATATTTTTTTCGATCAATTATTTTGTTTTTCGAATCCTATTAGGAGTGCGCCTCACTACAATTACACTGACCAGGAGAATACAGGTTTCCATTATAGTATTGGTTGTTTCATCTTTCATTCTGATTGGCTCCGGTACCCTGGTTTATATTTTTAAGAAGTATGAGAATGATCAGCAACGAAGCATATCCGGTCAGGTTAACGGACTCTGGTTTTTATTGGGGAATAATATTGGCTTTCAGACTCCCTTATCCCAACTGCCTCCGGATGTGCGTAAAACCGAGCTGAATGAATTGGTAAGAGATTTAAACCTTGACTTCAATCTTTATGATGAACAAGGATATTTATACTATTCTTCACAGCCTAAAATATTCGACCAAAAGATTATTTCCACAAGGATGAATGCCCAGGCTTTGTATGAAATCAGAAAGAAAGGAAGAACTCAATACATCAATCCGGAAAGTGCCGGAAGGTTAGAATACATTGCTGCCTATTCACCATTCACCGACAGGAATGGAAAACTGACCGGATTTCTCAACCTCCCATATTTTGAAAAGCAAAATGAACTGAACAGGGAAATAAGTGGATTCCTATCAGCATTGATTAATATCTATGTCCTGCTTTTTGCAATGGCAGTTTTAGTTACTCTCTTCATTTCTTCGAGGATCACTAAACCCCTATTGTTGATACAAACAAAGCTGAGTTCCTTCCGATTGGGGAAACGCAATGAGCCCATACAGTATCATCGCAAGGACGAAATAGGCCAATTAGTCCAAGAGTATAATAGAGTGCTTGATGAGCTTTCTCATAGTGCAGAGCGTCTGGCTCAAAGTGAAAGGGAAAGTGCGTGGAGAGAAATGGCCAAGCAGGTGGCACATGAAATTAAAAATCCTTTAACCCCGATGAAACTCTCCATTCAACATCTGCAAAGAGTATGGGCGGAGGATGGGACCGATAAAGAAGAGTTAGTCGATAAGATGTCCAAAACAATTATTCAACAGATAGATACCTTGTCTAATATCGCAACGGAATTTTCGAATTTCGCAAAAATGCCTGAAGCGAAATTGCAAAGACTGGATGTGCGCAATGTTTTGGAGTCGGCTGTTTCGCTTTTCAGAGATACTCCGGAAATTACTTTTCATTTTCAAGCGGAAGAAAATCCACTTTATGTAAAAGCTGATCCTGATCAGTTGTTGCGGGTTTTCTCTAATCTCCTGAAGAATGCAGTTCAATCCATTCCTGACTCAAGGAAGGGCGAGGTTCAGGTTGAAATCGGACGCGACTCAGATGATTATTGTACAATCAAAATCACGGACAACGGAATCGGAATTCCTGATAATCAAAAGGATAAAATTTTCAGTCCGAACTTTACAACAAAATCAAGCGGAATGGGCCTTGGCCTTAGCATGGTTAAAAATATAGTTCAAATTGCAGGTGGAACGATTTGGTTTTCAAGTGAGTATAATCTCGGCACGAGCTTCCATATCCGGCTACCTCTCGTTAATTGATGCAAGTCCTTTTCGTATATTTGCATTAGTATCTTCCACCAAATCGGTTTTGGTTCAAATTTTTTATCATACCTATTCTTATCAATTAGCAGGGATAATTTTTAAGAATGAGTATATAAAATTAGGCATGAATATTCATTCGTCATTTATTTTCTCATAATATGTCCAGACCCATTCGCGTTTTAATTGCCAAAGTTGGTCTTGACGGCCATGACAGAGGGGCAAAAGTGATCGCATCATTTTTACGTGATGCCGGTATGGAAGTGATCTATACCGGACTCAGACAAACTCCCGAAATGGTAGTGAATGCAGCCTTGCAGGAAGATGTGGATGTAATCGGAGTGAGCATTCTTTCCGGTGCGCATATGACTGTTTTTCCGAAACTCATTGGGATGATGAAAGAGAAAGGAATGAACGATGTACTGCTAACCGGCGGAGGAATTATTCCGGATGATGACATGAAGAAATTAAATGCTGATGGAGTTGGAAAATTATTCGCGCCGGGAACCAATACAGATGAGATTGTAAGCTATATCAAAGAGGAAGTAAAACAAAAAAGAAATTTCTGATCAACGATTCAAGTAAGAAATAAATTATGTCAGTCTATAAAAATATATTGAGTGCCAATCAGGAAGGTATTTGCACTATCACTATTAATCGTCCGGACAAACTCAATGCACTCAATTGGGAAACAATTCAGGAAATAGGTACGGCCGTAGCTGTGGCCGTAAAGGATACAGCTGTAGATGGCATCATCATTACCGGAGCCGGACCCAAAGCTTTTGTTGCTGGCGCTGATATTTCAGAGTTTTCTTCATATACTGTTGAAGAAGGCAAGAAGCTAAGTTCCGATGGACAAAAAGTATTCAAGTCGATAGAGCTTTGTCCAAAACCTGTCATTGCAGCGGTAAACGGTTTCGCTCTTGGCGGAGGTTGTGAACTTGCCATGAGTTGTCATCTTCGAGTGGCTTCCGACAATGCTAAATTCGGTCAGCCTGAAGTTAAGCTAGGTTTGATTCCGGGTTATGCCGGCACGCAAAGACTCGTTCAGCTGGTAGGCAAAGGAAAAGCCATGGAGTTGCTCATGACCGCCGATATGATCGGTGCTGAAGAGGCTCTTCGTCTGGGATTAGTGAATCATGTCACAAGCCCGGAGCAGCTGATGCCTAAAGTAATGGAGATATTGACCAAGATACGCGCACAATCACCTAGGGCAATTCAGGGAATTGTCAATTGCGTTGATGCATATTTCAATAAAGAAGTTGATGGCTTTGCATTTGAAGTAGAGGAGTTTGGAAATTGTTTTGGTACCGGCGATTTTACTGAAGGGGTTTCGGCATTTTTAGAAAAGCGCAAAGCAAATTTTATAAGAAAATAAAATCAATAGGGAGAAGGTTTATTTAAATATCAATTAACATTTTAAGAATAGGAGAAAGAGTAGGTATGCGTATCGCCAAGAGTTTTACCAAACACGTTTTTTGCCTGGAAGGCGATTGGGAGAAAGACCTGCGCAAGAAGTCCAGCATCGGAGCAGCATTGGATTTTTTGCAGGCTAATTGCAATATCCAGTATATCCACAAGCATTGTGGCACCAAAGAAAATCTGGAGTATTATTTATCACGTTGGAAACAGAAACGCTATAAAGAATATTCTATTTGTTACCTCGCATTTCACGGTCACCCTGAAATTATTGAAGTAGGAAATGAACACGTCGACCTGAAGGAATTAGCAGACATGCTCAATGGCGCTTGCGTTAACAAAATCATCCACTTCGGATCATGCAATACGCTTGATACAGATGTAAGCAAGGTGAGAGAATTTCTGGAAACTACTCAAGCCCTTGCTGTTTGCGGGTTTCGAACAGATATTGATTTTCTGGAAAGCTCTGTTTTTGATATGCTGCTCATGCAAAAATTCCAAGAATACCGCGATATTAAAGCAGTAGATCGCGATTTGAAAAAGAATTATAAGAAGTTGATTCAAAAGCTTGAATTCAAATTGTTATTCAACTGATTATTTGTAATCAATTTGAGTTTCTGCGATTGATTACCTTTGAACTTGATTTCGATCACTATAAAAATTCATGTATAACCCTTAAAATTTAGATCATGACAATCAGATTAGGCGATGAAGCACCAGACTTCAATGCAGACACTACTCAAGGAAAAATCAGTTTTCATCAATGGCTTGGTAACAGTTGGGGAATATTATTTTCTCATCCTGCCGACTTTACTCCTGTATGCACTACCGAACTGGGTTCTGCCTCAAGATTAAAACCGGAATTTGACAAGCGCAACGTTAAAATGATAGCAGTCAGTGTAGATCCGCTCGATTCGCACATGAGTTGGATCAATGATATCAATGAAACACAATCAACAACGATGAATTTTCCAATCATCGCTGATGAAGACAAGAAGGTTGCAAACTTGTACGATATGATTCATCCTAATGCCAACGATAAACAGACGGTTCGTTCGGTATTTATTATTGGTCCTGACAAGAAAGTAAAACTTACTCTTACATATCCTGCTTCTACCGGAAGAAATTTTCAGGAACTTCTGCGCGTAATTGACTCACTGCAGCTCACCTCAAATTATAGTGTAGCAACACCGGCAAATTGGAAGTTGGGTGAAGATTGTATTATTTCACTGAGCGTTTCTGATGAAGACGCAAAAAGGAAATTCCCTAAAGGAATTAAAATGGTCAAGCCTTATCTGCGGTTAACTCCTCAGCCTGATAAGGCATAATACTTTTAATTAGGACGGGACGTAAAAAATATTACGTCCCGTTTTTTTTCATGACTGCATAATTCCCTGTTCACCCAAGAACCCTTTTCGGAGAAATTTACATGAAAGCCTGCGTGTGCAAGCTCAAAATGATTAATATTATCCAACAATGAAAGCCCTTCAACTCAAAATCCATGGACTTGTCCAGGGCGTATTTTTCAGAAAATATACCAGGGAAAAAGCCATCGAACTTGGATTGTATGGAACTGTCCGCAATGATGCCGACGGAACCGTACAGATTCATGTTGAAGGGATAGAGGAGGCTGTCGATGATTTCGTTCAATGGTGCCACCATGGCCCATCCCGGGCAAATGTCACAAAAGTAGATATACACGAGACTAGGCTGAAAAATTCTACAGGTTTTATTATTTTGAAAGCATGAAATGCTGAGTTTTGCCTGTGTAAGCCGTGTTTAAGATTTGTTTAACGAATTGGATTGAATTTATACCCATTTCGATCGTTGTCAAAACCTTGCCTTTCACGGATCCTAACAATTAGAATGTCTCAACTAAAAAAGCTCGCCGGACAAACTGCAATTTATGGTCTTAGCAGTATTCTTGGCCGGCTCTTGAATTATTTGTTGGTTCCGCTCTATACCCGGGTTTTCGATCCGGGGGAATATGGCGTGGTGACTCAGCTCCTTGCTCTGGCAGCTTTCTTCAATATTGTTTTCACCTATGGACTGGAGACAGCTTACTTCAGATTTTTTCAAACTGAAAAGGGAAATCCACGCGTATATGCAACCGGACTGATCTCAATTATTGCAAGTTCCATTACGCTCGGATTACTGATTGTGATTTTTTCAGGGCCACTTGCAGAATGGTTGAGAGTTGATGGAAATCATGATCCCAATTTGTCATTGTATATTTCCATGTTCGCCGGAATTCTGGCCTTCGATGCCATCACCGCCATTCCATTTGCAAAACTCCGACAGGAAAACAGAGCGAAACGTTTTGCATTCCTCAGACTCGTAAATATATCCGTAAATATTCTTTTGAATTTATTTTTCTTAGTTCTGTGTCCAAGGATACTTGCCTCAGGAGGAGAGCATCCGTTCATTAGTCTCGTTTATAATCCTTCATTTGGCATCGGCTACATCTTTGTTTCGCTTCTTATCTCAAGTCTTGTAACTCTGCTTATGCTCATCCCGGAAATATTTTCCGTGCGATTGGAATTTGACAAAATTCTTTGGCGAAGGATGTTGGTTTATTCCTTCCCACTTGCCATAGCAGGTTTTGCAGGAATGATCAATGAAACATTTGACCGGATATTACTTCCGATTTTAATTGAGGATAAAAGTTCGGCTATGGCTCAACTTGGTATTTATGGCGCATGTTATAAGTTATCGATCCTGATGACCTTGTTCATTCAAACATTTCGATACGCTGCAGAACCTTTTTTCTTTAATCAGAGTGAAAAGGAACAATCGCGTGAAGTCTATGCAACAGTCATGCATTGGTTTGTTATTGTTTGTTCGTTTATTTTTCTCTCAGTAATGATGTACATCGATATCGTAAAAATCCTGATCGGTGAAGAATTCAGGGAAGGACTTGCAGTTGTTCCGATCTTGTTAATCGCAAATCTTTGTCTGGGTGTATTTTTTAATCTCTCCATTTGGTATAAACTGACAGGCAAAACGCGTTGGGGTGCATGGCTTGCTATCTTCGGTGCAGTGATCACCCTTATTTTTAACTTCATCCTTATTCCTGTTATGGGATATATGGGAGCTGCCTGGGCTACTCTTATTTGTTATGCTTCAATGATGATTGCTTCCTACTATGGAAATCAA
>Ga0154020_10004354_pt1 | contig 16888 bp, 18 predicted proteins | sample Klosneuvirus_201_FD_109709 | JGI IMG/M metagenome (GOLD analysis project Ga0154020, IMG submission 109709) | Active sludge microbial communities from wastewater, Klosterneuburg, Austria - Klosneuvirus_20160825_MG | ecosystem: Engineered > WWTP > Aerobic digester > Activated sludge | place...
AGATACTTTCTGTCAGATGCTCAGCTTGTGATGTTAGTTGATCTTCTAAAGCTATAAGTTGAGATTGAGTTATCCCAAAGTTTTGCAGTGTTCGAAGAATGGGATTATGACTCTCAAAGGCGATAAGCGACGAAAGATTCTTTGACAAAAATGAAAATTGTTCAAGAGCTGTCGAAATAACTAGATATAAAATAACGCTGATACTTACCAGAACTACAGTATATGTAAGTAAAATGGCTACCGACCGTGGCATATATTTCATAAAAAATCCTACTGCGGGAGCAAGTGCATACGCCAAAAAAGCAGCAATAAGAAAAATGATGACTGTTTGGCTAAAGTGAGAAAGTACCCAAATTGAAATACCCAAAACAACAATCCAGGCGAGAACTGTAAGCGGAATATCCCTTCTTCGGGACCATATTTCTGATTGTGATTTCATCGGCTGCATTATAGCAGAGAAAATGAAAAATAGTAAAATATTATGAGTTGTTTTAAAAATTAGGATTGTAGGCTCGCTCATGGTAAAATAAGCGTATGCAAAACAAATACTGTTTTATTCTCGGCCGATACCCTGATCTGTCAAAACATGAAATTTTCGCTGTTCTTCGTAAAAATGAGCTTGTCACATCGATTCATTATGAATCGTCTACAGTTCTAATTCTCGAGATGGCTGGAGAACTCCCGGTAGATGAAATAAACAAAACCCTTGGAGGAACAGTTAAAATAGGAAAAATCATCCAGAATTTTCCTCAATCGGTAAACCCGGAAAAAATTCATGATTATCTAACCTCTGATGTTCTATTTATCGATTACCTTGAGAAGGCCAATCCAAAAATAACCTTTGGGATTAGTCTTTATACTTACCCTCGCTCTCACGCAATGCATAATCCTTGGATGAGAATCCAACGAGAGCTAATCAAAACACTTAAAAAACACTTAGAATCTCAAGGTTTTAAAACTCGCTATCCTCATCTGGAAGGAACTTCTCTTTCAAGTGCTTCTGTGGAAAAAAACAATCTTCTTAAAGATGGAGTAGAGATTTTAATGATTGAAACACCAACTGAACTTTTATTTGGTAAAACATTGGTTGTGCAGGAATTTGAATCCTTTAGCAATCGTGACTATGGAAGGCCTAAAAGAGATATGGAATCAGGTATTATGCCTCCCAAAATAGCTCGCATGATGATTAATATCGCAGAAATTCCTTTATCTGGAGAACTCCTAGATCCATTCTGTGGTAGTGGGACGATGCTTCAAGAAGCACTTTTACTGGGATACTCTCATGTCACTGGAACAGACATCTCCACCAAGGCAATAGCAGATACCAAGACCAACCTTAGTTGGTTAAAAAAACAAGCATTGTCAGATAATGATGCAAAAGTGTTTGTATACGATGTTACAAGGCTTTCTGAAAAGTTCCAAGAGGACTCAGTTGCTGCTATAGTCACCGAACCATACATGGGACCAAATCTACAGCATAAGCCGCATTTAAAAGATGTCCAAGAAATTAAAGCAGAGTTAGAGTTGCTTTTTCTGGGAGCTTTTAAGCAATTTGCCAAGATACTCAAAGAAGGAGGTAGCGTTGTTATGATCTTTCCAATATTTCATGTAAATAACCACTATCTTTATCTTGATATTCTTGAGAAAATTGAGCAACTCGGTTTTAGCCAGGCAATTCTTACGAAGGATAAACGTAATACAATTACACTTGGCAACAAAAAAGATTTTGTTTTACGTGAAATAGTTAAATTTAAAGCTATAATGGGAGGAAAATAATATGAATGATGAACAATTAATGATAGTCGGGCGAAATATGGTTCACGACGCTCTTCTTTCAGAAAAAAATATACAAGTTATCTACATTGGTAAAAATAGTCGTAATGATCCTCGTATCAAAGAGATTTTAAAACTAGCCCAAGGAAAAAATGTAAATGTCTCTTTTGTCCATGCGGAAAAGATTAGAGCCATTAGTGGTTCTGAGAATACCCAAAATATAGTTGCGTATATGCAAAACTATAAAGGCAACTCTCTCAAAGAAATTCTTGAAAGAAAATCAAAAGAAGGCAAGGATCCTTTTGTCCTTTTATTTAACCACATGGATTATGAGCAAAATCTCGGTGCTATTATTCGAAGTAGCTGGGGAGCCCAAGTTGATGCCATAGTACTCTCACCCTCAGGTGTTCACGAAGTGACACCAGTTGTAGCCAAGGTCTCTCAAGGTGGGGCTGCTTTTGTTCCGGTAATTTCTCAAAGCCTTTTCCAAGCAATTGAAGTTCTAAGAGAATACAATATCCCGCTAGTTGGTGTAGAAGTGGGGATGGGGAAACCATACGACGAGTTGACGCTCCTTGGTCCCGTGGCTTTTTTACTTGGAGGTGAAGATGTTGGAATCAGTGAACCGCTTCAAAGAAAATGTGACATATTTATCCATATTCCCATTAATTCTGAGTTAGCATCTTTAAATATAAGTGTAGCAACAGCATTAGTAATGTTTGAGAAACGACGTCAAGAGCGTGCTTTAACAGTAGGAGAAGGGAATGAAGCCTAACTTTATCCTTTCAGGTATTGTCATTACTGGACAAAAAAGAGGAGCAGGGTTGGGTTTTCCAACTGCAAATATTATGCTTTCCCAAGATGTTCCGGAAGGCATCTACGCATCACTTATCACTGTAAAAAAACACACCTATCAAGCTGCAACATTTATCGGAAGTGCCAAAACATTTAATGAAACCGATATCAAAGCAGAAAGCTATATTTTAGATTTTTCTGAAAATATTTATGGTGAGAATGTGACCGTCACATTGTATAAAAAAGTAAGGGAGAACCAAGCCTTCTCATCCATTGATGAGCTTATAGAACAAATACATAAAGACATTAAAGTAATCCGCCATTTCTTCGCAACTAAGATATAACTCGGACGGGGGAGGGAGAAACTTTTTTCAAACTATCATAGATTGAATCTTCTCGAGTAGACTCACTATTTTGCAAATTAAATTCATATAAAAATAAAAGAAAACTCGCAAATATTGCAATATTAAATGCATTCCAAAATAACCCTACTACAAGACTACTCTGCAAAAGCTCGTGAACATTTGCATGCATCTTAATAATAAACACACTTATTCCATGAAGTTCAGCCATTACCATCAATGCTACAATTCCTACTAAGGTATAAAATACGGGAGAGTTCTCCTTCGTCTGTTTTATCTTAACCGCAACCGGGAACTTCTTTTGTACTTTCCAAATTCCTTTCATTGCCTGGATATTAGCACAGATATTTGCAATATTATATTGCTCTGTATAGATCGGCTGATATGTATTGCGTGAATATACTTTTGTTATCCAAAAAGAGGCCAAAAGATAGGGAACAAAGAGTAAAAGGTAAGGTATAAATGCAATTGATAAATGAGTAGTAGGTGAAATAATAATAAAAAGAGGAAGCAAATAATAGAAGAGTTTGAACTGTCCTTGGATGTATGCAAGAGTTGAATTAATATAACCCAAACGTTGCATAAACGTAAGGTTTTTTATAATCAATGGTGAGTCTTTAGTTCTTAAGAGAAGTCCCAATGACCCCGCACCCCATCTTACTCGTTGTTTATGATATTCTTTTAAATCTCCTGCAGCAAGTCCAAAAGCGAGTCTTTCATTCACGAAAAGAGATTTCCAACCGTTACTATGAATACGAATCGATGTATGGATATCTTCAGTTGCGGTTCCCGTTGCAAACCCTCCAACAGAATCAATAGCCTTTCTTCGTAAGATAGCACTACTTCCGCAGAAAAAAGCTGCATTAAAAGCATTTTTAGCAGGTTGAATTGATTCATAAAACATGGTCTGTTCATTCCATAATGGATACTTTTTTACATAGCGGTGCTGAATACTATTTGTGTTATAGAACGACTGAGGTGTTTGGATGAAAGCTAGCTTAGGATCATCAAAGTAACCAAGTGTTCTCTCGATAAATTCCGGATTCGGAATATGGTCTGCATCAAGAGTAATAATGAATTCTGCAGTTGACATACTTAGTCCAAAATTCATGTTCCCGGCCTTGGCATGAAGACTTGAACGTCTTGCTCCATACTCTGCTCCGAGATACTCTGCCATTTGTTTGATTTCTGGCCTATTTCCATCGTCAAGAACGAAAACTTTATTTATACCTCGAATGCGTAGCGCTCCACGAGTCGTAGCTTCTACTATAGCTCGGGACTCATTGAGAGTAGGAATAAGAACATCTACTGTGCCTTTTCTAGTAACTGGCTGGAACTGCGCATATTGGAGAGTTTTCCCACAATAAAGAGAAATAGTAAAAAAGAAAATGCGATAGATCTCCGCCAAAAACATTAAAGGAACAAACCAGAGCATCCACGAAATGCTTAAACGAAAAATAAGAATCAGAAAGAAAAAACTTGTAATAAGGTAAAGAGGAAGGAGAAATGAAAAATACCAAGGATTTTTTTCTTTTTGAAAAGTAAGTTGATATAAGTTTCCTGCTTGATCCATGAAAAAAAATACACGGCAGGAAAGTGTATTGATCAGAAATTATAACAGAAAATTTTCAGTTAAAAAGTAAGAGGTACTTTTACTTAACTTCAGCGTTTGCAAAGCGGAAAAGAATCCATTCAGGGACTGCATTATCTACAGTCGGGCTTGAAAGTTCAAGACGGATTGGCCAATTATCTCCACCTTTTAAAAGGAGCGAATTACGATGCTCAGCATCAAAAAAGGGTGTATTTAAATTTGGCTCAATAAGTGCATGTACTCGAGGGGATAGCCCAACAGCAGATTTTGTTTGAGTAATCCAATCAATTTTTTCATCAGTATTCGGAACCGGACGAAGTAATCTATCAATTTTTGGCCTATCATGTCTATTTGACAGATATGCCATATCAATAGGAACTTCACTTGGGGGAATATACATCTTCATATTAGGGTCTAGTCTATAATGGATACCGGCAAAAACTCCATTCTTATCAATGTAATATCTCCAATCTTGCCCTCTTTCTCCAGTCATTGAGATGTCACCATGTGCAACAAGCTCTTCCAGATCTCCATTTTCGATAGTTTTACCATTCCATAAATAAAGACTACCAACTCCTGTCCCTTCTGGGATTCTGACCGAACGATTACCAACATTAGAAAGAGGAATAGATGCATGTAAATCTCCATTATTTTTATCGTGAAGTGTAGCTTCAATGACCTCTGGTGTTTCGTTGCCAACTTCAATTCCAACCTGCATTAGGATACTGCGTGTCGACATATGAGCTTGAGGAAGAAGATCTAGATCAGAAGGTAAGTGTTCTGGTAACACTTTAACATCTACGGTTGTAGAAGTTTGAGGACGGAGAGTTATATCATGAATGGTTGTTAAATCCGGACCAATCCAAAATTCTCCATCGGGAATTTTTAATTGTTCTTCACGCGCTGCAAGATTTCTCAATGGCCTCTCATTTTCTAAAAACATACCTGGATTCTAGCAGAAAAAGAAGAGATAATCAAACTATAGGTTATATGAATCGTACTTATTTAGATGAGGCATCAAGTCTTCTGGCTACGTCGTCCCAGTTCACAATATTCCACCAAGCCTCGATGTAATCAGGTCTTTTACTGTAGTACTGAAGATAATACGCATGCTCCCATAGATCAAGCCCGAGCAATGGAGTTTTACCTGAAGTGAGAGGAGTATCTTGGTTTGGTGTACTCATAAGAGCAACTTCATTACCATCGAGTACCAACCATTGCCAACCACTGCCAAATACTTTTAGTGCACTTTGGGTAAATTGTTCTTTAAACGTTTTAACATCCCCAAAGGAATGCTGTAATTTATCTTGAAGCGTTCCAGAGGGCGTTTGATCTTTTTTTGGCGCCATCATTGTCCAAAACATTGAATGGTTAAAATGACCACCACCATGATTTCGAACAACCATTCGTATATCCTCAGGAACCTGGTCAAGTGAGGTAACTAATTCTTCAATCGTTTTATTTTGCCACTCAGGATATTTCTCAAGTGCCTTATTTATGGTGTCAACGTAAGTTCGGTGATGTTTATCATGATGGAGGTGCTGAATATCACTGCTGATAAAAGGAGCAAGAGCATCATATTCATAAGGAAGATCTGGAAGAGTGAACATACTGCCACTATAACAAAATTAAAATGCTCAAACAATAAGAAAGAATACAAAAGTTCCTAGTTAGTTATTAACTAAGTGCCATACGATAGGCTGAAGCCCCGTCTTCGTAAGCGTTTTTCTTAATTTTCTCTGTTTTAAAACCAAATTTTGTCTCAGCCATTCTTTTCATTGGAGCATTATCTAAGCGTGTGTGGATAATAATTTTATTAGATTTTTTCTTTTTAAGTGTCTTTATTCCTTGCTTAAAAAGCTTTTCACCTATTCTTTTCCCACGATAATCTTTATGCACCGCAATTGAGCCTATTTCACCGATTCGAACAGTTCTACCGTCTGGAAGCTTTTTATCCCAAAACTCTGTATGAACATAGCCAATAACACCATATTTATTTTTAATTACTTGGATACTGAGGGGATCTTTTTTTAACTCTTCTCTAAAAGTATATTCAGTCCAATAATCCACAGGAAATAATTCCTTTTCTAACGTGAGCAGGGAAGGGATATCTTTTTCCTGCAGTTTTTGCAGACGAAGAGAACCAATAACCGGTAAAAGAGTAAATAGGCTTGCCATCCGGGAATTATAGGTAAAATGAAGCGAAAAGTCAACCTATAGTATTTTGTAGCTATTTAACAACTTCAAGAATTACAAATAATACATAGAGTCCAAGAAGAATTATTCCGTTTATCCGTGAAACATAGTTTTTAGATCGTGAGAAATAGTAAAAGAGTAGTAATGCAGTTGTAATAAAGGTAAAAGTCACAAAAAAGTTACTTACTGTAATAACCTCACCATTATGTAAAAGAGTAAAAATACCGAATAGAAATGTACTTACGGCAGCAGCTCCTAAGTAATCTCCCATTGCTAATTCCTTCTTACCCGAAATAACTGAGCGAATAGCTAAGGTTAGTTCAGGCAGATCAGTCCCTAAAGCGATAACTATCAACCCGATATAAAAAGCCGAAATATTAAAAATTTCAGCAAAGTACATCGTTTTATCAACAATTAAACTACTTGAAATAAAGACTATTCCCAACCCGATGATAATCTTGATGAGGTCTTTATACGAGTAAGCTCTGAGGTTAAGTAGTTGTTCATTTCGTTTGTCAAAAATACCGTCTTTACGTTGTACGAGGTAAAGTAATCCAAGATAAGCCATTATCATTACTGCTCCTTCGAAATTAGTAACTCTTTTATCTAATGTAAATAAAGAAGGTAGAAGTACGACTCCCATCGTTGTTAATAAAAGATTACTACTTAGTTCATTTTTGAGGCTAATTCCTTTACCAAATACTGCGAGTATTGGAATAATTACGAGAAAAATTACAACAATTCCTCCTAATAAATTACCGACAAATATCTCAGCATCATCATTTGCAACTGCTTGTAATCCTACTGAGAATTCGGGTGTAGAGGTGAGGATTCCAAGAAAAACGAATGAAAAAGCAAAAGGTGCGAGACGAAGCTTTTGAGAAAATTTACTCGCTGCTGTGACAATTAAACCAGCGCCATACCACAATCCAATAAACGCAACCGCATAAAGAAAAATGTTAAGGAAGAACATATACTATATTTAGTATATTAATCTATTTTTAATGAGTAAATACCTGAATTTTGAAAACAGTAATGAGAAATTTAAAGGTTGGAAGAAATCTAGTCGTTAAGTTTTTCCTTTTTAAAGGTTGATTGGATTTCCTGATATGAGGTTACATCAACTGCTTTTTTCTTTTGTAACTTATGCTTGATAAGTTCAAAAATCACAGGAAGCAGTGAGATAAAGATGATCACAAAGACTGCATACTCAAAGTTATCTATGACTATCGGCAGTCCACCGAAGAAATAGCCGGCAAGTGTAAGTCCTGTTACCCAGAGAAATCCTCCGATTACATTGTACATAAGAAAAGTACCATAGTTCATTTTTCCAATTCCTGCCACAAATGGCGCAAATGTCCTAACAACCGGAACGAAACGAGCAAGAATAATAGATTTTCCACCGTACTTTACATAAAATTCGCGGGTTTTCTCTAAATATGCTTTGTTAAATATCCTTGAATTTTCTTTTGTAAATACTCGCTTACCAAAATGATGCCCAAGCCAATAATTTACTGTATCTCCTAAAATTGCAGCGATAAGAAGAGATATATAAACAATCCATATATTTAAAAGGCCACCTCCAGCTAATGCTCCAACTGCAAAAAGAAGCGAATCTCCAGGGAGGAAGGGAGCAACTACAAGTCCAGTTTCCGCAAAGATGACAAGAAATAATATGACGTAAGTAAACGGACCGAAGAGATTAATTATATTTGCTAGGTGTTCGTTGAAGTGAAGTACAATAGTAAAGATGTCCATTCAAAAAGTATAGCATATTAACTATTGATAGTAAGGTCCTACCTTTACAATAGGTATATTAGCACTCTTTAATTGTATGGCACTAGAAACAATATCGGGAATAGTTATAGATCAGTTACCCAATATATCTTTTGATTTCTTCTAGTAATTTAACAACTGAAAAAGGCTTAGCAATAAAACTATCCGCACCACACAATTTCACTGAATCTTTCGCTGTAGGATGAGCTGAAATCATAATAATGGGGATATCCTTAGTCTTTTTATCACTCTTAAGATTTTTACAAATGTGTCTTCCGTCATTACCAGAGAGTAATACGTCAAGAATTATAAGATTAGGCTTATACTGATTAACTTTTTCATAAGTTTCTTCACCTTTTGTAGTTACATCTGCCGTATAACCATTAGTTTCCAAAACCAATTGGACTGCATCTAGAATATCCGGATCATCATCTATAACAAGCACCTTCTTCATAAATTTTATTAATTACTACCCTTACTCATTGGAAGTGAGAAGTAGAATGTCGACCCGGTCCCTTTGCCACTTTCTACCCATAACTCACCATTATGACGAGAAATAATATCCTGAGAAAGAAATAAACCGATACCCATACCTGGATATGTTTTCTCATCAACATCTGTTACTCGGAAGAAACGTTCAAATACCTTGTGGTGATATTCCTTGGCAATTCCAATTCCAAAGTCTTGTATTCCAGTAATAATTGTTGAACCATCGACTTTTGTCGTGACTATGATTTTATCTGCCTTGGGAGAATACTTAATAGCATTTGCAAATAAATTCAATAATACCTGGCTTATTCTTTCTTTATCTCCTTTGACTTTAGCGTCGGTACTTCCTTTGAACATAATCTTATGTTTTGTTGTTAATTGCACGTTTTCAACTACCTCATCTAACAAATCTTTGTAGATAAATTCCTTACTTTCAATCTTTAAACGCGCAGTTTGGACACGAGAAAGTTCTAAAAGATCCTCAACTAAGTTAGTCATTTTCTCAGTTTGCTTATTAATTTTTCGTATATATGGTTTTAATTTTGTATATCCTTCTTTATCAATAATTTCCTCCAGAAGTTCTCCAAATACTTTCTGACTAGTTATCGGTGTCTTTAGTTCATGACTCGCCGTGCTAACGAACTCATCTCTTCTACGTTCAATTTCACTACGTTCCGTAATGTCCCGTGCTACCTTAGATGCTCCTATGATATTTCCACTACTATCACGAATCGGCGATACAGTAATTGAGACATCGATAACTTTTCCATCTTTCGTCATTCTTTTCGTCTCATAATGCTCAACCTTCTTACCCTCATGCAGTTGCTTCATAATAAATGGGAAATCATCTTTTTTTTCAGGAGGCATCAGAACTGAAACTGGCTTACCGATAATTTCTTCTGGAGTATAACCATAGAGTTGCTGTGCGCCTCTATTCCAACTAGTGATGTAACCATCTATAGATTTACTGATAATTGCATCATCTGAAGAATCGATAATTGCTGCCCAATGAAGTAACTTTTCCATCATAACTAAGATACTCCGCATATCTGAATTCTCAGTTAATATTCCTCGTTGCATTAATGGGGTGTGTATTTTTGAAGCAAAATGATTATTATTTTTCATAAAAGTAAGATTCGCAAAGTATATCAAATTAAACTGAATATGAATGTAATGGCTACGTAATAGAGAAATTTTTACAAACTGAACCAATGTGGAGGCAAAAGAAGAAAATAGTTGCTGAGCTTTGCTGGCATTAGTGAACGATGTCGGAACTTTCTATTTGAGTACAGCTACAATTGGATAATGGTCACTTGGATATAAAGGTGGTTGAGCGTACTTTACTTTATGACTTGATATTGGGTTTAATCCTTTTGTTAGAATGTAGTCAATTCGCCACTGTCCATGAGAGTCATTAGGATTATAAGTATCACCTCGAAACTTATGAAAAGTATTACTGCGAGGATCATCTTTATTAAGCTTTAAAAAAGTATCAATAAATCCAGCTTCTTCAAAAAGTTCTAAAGCAGCACCTGTATAAGGAGCTGGAAAGTCCAAGTTCCGTGTTAGATAGTGACCAGAATTAAAATCTCCTGTAATAATAGTAGCTAACTGATAACCAATTTTTTTCCATTCCTGCAGAATTAAGCGAGATCCTTCATATCTAGCTTGTTCCCCTATATGATCCAAATGCGTGTTAATATGAAATAACGAAATTCCTGTTTCAATATCTTGGAGTATAACCCAATTCGCACATCTAATATTGGCAGCACCCCACTGTGTTGCAGGAGTATCAGACCTCATAATTGGATGAAGCCATATTCCACCCGTAGAATCCAATCTTAAACGACTTTTCTTCCAAAAGATAGGATTGAAGTTTCCGTCATCCATATTCAAACCAAGAATATGATGATATTCATCACGAAAATATTGATTATAAGTAGCCAGATTACCATATTGCACTTCTTGGAAACCTATGACATCTGGATCTACATTTCGAATTATCTGAACATTTAATTTTTTTCGTTTATTCCAATGGTTGATTTTATCGGTCTCGGATCCAGCGCCTCGAATATTAAATGACATTACCGTTAAAGGAATTCGCAGTGCATTCACGCTCGGATTATAACAAAAGTAATACTAAGATCCTACACTACGCAAACCATAAAAAATCTGGCACTAGTGAACGGTGTCGGAAATTTTACTCCTCGAGAGTAAATAGAAGTGGACACATTTTTATCTGATTTTTTAAATCACTAATTGCTTCTTCTAATTTAGCCATAGTAATTCTTTTCTTATCGCCACTCCATGGATCAAGGATAGTTATAAATTTTTCAGTTGTCTTTTCTAAAACTATAAAATGCGAAGCATGAGAATAATCACCAAGTGCATGGTCATCAATGTGGCAAATAATAGACTGGCGCTTTAATAACTCAGCTATAAAAACCTGGGTGATTTTTTTATGAGCAACACTTACTCTTGTCTCCCGCATGAATGATTTCTGAAGAATTGAAGTAAAATGCTTATTATCTGCATAAATCGTAATCTTACAATCAAATTTCCTAACAAATTCTGTAGCAATCCCTACAACATAGAAAGGGTATATTCTTTTTGATCCGTTTAAGGCTAATTCATGCTCATCACTTTCTGTAAACTTCTCCCCGTATAACATCAGAAAACAAGCTACTAAGCAACTGTGAGAAAGCGTTTGTTTGTAGGGAGTAATAACCATGAGGAAATTGTAGATTTTATATATTTATATACAAGAGGAAACTTTGAGGCTAGAACTTAGCTGACCCTTCTGGACGAAGTTGGAACTTTTTACCAACTTGGTCACTATATTTCTAGATAGTTTAAAATCTTATTTAGGTTTTCTCTAAAGTGCTCAATAGCACTAGGTTTTTTATCTAAAGCCCAACGCAGACGATCTACTGCTCTTAGCAGTATAAGAGCATCGACATTCGGCTTAATCGACATAAATTCTTCTTCGGATAGTCCACAGCCATTAATGAAGGCTAAGAAATTCTTGTCGTGAAAATCGAAATGAAAACTTGATTGCAACACCTCAACGATATCAAAATGTGGAACGATTTGAGATTCAGATGAGCCCCAATCCAGTAAAAATACCTTGTCATCTTTATTAGATATAACATTTTTCAACGATAAATCGCCATGACATAAACCAAATGTGAAATGCTCATCTCTTAAGTGTTCAAAGATTTTTTTTATTTTTTCTGATTGTTTAAGAGTTAACACACCCATTTCAATTAGTTTGTCCTCTTGAGTCAAACTTTGGATATCGTAATCTATATAATCTTGCCATTTACCATTGAATTTTCCAGGAGATATCATATGGTCACCAAATCCATCTGTGGGTACTGAATGTATGAGCTTTGCATATGTTCCTAGTTGTTTCCAAATCTGCCTTCTATTAAGTGAGGGATCAGTCCCATGCAAACCTTCAATATATTCCAGGATCATATATATAGTCCCGCAATAATTTCCCACACTAATCACTTTTGGTAATTGTATTCCTAACTTATTTGCTTCTTCCATTTCCCATTGCTCTTTTTCAAATTGAGATGTGTTTGGCTCTGGGCTTATTCGCAAAATGACTTTGGAATCAGAAAGATCAACAATAAAAACTTCGTTAGTAATACCTTTATCAAGGATTTGGGAGATTGATTTGGGAGATACCTGTAAAACTTTTTCAACGATCTCACTTATGACTCGATCTTTATTATTTGTCATTAAGCTATTGTATCAGTTAGAAGCTAAGAGTTATTGCTGAGCTAAGCTGCGGGACATGGACTCGAACCATGGTAAACGGATCCAAAGTCCGTTGTCCTACCATTAGACGATCCCGCAATTTCTCAAACATGTCGTTTAAGTACTCGTAATTGTAGCATAGTAGAGGCTAAAATCCCAGAATTGAAGCATAAATTATTTATTGGACTTTTTGAGAGGAACACCAAACTCAATTAATTGCTCTTTTTTCTTTCTCGACCAACCTTTAAGCTGTTTCTCTCTCAATGCTGCAGCTCTTTTATCGTCATATTCTTCATTATAAACGAGGATTAGTGGTCTTCTATTTTTAGTGTACTTTACATTTCCAGAGGAGTGATAAGCTAATCTTTTTTCAAGATCGTTTGTTATACCAATGTAAAGAGCATTGCCTCTGCATTGTAGTATATAGAGGTAAAACATATATACCCTTCGACATAGCTCAGGGCACTTCGACTCTATGAGAAAGTCACTTCCTTCGCTGGTTTTAATCTGAGCGAACGAAGTGAGTCGAAGATGAGCGGGGAACGGGAATCAAACCCGCGACCTCTTCCTTGGCAAGGAAGCGTTCTATCGCTGAACTACCCCCGCTAGATAGGACAAACCTCACGGTTTTTCCTAACGATTTCCCTATAGGGATAGCAAAATCGACACTCGTGAAGCAACGATTTTGCTTTCTGAAATCTATTTACTGAAGCAATCCTCAGCTAGGACATCAGAATGAAGTTAATTATAGCAAATTATCGATAAATTGCTAGCGAGGACGCCTTTAGATGATGCCTGACGCACGCATTCGAGCTGAACAGCCGGGGAATTGACTGAAAATACTTGAGCGTGCAACTAATTGCTGTACTGCCGCTTTCTGAACCTCAATAGGCGCAAGGTCTGCTCTTGCATAGCCTGTCCCCATACTATTCCACGTACCCGAAGAAAATTGAAAAGCTCCATAGTAACCGTTCCCAGAATTTCGGCTGGCAGTCATTCCTGATTCACATGTACCAAGGAAAGTCAGCTGTTCCTCACTTAATGGACCGGCTGCTCTAGGAGCAGAAGTTGCAGGCTGTATAGGAGGAGTATCGACAATTTCTACTACAGCAATTGTATTTCCGACATAATGTGCTTGTGGAGCTACCTTCTTGGTCAACTCTTCCTTAAGATCCTCAACTTGGGGTGGTCTATTCTCGGTGATCTTAAGCTTCCAGCCTGATTCAATAGTGTTGGAATCCTCAATCCAATCGTTGTCATTCCAGAGTGTTGTCCAGTAATTTTCATCATTATAAACAAGCTTTGCGATTGATCTTAGGGTATCACCCGACTTAACCACGTAAAAGGAACTCGGAGTAAGTAATGCCGAGTAAGATGCTCCTAAGAGCGGGGAAGACTCCGAGTTAGCAATCGAAGCTTGAGGGAGAGCAGATGTAGCGATTGAAGATGTTAAAAGTACTGCTGGTAGGAGGCTTTGAATAAAACCTGTAACCATAAAAAATAAAAAAGCTCCGTATGTTACGGAGCAGATTTAGATACACATCTTAGCATAAATTGATTGATTTGTCAAGCTAAAATGCATTTCTTAACCTTAATTGATATACGTATAACATGAGTAAATACTCTGGTATTTTCTCAATCCAATAGCATAAAAGAGAGTTTACTTATTTCAGCTATTTTTCAGCGTTGTTGCTATAATCTAGCACCATGAAGATCCTTATTGTTGAAGATGAACATAAGATAGCTAACTCTATTAAAAAAGCTCTAGAACACGAGAGATATATCGTTGACGTTGCATATGATGGCACATCTGGATATGACTTAGCAGTAAGTGAGACCTACGACTTAATTGTACTAGACCGTTTACTTCCAGGCATGGATGGAATTGAAATAAGTACTAAACTTCGAGCAAATTCAGTTCACATTCCTATTATTATGCTTACTGCTAAAGGCCAACTAGTGGATAAAATAGAGGGACTTGATAGTGGAGCTGATGACTATCTAGTCAAACCTTTCGCACTTGCAGAATTATTTGCTCGAATAAGAGCATTAACAAGAAGACCCAAAACAGCAACTACAACAATTCTTACTCTTGATGGACTTACCCTCAATCCTCAGACATACGAGGTTGTACGAAATGGAGTGGAAATCCAACTCTCAAGCAAAGAATTCTCACTTCTTGAATATCTTTTGCGTCATCCTCAAAAAGTTCTGACTAAGGAACAAATTATGACGAATGTCTGGAGTTATGACTCGGATGTTTTACCTAACTCAGTTGAAGTTTACATTAAGCATCTAAGAGATAAAATTGACCACCCATTCCCAGGCCCAAAACTCATTCATACTGTAAGAGGCTTTGGGTATAAGATAGGACTACAAAATAAAAGTTAATATGTTTCAACACGCACGTCTCAAATTAACTGCCTGGTATATTCTGATTGCACTAATTATTGCCTTTCTTTTTAGTTTACTTTCCTATAATGGCCTCCGTTTTGAGTTTGAACAAGGCCTTCAACGTCAACGTGTATATTTTCAACAGGGATTTATGCGCCCCAATGGCCCACCGGTCACTATACTGAGAAGAACGGATCCGGAGCTCATGCGTGAAATGCGCACACATCTACTATTACGCATACTTTATATTGACGGTGCGATCATTTTAGTTTCCGCAATTGGAGGATACTTACTAGCAGGAAGAACTCTTAAGCCTATTCAAAGAATGGTCGAAGAACAAAATCGCTTTATAACCGATGCCTCGCATGAACTTCGTACACCACTTACATCGTTAAGAAGCGAACTTGAAGCTTCTCTTCTTTCAAAAAAACTTTCAGAGAAAGAAGCAAGGGATGTCCTTAAAAGTAATCTTGAAGAAGTAATTAGCTTACAAATGCTATCTGATAACCTTCTTGAGCTAGCAACCCAGCAAAAACCTTTTAACCAAGTCTCATTTGGTGAAATAAATTTATTAGAAGTAATTGAGGGATCAGTTAAAAAAATACTCCCGATAGCCAAGAAGAAAAACATACACATTAAAAATAATGTTAAAAGCTCACAAATAATAGGTGAGAGAAGTTACTTAATAGAGCTTTTTATTATCCTTCTTGATAATGCAATTAAATACAGTGATTCCCAAAGTACTATTACATTAACGAGCTCTAGTAAGGACAAAATGGTAACAGTTGCAGTAAAGGATGAAGGGATTGGAATTAAAAAAGTAGATCAGGCAAAAATTTTTGAAAGATTCTACAGAAGTGATAAATCACGGACCAAGTGGAAAACTAAAGGATATGGCCTTGGTTTAGCAATTGCCAAACAAATCGTTACTGATCATCACGGTACTATTCACGTCAAAAGTGAAGTGGGGAAGGGGACTACCTTTACTGTATCTCTGCCGACTAAGTAAGTTACTCGTATTTCAGGAAATTTTAAGTATTAGTTATTAAGCTAAGCAATATGGAATTTATTTATTCAATTAAAAATAAACTTATTACGTTATTCCAGTGGTTTTTGGCAGCATCGATTGTAAAAAAGGCACTCATTATAATTTCAGTTATTGCAATTGTTTTTGTTCTTACAAGGGTAATTGGAGCAAAAAAAGTAACGCCTCAATATCAAATAGCAGCAATTGAAAAAGGCTCTCTGATAAATACTGTAACTGCATCAGGCACTATTTCTAGTGGAAATAACGTTACTATTACCACCTCAGCAACAGGCACAATTAACTCGGTTTATGTCAAAAATGGGGATATGGTAGTAGCGGGTCAAAAAATCGCAGATATTACTCCGGATCAAAATTCACAACAAAAACAAGCAGCTGCTTATGCAAGTTACCTTGGAGCTGTAAACTCATTAAATTCTGCTAAAGCTAAAATGAATTCTCTCCAGTCATCTCTTTTTAAAGCAAATCAAAATTTTGTTAACGGAGCTGGAACTGAAAATCCTGACACATCTGATCCTATCTATATCGAACAAAGAGGAGACTGGCAGCAAGCAGAAGCCGACTTTAACAATCAGCAAACTGTTATTAGCCAAGCTGAGGCATCCTTAACAAGCGCTTCTCTGGCGCTTGCACAAGTATCCTCTACAATTACCGCCCCCACTTCAGGAACTATTAGTAATCTTAACCTTGTTGACGGTC
>Ga0154020_10004355_pt1 | contig 16888 bp, 11 predicted proteins | sample Klosneuvirus_201_FD_109709 | JGI IMG/M metagenome (GOLD analysis project Ga0154020, IMG submission 109709) | Active sludge microbial communities from wastewater, Klosterneuburg, Austria - Klosneuvirus_20160825_MG | ecosystem: Engineered > WWTP > Aerobic digester > Activated sludge | place...
ATGGAGTCCAAAATGAAGTTGGGCATCAAAGACGCCACGTTGACGTAGCGGCTCCCGGTATCCGCCGTGCAACAGGGGAGCGTGAGAGCGCCACCGTCCGGGAGGTTCCCGCTGGGGAGTGACCCACAAAATTGGTTCGCCTGAGGGGCACCGCACCGCGCTACGTTAATTGAGTTCCCATTGACCTCCGCACACTGCAGCAAGGGAGGAGCGTTGGCGCTATCCCCATTGCAGCGGCAGTTGCCCGGACTGAAAACCCCGTTGTCGTCCTTGGACCCGCCCACAATGGCAGCCAGGGCGACCAGGTCCGGGTTAGTTTTACGGGTTCGCAAGAACCCCACAAATTCCGAGGTGGGCTTTAGGAACTGTTGTGCGGTGTAGCACAGCGAGGACGACGCGAGGTTGCTCGTTTGTGGACCTCCCGCTGGGTCATTGGTGCTTGAGCAGTCCTCCTCGTCCGATAGGATGATGACCACAAGCTTGCGCTCTGCCCCCGGAATCGGCTGGCCATTATTGTCCGTCAGGCAGACGCCACCATCTGGACCACGCTGGCAGTCCGGGCCACGCAGGAACTGTTGAAAGTCCGCTCCACACGAGGCTTGCGCGCGACCGGCGTCCGGGGTGAGGAACTCTTTGATGTTTTGCAGCCCCTCCTCCAGGCCACTGCTGCACACGCCCACGTTGCGCACGGCGTCACGGAACTGCTGAGAAATCTGCGCGGTGTTGCCACTTGTTGGACGAATGATCTTGCTGGCGCTGCCTGGGACCGGCATCAAACACCCGCGCTGGGGAAGGGCCGAGCGTCCGTTGGGGAACCCCTGTGGGTTCAGGCAGCTGAAGTTTCCTCCGCCCCGGTCAAGACCCTCCATATCGCGACGGTCGGTGGTGATGATCCCAATCTGAAAGTCATTGTCAAACAACTGCAGCCGCTCGATGAACCCGCAGTCGTCGTAACGGGCCTTCATTTCCGCGGCCATGGCAATGCCGGAGGAAATCCATGACTCAGCGGGCACGCCGCGGGCGGGCCCCGTGGAGATGTACGTCTTGAGCTCGCTGACGGCGTTGGGGTTGATGGCCAGGTCGCACGCGCCACCCTGCGCGTAGGAACTGGCGTTGGCGGCAAGGTTTTCCTGCTCCTCAGCCATGGAGCCCGAGTTGTCTATGACAAAAAGGATGTCGGCGGCCCGGTTGACGTCAATCTTCTTGGGCACCGTCACTGTTCGGCAGGCCGTGGGAACTGGCGCGTCAAACACGTGGGATTGGCCCAAAAGCGGCAAATCACAGCCGCTGCAGCTGGGAAGAAATGCAGTGGCCAGACCGGCGGCCAGACCCGTGGCAGGAAGCCACTTCCAGAGGATGCGTATGGTGCTCACGGGCAGGCGGTGTACCCTAGACTTGGGGACGGTTGCAAACCGCCCACCCCACCCCCACTGGGGGACTACGATCGAGGGGCGGTGTCTACGACAACAGGCCGTTCCCTTGCGCCAAGCCAGCCCGGCAGCTTGGGCTCAGCCGCTCCCGCAAAGCCCGTTGACAAGGCACCCCTGTCCGGGCTCAATGCAGTCAACCGAGTGCGGCGGGTTTGGACAGCAGGCGAACGTTGCGATCCCACAGAACTGGCAGGTCGTACCAATGCACGCTACGGGATAGCCCGATTTGTAGAGGACACACACGCCACCACCCCCGTTGAAACAGCAGCTTTGGCCGGGTTGCCCACATGCCTGCGCATCGGCGTCTACCGGGTCTGCGGTCTCCCCTCCCGCCGCTTCCAGGCCGTTCACGCTGGGTGCGCCTCCAGCGCCAGCTTGCCCGCAGGCAAAACCCCCAACAAACGTTACCAACGCAGTTACCAAAATACACCCAACTACTGAAGCTGAACGCATAGGACACCGCCTTTTTTGGGGGGAGCATAACTCCCGTTGTCTGAATGAAACGCAATGCGGCCCGCGCGGGTCGCCCCCGCGTCAGAACCACGGCAAATTTTCTTCTTCCCCTCCCGGTGGGCGGAACTCCAAACCCCCTGGAGATCGCTGCCCGGCCAGCTGCGTTTAGCACCGAATCGTACTTTGGTTGTAGTGAGATCTTTGATTGCACTATTTCATTGTTTTCCACCATGTTAGCGCGAAACGTCAGCCAGATTGACGTTTTGCGACCCTTGTCTGGCCGTATCTCGCAATATTTAGCGCAAGGCCCCCACCTTTCCCAGCGGCAACCACCGGCGGGATTCTTGAAGCCAGGTGTCGACGACACCAAGCCGCTCGGCAAGCCGCGTCTCGCCGTAGGCACCGGCCACCTGTCAATTTCAGCGCTCGTCTATTGACCCACGCCCGGCCATGTTGCGGCCTTTTGCAAACGCCTCGCTGGCTTTCACCGTAGGCGCCAATATCCCCGCCGTGAACCTTCGCAGCCTGGTCGCGCAAGAATGAATGTATTTCCGGCAGGGAGCCACCCCATGACAACCTGGTTGCTTGTTTGAACCACAGCGAAAGACTAAACGTCGGATAACGAGCGAGCGGCTTCGCGCCAGGATCAAATGACCGGGGGAAGAAAATGCCCGCAGATGAAGAAATACCCTCGTTGATCGAGAACCTGACGTCCCGGATGAGGCAACGGGCCAACCAGTTCACCGGCGCGGTGCTCGTGCAAACAGGCCCACCTCAAGCAGCTAGGTGGGTCGGTAGCGGCGTGCGGGTTGAAATCACTGGCAGGCACTTTGTTGCAACCGCAGCCCATGTGGTGGACGACGGACGTCCGGTTCTGCCTACCCACGGCCTAGGTCAGGACGACTGGGACCGGGTTGAGCGTGTCTGGGCTGGACACCACCCCCTGGATGTTGCGTGGATGGAGCTCACGCCCGGCGCCGGGTTCAGAGCGGATGAGTGGCTCCCGCTGGATTGCGTTGGTCTTGCGGTTGGCCTTCCGGAGCGTGACCTTTTGGTCCTTGTCCTTGGGTACCCCGGCAAATACTGGGTCCTTAACCACGAGGCGCGCACGCTGACCAGCGAGGCCATCTGTTTCCCATCCAGCACCGTGAGCGTGGCGGGCGTTGAGGGAGACCACCTGGTGCCCGTGGACTTGCCGCCCGGCCACCAGCTGCATGGCCTTGGCTCCACTTCGGAAGAGGTCCCAGCAGGCTGGTCCAGGGTCTTCCGCGCACTCACCCAGGAGACTGACCTCATGGTCCCCTACCCGCTTGACGTTCTCACACGGGTACCGGACGGCACCGCCGTTGCGGTTGAGGTCCCGGAGCCCTACGGGCTGTCCGGCGGCGGTGTCTGGGCATTTGGGGCTAACCCGCGCAGGACATCCTGGCGGCCAGAAGATGGGCGCCTTCTTGGAATCCTCAGAACCTACGAGGCGGACGGGGAGCGCTGTCTTCATCCCCAAGACGCGGCCCGGCACCGCCCCTGTGGTGTGCTTCACGCAACGCGGGTGGAACACGCCCTCAGGCTGCTGGCCAACAGCGTGGAGGAACTCCGCCCCGCAATTGAGGCCCGGCTCCGCCAGCTCGCGCTCACGTGACTGGGCGAACCGCCACGCGGGAAACCAGAACTGTCTCCAGTTTTGAAAAGGCCTTGTCATCCCCTACCCGCTGGATTTGGCGCGCACAGAACCTGACGGGTCCGATGCCCATCCAGGCGCCATCACCCCACGGGATGTGGGGGTGGTGTCTGGCCGTTCGGCCAAACTGGCACCCGGGTGCTGGGAGGGCGCTGGCTGGCCCGGGCAAACCTCAACCGCTGCTGTAGCTGCACCGCACGAACGGAACAGTCAGTCGTCTTCCCCGCTGGAGGCCCCGCGGCCCTCAAGGCGTCGTTTCAATTTGTTCCGTGAGATTCCCAGCTTGTCAGACGCTGCGTGCAGCGAGCCGTGCTCACGCAACGCTTCCTGCATGACCTGCAGCTCAATGTCCGCCAGCGTCATCCCGGGTGTGTAGAGCTGCCGCGCCAATGCCGGCTCATGAGATAGAAACGCGATATCCTTGGCGTCGAGAGTGCTTGCTTCGGAGAACGTGGCCGCGCGCATCAACACGTTGCGAAGTTCCCGGACATTTCCCGGCCAACGGTGGCCCTGGAGCTTCTCCAACGCGGCCGGCGTCAAGGTCACGGCCCCTTGGCTCTCATTCAACAGATGCCGGGCCAACAAGGGAATGTCTTTGGGCCGCTCGCACAGCGGCGGGACAAAGATGGGCAACGCGGCAATGCGCTGGAACAGGTCCATACGGAACCCGCCCCGGGCCACCAGGGACATCAGCTTCTGATGGGTGGCCACCAGGACTCGGCATTGCACCTTCTTCTCACCGGTACCGCCTACGCGCCGGACCGTCATGTTCTCCAGCACCCGCAAGAGTTTGGCCTGGACGTCCAGGGCAAGGTCCCCAATTTCATCCAGGAACAGGGTTCCTTCCCCCGCCTCCTCAAACGCGCCCATCCTGGGCCGCTCAGCGTGGGTGAAAGCGCCGCGCTCATGTCCAAACAGCTCACTCTCCACCAGATTGGACGGCAGAGCGGCGCAGTTGAGGGCGACAAACGGCATTGCGCTTCGCGGCCCAAGGTCATGGATGGCCCGCGCCACCAGTTCCTTGCCCACCCCACTCTCACCACCAATCCAGACCGGACCGTCCCCGCCCGCCACCAGCCGGATGCGGCGCGCCACCTCTTCCATGGCCGGGTCCGCGTACAGCAGCCCGCCCACGCGCCGGACAGCCACCCCGTCCTGCGCCTCCGGGTCCTGCAGCGTCAGCAAGCGAACCTTCACACCACCAAAATCCAGCACTGCGGTTGGTGGCGCTTCCGCCTTGGTGATCCTCACGTCATTGATTCGGGTGCCATTGGTGCTCTCCAGGTCCTGAACCGTGGTGACGCCCTTTCGCCGCATGACCACGGCGTGTTGCTGGCTGACGTGGGCGTCCTCCAGCCACAGGTCAGACTCCGGGTCAGCGCCCACACGGACCCCAACGTCAGTCACCACCATCCGGCGGTGTTTGTATTCCAGGTAAGTGCGCGCGTTGTGGGGCTCGGCCGGCTCTCCACGGCGCAGCGTGCGGTGGCGCGGCTGTGGCGCAGCAAAAAAGACGACCGTCAGGTCACCAAGCTGGATGGTGTCCCCGTTCGCCAGGACCTTGCTTTGAATGGCCGTGCCGTTGACGGGCACTGCCGTCCCGCCGTGACCCGTGAGCAGGAACTGGCCGTCACGCGTCTCGGCCACAGTGAGCTGGATGGCCGGGCCGCCGTTGGCTGGGAGCGTGAAGTCGCTCTCTGGATCGTGACCAATTGACACCGAGCCGGTGCGCAGCGGCCAACGAAAGAGAACCTGCTTCTGACGCGGCTGAACCCGCGTGAAGACCAATTCCGACATGTGGCTGGACTGTAGTGGCCGCGGGCGGGTCCGAAAAGCGGCGGGACGGGGCGGTTCTCCGTGAAATGGCGTCCAGCGAACCAAGGCTTGCTCAGGGAGGTTCGCTGGACGCCCACGGGGACCGGACTCAAATGGGCGCCCCAACGCCATGCCCATTGACGCCATTGGAAGACACGCTGCCGGCCGGCTTGGGGCCGGACAGCGGCGGGAACGCCACCGGCGCGGCCGGCGAAGTTCCCTTGCTGGTTTGATTGACCACCACTTCAACGCTCCCTGTGGTGGTGTCTTGTTCCGCCTTGGCCTTGCGGCGCGTCTTGCGGGAAAGGCCAAACGCCAACTGCTGGTCATGGCCGTCCACGTTGGCTTTGATCCAGCCGGACAATGCCAACTCCTGCCACATCTTCAGCACCACCGGGCGAAGCTCCCGCAGCTCCTGGGCTGCCGCGCGCAGCCGGTCCTTCTGAGCCACCAGGGCAGCCTGCGCCTGGGTGTGTTCCGCCACCACCGCGTCCACCGTGGCGGCCGTCATTCCCGGTGGGAACAAAAATCCCGGGAGCGCCTGGATGGCCTCCATCAGCGCCTCAACCCGCATCAGATTTTCTCCGGCCGTTTCCCCCAACCGAATGCGCCCCAAAGCGGTCAAGGGTGCGGGGAGAACCTGGTGCTGGAAATGAACCGCCGCGTGGAGCAACTTCAGCGTGTCCCGCGTGCGCACCGCGGCCAGGTCAAAGGTCTTTTTCCGTGCCGCCAGACCCACATTGTCATCCGCTGCCTGCATCAGCGGCTTGAGGCGCTCGGCCATGGCGTCCACCCGTTGGCGGGTGCTGGCCCGCATCATGCGCCCGGCCTCCGGGTCCGTGCGCAGGGAAAGGGCAAGCTTCAACAGGTTGACGTGGATGGCGTTTTGCTTGTGATTGAACTTCATGGCTTTCTCCGTGTGTTGTGGCGGCGAATGACTCGCGGCCGGGTGTGCTCCACAGGAGAGCAGGCGGAGTGCCAGCACATGTTCGGCGCCCAAGTCATTGGAATCATTGCACTGGGACGCAACTGATGGCGCAAGCTTGGGTCCATTTTGGACCCACCGCGGACAGCCTCTGGGTCCACCATGGACCCAAGACCACTCCGGCCGGGCGTCAAGCGCGGGCACAAATGCTTCTAAGGTCTACTTTGAAGTGTGATGGTTGTTTCCAACCGCAATACGGCTTTGCGTTGGCGCATTAAGCATGGGTTCAACGCCCAAAGGTGTGTCCGATGGCACGTGATGCACGGGTTCCCCGCCAGAAGTGCGTCCTTTGGCGAGTGATGCATGGGCGCTTCGGCCAAAGGCGTGTCCTTTGTCACTTCGTCCACGGCTTCATCGGCCAATTGGAAGTCATTTGGCGCTTTGTGCAAACCCTCGAGCTCGAAAGTGGGCCCGATAGCCGGTGGAGCATTTCTTTCACGGCCCAACCGAGTGTCCATTGGCAGGTGGCCCTGGGGCTGATGGGCCAACGGCGTCTCTTTGACGGGTGGAGCTGAGCCGCCCGCCGCAAAGGCCCAGCTTTGGAGGAGGAGTGCGGGCTTCCACTCGCTCCTCCCGCTCGGAGCTGGTTGCGCAGCGTGTTCGACCGCGCTGGGGGCCCTCAAAGCCGCGGTGCCCAAGCTCCGGAGGCGCCAGGGAGGAAACGGCGGCCGGTCGGCGCAGGCCCACAGGGTGGGACACCCACCTCCAAGCTGTCCCGGCATCACCTGGGGGCGCAGGTTGTTGCCCCAGCCACGTGGGGGATGGTACGCCGCACACCCATGCGGTTTGCCTTCAACACCGTGGTCCTGGTGGCCAGTCTGGCCGGTCTTTTTGGGTGTGACATCAGCGCCGAGTGCCTCCCCTGGCACCGCGGCCTGAAGTGTTTTGACACGGACCTGGGTCAGAAGTGCACGGAGAACAACGAGACGCTCAAGCGTGTAACCGTGAAGCCCGGCAGCAATGACGTGGCGGCGGACCCCGGCTTTGAGAACTGCGAGAACTTCTACTGCGCCTCCACCAACGGCAGCGTTCCGTATTGCACCCGGCGCTGCGAATCCAACTTTGACTGCAACCCGGGCGGCCTGCCGTGCGTGGGCAACATACCCAAGGAAGCCTGCCGTCCCCGGGAGAACTGGAACTGCGAAGTGGTCATTGAGTTTGGCGCGTTGGCCTGCGCCACCGTGGACCCCACCACCGGGACGTGCGAGCTGGACCCGGACACCGGCAAGGTCCTCAACCCGGTGAAATATTGCCGCGCGGTGGAAGGCACCATCCCGCAGGGCAACTACACCGACCTCAACGCGCAAACCCCGGACGGCGGCACCCCGTAAGGCCGCGTTTGTACGCACGTTGGCCTCGTTGACCCAGAGGACAAAGGCGGCTCGGCAGGCCTTGCCCTCCCAGAAGCCTTGCCCTCCCAGAAGCCTCTCTCTTTTACACATCCCTTGCAGGAGCTACGTCGCCCGGCGGTTGAAACCGCGGGCTGGAAGACCGCCAAGCCGGCCCGGAGGCCGGCTCTTTTGGAAGAAGCGGGCTCGGGCAGGCACCTCCGCCGGCCAGGAGGCCAACGCCACCGGGTTCTGTGAAACACCGCAGCATGCGCGGCGCCCAACCCGAGCCGGCCTCAGGGCCGGCTTCGCGGTCTTTTCAGCCCGCGGTTTCAACCGCCGGGCGACGGAGCCCCGGCAAGAGATGTGCGAGAGATGTGTGAGAGATGTGTAAGATAAAGCCCAGAAGCAAAATTCCTCCCAAGGCAAAAGCCACTGCGGCCCTGCTGGTGAGGCGCCCACCTAGACCCTTCAACGGGATCACCCGTTTGGAATGCCCACCCCACTTCCTGGGAGAGGGCTCCAATGAAAAACCTCCTGCGTTACGGTCCCCTGGTTGCCTGCCTGCTTGTTGGCGCCGCCGTCCTTGCCATTCCCATGCGTCAGGCGCCCACCACCAACCCGCCCCCGCAGCCCCAGCACCCCGTTGAACCTCCCCCGCCGGTCAACACCCCCAACAACGCGCAGGTGACCTTCCCCCTGGGGAACACCGCGCAGGCCAAGGTGGGCCTGGGACAGGGCGTCCTGGCCCTGGGCGCCAACCAGCCGCTCAACCTGGCGGTGGAAGTGCGCGGGACGGCACCCATGAACCACCAGAACCGCGCGCTCATCCTGTGCGTGGACCGCAGCGGCTCCATGACCGGCCCCAACATGGCCCACGCGCTCAACGCCGCGCGCTGGCTGGTGCAGAACCTCTCCGCCGACGACGAGGTTGCCCTCATCAGCTTCTCCACCCACGCCGGGGTGGATCTTCCGCTCACCCGCGCCGACGCGGGCGGCAAACGCGCGGCCATGGAGGCGATCAACAACATGGTGGCGCGCGGCGGGACCAACCTTCACGGTGGCCTGCGGCTTGCGGTGAATGAAGGCATGCGCGCCAGCGCCGCGGTGCGCCGCGTGGTGTTGCTGAGTGACGGCGTCCCCACCGAAGGCGATGTGCGCCCCAACGCCATCACCACGCTGGCACAGACTGCATCTTCACGCGCTGTCACGGTGACCGCGCTGGGCGTGGGCAGCCAGGCCCCCGGTGGTCTGATGGACCGCGTGGCCACCGCGGGCGGCGGGAACTTCCGCTTCATCCGGGATGGCGGCGGGCTGCGCGCGCACCTGGCGGCGGAGCTGGATGAAACCAGCCGCCTCGCCGTCCAGGACGTGCGGGTCACCGTGGAGCTGCCTGAAGGGTTCACCTTCTCGCACGCCAACGGTGCCCTGGCGGAAATGCATGGCCGCACCGTGACGCTGCGCCTGGGTGATGTGGTCTCCGGCACCACGCGGTCTGCCAGCGTGGGCCTGGATGTGGTGGCGCCAAACGCGCCTTTGTACCTGACCAATGTGTCCCTCACCGCGCGCGCCAACGGTGCAGTGGTGAGTGGCGGGGGCCAGGTTGCGGCCACCACGAGTACGGATGCGTCGACGGTGGCGGCGTCACGGGTGGGCTGGGTGGGCGTGCGCGGTGAACTTGCCGCGGCCGCCACGGAAATCAAGGAAGCAGCCGGGGACTTTGAGCGGGGCAACCGCGGCGCGGGCCAGGCACGCCTGGAAGCCGCGGCCCGCAAGATTGAGGAGAAGGCCAAGTACGAGCCGGCCATGGCGGCACCCGCCAAGAAGATGCGCGCCATGGCGGACGAGGCCAAGGCGGACAAGGACACCGGCGCCACCGCCAACAAGAACTACCAGGAAGCGTTTGAGATGGCCCGCTGAACGGCCAGCCGGTCCCCATCCCAACCGTCGTCACGGAGCAGAACCCATGGACACCACGTTGCCTTCCCCCGTTGGACATCCCCCGCTCAAGGCCGTCCCATTGCTGGCCGGCAGCACCCTGGGGTTCATGCTGGCCCACGCGGTGGCGGTCTACGCGGCGCCCGTCACTGCGCAGCTGACGTCGGGCGTGGCCACGGTGGCGCTGTTGGCGGGGCTGTGCGCGCTGGCGGTGAGCGGGCGGCTTTTGCACGCGCCGCCGTTGGTGTGGATCATGTTGTTTGTGAGCCTCCCGGTGGCCGCACGGGTGGTGTTGCTGGGCGGGTCCCATGGAAGCCTGGCGTTGGCCACGCCGCTGGCCGGTGCGGTGGTGGGGCTCTACCTGGTGGCGGCGTTCCAGGCGGGCTTTGTGGTGGAATCCCCGGCAGAGCCCATCCCCAGCGGCGTGTGGGGCACCACGGTGTCCCAGGCGCGCGCCGCCCACGCCGAGCTGCTCAAGGAGATGAAGGCCCACGCGCTCACCGGCCCGGTGGTGGTGGCCCTGCAGGAGAAAAGTGGCACGCTGCTGTCCGGCGTGGAGCGCACCGCGGGTGCGTGGGCGCGGTTGGAACGCAACGCGGCACCTTCGCTGTTGACGGCGGTGGAAGCACAGGTGGCGCAGGTTGCGGCTCAGCTGGAGTCCACCAGTGACCCCATGTCCCGCGCGGAATACCAGCGCACCGCCGAAGCGCTCACCGGCCAGCTTGAGGCCATCCACCGCATCCGCCGCAACGGGGAACGCGCCCTGGCCCGCAGCCGCTGTCAGGTGGCGTTGCTGGAGACCGCGCGCCTTTCCGTCATGGCGTACGCCGCACAGGAACGCAGCGCGCAGGGTGACGGCGCAGAACACCTGGCCATGTTGCTGGAAAATGCCACGCGCGAACTGGACGTGACCGCCGGCGCGCTGGAAGAAGCCCAGGGCGCGGCCTTGGTGCCGTTCACCACGCGCTCTTGATGCGCCAGGCGGCGCCGTCCTTCTTGAGCGTCACGCGCCGCTCGTCGTCAATCTTGCCCTTGGCGTAACGCCGCAGCAGAATCACCGTCTCATCCGCGCGGTTTTTGTCATCCAAAGATGCCAGCACCGCCTTGAGCAGCCACGGAGGGTGCGCGTGCAGCGGCAGAACATCATACGTGTACCCGTAGTGTGCGTCGGTGCTTTGCGCGTCCTTGAAGGCGCGCTCGGCGTTGCCGCTGCTGTCCTTGAGCCACAGCGCCGTCCATGCCTTCTCATCCTTGGCGCCGTAGGCCTTGATGGCCTGCTCCACCACCTTGCGCGGTTCGTGGGACGTCTTGATGTACTCCTGCACGGCGGCGGCGTCCGGCAGCTCTGGCGGGTCCGGGTCTTCAAACCGCAACGGTGACGCACTGGGGACCAGACCACGTTCACGCGCACGCGTGCGAATCTCCTTCACGCGCTGCAGGTCCTGGTGCAGCACGCTGAGCTGTCCGCGCGCGTTGATGAAGCGCTGCAGGTCCTTGGCGTCCTTGGCGGTGAGCGCGCCCGTCTCCACGGGGTGGTAGCCGCGGCGTATGGCCAGGTCCAACATGTCCAGCTTGGGCGCGGCGTCGTAGTCCAGTTCGGTGGAGACCAGGTCCAGGATGAGGCGGCGGCGGTGGTCCCGGATGTCCGCCTTCACGTCGGTGAGGGCCTTCTGGTAGCCGCGCAGCGCCGCTTCAAAACCGCGCCGGCTCAGGGATGCGGGGCCCTGCACATCCGCCGGGAGACCCTCACGCATCAGGTCCGCCACCGCGCGGGTCATGGCGTGTTTTGCGGCGTCATTGCCGCCGTTGTTGGTCCCCGTCTGCCGGCGGATGACCTCGCCATTGGCCGCGCGCATGAGCGTGAGCGCCACCGTCCAGGTGTTTCCCACCTTGGACACCGTGCCGGACAACAGCAGCTCAGCACCAAGATTGTCCGCAATGTCCGTCATGCAGCTGGGGTCTTCACAGCCCAGGGCCTGTTTGTTGACCTCATTCTCCAACAGCGCGCGCACATCCGCCTGGCTCACCACCGAAAGTCCCTGCACCCGCGCCAGCTCGGTCACCAGCACCGGCGTCAACGCCGCTGCAAGGTCCGCGTTGACCGCACCGGCGGGCTTGAGGTCCATCACCACCACCTGCGCCGCCAGGCTCCACGCCGGAACCAACCACACCGCCAAGACCTGCCACACACGCCTCATGGCTGTACCCCTTGCTGTGCTGCCGCCGGGTTCCCCGGCGCTGTCCCGTTCTTGCGCAACCAGATCCACACCGCCACCGCCGCCACAAACACCGGAATGCTGATGAGCTGGCTGGTGGCCCACCCTGCATGGACACCGCGCTCCGGGTCACCGCGCAAGAACTCCACCAGGAAGCGCTCCAACGCGTAAGCGGCTGCCCCCAGGGCCAACATCTCCCCCTTCACCTTGCGGCGCGGTTCAAACCACAACATCCACGCCAGCAATGCCCAGCCAAATGCGCTCTCATACAGCTGCGTGGGATGCACCGGCAGCGCGCCGGCGCCCGTGCTGGCGGGGAATGTGATGCCCCAGGGCTGCGTGGTGGGCACGCCGTAACAACACCCGCCCAGAAAACACCCCAGGCGTCCAAAGCCCACCGCAAACGGAAGGATGGGCGCGCCCGCATCCGCCACCGTCCCGCGGTCCAACCCGCGGCTCTTGGTGAACCACCACGCCACCGGCGCAATCAGCGCGGCGCCGCCGTACCAGACGTATCCGGGGTCTTCGATGCGGGCCCAGTGCCACGGGTCTGCCTTGATGAGGTCCCACAAACCGGTGGCGGTGCTCCCATCCGGGAGGATGTGCCCGGGGGATTCAAACAACAGGTGCCCCAGCTTGGCGCCAAACACCGCGGTGATGCAGCCAATGATAACGCCGTCAAACACGTCCTGGCGGTCCAGCCCCGCCGCCACGCCACGCCGGACCGACCAGACAAACGCCACCGCGTAGCCCAACAGCATGACCACCACAAACGTGGACAGCTTGAACCCAAGGATGGTGATGGACGGAAGCATGGCGGCGGGCCTTCCTAGCAGAGCTGCCCCGCGCGCGCCCGTGGTAGCGTGACGCCATGACGGATCTTGCGGAGAAGGCGTGGCGCACTGCGTTTGTCCTCTACGAGGGCCGCACCACCCCGCACCGGAGCTGCGGCATAGCCCTGGCAGAGACGTTTGGTCTGTCCCCCGGTGCGTACCAGGCGTTGCGCCGCGGGGGCATCACCGGGGACGGGGAATGTGGCGCGTACAAAGCCGGAGAGCTGGTGCTGGGGGAGCTGCTGGGAGACCCAGACCCCACCGGCGCCGTGACGGCGGCGCTGCGGCAGGCCATCACGCGTTACCAGCAACTGGCGCGGGAAAAGCTTGTGCTGGGCGCACAGGATGCCCCGCGGCGCAGCGCGGCGGCGCAACGGCTGCTGCCGCTCCACCAGGTGGAATGGGACCTCCGCTGCAACACGCTCACCGGGCAGTTTGAGGCATTCCAGTCCCCGCAGCGTGCAGCGTTCTGCACCAACGTGGCGGCGGAGGTGGCGCGCCTGGTGGTGCTTGCGGCAATGGATGCGGGGCATACGCCCGTGGTGAAGGACGCGCCTGGGGAGTAGAGCGCTTGGCGGTGTGCCGCGCGGGTGATTAAGACGCGCGCCAGAGCAGTCTCACGGTGTTGAACGGTGCGGAGGTCTTGCCATGAAACGCGTGCAGCTTGGGTTTGGGTTGGTGGTGGGCAGTGTGTTTCTGGGGAGTCTGGCGCTGGCGCAAAAGCCCCGCACCGAGGAGACCGAGGTCCCCGCCGCCGCCGAGGCGGACGCACCGGCCAGCACCGCTGCCGAGGACGAGAAGGTGGCTGGCGCGCAGGCGTTTTTGGAAGAGACCATGGGCCTGGTGGAGAAGGCCAAGTGGAAGGAGTTCAAGGCGCGCATGCACCCGGCCGCGGTCAAGGCCATGGAGGAGCGGAAGAAGCGCACCAAGCGGGATGACCACAACCTGGCGTTCTGGAACCACGTCAAGGAGTGGAAGATTGAGAAGTGGGAGGTGACCAGCGTGTCCCCGGGCGCCCGCAGCACGGCGGTGGTGGTGGTGAAGGAGGACCACTTCATGGTGGAAGAGAAGGGCCATGAAGAGGGCCTGGCCGCCGAATGGCTGCTGGTCAAAGGCGCAGTGGACGGGAAGAAAAGCTCCTGGTGGCTGCTGGACCGCCGCAACGGCACGGGGAACTTTGACGGCAACGCCATTGAGAAGGGCTTTGCGGATGCGCTGCCCGAGGAGGCCGCAAGTCCGGAGGCAGCGCCGACGACACCGGTGGGCATCTACAAAAAGAAGATGGAGGACCTCATCCGGGCCAAGGTGCAGCTTCCGGAGGGCATCCCGGACAACCAACTCAAGACCATGAAGGTGACCATCAAGATCATCCTGGAGGACGGCGGCAAGGTGGGCTCACGCGTGGTGACCCGGGCCAGCGGGAATCCGGATTTTGACCGCGCGTTCATTCGCGCGGTGGAAGCGGCCGCGCCGTTTCCCACGCCCAAGGGCGCGGAGCTGTTGAAGGCCACGGCGGAGGGCATTGAGGTTTCTTTCAAAGGCCGGCCGTAGTTCGCCACTGCATGGTCAGCATGGGAGGGCGACGCTCTGCGGAGCCCCTGCGTCCAGACGCCACGTCAACGCGCATCACGCAGGCTCGGCAGACGCCTCGCCCTCCCCCGGCGTAGCGTCCTTTGCCGTTCACTGTGTCGTCGGAAAAGCTGAGCTTCAGAAGCTCTGGCCAATGTTGAACTCAAACAGCACCGGGTCATCCCCGCGCGCAAAGCCCACCGTGCCCGGAGGACGGCGCGTGAGCGGGAAGCCCCACTCAAACCGCAGCGGCCCAATGGGAGACTGCCAGCGGAACCCCGCACCCACGCTCCAATACAAACCACCCCACCAGCGCAGCCGTGAGCGGGGATCCCAGGCACTGCCGGCCAGCGCCGGGTTGGGATCATTGAGCAGGTAGAAGAAGTTCTCATCCGGCGCGTACACGTTGCCGGTATCCCAGAACACCACCGCCTTGATGCCCAGCTTCTCCAGGATTGGGATTTCCAGCTCCAGGTTGGTCACAATCTCCTTGTTGCCGCCAATGACAAACTCGGTGAGCTCATTGTCCGGCGAGAGACTGCCCACCCGGCGCACCGGACCAATGGACCGCGGGCTGTAACCACGCACGCTGCCAAACCCGCCGCCAAAGTAGTTCTCGGTGAAGATGATTTGCCCCGGGGACCACAAATACCCCATGCGGAACTGCCCGCGCAGCACAAACCCAAATCCAATCGGGTAATACACGCGCAGCGCCGCCCCCACGCGAATGAAATCATTGACGTCACCCTGCTTGCGCAGGATGGCCAGTTGTTCCGGCAGCCGGTACTGCTCCACCTGGCGGGCCACCACACCTTCGGCCAGCGGCAACGCAAAGCCCACCGGATAGCGGCTCACACCTTCCAACGTGAGCGTGTGGAACATGCCGCGGGACGGGAACAACCGGTTGTCCCGCGTGTCATACGCCAACGTCCCACGCACGCCGGTGCTCCACCGAGGCCGCCGTTCCTTCAACCCCGCCAGCGTGACCTGGAAGCTCCCGGCGTCAATCTCCGCGCGTTCACCTTGGAGGCCCACAAACACCCGCAGGTAGCGGTAGATGGGGTACCCCAGGCTGATATCGCCACCGGTGCCGGTCCGGATGAAGCCGGGCTGGATGCGCTGCGTGTTGAACAGCGAGATGCTCCCGGTGAACTCGGTGCCAAACAGGTAGGGCTCAATGAGGTTGAAATCAAAGAACCGCCGCAGCCCGGAGAACTGCGCGCTGGCGCTCAACGTCTGCCCGCGCCCCAGGAAGTTGTTCTGCGCAATCTGACCCTGCAGCAGGAAATTTTCCGCGCTGGAGAAGCCCGCACCCAGCTGGAAGGTCCCGGTGGACTTCTCCTTCACCTCAACAATGACTTCCACCAGATCCGGCGCGCTGCCCTGACGCTGGCTGATTTCCACCTTCTCAAAGAACCCCAGCGCCTGCAGGCGTATTTCACTCTCCCGCATGCCGGACTGGCTGAACAACGCGCCCTCATACACGCGCATTTCCCGCCGGATGACGCGGTCCCGCGTCTTCTCATTGCCCACCAGCTCAATGCGCTCAATGGTGCACAGCGGGCCCTTCTGGATGACCAGCGTCATGTCCACGCTGCGGGTGCGCCCGTCCACCGGGGTGTCCGGAACCACCTGCGCGTACGCATAACCAGCGTCTTTGTAGAGGTCGGTCAGGGCCTGGATGTCCTTGGCCACCTGGGAGCGGCTGAAGATGTCCCCGGGCCGGATGTCCACCAGGTCCATCAACTTGGCTTCCACCCCACGGCGGTCCTGGCGCACCACGCGCCGGCCGCGCGTCCAAAGCTTGTCCACCCATTCGCCGTAGGGCTCCACGCCGTCAGGGTCCAACAGGTCCCCGGACACCCGCAGCGAACGCAAATGGTACTGGTCCCCTTCTTCAATGGGGATGGTGACGTGGAGGAAGCGTTTGTCACCCATCAGGCGCACGCGCGGCTGGCCCACTTTGACGTTGAGGTACCCGCGGTCCTGGTACAGCGCTTCCACACGCAACAGGTCGGTCTGGAACTCTTCTTCCTTGTACGTGCCCCAGTCCGTCACCTTGCCCAGCGGGTGGTTCTCCCGGGTCTGCATGAACTGTTTGATGTCATCATCCGGGATGGCGCGGTTGCCGGTGAAGCTGATGCGCTCAATGACCACCTTGACGTTCTCATTGATGACCAGCGCCACGTCCATCTCTTCGCCACGCGTCAGGCGGCCCTCGCCAGCCACCTGGACCTCGCCCTTTTTCACCTTGGGGGACCGCAGCTCCGTCTTGATCTCCGCCAGGTAGTAGCCCTTGTCGGTGTAGAGCCGCTGAATCTTCTTGACCGTCTCAGACAGCTTGCGTGCGTCAATGATCTGCAGCGGTTTGATGTCCACCGCGCCCTTCACATCATCGGTGGAGACCTGGTCATTGCCCTCAATGATGACCTCATGGACGGTGGGCTTCTCACTCACCACAAACGTAATCACCAGCCCGCCGTTGGCGCCGCTGGTCTTGATGACCCGCACGTCCCGGAACAAGCCCATGCCATGCAGGCGCCGCACATCCTCACGGATGGCGCGTTGATCAAAACGCTGGCCGGGGGCCACCCGCACGTTCTGGAGGATGGCGTCCGCCTCGGTGCGGGCGTTCCCCTCCAC
>Ga0154020_10004356_pt1 | contig 16884 bp, 21 predicted proteins | sample Klosneuvirus_201_FD_109709 | JGI IMG/M metagenome (GOLD analysis project Ga0154020, IMG submission 109709) | Active sludge microbial communities from wastewater, Klosterneuburg, Austria - Klosneuvirus_20160825_MG | ecosystem: Engineered > WWTP > Aerobic digester > Activated sludge | place...
CCTCGTGCCGCCCTGCACCGCCCTGATCGCCTGGTTCCTGTTCGACGAGAGGCTGGCGGGCATGGCGCTGGTCGGCATGGCGCTCGCCGTCTGGGGCGTGTATCTTGCGCGGAAATGACAGCGTCTGCCCCTCCGCCCATCCGCATCCTCGGCATTGATCCCGGCCTGCGCTCGACCGGGTTCGGCGTGATCGACAAGGCCGGCAACAAGCTGGCCTACATCGCCAGCGGCTGCATCAAGGCCGATGCGACGGGCACTTTGCCGGAACGTATCAAGACCATCCTTGAGGGGCTGGAGGAAATCATCGCGACCTACGAGCCGAAGCAAGCGGCGGTCGAAATCGTTTTTGTCAACGTCAACCCGCAATCCACGCTGCTGCTCGGCCAGGCGCGCGGCGCGGCGATTGCCGCGCTGGTCACGGCGAACCTGCCGGTGGCCGAATACAGCGCCTTGCAGGTCAAGCAGGCCGTAGTCGGCCACGGCAAGGCGGCCAAGGAACAGGTGCAGGCCATGGTCGCCCGCCTGCTCGCCCTGCCCGGCCACCCGAGTCCCGATGCCGCCGATGCCCTGGCCTGCGCCATCGCCCACGCCCACGGCGGCCAGGGCATGGGCGCGCTGGCGACCGCCGGCCGCCGGGTCAAGGGCGGAAGATTGGTGTAATGGCCTCGATTCTGTACGCATGGGAATTCGGTGCCAACCTGGGCCATGTGGGCCCGTTCATGCCCCTGGCCCGGGAATTGAGGCAAGCGGGCCATGAGGTGCACTGGGCGGTCACCCAGCCCGCAGCCGTGGGAGATTTCCTGGCCAAGGACGGATTCACCTGGCTGGCCGCACCGTCGACTGCCGAAGCCAGCCGTCCGGGTCCGCCGTTGACCTATGCGGACATACTCCTGCGTTACGGTTACGCGGAGTCGAAGGCCCTGTTAGGCTTGGTCGGTGCATGGCGCGAATTGATGCGGCTCACCGGAGCAAGGCTGGTCCTTGCGGACCACTCGCCCACCGCGCTGCTTGCCGCCCGCACGCTGTCGATACCGGTCATGCAATATTCGTTCGGCTTCACGGTTCCGCCGAAGAAGGATCCCCTGCCCAACATGAGGCCGTGGACGACGATTCCGGATCAGCAATTACGGGACCTCGACCGGACGGCGCTGACCAGCATCAATGCCGTGCTGGCGCGCTTTGATTGCCAGGCGCTGCCGAGCCTCGCCAACCTGTTCGACGTCGCCGAAGAAACCCTGGTGACCTTCCCCGAACTGGATCACTATCCCGACCGGGGCCCCGCGAGCTATTGGGGCAGCCTGCCGAGTGCGGGTTCGGGAAAACCGGCGACATGGCCAGGCGTTGGCCACGGTCGCTGTTTTGCCTACCTGCGACCGGAATCGCCACACCACGAAGCGGCACTGGCCGCCTTGCGTGCACTTGAAATTTCCTCACTTGTTTTCGCGCCCGGTCTCCCGCCCTCCACGGTCGAACGGTTTGCTGCTCCCCATCTCAAGTTTCTCGACGGACCGGCCGACATGGAACAGATGATCCGTGAAGCCGATGTCGCCATCACCTATGCCAGCCTGGCGACTACAACGGGATTTTTGCTCGGAGGCAAGCCCTTGCTGATGCTGCCCGGGCATCTTGAACAATTTCTGGTAGCGCGCCGCGTTGTGGACATGGGCGCCGGCATCCTGGTCAACCCCGAAGTGCCTCCCGGCGATCTCAGGGATGCCCTGGCAAGCCTGTTCAACGTCGCAAGCTATCGCGACAATGCCAGGGCCTTTGCCGCCAAGTATGCCGCGTTCGACCAGTCCAGGATCATTCACAATCTTGTCCGGCGCATCGGCGAACTCCTGGATCCAAACCATCCGCCTGCCGGCATCGGAGAACTGCAATGATCGGTCGCATCAGCGGAACGCTGGTTGAGAAGAATCCTCCGTCCATCACGGTGGATGTGCAGGGCCTCGGCTACGAAGTCGATGTGCCCATGAGCACCTTCTACAACCTGCCAGCCGCCGGCGAAAAAGTCTCGCTGCATACCCACCTCGTCGTGCGCGAGGACGGTCATTACCTGTATGGCTTCGCCACTCCGGACGAGCGCGCCGCGTTTCGCCAGTTGCTGAAGATTTCCGGCATCGGCGCGCGCACGGCGCTGGCCGTGCTCTCGGGCATGTCGGTGGGCGAACTGGCGCAGGCGGTCACCCTGCAGGGAGCCGGACGCCTGACCAAGATACCGGGCATCGGCAAGAAAACCGCCGAACGCCTGCTGCTGGAACTGCGCGACCGGCTACCGAAGACGCTGGCGGCCGGCGGTGCAAAAGTCGGCGCCGGCGACACGGCGGGCGACGCCATTGCCGACATCACGAACGCCCTCCTGGCGCTCGGTTACAACGAACGCGAGGCACTTGCGGCAATGAAGGGGCTGCCTGCGGGGATTTCGGTCGCCGACGGCATACGCGCGGCATTGAAGCTGCTGTCCAGGTCGTCCTGAGCCGGATTGGCACGACCCAAGCCGGCCTCGGCTAAACTGGTGGCATGAGCATCCAGACCGACAAGTTCGCCGAACCTGTTCCGGAGCGCCTGATTTCGGCGGGCAGGGAATCGCAGCAGGAAGACGTGCTCGAGCGTGCGCTACGACCCAAACGGCTGGCGGATTACGTCGGCCAGCAGAAGATCCGCGGTCAGCTCGAAATCTTCATCGAGGCGGCCAGGCGGCGTGCCGAATCGATGGACCATGTGCTGCTGTTCGGTCCGCCGGGCCTGGGCAAGACCACGCTGGCCCACATCATCGCCCACGAGATGGGGGTCAACCTGCGCCATACCTCGGGCCCGGTGCTGGAGCGCGCCGGCGACCTCGCGGCGATGCTGACCAACCTCGAACCGCACGACGTGCTGTTCATCGACGAAATCCATCGCCTGAGCCCCGTGGTGGAGGAAATACTCTACCCCGCGCTGGAGGATTTCCAGATCGACATCATGATCGGCGAAGGCCCCTCGGCACGTTCGGTCAAGCTCGATCTGCCACCCTTCACCCTGATCGGCGCCACGACGCGGGCCGGCATGCTGACCAACCCGCTACGCGACCGCTTCGGCATCGTCGCCCGGCTGGAGTTCTACACCCCGGAAGAACTCAGCCTCATCGTGCGGCGCTCGGCGCATCTGCTGAACTGCGACATCGCCGAAGAAGGCGCGGTGGAAATCGCCAAGCGCTCGCGCGGCACGCCGCGCATTTCCAACCGCCTGTTGCGTCGCGTGCGGGATTTCGCCGAGGTCAGGGCCGACGGCAAGATCACGCGCGCCGTGGCCGACGCAGCGCTGACCATGCTCGACGTCGACCACCTCGGTCTCGACGTGATGGACCGCAAGCTGCTTGGCGCCATGCTCGACAAGTTCGGCGGCGGCCCGGTAGGCGTCGACAACCTCGCCGCCGCCATAGGCGAGGCGCGCGACACCATCGAGGATGTGCTGGAGCCTTACCTGATCCAGCAGGGCTATCTGCAGCGGACACCAAGGGGACGGGTCGCCACGGCGAACATCTGGCGTCATTTCGGGCTGGCGGCGCCAGGCATCGGCGGTAGTCAAGAATTGTGGAAAGAGTAATGGGTTACGTGCCGATACTGAGCTATATCACCACCTGCAAGGGACGCCTGGCACACCTGCAAAAATCGCTTCCGCTTGTCGTCGGTCAACCCGGTATCGAATGCATAGTCGTTGATTACGACTGCCCGGAGGGCGCTGCCGACTGGGTGCGAAGCAATTTCCCCCAAGTCCGGGTGGTCAAGGTCGAAAACGTCAGCCAATTCAACGCCTCGCATGCGCGCAACCTCGGAGCAAAGCAGGCCGCGGCGCCGTGGCTGGGCTTCTTTGATGCCGACATTCTCCTCGATGAAAATTTTTCAAGGCGGATCCTGCCGTCGCTCGTCAAGGGAAATTTCTACCGCGCGTCCCCGGTTACCTATCAGACATGGGGCTCCATCATCTGCCATCGCGACGACTTCCTGCGTGCCGGCGGTTACGATGAAGTCTATGTCGGCTGGGGCGGGGAAGATGACGACCTGATAGCCATGCTGACGCGCAGTGGTGTGCGCGCGGCCGGCTTTCCTGCGGATTTGCTGGACGAAATCGAGCATAGCGACGAAAAGCGGACGCAGTTCGCCACGATCAAGAACCGCTGGTTGCAATTGCTGATCAACCGATCGTATCAGCGGGCCAAACTCGACCTGCTCGGCACCTGCGAATCGCTCGACCCCGGGGATGCCGTAAAAGTTTTCGAGGAATTTTCGCGGACCGCGACCGCCATGCTGGGCAACGGCAAAGGTGCGTGCCGAATCACCATGGGGCTGCCTACCATTACCATCGGCTCCCCTCCTCTGAACAACAGGGTCGAAGTAGCAAATCTGCGCCGCACCATTACTTACGACCTCCAAATATTGGGACAGATTCCAGAGCAGGGCATTCACGCGACGGATATCCCGATCATCGAATCATCGCCCACCACGCGAACCATCAGCACCACGACCCTGAATGGACGCAGCCTCAAATTGAACATTCCCAGCGATCAACCGACTGGCTGCCTGGCGAACGAGATCTTCGACCAGCAGTGCTACGCAATCCCGCCTTGGCTCGCCGACGTTGCCACCGTCATCGACATCGGCGCCAATGTTGGCCTCGCCGCAGCCTATTTCCGGACATGCCATCCTCAAGCTGCGATCCATTGCTTCGAACCCGACGCGGAACTGCTTCCATTGCTGGAGGAAAACGCCCGTGAAATCACCGGCTGCGTGGTACATCCTTTCGGCCTGCATCTCGCGGACCGGGAGGATGGCTTCCTTGCCGGACGCGACGGGTCGGCCACCGGCTCGCCGCCAGGAAGCCGGCATTCGTCAGGCGATGTCCGTTCGATTCGGCTGAAAGATGCGGCAGGAGCGATTGCGGCGCTCGGTCTGGTCCGCGAGATCGATATTCTCAAGGTCGATGCCGGGGCATTCGGGCTGCCGATCCTGCAAAGCCTCCACACATGGTTGCCGAAGATCCGCCTGATATACATCAAATTTCATTCCGAAGCGAGCCGGAAGGCGATCGATGCCCTGCTCGATGCCACCCACAGCCTGTGCCGCGCGAGGATCGAATCGCCGCAGCGTGGCCTGCTGACCTATGCCTCGCTGGCGGCACTGCCCGCAGACCTGTCGATCCAATCCCCTGCCGCCGCAGGCTGTCCGGCGTGCGCCTTGCCATCCGACCCGAGCCCTGCCTGCCATGCCGAACGCTGAATCCTTCCTGGCCGACTGGCCGGCAATCGACGGCATCGAGGGCTGGCTCGATCACCCTGCCGCCGCGCTGATGGATGCACTGCTCGCCGCCCAGGAGGACCTGCAAGTCGCCGCGCAGGGCCTGCTCGAGATCGGAACATGGAAGGGGCGCTCCGCCGCGCTAATGGCACGGCATCTGCGCCCTGACGAGGACCTGCTGCTGGTTGATGCCTGGTTGAAGACCGACGCAATCGGCGAAGGCATCGGCAGGCTGTTCCATGACAGGCCTCGGCCCGGCCGGATCAGACTCCTGCAAGGTGAATCGCTGAGCCTTGGCAAGCATCTTGCTCCCGACAGAATGTACCGTTATATCCATATCGACGGCGAACATACGGCCGCCGCCCTGCGCAACGACCTCGTGCTGGCCTGCCGGCATTTGGCGCCTGCAGGACTGATCGTCGTGGACGATATCTTCAATGCGCTCTATCCCCAGCTGACCCGGGAACTCTTCACGTTTCTGGCGCAGGAAGGCCGCGGCATGGCCTGTCTGCTGATCGGCTTCAACAAGGCATGCCTGTGCCGCACGAAAACGATGGACAGCTATGGCGACTGGGTCTTTCGGCACATCAACGCCGCCATGGTCCAACGCGGCATCAAGGTAAGCCTGTGCCGGACCACGGATCGCGTCGAGTGGCCCGGATATTCCCTCGTTCCGGACCAGGGAAAGGCTCACCGCGGACCGGACTACCAGGAAGACTACCTGCGGCCATGAAGATTCATGGGCACAAGCCGATCCCGGCGGACATGCGGGCGCGAAGCAGCGGCGGCATGCCTCCGGCGGCCATGGCCAGACTTGCGATCAGGGTCTACTACGAAGACACCGATGCCGCCGGCATCGTCTATTACGCCAACTACCTGCGCTTCATCGAGCGCGGCCGGACCGAATTCCTTCGCGCGCTGGGCCATGACCAGAATGTCCTGATGCAGGAAGGGATCGCCTTCGCCGTGCGCTCGGTCAGTGTGGAATTTCTCAAGCCGGCAAAACTCGACGACCTGCTTGCGGTGGAAACCGGCGTGGCATCACTCGGCCGCGCGCAATTGACCTTCGCCCAGCGCATCCTCCGTGGCACCGAGTTGCTGCTGGATGCGGAAATACGCGTGGTCTGTATCGACCCAGTGCGCGGCAAACCGGTCGGGATGCCGGAGGACATTCACGAGCGGATGTCCAGCCTGATGGGACCGTCCGGATGAAGCTCGGCCCGATCCGGGACAGGACACCCCGGAAGACGTCAACGGCATGATCCGCGGGCAATAGCGATGCCGGCGATCAGCTTCGTCACCACGTGCAAAGGACGTCTGGATCACCTGCGGCAGACGCTACCCAGGATGGTCATGCAGCCCGATGCCGAATGCATCGTGGTCGACTATGACTGTCCCGACGGCACTGCGGACTGGGTGCAGGCCAATTGCCCGGAGGTCAAAGTCGTAAGGGTGTGCGATGCGCCACGGTTTCACAAATCGCATGCCGGCAATCTGGGTGCCGCTGAAGCAACCGCTCCCTGGCTCTGCCTGATCGATGCCGATATCGTCGTCGATCGAGCCTTCGTCGAACGGCTTGCCCCGTTGCTGGTCAGCGGCGCTTATCTGCGGCCCTCACCCCTGGACTGGAACGCCTACGGGAGCTTCGTATGCTCAAGGAAGGACTTCGATGCGGTCGAGGGCTATGACGAGGTTATGGAGAACAGCGGCTGCATGGACGACGACATTTATCGCCGCCTGGAAATTTCGGGGGTCAAGCAGAAGACGTTTCCCGGCGAGTTGTTTGTCGGCATACCTCACGACGACACGATCCGGACACAGTTTTACGAAATAAAGGACCGGTCGTTCAGCCAGACCGTCAATGCGGTATACGCGAACATCAAGCACGACCTTCTGCGCTACGCATCCGAGTCGATCCTACCGCTGGCTACCCGCCGCATCATTTATGCAGAAGTTAGGGCGGTACTTCTGGACCGATTGGAAGGGCCGCGCAGCGGCGGACGGATTGAGATATCCCTCCCGGTGGGTTCCAGCGTACCAATGCACGGGAAATGGGAACTCCACCGCAAATGGATCTTCGATCTGCGCAATGTCGGTCCATGAATGCCGCATTGCGCGCCGAGTTGCTGCGTAACGCCAAAAAAGCGCTCCCCCTGCCGCACGGCCTGATGGAGCCTCTACGAAACCTCGCGGACCAGGCCCCGTGAATCGGATCAGGGCTGGTTGTCCGACCGGTGCTGCAAATAGGCTTCCCTGAGCCGGGCCGCGATACCGCCCGGCGGCTTCCGGGTCGGGGGCCGATGGATCCGCTCCTCGCTCGGAACCTGCCCATCAGGCTCGAGGAACGTGAGGATCCGGCGAAACACGCCCTCGGAATCGTCCTGAATGTCCTCGTAACAGACATGCAGCGGCGTTCGATCCGCCAGCCGCACGCCGACCGAGCCGATCAACCGGTCTTCCCCGATGTATTGTTTCTGCATGCTTTCCACCAGCGCCAACAGCCTAGCGAGATCGATGCCGTCGAGCTTCGGTTCCGCCCCGAAGTTGAACCACTCGCCGGTAGCATGGGCGATCGCGCCGGATATGGCTTGCCCGAGCTTGTCGCGCCGCGTCAGGAGTATCAGGCGATCGAAACCTCGCAGGAACGCTATCGCGCTGTCGAGGTTTCCCCTGAAAGGCGGCAGCAGTTGATCGGGCTGGACTTTTATGCCAAACCATCCGTCGCGGGAAGACCTGACGCTGGCGACGGCACGCAGGTAGCTTTCAAGGCTGATGTTCCCCGTGACACCCGGCAACAGTCTTGGGCCCATCAGCCGGATCGCGTCCGCATGAAGGTATTCCATCGGGAGGCCAAAGCGGTCCTTCATGTTGCTCAGGCGGGCACAAAGATAGTTGCTCCCCGTTCGCGGCGAGGAAAGGATCGCGTAGCTGAGCGCCGGCTCGGCGGCGGTTTCGCTGTCGAACTGCGCGCCAAAGTAACCAAGGGAGTTGTGCGTAGCCATTTGTTCCCCGGCGGCGGTTATCCAGGCATGTCGCAAGTGGTAGTCATGACGCCAATGTACAATTATCGGAAGGCAAACGGGGTTTCGACGGGCCGACCGAACCGGTTGCCCCAACTGGTCGCCCCGCCCGGGGGCAGGGAAGTAGCAAATCCAATGAACTGCAGCAGTACGCCAAAGTGGCCGACATGAACATCACCCAAGACCTGTCCATCATCGAACTGATCATCCACGCCAGCCTGGTGGTCAAGCTGGTCATGCTGCTGCTGACGCTGGTGTCGCTGACGTCCTGGTACTGGATCTTCCGCAAGGCCTTCGCCATTCGCGACGCGCGGAGCAAGACCGACAAGTTCGAACGGGACTTCTGGAGTGGCGGCGACCTCAATGCGCTGTACCAGAGTGCCGTCAACAACCGCCACGACACCGGCGCGCTGGAACGGATTTTCGAGGCCGGCTACCGCGAATTCACCAAGTTGCGCGGGCAGAAGGCGCTGGATGCCGCCACCGTGGTCGACGGCGCGCGGCGCGCGATGCGGGCCACCTATCAGCGCGAGATCGATGATCTCGAAGCACACTTGGCCTTTCTCGCTTCCGTCGGCTCCGTCTCGCCCTATGTCGGGCTGTTCGGCACGGTATGGGGCATCATGCACGCCTTCCGCGGCCTGGCCAACATGAGCACGGCGACGCTGTCGGCTGTCGCACCCGGGATTGCGGAGGCTCTGGTCGCCACCGCCATCGGCCTCTTCGCCGCGATTCCAGCGGTGATCGCCTACAACCGCTTTGCCCATGACGTGGATCGCGTCGCGGTGCGCTTCGAGAGCTTCATGGAAGAGTTTTCCAACATCCTGCAACGGCAGATCCGCTGACATGGCAACGGCCAAACATGCTCCGGTGCAGATGCTCTGGGTCGGCGGCCCGCTCTCGGCGCTGGAGCGCATGGCGCTGACGTCGTGGCTGGCTAACGGTCACGAGGTCCATCTCTACAGCTACGGCAAACCGGCGAACACCCCCAAGGGGCTGCGCATTTGCGATGCGAGCGAAATCCTGCCACCGCAGGCCGACACGCAAAGTTCCGCCAGCGGACAGGCGCCGGTGCGCTTCTCCGACATGTTCAGCTACGCGCTGCTGCACAGATGCGGCGGCATCTGGGTCGACATCAGCGTTGTGTGCCTGCGGCCGCTCGATTTCGCCGCGGGAATGGACTATTTCTTCGCCTCGGAAATGCTTCCGGCCCAAGCCGGCGACGAAGGCAAGCTGCGCGTCCGCGCCTCCGGTTGCGTGATGAAATCGCCGCCCGGCAGCCCGCTGGCCCAGGAATGCCTCGACCTCGTCCGTGGCGCCGCGGCAGCCGGCAGCACGGCGGCTACCGGCCCCCTGCTGCTGCACGGTGCTGTCGAAAAGTACACCATGACCAGTTCGCTCCTCAATCCGAACGTGTTTTGTCCCGTACCGTTCTGGAACATGGCCTCACTGATCAGCGGCATGACCGTGCTGCCGCCGGAGAGTTACGGCGTTCATCTGTGGAACCAGAGCTGGCGGCGCAATTTCTTCGACAAGAACGCCAGCTACGATCCGCTCTCTTTGGTCGAGCGCCTGAAGGCGCATTACCTCGGACGCAAGGAAGCCTCCCGTGCGTAAGCGCCGCCTGATGAACGAAATAAACGTCGTGCCTTACATCGACGTAATGCTGGTGCTGCTCGTCATCTTCATGGTGACCGCACCGATGATCCAGACCGGCAGCGTCGATCTGCCCAGCGTCGGCAAGAGCAGCCAGCCGCCGGTGGCGCCGCTGGAAGTGATCATCAAGGCTGACAGTTCGCTGGCGCTGCGCGACCGGGCCAGGGGCGGCGCGGAACAGGTGGTCACTCGCGCCGACCTCGCCGGACGCATCAAGCAGGCGCAGGCAGCGAATCCGCAGCAGGCGGTGCTGATCGCCGGCGACAAGAGCGTCCGCTATGAAGCGGTGCTGGCCGTGATGGACGAATTGCAGCGCCAGCAGGTCGCACGAATCGGGCTCCTGGTGCAACCGGTGGCGACCGACGGCAAGTGAGCGCAGACTCTCCCATCCTGCCGCCGGGGAACATGGCCGGCAAGCGCGTTTCCATCGTCCTGGCGGTCGCGGTGCACCTGCTCCTGGCCGCGTTCCTGTTTTACGGCGTACGCTGGCAAACCAAGGCCACCGATGCGGTCGAGGTCGAGCTGGTGCGCGCCACGCCCGAACCGGTCCCTGCCGCCCCTGTCGCCGTACCGCCAGCGCCGACTATTGAGCCACCACCGGCGCCAAAACCGGTTCCGGAACCGAAACCGGCGCCGCCACCACCCAAACCGGACATCGCGATCAAGGAAAAGGAAAAGCCGAAACCACCGCCAAAAGCGGAGCCCAAGCCTGAACCGCCGCCCAAGGTGGAACCGAAACCGCGTGTCGACCCTTTCCAGGAGCAGTTGAAGCGCGAGACCGAGCAACTGACGCAGCGCAAGCAGGCGGAAACCGCGGCACAGGAACTCAACCAGATGAAGGTAGCGCAAGCGGCTTCGGCGCGCAACAAGGCCGTCGCCGATTACCTCGGCAAGATCCGCGGCAAGATCCGCGGCAACATCGTGGTGCCACCCGAAGTCAAGGGCAATCCCGAGGCCGTGTTCGACGTCACTCAACTGCCCAGCGGCGAGATCGTGACCGTGCGCCTCAAGCGCTCGTCCGGCCATGCCGCACTCGATGCCGCCATCGAACGCGCCATCCTCAAGTCCAACCCACTGCCCAAGCCGGAACCGGCCGACCTGTTCTCGCGCTCGCTCGAATTGCGCTTTCGCCCGCTGGACGAACAATAGACAGCGATTAATCCTTCAGTACCGGCGATTTCCGGGCCTGTTCCGGGCCAGGATTGCCAGGGGCGAGGCGGTATAATCGCCACGATGAGATTCCAACGTCTTTTCCTTGCCTGCGCCGCCGGTTTGGCATTTTGCTCCGCTGCCCGAGCGCAGCTCACGGTGGAAATCACCGGCGCCGGCGCCAACCGGCTGCCGGTGGCCATCGCCGACTTCGCCGGCGAACGCGTCGTCGGTCAGGCCCTGACCTCGGTGGTGCGGGCCGACCTCGAACGTAGCGGCCTGTTCCGTCTGGTCGATGCCGGCGCCCCACTGGCCGACAATGCCACGCCCCCCTTTGAAGACCTGAAGGCACGCGGCGCCGATGTCGTCGCCGGTGGCAGCGTGACGACGGCGGCCGACGGGCGCCATGAAACCCGCGTGCGCCTGACAGACCTGCAAAAGCAGGCCGTGCTCGGCAGTCAGGCCTACCTTCATACTGGCGTCCAGTTGCGCGCCACGGCCCACCGCATCGCCGATTTCATCCACGAAAAGCTCACCGGCGAACCCGGCGTATTTTCCACGCGCATCGCCTACGTGGTGAAGAGCACCGGCCGCTACGAGCTGAAGATCGCCGATGCCGACGGCGCCAACGACCAGGCGGCACTCGCTTCACGCGAGCCGATCATTTCGCCGGCGTGGTCGCCCGACGGCACCAAGCTGGCCTATGTTTCCTTCGAGGCGAAAAAGCCGGTGGTGTACGTGCATGACCTGGCCAGCGGCCGGCGCCATGTCGCCGCCAACTTCAAGGGTTCGAATTCGGCGCCGGCCTGGTCACCCGACGGCAAGCAACTGGCCGTGGTGCTGACCAAGGACGGCTCCTCGCAACTGTATGTCGTCAACGCCGACGGCAGCGGCGTTCGGCGCATAGCCACTTCGTCGGGCATCGATACCGAACCGCGCTGGGCGCCCGACGGCCAGTACATCTATTTCACCTCGGATCGCGGCGGTAGCCCGCAAATCTACCGCACCGCCAGCAGCGGTGGCAATACGGAGCGTGTCACCTTCGAGGGCAGCTACAACGTCACGCCGCGCCTCTCGCCGGATGGCCGGAGCATGGCCTTCATCACCCGGAACAATGGACGCTTCCAGCTGGCGCTGATGGACCTGGCGAGCAAGCAGACGCAGATCCTCACCGACTCGACCAAGGACGAGTCCCCCAGCTTCGCCCCCAACGGCCGCATGATCCTGTATGCCACCGAAATCGGCGGGCGCGGCGTGCTGGCGGCCGTTTCCAGCGACGGCCGGGTCAAGCAGAAACTCTCCGTGCAGGCCGCCGATGTACGGGAACCTGCCTGGGGTCCCCTGGTCCGATAGGCAGCGGACACATTTTCCCGGCCGCATTCATCGAGGAATCCATCATGCGCGCACTCATCAGCCTTTCCCTCGCCACCCTGTTGCTTGCCGCCTGCGGTTCGCAGCCGCCGGCTCCCGAGCAGGATCCCGCGGGCGTCGAATCGCGCAGTCCCGGCGCGGTCAAGGTCGAGACGCCGCGGGTGACGCAGGTCAAACCCGAGCAGTTCGACCCAAACAGCATCGCCGCGCTCAAGGATCCTCGCAGCCCGCTGTCCAGGCGCAGCATCTACTTCGACTACGACAGCTACGTGGTCAAGGACGAGTTCCAGGGCCTGCTGGGCGCCCATGGCAAGTTCCTTGCCGCCAACCCGAAAATGAAAATACTGATCCAGGGCAATGCCGACGAGCGCGGCAGCCGCGAGTACAACCTGGCCCTGGGCCAGAAACGCGCCGAGGCGGTGCGCAAGGCCCTGACCCTGCTCGGCGCCCGCGAAGACCAGCTCGAAGCCGTGAGCCTGGGCGAGGAAAAACCGGCCTGTACCGAAGCGACGGAAGACTGCTGGGGCAAGAACCGCCGCGGCGACATGCTCTACTCGGGTGAGTTTTGAAGATGCCGAGATGGCTGCACGCGCTGCCGCCCGCGTTGCTGCTGGCCGCGGCACTGGTTTCTCCCGTGCGGGCCGGCATGTTCGACGACGAAGAGGCCCGCATGCGTATCGAGGTGCTGAAGGGAGAAGTCGCCGAACTTGCCAAGCGTGCCGACACCATCAATCGCAACCAGATCGACTTCGCCAACCAGGTAGAGGCGGTCAAGGCCGACATCGCCAAACTGCGCGGCCAGATCGAAGTCCTGACCTACGAAATCGAAGCGACGCAGAAGCGGCAGAAGGACTTTTACGTCGACCTCGACAACCGCCTGCGCAAGCTTGAGCCGCCCCCGGCCGACGCCAAGCCCGAATCCCAGGTTGCCGCACCAAAGGCCGACCCCGCGCAGGAAACCCGCGACTACGAAGCCGCGCTGGCCGGGCTCAAGGCCTCCAAATTCAGGGAAGCCGGTGCATCCTTCGTCGCCTTCATCAAGGCCTACCCGAACGGCGGCCTGACGGCGTCGGCGCACTACTGGGGTGCCTACGCCCACGCCCAGGCCAAAGACCATGCTGCTGCCGCCGAACTCTTCGGCAAGTTCGCCGCCGGCTGGCCCAATGACGACCGCGCTCCGGCGGCGCTGGAAAGCCGCGTCGCCAGCCTCGAAGCGCTCAAGGACTGGAAGAACGCCAGGGCCACACTGGAACAACTGGCCGAGAGGTATCCCAACAGCGAGGCGGGCAAGAAGGCGAAGCTCAAGCTGAAGAAGAAGTAGTGTCACCTACAACCGACAGCGCGCCGCGTACCGATTTGGCAGGCACGCTGCGCATCACCGAAATCTTCCACTCCATCCAGGGGGAATCCAGCCGCGTCGGGCTGCCCACGGTATTCGTGCGACTCACCGGTTGCCCCTTGCGCTGCGCCTGGTGCGATACCGCCTACGCCTTCAGCGGCGGCGAAGCCCTGGCTATCGACGAGGTCCTGCGGCGCGTCACCGCCTTCGATTGCGCCTCGGTCTGCGTCACCGGCGGCGAGCCGCTAGCGCAGAAGGGCTGCCTGGCCCTGCTCGATGCGCTGTGCGATGCCGGCTATTCGGTATCGCTGGAAACCAGCGGCGCGCTCGACATCGGCGGCATCGACCGGCGCGTCGCACGCATCATGGACCTCAAGGCTCCCGGTTCGGGCGAACATGGAAGGAACCGTTGGCAAAACCTTGAGCTATTGACGGACCGCGACGAACTGAAGTTCGTTCTCGCTTCGCGTGAAGACTACGACTGGGCTGTATCGGCGTGCCGCCAGCGCCGACTTTTCGAACTTTGCCCGGTGCTGTTCTCGCCCGTGCAGGGGCAGCTCGATCCGGCGCAACTGGCGCAATGGATCCTCGATGACCGCCTGCCGCTGCGCTTTCAACTGCAGTTGCACAAAGTGCTGTGGGGTGGCGCCCAGGGGCGCTGAACCCTCATCAGCCCATCAGCGGCGGACAGGGCGGCCGTTTGGCCGAAATGATCCGGGTATTCACGCCGGCGTAGTTCAGCCCGCCAAACAGGCGCGCGTATTCGATCTTCACGCAGCGATCCATCACTACGTCGAGTCCAGCCGCTGTGGCGCTTGCGGCCGCCTCGCGATGGATCACGCCAAGCTGCAGCCAGAGGGATTTCGCACCGATGCGGATTGCCTCCTCCGCGATCGGCATGACGTCCTCGGGCTTGCGGAAAACGTCGACCATGTCGACCTTTTCCTGGATCGCCGCTAGGTCCGGATAGCATTTCCGGCCAAGGATTTCCTTTGCCGACGGATTCACCGGAATCACCGTGTAGCCATGTTCCAGCATGTACTTGGCGGCGAAATAACTCGGCCGGTTCCAGTTTGGCGACAGCCCGACCACTGCAATTACGCGATTGTTCTGCAACACCCGGCGCAGGCCGGCAACATCATCGACCATCATGGCTGCTCCCGAAGTCATGGCACGATTATCCCATCAGTCACTGCCGGATATGCCGGACCACGAGGCACCCGCGCCAATTGCCAGTTGGCCAGCCCCCAGGCCCACAGTTCCCGCGGGTTCGCGCCGGACAATTCGGGCGGCGGCTGCTGGCCGAGGAATGCCAGTGCGGCGTGCAGTGCCGGGCCGGGCCGCGACGCATCCACCGGCGCGGCGTGCGTCTGCTTCGACAACTTTTCTCCGGCGGCATTGACGGCCACGGGCAGGTGCGCATAGTGCGGCATCGGCAAACCCAGGCACTGCTGCAGGAAAATCTGGCGCGGCGTGGAGGCGAGCAGGTCGGCGCCGCGCACGACATCCGTGATGCCGGCCGCGGCATCGTCGATCACCACCGCAAGCTGGTAGGCGAACAATCCGTCGGCACGCAGCAGGACGAAGTCCCCCGCATCGAGGGCTAGGTCGCTGTCGACGTGGCCCTGGATCGCGTCGTCGAAACCGACGCGGGCATCGCCCACGCGCAGGCGCCAGGCACGCGCCAGCCGACCCGCAGGAACCCCCTGCCGGCAGGGGCCCGGATAGATGGCAGCGCCATCGGGTGCGATGGCCGAATCGGCAAGCTCCTTGCGCGTGCAGGCGCAGGCAAAAACCCGGCCTTCCTCCTTCAGCCGCTCCAGCGCCGCCGCATAAGCACTGGTGCGGCGACTTTGCCAGACTACTTCACCGTCCCAGGCAAAGCCGCAAGCCTCGAGCGTGCGCAGGATGTCGGCGGCAGTCTCCCGGGAGCAACGCAGCGCATCGACATCCTCCATGCGCAGCAGCCATGCACCACCCCGCGTCCTGGCTTCCATGAAGGAGCCGGTCGCCGCCACCAGCGAGCCGAAATGCAGGGGCCCGGTCGGCGAAGGTGCGAAGCGGCCGCGATAAGAGGGACTGGAACAATTCATCGGCCATAGTGATAGCATGCCGCGCGGCAAAGCGGTAGGATTCGTGTCAATTCATTCGAGGAGCCATCCATGGCCACGCTGGAACTCAACGCCGACAATTTCCAACGGACGATCAATGAAAACGCCAACCTGATCAACGATTTCTGGGCGCCCTGGTGCGCGCCCTGCCGCGGTTTTGCGCCGACCTTTGAAGCCGCGTCGGAAAAGCGGGCCGACATCGTCTTCGCCAAGGTGAACACCGAAGAGCAGCAGGAAATCGCCGCCGCCTTCAACATCCGCTCGATCCCCACCCTGATGATGTTCCGCGACCAGATCATCATTTATTCCGAGGCGGGCGCCCTGCCCGCCGCCGCCTTCGACCAGCTGATCGAACAGGCGATGGGGCTGGACATGGATACCGTGCGCGCAGAAATCGCGGGGCAATCAGCCAGCGGTTGATCGGGCAAGAACCGTCTTCCCGCCCACTATCGGAATTGCACCGCCTGGCGCCGTCGGCGAGGGAAGCCGTCTCCGGCTAACCAGGAGACATGGCCGTTTGCCGATGCCGCTAGACGTTGAAGAGGAAGTTCAGCACGTCGCCGTCCCTGACGACATAATCCTTGCCTTCGGCACGCATCTTGCCGGCCTCCTTGGCGCCGTGCTCGCCCTTGCAGGCGATGAAGTCCTCGAAGGCGATGGTCTGGGCCCGGATGAAGCCCTTTTCGAAATCGGTATGGATCACGCCGGCCGCCTGTGGCGCGGTATCGCCCTTGTGGATGGTCCAGGCACGCACTTCCTTGACCCCGGCGGTGAAGTAGGTCTGCAGGCCGAGCAGGTGGTAGCCGGCGCGGATCAGGCGGTTGAGTCCCGGCTCGTCGAGCCCCATGTCGGCAAGGAACATCTGCTTCTCGTCGTCGGCGAGGTCGGCGATCTCGGCTTCCATGGCGGCGCAGATGGCTACAAGGTCGGCGCCTTCCTTTTCGGCATGCGCCCGCACGACATCC
>Ga0154020_10004358_pt1 | contig 16879 bp, 11 predicted proteins | sample Klosneuvirus_201_FD_109709 | JGI IMG/M metagenome (GOLD analysis project Ga0154020, IMG submission 109709) | Active sludge microbial communities from wastewater, Klosterneuburg, Austria - Klosneuvirus_20160825_MG | ecosystem: Engineered > WWTP > Aerobic digester > Activated sludge | place...
ACGTCTGTGTTCGTGCGCACGGGCACGCACATTGCGCTCTTGATGTGCTTGCTATTGGCGTCGCCGGTCTCAGGGTGCACGGCACTCGAAATTACAGCTACGCCTTTTTTTACGCTGTAAAGAACGATGGGCCGGCAAAGTTGCAGCTCATCGTCCACCGCGCGCAGAATTCGCGTGCTGGTGCGGGCCGCGCCTGCGGCGCTGCGGCGGCGGCGAACAACCACCGGCTCAAGCGTCTTTTCCTGCGCGTCGTACATGACGAGAAACCCGCGGTCAGGCCGCAGCGTTTCCATGGCCACGTCCATGATCGTGTGGCAAACGCGATCCAGGCTCTCCTCGCTATGGATCAGATTGCCAACCAGGTAAACCGTCTGAAGCGCTTTGCGCAGCCGCGCCACCACTTCTGCAGATTGGGCCGTAGTGGCATCTTGTGCGCCGTCATCAAGTGCGAACTGGCCATCCTCGAAATTGCGCTCGACAACGATGGAGGCCAAAGCGGGTTCTGCCGCAAGCGTGGCGCTGTTGGCTGAGAGTTTGAGGGCCGCGGTTTCACTCACACGAAACTCAAGAGAAAGCGGGCCAACGGAGATCTTGTCGCCGGGGTGCAGGATCTTGCTTGCGATCTTCTTGCCATTGACCAGCGTTCCGGCTGTGGACTGCAAGTCTGTCAGAAGAAAGAAACTGCCCTTGCCTTCCACGGAAAAATGAGTCCGGCTGATTTCGTCGTCAACGAGCTGCTGATCGCAGGAGGGCGAACGCCCCACCACGATGCGCGAATGCAGCGCCAGCGCGAATGCTTCGCCGTCGCGCTTTCCGCCGTGAATAACCAGTTCGGCTTTCATGCTCTCGCCCGGTTGGATCACCGACCGCATGCGAATCAGATAGTTGCAGACTTCTTTTTCCTATGGTGCAAATTCTCCGCTACTTCTCCGTCACTTCACATTGAATTCTTTATCGAAATCCGATGAAAGTCCAGAGGTCTTGCGCTTCATCAACAAATCGGCCCCGGAATCACGCAAAGCGTCCGACTTCCACTGCGAGGAATGTCATTACCATGAGTTTTGCGCGCCAGTTAATGCCCGACACTCGATTTAACATTTGGCCAAATCCGGCTTTCGCGCACCGGTTCCTTTGCCAACATCGGCAATATGGGTTACGAAGATCGCGACTATTACCGCGAGCGCCCGCGACTGGAGTTCTCCGGCGCCATGGGGCGTGGCACCTTGACGCTGCTGATTATCGTCGCGTCGGGCTACTTCGTTGCGGTCATTGTCGGCAACTCGCTGTCTTTCGTGGACTCGCGCTGGATTTCAGAGGTGTTCGTTGGCGACAGCGAATCGGCTCCGAATGCGCGGCTCGCCTACCTGATGTTCGTGTTGACCGGCCGCGATGTCGCGCCTTGGGTCAACGCCTACACCCTTCAACCCTGGAAAATCTTCACGAGCTGGCTTGTGGAGCCCACACTTTTCTCCATGGTACTGGCACTCATTGGCGTTTACTTCGTGGGCCGCGCCATGGAGGATTTGCTGGGCACGCGCCGCCTGCTGTTGGCGGTGTTTGCGCTCTCGGCGATTTCGGCGCTGTGCGCGGCCATCGTTGATCCGTTGCTGTTGCCCCATCGCATCAGTGTAATTATGGGTGTTCATGCGGCGCTGCTGGGGCTGATGACGCCCCTGTGCTGGATTTACCCGCGAGATCAGTTGATCTTCTCGTTTCGCGCGCGGTCGTTCATAGCCGTATTGATTGTGGCGATGGTGGGGCTGAACGCGCTGCTTGCCATGGCTTCACCGGAAGCAGTCATCCAGAGCCCCACACAGCCGGCGTTTTCCGTGCTGGCGGCGGCGGCGGCCTTTACACTGTTGCTCAAGAAACGCGGCCGCTTGCCCAACTTGGGCGGGGACGAGGATGACCGCGCAACCTGGGGCAAGCCTGTTTACCGCGCCGAGGGCGAAGAGCGCGGCTCCTTTTTCTCCCGGCGAGAAGAGCCGGACGCTGAAACGAAGGAGCGCTCCGCCGAGCGCGCAGAGAAAGCCAGGGTCGATGCATTGCTGGAAAAAATTTCCAAGAACGGCATCGACAGCTTGAGCAAGTCGGAGCGGGACTTTTTGGACAGCCACAGCCGCCGGCTCAAACGTTGACAGTGACGCGCATGCGCAAAACCAGATAGAATGCGGCTATGAACAAGTACTTTGTCATCACGTTTGCCATGCTGCCAGTCATCGTCATCGCGGGCGTGATCCTTTTGAACGTGTTCGGGCGCGACTACGGCCCGCCGCCCAAGGCCGAAGGCACCGAGAAAGAGCTGGCGATGTATCTCGAAGTGCGCGAGATCATGCTCACGCGCTACGACGGCGACCTCGAGCCCGGGAAACTGATGGACGGCGCGCTCGAAGGCTTGAGCGAAACGCCGCGCGACCCATACACGCACATCAACGTTCCAATTGATGCCGCGGCACAGAAGACGGCGCTCGCGGGCAGGTTCTACGGCATTGGCGTCTCGATCAATGCCAACGAGGACGGCAGCATCTGGATTCGTGGCGCAGTGCGCGACGGCCCGGCCGACAAGGCCGGCATCAAGGCCAACGACGTCATCGTCAGCGTCGATGGCAAGACCTGCCTTGGCCAGTCCTACGAGGCCACTCAAGCACGCATTCGCGGCGAGGAGGGCACGAAGGTGCGGCTTTCCGTCCTGCGCGGCGGCGACCCGAAGATTGGCAGCGACCCCAAAGCCGAAAAGCTGGATATAGAGGTCACGCGCGGCGAGGTCATTTCATGGAGCGTGCACAACGAGCGCATCTTTGTGCGCGACGGGCGCAGGCTGGGCTACGTTCGCGTCTCAGACTTCCACGACAACACGCTCGATCCGCAACTGCGTGACGCAATCGCGTCACTGACTGAAAAAGGCGCGCAGGGCTTGGTGCTCGACTTGCGCCAGAACGGCGGCGGCAAGGTGGATGTCGCCACAGCCATGGTCGATTCCTTTATCAAAGAGAAGGATGCACTGATCGTGTTCACGCGCTCGCGGAACGAGCGCAATCGCAAAGATGACCGCGAGGCGCGCACGCGAGACGAAGAAGCCATCACCGACCTGCCGCTTGTGATCCTGGTGGATCGCGGAAGCGCCAGCGCCACCGAAATTGTTACCGGGGCACTAAAGGACATGGGGCGCGCGCTGGTGGTGGGGGAGCGCAGCTTCGGCAAGGGCATCGTGCAGAACATTATCGCACTCAAGACGGACCCGCGTTACAGCATCAACGTGACGACCACGCAGTACTTCACGCCGCTTGGGCGCCGCGTGCATAACGCTTTGGACAGCGACAACGGCTCCGGCCGCACGCCGTCTCATCAGTGGCCATATGGGTATGAGGGCCGCATTCCGCGCGCCGGTGGCATTCGCCCGAACGTTGAAATTCCTTATCGCGACTACGAAGAGTATCTTTCCATCAGAGCCAAGCTGAACCTTCAGGAATCACGCTTGCCGTCAGAGGCCATCCTCGACACCGAAGAAGCCAAGAAGGCCTGGAACGCAGAAGACCGCATTCTCGAAGCTGCGCTGAATATCCTGTCTGGCAAGCCGGTGAACGTGCGGGACTAGCATGGCCCTACGCATCCGCCGTGCCACATTGCGCGATCTGCCCGTGCTCATACGCCACCGCCGCGGCATGTTCGAGGACATGAAGCGCGGCACCAAGGCTGAACTCGACCAACACGACCGCAATTACGCCAGGTGGGCACGCCGACGGCTCAAGGATGGTTCGATGATTGGCTTTGTGGCGCTGAAAGGCAAAGAGGTGGCCGGATCCGGCTGCGTTTGGTTGCGCGAGAAGCAGCCGGCACCCGGATATCCCGGCGCGCGCGTTCCCTACTTGCTTTCCATGTTCACCGAGCGCGACAAGCGCGGCTTGGGCGCCGCCACGGCGATTGTCAAAGCCGCGCTGGCCTGGGCAAAGAAACGCAAGCTGCCGCTGATGCTGCTGCATACATCTGACGCGGGCCGGCCGATTTACGAGCGGCTGGGATTCAAAGCGACGAACGAAATGGAAATCAAGCTGTAAGGACGCGGCACTACCAAACGCCGCGCGTGTTCCTATCATCGCGCCGCCATGATGAAGACCACCGCCAACTGGCTTGCTGATTACGTTCAGACCGGACTGCCCGCCGAAAAGGTGGCCGAAATTCTCACGCTTTCCGGGACTGAGGTTGAGCACCAGGAACAGGTCGGCAATGACGTTTGCTTCACGCTGGAAGTGACCAGCAATCGCTCGGATTGCTTGAGCGTTCTTGCGCTGGCACGCGAAGTGGCGGCGGTCACGGCCAAGCCGCTCAAGCTCCCGCCATCGAACTATCCGTCCGCCAAAGAGAAGGCGAGCGCGGTCACCAGTGTCGTCATCGAAGAAAGCGCTAAGAGGGCCTGTCCCTATTACACCGCACAGGTGATCCGTGGCGTCAAGGTTGGCCCTTCGCCCAAGTGGCTTGTTGAGCGGCTAGAGGGCATTGGTCTCAAGTCGATCAACAACGTCGTCGACATCACCAACTTCGTGCTCTTTGAAACGGGTCAGCCGCTGCATGCATTTGATCTCGCCAAACTGGCGGGACGTCGCGTCGTCGTGCGCATGGCGAAGAAAGACGAACGCTTCGATCCGTTGATTGACAAGAAGCGCGACAAACCCGAGCCCGAGCGTCCGTTCGTCAAGTGCGACACACAAACACTTGTGATCGCCGATGGCGAGAAGCCACAGGCCATTGGCGGCATCATGGGCGGTCTGAACTCAGGCGTGACGACCGCGACGACCGAGGTCCTGCTGGAAAGCGCATACTTCGAGCCGCGCGGCATTCGCGCTACCAGCCGTCGCCATGAGCTTTCCAGCGATTCCAGTTTCCGTTTTGAGCGCGACGTCGATCCAATGGGTGTTGTCGCCGCCAGCAAACGCGCGGCGCAGCTGATTGTTGAGCTCGCGGGCGGCGAAGTGCTGGAAGGCGTGATTGAGGCCGGCAGCGCGAGCCGCAAAGGGCACGAGATCGCGCTCGATCATGGTCTGATTCAGCGTGTCCTTGGCATTGACGTATCAAGAGAAGAGGTCGCGCGCATTCTGCGCACACTGGGGCTCGTTGAGCAGGGTGGCAAGTGGCTCGCACCGAGCTATCGCCCGGATCTGACGCAGCCCATTGATCTCGTGGAAGAAATCGGCCGCGTGCATGGCCTGGACAAAGTTCCCTCAACGCTGCGCATGGCCGTGGCCATGGCGCGACCCACACGGCGCCAGCTGGTGCGCCAGCGTGTGCGTGCAACGCTCATGGGACTGGGGTTCTCCGAAGCGCTGAGCGACACCTTTGTAAACCCGAACTCCAACGTGGCCAAGTTCTCAATCAACGGAGATTCCGAGACGGCCATTGGCGCGCGTAACCCGGTGAACCTTGAGCTTCCTGCTCTGCGCCGCAACTTGCTGGGCAGCATGTTGCTTTCGCTCCAAACCAACCAGCGCCAGTTTCTCGCGCAGCCGCGCCTGTTTGAAATCGCCAATGTGTTCACACCGCCAGCCAACGGCGCGGGCACTGGCGAACACGAAGTGATCGGGTTGCTCGGCCGTGACTACGCCGATGTCAAAGGCTGTGTAGATGCGCTTTTGCAGGCGCTTGGAGTAGAGGGGCAGAGGAACTTGAGACCCGAGGGCGCTGCGATTTTCGCGCCGGGCCATGCGGCAGCGCTGAGTCTTGGCTCGGTATTGCTGGGTGTGATGGGTGAGCCGAATGCGGCTGTGATGGCGGAATTCAAGTGTGAGGGAACGTGCGGCTACGCCGAGCTTCATTTCGGCCCGCTTGAAAAGCTCTGGAACGATTCGCCGAAGTTCAGCGAGCCGCCCAAGTTCCCGGAAGCTTCTCGCGACCTGGCGATGATCCTCGAGATGTCGCGGACTTGGGCCGAAGTTGAAGCCACAGTAAATGCAGCCTGCAATGCCACGCTGCGCAGCGTTGAGCTCTTTGACGAGTTCAAAGGCAAGCAAGTGGAGGCAGGCAAGAAAAGCCTGGCCTTCAGGCTCACATTCCGCCACGACGAGCGCACGCTGCGAGCGGAGGAAGTGCAGTCGCAGGTGGATGCGGCAATCCGGGCGCTGGCGGAGAAGCTTGGAGGCGTTCTGCGCGGCTAGCGACTGGCAGTAGCCAATCGACAACCGGCAACAGGTATCCGACAATCGCCTCGTGCTCGACCATCCCAACATCACGCACGATTGGTTCACCACCGTGCTCTTGCGAGTAAGTGGCGAAGGCCTTTACGTTTACGACCACTGGCTGATCAACCTCAGCGGCGTACAGAGCGTGCCGCAGGTCGCGGGCACCGTTGTGCTCGACATCTACTACTTGATGTACCTTGTGTCGTTCATGATGGTCTTTGTGCTGTTTGCGCGCTGGCGGCGTGACGGCTGGTTGAAGGTGCGTGAACATGTTGTTTACGATGCCGTGCTGATCTCGTTGACGGCTACGCTGATCGGCGCCAAAGCCGCGTACATATTCATTTACAACCCGGATTTCTACTTCAAGGAACCGGAGACCACGGGTGAGATGCTTAACCGCATATTCCTCAATTGGAGCGGCATGGCCTCACACGGTGCGGCCTTTGCGATTGTGTTTTCGGCCTGGCTATGGTGGCTCAAGTCGCGCGCGCCCGTGGTGCACATGGGCGATGTGGGCTGTACCGCCGGCGCCTTTGGCGCGATCTGCGTGCGGCTTGCGAATTTCCTGAACGGCGAGCTTTACGGCCGTGAGACCAGCGTGCCCTGGGCGATGCATTTCAAGGTCAAGAACAGTCATGGCAACGCGCTTTACGTGCAGGGCGGCAAGTGGTTCGAGCAGGTGAGCCAGCAGCAGCCCGACGGCTCGTTTTACAAGCCGGCTCAGCCCTATCACCTGGGTTATGAGCTGATCCAGAGGTCCGGCGACAGCGTGCGCCACATTGACCCGGCTCATGTGCCGGCAGACTTGCAGAACGCCTGGCTGCAGGTGGTGACCTCACCGCGCCATCCAAGCCAGCTTTACCAACTCGTGCTCGAAGGCCTGCTGGTGTTCGCTTTCATGGTGTTCATGCGCAAGCGAGTGAAGCGCGCGGGTGTGCTTGCGGGCATCTTCTTCGCAGGCTATGCGGGCGCACGTTTTATTGGCGAGTTCTTCCGCGAGCCGGACAAGCAGTTCCAGAGCGCCGAAAATCCCATGGGCACGGTGCTGGGCCCGCTGAGTATGGGCCAATTGCTCAGCATGGGCATGCTGGCCTTTGGCATTGGCGTGATCGCTTATTACTCCAGATTCGGCCGGCTAATCAGCGAGATCCCCATGTGGCCGCCCGAGAAACCCGACGCCAGCGATACATTGACAAGCGACCCGAGCGAGACCGCGGCAGGAAGCGTGGGTAAGAGCACCGTGATTACGAAAGCGATGGAGAAGTGACAGCTGATTTTGGGTTTTAGATTTTGGATTTTGGATTCGTCTCTGGCACGGTAGTCCAATCCAATACGGAAAAATCCATGACTACTGCCAGCGCACTGACCCCAGCAACAGTGAATGAAGCAATCGAGCGCCATGTGCGCCCGCAGACGTTTGTGCTCGGTATCAAGATGTGCCGTACCGAGAAAGACATTCCGGCCAAGGCCAAGCGAGCCAAGAAAGATCTGCAAGTGGACAGTGCGCTGTGCCAGGGCATGAGCATTGCACGCCACTTTGGCTGGACGTTTGCCGTTTCGCGCGACGACATCTCTTGTCCCATTGGCGCAACGCTGTTTGGATTTGCGCCTGTCGTCGAGCACTTCGAGTGCGGTAACTGCTGTGCTGGCATGTACACGAAGGAGGCCGCAGCCGGCGCCAAAACCGAAGGCGAAGCGCCCAAGTTCAAGTTCGGCGAGTATTACGCGATGGTCTCAGGCCCGCTGGGCCGCATCGACTTTGAGCCTGACGTTGTGCTGGTGTTCGGCATGCCCGCACAAGTCATGCGCCTGGTCACGGGAGCTCTCTGGGAAAGCGGTGGCTACATTCATTCCAAGTTCTCGGGCCGCACCGACTGTGCGGACGAAGTGATCGAGACGATGCAAAGCGGCAAGCCGCAGGTGATTCTACCCTGCTACGGCGATCGCATTTTCGGCCAGACGCAAGACCAAGAGATGGCGTTCGCTTTCCCGTGGAGTTTTGCCGGAAAGCTCCTTGAAGGCCTTGAGGGCACACACAAGGGTGGCGTGCGTTACCCCATTCCGCAGCATCTGCGATACACCGGTACGTTTCCGCCCAGCTACGAGAAGCTGCGCGAGTTCTGGAAGTAGCGTTGGGCGATAGGGTACGCTCATGCCAGATGAGGTCGAAGATGCGAGCGCAGACAGCTTTCGCTCTTGTATGATTTGGGCAGTGTTGTCCGTGGTACTCGCCGGAATAGCGTTTACCGTCTTCTGGATAATGATCTGGTCTAGCAAGTGGTAAAGCCATGCAACCGATGAAGTGCAACAATTGCGGTTCGCCGGACCTCGAATTCTTCCCAGGGAACTATGGTCGTTGCCGCGCCTGCGGAACCACGTTTGCCGAGAACGCGCATAACGCACCGCAGCAGGGGCACATGCCCTATCAGCCGTCGTTTTACGCGCCGCCGCCCGCCTATCCGCCACAGCGCAGTGGCGGCGTGGTCGCGGTTGCAATTGTCGGCGCAGCGATCTCGCTTCTCATTGCTGGCGGGATGGCTTTCTTATACTTGAGTGCAGGTGGAAGCCCGAGCGCTCCGTCTCGAGCGAAGCGCGAGCCCGCGTCGAGCCACGTCTCGGGCAGTGGGCCATGCGCGCCGAGCGTCAATGCTGAGCAGCCGGTCATTGTGGAGGCACCCAAAGATCCAGTCACCAAAGCCGAGTTCCGAGACGTCGCGGCTGCGAATTTCTCCGATGGCCGCATGTGGATTGGCCGCTACTTCAATACCGGTGAAACCGTCATCAGCTCTGGAGGAGTAACGCTTAGTCTGTTTGACGAAAGCGGAAAGCGCCTAGTTGAACAAGCCGGGTACCTCCACGTTGACTGGATCGAGCCCGGCCAGTTCACGCTGGTGCACATCTGGGTGCCCAAAGTTCCCGCGTTTGCCCGCTACGAAATCAAGGTCAAGGCGGAAGCCGCGGCTGATTATGTAACCAAGCCAATCAGTGTCGCGATCATTGAACAAAGCGTGCGCAAGAGCAGCACTTTTTCGTCCGACTTTGTCGGAACCGTCAGGAACACGAACAAGGTGAAGATTCAATTCATCAAGATCGTCGTGTACGGGTACGACGACAAAGGCGCTCCGAGTTGTGTGGCCTACGGCTACGCCACGGAGAAAGAACTCGCCCCCGGCGAGGAGAGCGGCTTCTCGGTCAGCATGGGCGGGATTAATGTGGGCACGCCCGTGCGTTATGTGGCCCAGGCGTTTGCTCGCGCGAAATAATCAACGCAACTTCGGCAGCTTTCCCGTGACCGGTTCGGGGGCCTCGCGCAGCACGCGCTTGAGCGGCTTGCCAACGGCGTTCTTGGGAATTTCACTGACAATGTGGAATCGCCGCGGCCGCTTGAAGCTGGCCAGGTGCGGCTCGACGAACGTCGGCAAATCGGTGATGTCTTGGGGCGCGCCGGGCTTGAACACCAGGAAAGCAACAGGGATCTCGCCATCCATGGCATCGGGGATGCCAACAACACAGGCTTCCGCCACGCCGGGGTGCGACAGGAGAACCTTTTCCACTTCACTCGGGTACACGCTGTAGCCGCGGAACTTGATCAGGTCTTTGAGGCGGTCAACGATCTTCAGGTAACCGTCGTCGTCGAATTTTCCAAGATCTCCCGTGCGCAGCCAACCACCTTCAATGATCGTCTGGCGCGTGGATTCAAGCTGATTCCAGTAGCCGAGCATGACCTGCGGCCCGCGCACCTGAATCTCGCCCTCTTTGCCCCGATCTACTTCCTTGAGCGGGTTTTCAGGGTCGCATAGCCGCACCTCGGTGCCCGGTATGGGTACTCCCACCGTGTTGTATTTGATCGCGCCCGGAGGGTTATTTGTGACCTCGGGGCTGGCTTCCGTCAGGCCATAGCCATTGATCATGGGTACGCCCGGACAGGCCGCCTTCCATTTCTCGGGCAATTGCGCCGAAACCAGCATGGCGCCCGCCTTCACGTAGCGCGCGCTCGCGAAAATGCGCGCCGCATCGTCACCCGCGGCTTCAAGAAGGCGCAGGAACATGGTGGCGCTGCCATAAGCGACCGTGACTTTGTGGCGCTCAATGGCCTGCAGAACTTCGGGCGGTGAGAACTGCTCGACGAGAACGATCGGTGCACCTGCAGCCACGGCGGCATTGAGCACGCAACACATGCCCCAGGTGTGATAGAGCGGCAAAGCCCCGAGGACGACGTCCTTCTCGCTCCAGCCGAACCATGCGTTGTTCTGCAATGCATTGGCCATGAGGTTGCGATGGCTCATCATCGCCGCCTTGACGCCGCCCGTTGTTCCACTGGTGTACTGCAAAACGGCCACGTCAAGTTCAGGGCGGCAGCGCGGCGGCGGCGGCGGCGTAATCACGCTGGGCAACAGGTCAGAATCACGCAGCGGGTTGGGCGCGAATTCCTTGCCGGGCTCAATATAGTATGTGCGCGGCTCGGGCGTGTTTGCCTGCCGCACGGCGGCGTCAAACTCCAGCGCGCGGCGCATGTCGATGATTGCAATAGCCGGGTCCGTGTCCGATATGATGCGCGCAAGTTCCTCCGCGGTTAGGTGCATGCTCACAGCGGTAACGATGCAGCCGGCGCGCAGCGCGCCAAAGTACTGCGTGATGAATTCGGGGCAGTTAGGCAGCCACAACAGCACGCGCGCGGCACCCTTGGCGTTGCCGTAGCCTCGCGCCCGCATCTGCGAGGATGCAATCTCTGCGTGTTTCCAGAGCCGTCGGTAGGAAACGGAATAGTCGCGGAAGTAGAGACCAACGGCGTCGGGGGACTGCGCGGCTTTGTCGGCCAAGAGCGACCAGAGCGGCTTCAAAGGTGGCGCGAATTCACGGGTGACACCCGCGGGGTAGGACTGCTGCCAGTTGAAGCGGTCGTTCACGCGAACAGCCTCACGAATTCAGGTGGCACCTTGGTGGGTTTTCCGGTGGCGGCATCGGTGAAGACGATTACAACTCGGGCTTCCGCCGCTGGCTCCGCCGTGCCCGTTTTGGTTACGCGCTGGGCAAGTGTCACGCTGGTGTTGCCAACACGCTCTAGCTGAGACGACACCTCAACGGCGTCACCCAGGTGCAACGGCTGGCGATAATCGATTTCTGTGCGCACGGTCATGTATCGTACGCCCCAGTTATCAATGATGCGCGTGTAGTCCAGCCCTTTGTCCTGGAGCATCTTACAGCGCCCATGTTCCAGCCAGTTGACGTAAACCGCGTTGTTGACGTGGTTATAGACGTCAAGTTCGTAGCTGCGGACCTCAAGACTGAAGAGAGAGATGTAAGGCATTGTTCCCGCACTGGATTCCGAAGCGGGATTGTAACTTGGATTTGACCGGCGGGTATGGTCTCCAGACGTCGTCGTAAGGACTTAAAATCACGAGGCGGTGGTGACCTATGGTCGCCACCGCCTCGTGTTCCAAGGCCGATGGAATGCCGCCCCCCCTTAAACAGCGACATCCCTACATTTGTCGGCCTTCCCACCTGTTCGGCGCATTGCGCCTGAAGTCGTACCTCGTTTGTTGGTGCGTGTGGGAGCAAGATAGCTCATTTGTATCACTGCACTTTCACGCCCAAGTAGTTTCTCGTGACAATTTTACTGACAGACTCGTGACCGCCGCGCCTGAACTGCACGGCGGTCACCCTGCAAGCCACTTGCAGAGCGGCTTCGCGCACGGTGCCAAGGCGTGACGGGCGGCGATGCTTAGTGAGCGAACTAATGCTGCCGGGCTTTCCAGCGATAATCTTGGCCGGTTTTCACGTCGAATTGCCTCAAGCCAGCTGTCTCTTGAGCCGATGACCCCGATGGGCGCGGCTCTCCGCGTGACAAGGCTGCCATGATTCGCTCGCTTTTCGCCTACATTTTCATGTTCACCGCCGGCCTCGCGAGCGCGGCTGCGTACTTTTATTCGATCCACCCGGAGCATGTGCCGGAAGAGGATTTCCCGCGCATGAGGCTGGACCTGGAAGATGCCATGGATCGCGCTCGCCGCGCCAAGGATGCTTGGGAGATGCCGCCCAAGCAACAGCAGGCCCAAGTCGAGCCCCGGTCGAACCACAAGACGCTACCAGCCGAAAGCACGCCTCAGCCGGTCAAACCGCCAAAGACGCCGCCGCCAAAGAAGAGCGCCAGTATCGTTGATCACCGCAAGTAGCGAATCTCTTTACTTCGCGTCGCCTCCATACGTAGAAGATGGCATCTCACATCACGGAGGCGCCCATGGTGCGCGCGTTGACACTTGCTTGCGGTATGGCATTGCTTGGCGGGTTCCTGGCAACGAGTCAGTATTCTCAGGACGCAAGCGGCAGCAGCTACGCGCAAAACGTTTCGCCGCGCATTTTGCGCACGCCGGCCCTCAGTCCTGACGGCAAGCAACTGGCATTTGTCTATGACGGCGACATCTGGTCTGTGGATAGTGGCGGCGGCAGTGCTCGCCGCCTTACGATCACGCTCGATAACGACGGTTCACCCTGCTTTTCACCTGATGGCAAGCAATTGGCTTTTCGCTCACGGCGCTACGGCAGCGACGATGTTTTCATCATGCCTGCCGCGGGGGGCAAAGCGCGGCGCATGACATTTTCCGATGGCGCTGAAGACCCTTGCTGCTGGCTTCCTGACGGGTCAGGTGTCGTGTTCAGTGCTGCGCGCGATAATGGACGCGACTTGTGGATCGTGCGCGCCGCGGGCGGCGAGCCCTGGCCGATTTCCGGTGGAGGGATTGGCGTTCACGAGAGCAACGCCGACATCTCGCCTGATGGCAAACACATTGTCTATGTCAGCCACGGCTCAGACCCCATGCGTCGGCGCGGCTATTTTGGCACCTCAAGCTCGGACCTGTGGCTGTGCGATTTTGACGGCACGACCACACGTAATCATCGCGCCCTGGCCGCCTCGCGTTCGCATGAGGATTGGCCATGTTTCGTGGACAACAACACGGTGCTTTTCGTGAGTTGCGCGGCAGGCAAGAGCAAGAGCGCCCGTATGGGACGTCTGTCGGCTGTCACTCTGGATGGCCAAGAAGCAAAGGGCTGGGGCGGTGACAACGCTCTTGACGCCCGCGACGTGAGCGTGGGAGGAGGCAAGCTGGCCTTTGCCACAGGTAACTACGGCGGCTGGAATCTGCACGTGGGAGAGTTGGGCAAGCGCCCGCCCATGAAGCTGAACACGCCTGAGATCCGCATTGAGTCTGACGTACGCAGCGCTGAAGTTAAGGCCACGCGTCTGACTTCTGCCAGCGAGTTCGACATCAGTCCCGACGGCAAGAAGATTGCCCTTGTCGCGGGCGGAGATCTGTTCTTGCTGCCCACTGAAGAAGGTGGCACGCCGCGCCAATTGACGGATACACTGGAGCGTGAAAAGGACGTGGAGTGGGACAGCGACTCGCGCACGCTGGCGTACTCTTCGCGCAAAGGCGGTGCTTGGCGCATCTACGGCATGGACGCAGGCACCGGCAAGGAGTCCTTCGTGCGCGGCCAGGGAGCGCAGGTTTCTCACCCGCAGTTCATGCCGGGAGGAAAACGGCTTGCAAGCATCATTGACGAGCAGCGCTTGAATGTGGAATTGCCCGAGGGCAAGTCCATTGATGTGAAGGCATACCTGGCCGGTGCCAATATGTGGGGAGGCGACGCCTTCGATATCTCGCCTGATGGCCAGTGGATCCTGTTCGAGCAGCCCAACGAGATTTACGACGACACGCTCTTTGTCGCGAACTTGAACACGGGGGAGGCGCGGCAGATTTCGCACATGTTTGGCTCGTGCACAAGCGCCAGCTTCACTCGCGACGGCAAGCGAGTTGTGTTTGCGTGCAATCAGGAAGGCAGCTTCGATGTTTATGTCGTGGATCTGGTCGCGCCGCCCGTGGAGTTCAAGGAAGACAAGTTGGACAAGTTGTTCAAGGAGCCCGCCAAGCCCGCCAGCGGTGGCGACGACAAGAAGGACGAGCCCAAGGGAGAAGACGCAAAGCCCGAAGAGCCCAAAAAAGAAGAGCCGAAAAAGCCGGTCGCCAAGAAGCCTCCGGAAACGAAGATTGACTTTGAAGGCCTCAAGCGCCGCATCAGGCGCGTGACCAGCCTCGAAGGCAACGAGTTCAACCCCATCTGTCTCGACGACGGCAAGACGTTCTACTTCCTGGCCGCAGTCCAAGGCCAAAGCAACCTGTGGAAGCTGACCATTAGTCCGGACAAAGGGCCTGACCTCAAGCAGGTAACGCAAAGCCGCTCCCAGAAGTCGCGCTTGAAGCTGAGCCCTGACGAAAAGGCGCTGTGGTTTCTTGATGGCGGAACGGTCACCAGCTACCAGCTCCAGAGCGGCAAGACAACCAGCTATGCGTTCAGTGTTGAACAGAGACGCCAGACGCGCGACTTGCGCGCGGAGGCCATGTCTGAAGCGCGCTGGATCATGGGGAGCTACTTCTACGACCAGCGCCACCACGGCCAGAACTGGGCCGCGCTGTGCGAGCGCTATGCGCAGGCGCTGGATGCCACAAGCACGGGCGATGAGTTTGGCGCCGTGATGAACGAGTTGCTGGGCGAACTCAATTCCAGCCACCAGGGTTTCTACGCCGCCGATGAACGCAGCGATGGCCTGAGTGAAGTGTGCGGCTATCTGGGCGTGCGCTTTGATGCGCTCGCGCTTTCGCGCGGTGAGTATCGCATCGTGGAGATCCTAAAGGGCGGGCCACTCGACGTTCCCGAAGGGCCGCTGCCGGGGATTCTGCTGGTCGGGGTCGATGGCAGGGCACTCGGAAGTGGCAGCGTTCTTGCGCGCGAGTTGCTCGATACCGTTGGGCGCAAAACGGTTCTGCACTTGAATGACAAGACTGTGTTCACCGGTGCCCGCGAACTTGCCGTGAAGCCCATATCTCGCGGGGCTGAGGCCCAGCTGCACTACGAGCGCTGGGTCGATGCACAGCGGGCCATGGTGCACAAGCTGTCGGATGGGAAGTTGGGGTACGTTCACATCGAGGGCATGGACGATCCCTCCTTGCGCCACTTCAAGCACCACCTTGGGAACGATGCAATTGGCAGGCAGGGTCTGGTCATTGACGTGCGGTACAATGGCGGCGGCTACACAGCGGTTGACGTGCTCGAGATCCTGATCAAGCGCCCGTGGCTCAAGCGCCAGGCGCCCGGACTCAGCGAAGTGAGCGAGAACGCCTATCGAAGTGTCACGCTGGAAAAGCCGAGCGTGCTTTTGATCAACCAGGACAGTTTCTCCAACGCCGAGATTCTCGCCGAGGGCTTTAGGCGCCTGGGCATCGGTAAAATTGTCGGCGTAGACACGGCGGGGGGCGTGATTGGCACTGGCCAGTTCCGCCTGATCGACGGCAGCTCCATGCGCCTGCCCGGAACCGGTGCATTTGCCGTGGATGGTGAGAATCTCGAGAACAACGGGCGAAAGCCGGACATCTTCGTGCAGAACACTCCCGAGGAACTCGACAGCGGTCAAGATCGCCAGACTGAGGCGGCCGTCAAGGCGTTGCTGGAGCAGATTGCCAACGCAAAGGGCAAATGACGGACGCTTTAGTCAACTTAGGGTTTGGCGGTCTTGCTCGGGCTACGGGGTTCTATCGCTCGATGGGAGCAAGCCCCTTTGCCATAAATCTGCCGTTGCTCACGCAGCAAACAAGGAGCACATTACGCCGGAAGCAGGGAGCGGGCTTCCTGGATCCAGCGCTGGGAATCAGGGCCCGGTTCGCTGCCTGCAAGGTCCAGATAGTGCTCCATCTCGACCAGGGACTCTCTGGCCGCGTCCGGACGGCCGATTCGACTGAGGGCACAGGTCCGTTGGGCGTGGAGTTTGGCCAGCACAAAATTCAGAAACTGCCCCGCGCGCGGAGCCTTCAGCGCGGCTTCAACACATTCGAGGGCGTCATCAGCCTGGCCCAGTTCGAGAAATGCCGCTGTCGCCTGCGAACTTGAAACGAGGTAATGCCACGCCATCGAGGCCGCCTCGGCCACGCGAGCCGCGCTAGTGGCGGCCTGCAATGCACTGCGGAAGTCTCCGACTGCATCATAGATTTCATAGCGGTTGCGGAGCGCAAACCACAGCACACGCACGTTGCCAAGCTCGCGCGCCATGATTTCGGCGGTCTCGACGTGGCGAAGTCCTTCGTTGTAACGTCGTAGCTGCAGTGCAGTACCGCCAAGGTTCACTTCCGCGCGCGCAATCTCAGTCTGAAGGCCCGCAGCCGCGGCCTCCTTGCTCGCTAGAGCGTGGTACTCGGCGCACTCTTCAAGTCGATCCAGCCCGTGGCTGAGCGAGGCCAGGCCTGCCGCAACCATGCAACGGATTCCGGGGTTGGGGTTATTATTGAGCACCGGCGCCAACTCACGGGCAAATGCGAGCGCCACGTCGTTACGGGAAAGCTGCGCCAGCACGTTCATGGTCAGCAGCCTGCATCGCGCAATGCGGGTCTCGTCGGCGAGTGATTCGGCCAGGAGAAGCGCTTCTTGTGCCGGCGGCAATGCCTCTTCAGTGCGGCCAGCCGTAAACAGGGCCCGCGACAAAGCGCTGTAGGCCTGCTCCAGCATGGCGGTATCGTTGAGCTGCCTGAATGAAGCAATCGCAGCATCGAGCAACTGCGGCGAAATGACTCCCATCAGACCCGTGCCAGTCAATGTCAGCGCCAGTGCCAGACCGCGGTCCTTCTTGAACCAGGTAGCCACTGCGCGCGTCCAGACCAGGGGGG
>Ga0154020_10004359_pt1 | contig 16877 bp, 15 predicted proteins | sample Klosneuvirus_201_FD_109709 | JGI IMG/M metagenome (GOLD analysis project Ga0154020, IMG submission 109709) | Active sludge microbial communities from wastewater, Klosterneuburg, Austria - Klosneuvirus_20160825_MG | ecosystem: Engineered > WWTP > Aerobic digester > Activated sludge | place...
CAGCGCATAACCGTGTTCTGCCAAAAGAGCCTTGTTCGCAGTCACCACATTTTTGCCGTGTGCGAGTGCGGTGCGCACGACATAGAGCGCATCGTCGATGCCACCCATGAGTTCGACCACCGTGTCGATCGAATCGTCTTTCAGAATCAGATCGCGTTCAGCCGATGCGGGAATACCTGCGAGGATCTCTTTCTTTTTTGCGAAGCTGCGGTCGACAACCGCACCCACGATGATGTCGCTCTGCTTTTTACGCAGAATGTCGACGAGCCCCTGCCCGACTGTACCGAGACCAAAAATGCCAATCCTCATTAGACTATTTTACCTTCCGCGCATGCCACGGCCGGCACCACCGCGACCACCACCCCCGCCTTTTTGTGGCGGCAACGGAGTTACTTTCTGCAGATCTGAACCTGCGAAGCTGCTGCCTGAAGCAGCATCCAGCTTGCCTTTATGTTCTTCAAGCAGCGTGGCGATGCGGTCGCGCAGCACCTGTTCGCTGAATTTTTTATTGGGAAAATCCGCTTCAAATAGCTGCAGTATGCACTTGCCCTGCGCCTCTTCGCGCGGCTGCGAATAGGGGTATGCATATATAGAAACATATTCACCGGTGGCTTTGAAATAGATGCGCATTTTCGCACCTTTGTTCAGACTCTCAAAATTGCCGATGTCAATGCGTTCTTTCAGCACATAAACCTTCTCGTAGTCTTTGCTGATTTTGACGACCTCGTCTTTTTTCACAAAGCGACTGCCGCAAGCGATGCCCGCAGTCAATGAGACCAAGATAAGGAAGATAAATAACTGCTTGCGGTGCATTTTTTTCGATTGGAGATTGTTTTCACACCGTAAACAGATTTTCACCCACAAAAGACAGGATAATGCTGCCCGTGGGGCTTCGCCCCACGGGCAGCATTATCCGAAAAGAAATATGGTTGTCTGCGCGATAGCCCGGCCGCGACTGTACTACAGTGAGACTCATTCTCTGAGGAGCAAAACATGAAAAAGCAGATCTTAATCATCCTGACAGCCATGGCAGCAGCAACTTCGCTTGTAGCCGCAGACGCCGGCAAACTAACTTTCGTATCGGGCACCGTTGAAGTCAACGGCGGCAAAGGCTGGCAGAAGGCCTCCCTCGGAGCCATCGTCAACGAAGCGGATAAAATACGCACGGGCGGCAAAGGCACAGTCATCATCAGCCTGAAATCAGGTGCAACACTGAAACTCAAATCCGATTCACAGATCGTGCTGAGCGCTGTGGGTGCCGCAACGACGATCGATGTCGAAGGTGGTTCCGTATTCTCCAAAGTCGATCGCAAAACTGCGGGGCAAACATACAAGATCCGTGCGCAGACGATGGTTGCGGCGGTGCGCGGTACAGAGTTCTATTTTGCTTACGGCCAGAAGAAGAAAGCCAAAGCTGACCTGTGGCTGTGTGTGAACGAAGGCCAGGTCAATGTGACCGACTCATCGACCAAAAGCGAAGTCAACGTCAATGCGGGCGAAGGCATCGTGATTCCGACCGACAAGGCGATTCCGAAGCCCAAACCATATGCATGGACAAAAAAACTCAACTGGAATATGGACGCAGAAAAAGGCGATGTCGAAGACAAGACCAGCCTCAAAGGTGCCTACAAAGACCTGCTGAAGAACAACTACGATTGAAAAAAGGCCAGTCTATTATCGCGGCTACGCCGGGATAATAGACTGGCGTATGGCGCGCGTTCAATTTCACGGACGCAATAGTCGATAAATAAACAGACCATGAAACTGACTGCGATTGCAACTTTTTCATTTCTGGCATTCGGAATGCATTGCGCCAAGCCCCGCCCAGAGGTGCCCCCCTGTGACGAAGATCTCGGTTACCTCTCGCAAAAACACCATCTCGCCAATGTGCGTTTTCTGGATGAAAACCATGCAATCGACTGGTTCGAACTCTATGAAAATCTCGAAGAACGCCGCACAAACACTGCGGCGCAGAAATGTATTCCGGGCACCCGGGTGCCCGGTATCGAACAGCAGATCGAGCGCCGCGAGCATGAATTGAAAAAACTGCGCTGAGCACCGTTCTGCTGTTTTCGCTTTGACGCCGCCGACCAGCGGCTGAAAGTTTGCATATGAACATCTACGCGCTGCTCACACCGATCGCCATTGTTTTTATTCTGATTGAAATCGCCGCCTGTTTTCTGTTCAAACGCAAATACATCCACTTTCAGGAAGCGATCGCCAATTTCGGCACTGCACTCGGCAACCAAACGACCAACCTGCTCGTTGCGGCCGGCGTCTATTCGATCTATGGCTGGCTGCACCACAACTACCGCATCGCCGGGCACATCGAGATGAATCCGCTGAATTTTATTCTGCTACTTCTGGGCGTCGATTTTATCTTTTACTGGGTGCACCGCTGGGGGCATGAAATGAAAATCATGTGGGCGGCGCATTCGCCGCACCACTCGGCTGAAGAGATGAATTTTTTTGTAGCGCTCAGAGCAAGTGTCACACAGCGCCTGTTTTCGTTCTTCTTTTTCTGGCCGCTGACGATTATCGGTTTTACCCCATTCGACATCTATACGATGACTGCGTTACATCTCTTTATATCTTTCTTACACCACACCGAGTTCATTCCGAAGCTGTGGAAACCGATTGAATTCATCTTCACGACACCGTCGCACCACCGCGTTCACCATGGCGTCAATTACCGCTATCTCGACAAAAACTACGGCGAGTTCCTCATCATCTGGGACCGCATGTTCGGCACCTTCGCCGAAGAAAAAGAAAAGGTCGTCTATGGCATGTACAGCCACCCGCAATCATTTAATCCCATTAAGATCAACTTCCACTATTACCAGATCATCTTTTCTGACATGCTAAAAGTGCGGGGCTTATGGAACAAGCTGCGTATCTGGTTTATGCCCCTGAGTTGGTCGCCCGACGGCGCCAAACCGTTGCCACCTGAAATTACTGAGCAGAACCAGCGCCGCTATGAATCGGTGATGTTCGTCGGTGGTAAAGCCTATCTCGTGGTGCATGCAATCCTCACTGCTGCCCTGATGCTGCTCGTGATTTCACCCAAGTCGCCTCTCTCTTATGAAATGAAATGGGTCGGTGCGGCGCTTTTGTGGCACAGCATCATCAACTGGTCGGGCATTCTCGAATCAAAACGCTGGCTGATCTGGTCTGAAGGTCTGCGGCTTACGGGGACTTGCGCGTTTCTGCTGCACGTGGCATATTATGAAGTAACCATACCTGTGATTGCCGGCACTGCGGTAGCGGTGCTCTCGTTCGGCTGGGCGCTGCGGTTTTTCAGACCCGACAGTCGTACTGCCGGCACCTGGGCAGGCCGCGGAACCGAAAAAGCGGAAAGCAGGCCGCTTCGGCCGCTTTAGAAGCGGTTTGCCCAACGGGCAAACTGCGGGGCTTTCCGCTTTTTCGGAAGTTATTCCGCGGCCTGCCTAAAATTTCCCTCGTGTTCAGGGGCGTTTAGAGCCGAAAATCAACAGAGATGCGGCTCATTCTGCGCACATTTTCGCTTGGGTTTTTGTGTGCCTGCTCTGCGCTTGCGGCAATACCCTACCAATGGGAACCCAAAGCGGGTGAATCGGCGTTTACGCTCGATGTGCCTGAAAACTGGCGCACATGGGAAGCGGTGAAAAAGAATGGTGTCATTGCGCAGTTCCGCAAAGGCAATGCGCGCATTGAAGTGCGCAGCTTCGCCACGAAAGAAAATCTCACCGTCGCACAGATTGTGAACCAGAAGGCAGCGCGCCTTGCGAGCGAATATCCCGCGGTGCGGCTCATCGAAGAGAAAGAATCGAAATTCCGGGAAAACCTGCATCTTTCGGTGTGGGAGATCCGCCACCGCGGCAAGCTCTACCGCGAAGAGACCGCGATCGCGCAGAGCGAACACGGGCCGGTCGTGGTGTCGTGCCTGATTCCCGCCGACCGTTACGCGACTTTTCGCACGCACTGCGAGAATGCTTTTTATTCGCTTGTCCTCGATGCCGACAAGTCGCCAGAGAGCAGCAGCAGAACAAAGGTGGATTTGGCCTCTGAACTGCAACGGCTCTACTACATGAACATTCCCGGTACCCTGCCGGTCGTGGCGCCTGAAGTGCTGATGGGCACGCCCGCCGCGGCACCCAAGCCTGAAAATAAAATTCAGTACGACGATAACTATATTCTGCCCGATGATGCCAACAAATAGCATGCGTAAACTCTGTATGATTCTCTTCGCTGCCCTGCTCACAGGTATTCTGAGTGCCGACAGCCAGGCGGCGACGCAGGACGCTCTGCACGAGACAATACAGCAGCTAGAATCGCTGTGGGCCGAAGGCCAGTGCGAAACAGTGGTCGTAAAAAAGAAAGGTTACCCGCTGGTGTCGATCGCCTGCGCCGGCAGCTATGACAGCGCGCGGCGCGCAAAATTACTCGATACACTTTTCCGCAATGATTTCAGATTAAAGAGCGAAACGTATAAACTCAGGCCACAGAACGGCATGTATCTGTATAAGACCGTACAGTCCGGCCATACTGTATATTTTAAACTGTTTGTACGCAACGCACAGGATCTTTGGCCGCGCAATCCCGTGCAGGGTAAACAGGCCGCGATCTATGTACAGAATGTACGCTCGCAGGCAGACCTTGTCAAATGGCGCACGCTGGGTATTCCTGTAACCTTCGGCATCACCTTCGGGCGCAGCGACACACAGGATCTTCTGGGCAAACTCGCGGCGTATGGCGACGAAGTCTGGCTCGCGATTCCGCTCGAAGACGATAACGTCGACATCGCCGACGGCAGCCTGCTGGGCATTTCCGATGCGTTGAATAACGAAAAACTTGCCGACTATCTCAAGGTGCTCGACGACGATGAAGGCTTCCACGGCGTCAGCGCGCTCTACTGCTCGCGTTTCTGCAAGAATGTGCCTGCATTGCGCGCGCTGTTCTCGACGCTCAAGGAAAAAAATCAGGATAAAGACATCATTCTGCTCGACACCGATGTCAGCGAAGCGTCGTCGTTCTATGAAACCGGCCGCATCATGAACTTCCGCACATTTCGCGCGATGGTGGCATCACCCCAGAAACGCCCGTTCTGCCCGGCGTTTAGGAATTTTATGGGCCTGAATGAAGCGAGTGCTGCGCGCATCATGGCAGTCGATGCCGGCGATGAAAGTGCCTTCCATTGCCTGAAAAAAGCTATACGTTCACAACCTGCCGATCTGGAATTTGTGAAGGTTTCGCAGATGTCGGTGACGAACCCGTTCCGCTGAGTTGATAGAGATCGAGCAGCCAGCGGCGCTCTGCCAAAGGCCTGAGTTGCATTCGGTAGCCGTCGGCAAAATCGTAAACAAAACCATGCGGTGAAAAATGCTGCGCGGCGCGCGCGCCGTGCCCTATCGTCACCACCTCTTCTTCGAGGCTGAAATCCACAATGGCCCCAAAGTCAGCAAGCTCGCAGCCGAACGGATTTTCACTGGCGGTAATACGGAATGCCTGCCCGGCAGTGACTTCGAGCGACACGCTGGTCTGGCGGGGCAACGGTCGCTTCTTATGCGCACGCAGTGCGGCGACGCCATAGAGCAACAGACGCCACAGCGCATAAAGCAACAGCGCGGCAGCGATCAGGGCAGCAAGTCCCAGGAAAAACAGCGTCTGGTATTCAGACGGGTTCGACAGCGCATAGGTGGTTTCGGCGACCCAACTGTGCGGCGTGAATTTCACCGGCACGCGTGCGACTTCATTATCCCCCGCCATCAGCCTAAAATACCCGCGAAAATAAGCAGCCCCGTTCCCGCGATAAGCCAGTTCAAAACGGTTTTCAAACTCACTGAGCGCCGGCATCAGAAAGCGCGGATTTTTTTTCCGGCACTTGCCTTTTTCGCAGGTAATCTTTTCGCCCTGAAAAACAAAATCCACCGGGGTCTGGTTGATTTCGGGTACGATCTCAAGGGATAGCGGCGCCGTGATCAGACGGTTCGAGCGCACCGTGAGGGGCAGCGGCCGCGCCTCGTTCCATACAGAGAAGCGCCCGGTTGGTACTTCGAGGGAAACGTCGGCCTTAGTGGCGCGCACTTCAAAAATGGCATCGGCTTTCGGCGTGTTGATACAGACAAAATTGCCGGCAAAACTTTGCTGCTGCTTTGTGCGAAACGACAGCGTGAATTGCCCTTTGCTGATCGAAAGCGGCGATTTTTTACCGGGAGCAAATTCCCGCCCGCTTTCGTGCACACAGGCAAAACCGGGCCAGCTCGAATCGGCAATTTTTTCCGGGCGCGTATCGAGCGTGTGCTTATTAAAAAAGCCAAGATAGCGCGTGCCGGAGACTTCGGCATATTTTTTCCAGATGTCCATGCGCGGAAACATGCCCTTCGGCATCTGCGCATATGCCGGAGCATTATTTTCGATCAAAAAGGAAATTTTGCCTAGCATGTCGAACCATTCGCGGCGGCCGACGAATTTTGACAGGTATGCGTCGTCGGGCCAGCGTTCGGTGCCGATGTAGATCGCCCTGTCGCCCGCTTTCATTTTGCGGCCGAATTCAAAAGCCGCTTCACTTTTGATAAAGTCGCGCGCGTAGTTGAGTTCGACTTCGGTTGCATTTGTCCGCGGAACAAATTTATAAATCGACTGCTCTATCGCCGAACCCTTGAGGCGGTCGTCGAGCAGCAGGAAAATTTTCGCGTGCAAGGCGCTACTGCAGGCTAACGCCAAGCCGAGCGCCGAAAACCGGAACAAGGTTCTCAAGCGGGTTTATTATATTTTTCTGCGTAGAGGCGGGTCGCGGCGACCACACAGAGAATCGGCGCGAAAATCGCCCCCAAAATCGGAATCAGCACAAACACGCTCGAAAAGAAGCCCAGACCGAAGGCCTCTCCCCTGAAACCTTTGATCATCGCACTGAATTCTTTCGGTCTGCCAAGCAGGTCAAACACGGTATCGAAATACGAACGCCCGAGAAAATAGCTCGAAAACCCGAAGTTGAGAAATGGCTGCAGCGGGCCCGTGAACAGCAGCAGCAACGCGATGAAGGCCTGCCAGATCAGCATTTTGATACTGTACCAGATTGTTGAAAGAATGTAACCCACAAGCTCAGAGTTCTTGATTGTAATCGTCGTAATGCCTTCTTTGTTCAGAATTTTTTCCACCAAAGGAGAAAGAAATGGAATCACGATAATATCGAAAAGAGAAAGATAGATCCGCATGATAAATGAGAACAAGAGATAGAACACGAGGATCTTAACAATAAAAGCAAACGCGCTGAATAGTATTTTAAAAATCCACGGCCAGGTCGTAACGTCGAAACTGAGCCAGGTGCTGATCATACCGAACACATAGACCCAGAGCAGAAACGAGATGACGGCAACGAGAATCGCGGTCACCAAAAGCGGCAGCACCATGTAGCCCCACAGGTTCTTCTCAGAAATATAACCGAAAGAGTTGATCGGCATGCCAATGCCGCGCCCGATGCGTTCAAACATGGCAGACGAAAGAAATCCGATGCGTGGATGTAAAGTACAAAAGCAGCGCCATCCGCAGATCGAAACTTCGAGTCACTCGATACCTGAAAACGCAATAAAAACCGGAAGCCTCGGAATTTGCCCAGGGCGGGCAAATTCCTGCTAAAGCGGCCGAAGCGGCCTGCTTCCGGTTTTCCTCGTTCTAAGCAGAAAATCGCGCGAGCGTTTTCAGGTATCATGATTGACCGCGGGTTTTTCGGCGCATGTCTGCCCCATGCGAAGATTTCTCCGTTTTGCTGTCTATCTCTCTCCCCTGTTGCTCACCGCCTGCACTTACAGAGAAGGTATGCTCAAGAGCACCATCGTCTCCTGGGCACAAGTTTCCCCGTACGGTATCACCATGGCGCTGGCTTTTTACAGCGCCTTTCTGCTCATCGAACGCGAGTTTCCGCGCGTCGGTCTCAAAGTGCAGCTGGGCGACTACATTCTGCTCGCCGGCGTGGTCGGCGGCATCGTGGGTGCCAAAATCGCGTATGTGATTGAAATCCGCAACACACCTGAATTTCAGCAGGGCAGTCTGTTCTCACACCTGTTTTCGGGCGCCGGCCTTACCTGGTATGGCGGCTTCATTCTCGCAGCCGCAGCAATCATTTTCATTATGTGGAAGAACAAGATCAATATTTTGTTCGGCATCGATACTCTGGCGCCAATGCTCGCGCTGGGTTATGTGTTCGGGCGCTCGGGCTGCATCTTTTCGGGTGACGGCTGCTATGGCGGATTATGCACGATGAACTGGCCGGCGCCCTTCTGCATGGCTTTCCCGAACGGTGCCGCGAGCTGGACCGAATGGCTGGCAAAACACGCGAACGGCAATCTCGCCGCAACCGCGATCAACACGCCGTTTTTTGAAAGCGCCTTTTCGTTTGTCTGCTTTTTGTTCCTGTGGAGCGTGCGCAAGCGCGACTGGCCGCTGGGTTCAAAATTTTTCCTGTACCTGTTTCTGCACGCACTGTTCCGTTTTTCAATCGAATTCATTCGCCTCAATCCGCGCGACGTGTTCGGTGTATCGCAGGCGCAGTTCATTTCGATTCTTTTGATGATACTGTCGATGGGTTATGTGGTCGTGGCCTTCACCCGCCGCTCGATCGTGCAAAAAAGGGCGTGATCGCATTGTGGCTGAAGAAAACAGGAGGTCGTCCTGAGCCCGTCAAAGGACACCTTCTTTCGACAGGCACCGAAAGCGCAGACTCCGTCGCAGGGAGCCGGTACAACGCAACATGCGATTCTTTACCGTTCGGGCCGTGATTCACGCGTCAACCGCGCCAACATTGCCACTCTCAAGCGCGTCGTCAGCAAAAGCACGACGCCGGTTAGTCTTGAAATCTATTACCACGAACCGCTGAAACTGCTCGACTGGGCAGAGCCGCATGAACGCGTGCGCTATGTGAAGCTGCGCAGCGGTGAGGATTTTCCCGTTGCCGAGCGCATGTCGCAGCAGGCCACTGATCGACTGCTCATCTTCGACGACACGCTGCTGATTTCTGCGGCGGATGTCTGGTTACTCATGGGCCTTTCTTTGGCACATGCAGTCACCGTACTCAACGCAAATCGCTCAGTCACCAATGAAGCGGAAAGTTTGCCGGCCGCCTGTTTTCGCGAAGCGAGGCTCGCGCTCGCAGGCTACCTCTACCCCAACGGCAACTTTAACCGCCATGCGTTTGCCATCAATAAGACCCTGCTATCGGCAGAGCGCACTCTGCAGCGCGGCAGCCTCGGCGAAAAACTGACTTACCAAGAGCTTCTGCGCTCGCTCGGCAATCTGAAACCCCATAGCCTGAATGCCCACAGCGTGGCGGTCAGGCAGGCAGAAGAATACCCACTGCTCAATGCGGGTGTGAGAACCGTCGAAGCCTTCACACACTGGAAAAAGCGCAAAGCGTTCCCGTGGTGGTTCAGCGCACGTGCGCCGCTGTTTCATGTCGCACAGCTCGCTGCCTGCTATGGCGCGCTGGTGAGCTTCATCAGCCCCATGTCGGGGCTGATTGTTTTTCTGTTCGCAATTCTGATCACACCGCAGTACTTCTTCGCACGATTGAAATGGCGGCAATGGCAGCTGTTGCCGCTAAGATTTTGCAGCCGCTTCGCTCTGTATTTTATTGGGTAGTCTTCCGTTAGCCCACGAATTAATTCGTGGGCTAACGCCTATGGCTTCGCCATCATCGCCCGAACCCGGGCAATTCTGTCCGAGGCTGACAAAGCCATGAATTTCTCGCGTACACCCGTCGCGGATATGTCTTCATCAAAATCTGCAACAAAGTCAAAATTAAGCCCCGCGACCACGGGCGCAACTGCCCCGTGGCGGGCGAACACGACAAAGCGGAAATTCTGCATCAGCTGATCAGCCTTGTACCAGCGCGCCAAATTTTGCGCCTGATCGGCGCCGATAACCAATACTGGTTTAAACGGGCAGAGCTTGCCGAGAGCTTCAAGCGTGTGATCGGTATAATTCGGTTGCGGGAGTTTTTTTTCTAACAGAGAAAGAATCACGCGCCCAGCAGAAATTTCTGCGGCAAACAGAAGGCGCAAAAAATGGAAACGCTGGCGGTAGCTGAACAGCCTTGCGTCGCCGCGCAGCGGCGAAGCCGCCGCGGGCATCACGATCACACGGGCACGGGGGTTCGCTGTCAGTATGTGCGAGACGACGCGGTAGTGCCCGCGGTGAGGGGGATCGAATGTTCCGCCAAAAAAAAAAGGTTAGATTCGTGTAAAATCCGACTCATGTGCGTATTTCCCCTGCCCCACGCCCAATGTAACGTGTGGTGGTGAGGTCCCTGAGCCCCATCGGCCCGCGCACATGCAGCTTGCCGGTGGCGATACCCACCTCTGCGCCGAGGCCAAATTCGCCGCCGTCGTTAAAACGGGTCGAACAATTGACAAACACGGCGGCGGAATCGAGCGCATCGATGAACTGCTGCGCCAATGCATAGTTTTCCGTGATGATCGCCTCTGAGTGCTTAGAACCGTATGCCAGAATATGCCGTACTGCGCCGTCGATATCACCGACCAGACGCACGCCCATATTGAGACTCAGGTATTCATGCCCGAAGCCGAGGTCGTTGAGAAATGCTTCGATCTGAATGCCGAGTGACTTAAAATCGGATATACCCTGCTGATCGCTGTGCAGCGTGATACCTTTGGCCTGCAAAGCGCGCAAAAGGTCTGCGGTATGCGGCCATTGCTTGTGGATGAGCAGACACTCCGCCGAATTGCACACGCCGGGGCGCTGCGCTTTGGCATTGACCACAATATCGCGCGCCATCTCGAATGCCGCGTCTTTTTCGACATAAATATTGCACACACCCTTGTCGTGCTTCACCACAGGAATCAGGCTGTTCTCTGTGACGAATTTTATCAGTGCTTCTCCCCCGCGCGGCACAACAAGATCGATCTGGCGGGTGCATTTGACCAGATCAACAATCAGTGAACGGTCGGTTTGCTCGATCAGTTGCACGGCTTCGGCAGGCAACCCCTGCGACTTCAGCGCATCCTGAAATAGTTTCGTCAGCATCACATTGCTGTGTATCGCTTCTTTACCACCGCGCAAAATGGCGGCATTGCCTGACTTGAGACAGAGCGCGCCTACATCAATTGTGACATTCGGGCGCGATTCATAGATCAGCGCAACGACCCCCAGCGGAGTGCGTTCTTTGGTCAGCCGCACACCGCTTTTGAGCGTATGCCCCTCGACCACCTCACCGACCGGATCGGGAAAAGCGGCGATAGCGAGCGTGGCCTGCGCCATCGAATCAATGGTTTTGTCGGTCAGATTCAGGCGATCGATAAGACTCGCTTCGAGGCCAATTTCGCGCGCATAGGCAATGTCGCGGGCGTTTTCGGCCTTAAGATCTGTGCGATTTTCGTTTAAAAGGCGGGCCAATTCGGCCAAAACCGCATTTTTCTTCTGGGTAGATGTCTGCCGCAGAATCTGCGATACTTCGAGGGCGTTATCGGCAATGCGCGTGATATATTCGTTCATGGGCCTGTGGGCAGGCGCTGAATTCAGTTTGCTGGGGTAAATCAAAAATCCAATTTGGCGAATGTCTCAATCAGAAGTCACTCTGCGCGAAAAAATTATCAAGATCGGCACCTGGCTGTTCTTAATGTTCATTTTTGCCGTCATCGTTATCTCATTCGGTATGCCCGACGTCATCGGCACCAGCTCGCGCATCGACGCCTACAACGCCGCCAAAGTTGGCAGCGAATATCTGACCAAAGGCGAAGTTTCTGAGTACCAAAAGCGTATGGAAGAGCGCATGATGCAGAACATGAAGAATGTCGATGACAAAACGCGCAAAATGCTCGAAGAAATGACGCGGGGCCGCGCACTCGACGAAGCGATCGACCGCAAATTGTTCACGCAGATGATGAACCGCGCGGGTTTTGTACCGACCAGTTCAAGCGAGCCACGCATTCTCGCCAATTTCTATAAAAAGCAGTTCGGCGAATATATCATCAACGGCAAGCTCGATAAAGAACGCCTGAATGAATTTTTAGGCCAGCGCCGCCTGACACTCGATTCGGTCGGGCAGAGCATGCTGCGCGACTACGGCCCGGCAAAGGCGTACGAAAGCCTGCAGGGTGCCTCTTTTGCCTCGGACTTTGCCGTGCTCGACGAGGCGCGCTTTGCCGCCACACAGAACTCATACCGCATTGTCGCAATCGATCAGGCAACACGCGACAAACAATTACGCGCAAAATTCAACGCATCTGAAGCGGATATCCAGAACAAATTCAAAATCGAATTTTTGAGTAAAGACCCGAAGTCGGTGCTCGACGCGCCGAAACGGGAAACCATCAAAGCGACGCTGTTCAATGAAAAAAAGGCGGTGCTCGAAAAGGAATTCACAGAGTCTTTATCGAAAGCGGCCAAAGCAGGTATTGAACCGGTTGCAGCTCTCTCTGGCGGCAAAGTTGTCAACATTGAAGATGCGGGTATCGCAACCGATCTCGACAGCAAAAAAGGTAAAGACTTCGCTCAGGTGACGCTCTCGCCGCTTTCGCAATCGGATGTATTCGTGAAGCAACGCCTGTCAGCCCCGGTAGGTCAGGTCATCGGGCCGGTTGAGGCCGGCGGTTTTACTTACTTTTTTGCCGTCAGCAAGCGCAACACTGCCGCGGCACTGCCACAGGGCAACGCTTACGCGCAGCTCGACAAAGGTGCACAAGGCGCGCTGGCACAAGCGAAGAACCTGCCGAAAGATATCTCCTATGAAAGACTCTCAGAATCCGCAGGCCGCACCAATTATGGTACCGTATTGACCGCTGCGCTCGAGCTGCAGCGCAACAGCGTGCGCATCGTGCGCTACAACCGCGCCGAAAAGAAAACCGAGTAAACTTATCTGCAATGGCTGCTGGCGCGGCCATTGCAGATAAGTCCTTACCCAATTTGAATGATAATCAGCGCGAGGTCGTCGCTCTCTTCCCCTGACCCTGTATAACTTTCAATCCGCTGGCGCAGAAAGGCCAGTTGTTCGGGTGCCGGTTTGTCGAGCGTCGACGTGACCCAATCGAAAAATTTCTTCTGCCCGAGGAGTTTGCCGGATTTATTGAACACGTCGAAAGCGCCGTCTGAATAGAGTATGATGCGCAGCGGCCGGCTGTCAAATTCGATGTTCGATTCTTTATAATCGTTCGTGGTGACGCCCAGCAGACGCTGGCTTTCTTCCAGTTTTATCAATCCTTCGCCCTGATGAATCAGTGCCGGATGCTGGCCTGCGTTGATATAGCTGAGTTTGACGCCCTCAGGCTGAAACTGCATCTGCAGACCAAAGAGAGTGATGAATTCATTACCGCGGTAATTTTCGGCCAGATACTCGTTGAGAGCCCCGAAAGCAGCCGACAGATTCTCGCGCTTTTCGATCAGCGCACCGCGCAGGTACGCACGCGCAAACGCCACGAGATAACCGCTCGATATACCGTGCCCACTGACGTCACCCAGAAGCACGACAAATGTATCCGCTGAGATTTCGAGCAGATCAATATAGTCGCCGGTGACGCTCTCATAAGCATGGCTGTAAGACCAGAAAGAAAAATGCGGAAATTGCCTGAAGCCGGGAATGATTTTTTTCTGGATGTTCGCATTATACGCCAGCTCACGCTCGCGCCGCTTGAGTTTGACGCTTTCGATCAGAAACAGGTAATTCTGGATGAGAATCTCCGCCTCGCGTGCCACCTGCCGCAGAAAACGCACGTCTTCCGTATAGAATGGCATATTATCCCGCCGTTCCGAAATCATGATACCGGCCTGGAATTTGTCCATGCAGATCACCATGTAAGCGCCACGACCCTGGAGAAAGTCGCGCACCGGCCCGACAAAGGCACGAGTCAGCACCGGATACTTTCCCGGTCGCACCCAGGTCTTTGCCTGCACCCAGAACGGATCATCGGAAGGCAGATAGACGATTTTTTCGCTGTCGTTATCCCAGTTGGAAAACAGGTCGCGGTCCATGATCACGCGCGACCAATAGCAACCAAGTCCATCACTCAGTGACTGTGCCAACCGGTCGATGAAGTGATTCACGCGCCCCGGATTTGCAATCTGTTGCGTGCTCTGCAGCAAAAAAGAATCGAGAATCTTGCGCCGCGCGCTGGTGTACTGGTCGAGCGAAGTCAACAGCGCGGTGCGCATTGGATCAATCAGCAGGAGAAAAAAGCCCAGAATCAGCACGTGGCCCAGCCGTGTCGTCTCATTCTGGTAGAGTTCACCCAGGCTAAAGCCAATGGTGAACCAATAGAGAAATCCGAAAAAGGCGAAATACAGGAAACGCACTGCGACCAGGCTGATCGGCACATGAAAGGTCACGAGCCCCCAGCGCAATGAGAGCGTCAGAAAAATAATCGGAAAAAAAGCCGGCATAAAGAACAGCGCATTATAATTCACGTCAACCTTGACCGGCGCGTAATACAACATGAAGAAGAACGCCGGCGGCAGCGCGACGGCAAAAATCAGCGAAAGATTGAATATCCTGTTGGCCCACAAGCGCAGCCGGCTCATTCCCGGTTCGCGGCTGCGCTCTGAGCGGCCGAAAAGATATGCGCAGTAAACGAAAATGACGGAGAAGATGCCACCCAGAAGCTTGATAAACGCGAGTTCGTCTTCGGCCGAGCGCACGGGAAAAGCAAAAAATACGGCGAGACCGGCGAGAATGATTGCCACGTAAATGCCACCCTGCGTGCTCAGCGAATAGACGCTGCGGTAGAGGTACAAAAAAGGTGCGATAATGAGCACGTTATAAGAAAGAAAAAAATTCCCCGAGTAGTGAAGCGTGAAAAAATCCACGAAGAGCAGCATATACGCCACGATACACAGGCAGAAGATAACGTACGCCCGCTCAAGCCTGCGCACACGGGAAAAAATGTAGAGGAACAGGCCGGTAAACCAGAAGAAGAACGTCGCCGCATAGATCGGCAGCAGCGCCTGCACGTATTTGAGATGCTGGCTCGTCAGCGCGACGCTGGGCATCGCCTGATAGGGGCGCAGATAAATGGCGCCATCGGGTACCGTAAACACCAACGGAATCAGCGCGAGCCCGTGCGATGTCGTCAAAATCGCCGGTTTGAACTGTTCTACGTAGCGTACTATTGCGCCCATCTGCAGCACAACGACAGCAAATAGCCCAACAAAGGTGCCGAACCAGAAAAAACGGCTCAAACGTGTCCCCCATGAATTAACAACAACGGATATTCGCGCATGCTCAGAATAATTTCTTTCTGCCCGGCGATTTGCAGCTGGTTTTCGGCGTTAAATGCGTCGTCGCCGAGAGGCGCGCTCTCTTTGATCCAGGTCCAGCCGTTCTGGTCCCGGTAAGCGAGGTGGCTGCCGAAAGCCAGAATACCCACCAGGCGCTGCGGGCCATTCAAATGCAGAAGAAAGCCCTCCAGCACCACGGAGCGATTTTCGTTCCGGCGCAGGCTCTGGTTCATAGCAGCTGCGAGCCCACTCAGAGTATTTTCACTGCGGCACAATGCGTAAAAATACCCCTGCGTCGAAAACAGCTGCAGCGCGTTGCTGCGCGTCGAAGCCACGCTCAGCCGCAACAGCATGGCAAAACTGTTTCCAGCGCCACCCGTGCCCGGTGTGCAGCCGAAAATCGCCGCAAAGTGCTTTTTTTCCCATGCAGTATCAAGCTTCTGGATTGTAAAAAACCCCGTGCTATATTGGGATGCTCCGCTCAAATGGCGCTCAATGCGCTCCGCCAGTCTGAATTCCTTCTTGAGAAACTCGCTGCGCGGCACCGTTCGTTCGAGCTGCTCGTTCTCAATCGCGAGACCGATACGGTGCGCGGCATGGTCGAGCAGCGGTTGCCTGTTCTTTTCGAGTATTTCGTTAAAACCGATCAGACCAATGAGTCGCTCACGAAACAGCAGGGGCACGATGAATTTCACCTTGCGCGATTGCATGTAAGCTCTGAGCGGCGCAGACAGTGTGCTGATCGCGCGACCGCCTGGCACACGGGCAAGCTCCGTGCGAAATGCTTCAGAGATCTCATCTTTGAGGCGCATTTTTCGTGCGCGCTTATTGTTCGTGAGGTAATAAATAAAATCTTCGCTGTCAAATACCAAAAGACGCAGGCGCGTCAGCTTCCACGCGCGAATAATCCAACTGAGAAACTCGAGGATATCATGCAACTGCATGATACGCGAGACACGGTTTTCAAAATTCTGAAAAGTGGTCTGGCTGGAATAGCGCGTGCCGATTCCCATGCGCGCAATCAGCCAGTCTTTCAGCGGCTGCGCGATGAAGATATGCAAAAAAAGAAAGCTGACAACGATCAACGGTATTTCGTCACGATAAAAGCTGATTGCCAGAATCGCCGCAAAGAGCGAAATAATGTTGATACCGAGCGAAAGGCTGATAGCCCACCACGGTAGTTCCCTGATTTTACGCCAGATTCCCATTTTGCAGAAACCGATTCACGGCGACGGTAAACGTTTGAGAAACGATTCGGCTGGAGCCCAAAGCGCGCGTTGCCCTTCGGTGAGCTCGGCGAGCCCCACCCGGTAACGCGCTGCATGCTCCTTAAGCCAGTCGGCTTTGGCCGCTTCGAATTCACGCACTTCTTTTGCCAACAGACGCAAATCACCTTTGATTTCATTCAGTGCGAGCTTCGCCTTGATCGCCTCTTGCATCAGGCGTAACTGGTCTTTGCGCACCTCACACAGTTCGGTACAATGGCGCGCATGCTTTTCCACCGCTTCAGCGCGCTGCGGCTCCAGCGCGAGACGGCCGCGGTTGGCTAAAACCAATCCCAGATCAGGATATACCTCCTCGGATATCTGGCGCACAAAGTAATAGGATTTAAAAATGCCGCAACGCAGCGGCTGATCGGCCGAAAAATCAAAATCTTCGCGGCGCTCGAGCCGGCAGGC
>Ga0154020_10004361_pt1 | contig 16871 bp, 6 predicted proteins | sample Klosneuvirus_201_FD_109709 | JGI IMG/M metagenome (GOLD analysis project Ga0154020, IMG submission 109709) | Active sludge microbial communities from wastewater, Klosterneuburg, Austria - Klosneuvirus_20160825_MG | ecosystem: Engineered > WWTP > Aerobic digester > Activated sludge | place...
AAGAGGGAGCAAGACGGCCAGAGTCTTTGCCGGCGTTAAGATCAGCCACGTCACCGGCAAGAAGGACAAATTCCAGGGCTCCAACGAGCTCCAGAATTCGCTTGTCGAGAAGGTGGAGCTCGCCAACAAGTCGTCTGAGTATTGGGCCGTCCGCAAGGAGCTCGAAACGACGCTCAAGGAGCACATCAAAAACCTCACTCTCGAGCTTGGCACGGTCGAATCCACCATCACCAATTGCGAGCGCGAATACACTAAATCGGAAATCGATGCCGGCAGTGCAAAACTCGACGCGTCCTTACTCGAAATGAAGGCCGGCAACGTCGAGTGGCAATGCAGCAACGTGAAGCAGAAGGCGAGCAGCAGCCTCAATGTCATTGCAGACTCGGCCACGGAACTCTTGGCGAGCGCAAAATGGGAAGGCTATTGCAGGGGCGATGTGAAGCTCATGGCCAGCGGCCTTCAGAAGTTCGCGGCCCCCATCACCAAGTTGGGCTAAGGGAGATTCAGCCATGTGTCTGTCACAAGCCGATGTAGATGTTGCCAATTCCGCAAGTACCGCCGCTGCCGCCGCGGCCGACGCCGCGCAAAGGACGGCCGATGCGAGCAAGACCGCCGCAACGACCGCCCGCGCCAATGCAACCACAGCGGAGACCACCGCCACCGCGTCAAGAAAGAGGGCCGATGATCTGGCCGCGACCGCCAGTACCAAACGCGCCGAGGCCACGGAGGCCCGCAGAAAATGCACCGAAGCTCAAGCCAATACCACGGCGGCTGAGACGGAACTGACGAAGGCTCAAGCCGCCCAAACCACGGCGCAAGCCAACGTGGCTGCCCACCCGTTTCCCCCGGCCGGTGGGCAACCAGACCCCACGGCAACCCAAACGGCGACTGCGGCGCAAGCGGAATTAGAGGCGGCGAACACCCGCGTGACGAACGCGCAGCAAGCCCTCGCGACCGCGCAAACCAACGAGACTGCTCTTTGCAATGCCGCCGCGACTGCGGAAACCGAAGCCAGTACGGCCGAGTCCCAAGCCACGGCGGCCGAGACCACCGCCCAGACCGATCGCACCAAAGCCGACACGCTTGACACCACCGCGGACACTGCCGAAGAAACGGCCCGGAATGACGCGGCTACCGCTCAGCAAGCGACAACCGAAGCCGCTAATGCTGCAACAAACGCACATCATGTCGCGGCTGATTTCGCCGCGGAGCAGGCTGCCAATCCTTCCAACCCGCAAAGCCCCAACCATGGGCAGACGGCCGGGCACGGGGGAGTAGCGGCGCCACCCACCAGCGGGGCGGGCGTCAATGCCTCATCTCTTTTCGACTTCAACTTCACGGGCGTCGGCATTTCCTGGAAGTACAGCAGTGACCGGTGGGAAAAGGTGCCGATCATCCTGGAAACGACGCATGGCTATAAGCACCAGATAGTCATTGGCGGCAAAACCCTGCTAGTGGGTGGATTGCGCATGGAAGAAGTGGGCGGCTTGGAGATCAAGGTGGCCATGGGCGGCGATTGGCGCCAGATCGGAAGTACCCGCACCGACGCCTGCGTGGGCATCAAGGCCGAGTCAGTCATCGGCAGCGCCAAGGAGACCATTTCAGCGGGAGAACAGAAAGACATTCCCGCGTTGCGACAGGACACCAACCCTTCACAGGTGAACAAGAAGTCGCCGTTGTATGAGAAACTGTCGGTGCAAGTGGTCAACGATTTCAAGTCCCAGGCCACGCTGGCTTATGCTCAAGCAAAGCAAAAAGCCGCAACAGCCAAGTTCCTTATCGAGGAGGTCCACAAGGCCCAAATCGGTTACTGGGAGCAGGAGGTTGGCAAGTACAAGAAACAGATTGATGAGTACAAGGCCAAGATCACGGACATGGAAACAACCTGCACCAATTACAAGATCAAGTCTTCCAAGTTCGTGAAAATGATCGCGAGCGCTTCCATCAAGCTGAGTGTGGGCAAAGTCTCGGGCAAGGTTTCCAGCCAGGTCTCCGCCTTGGCAAGCTCGCTTGCGGAGTTCAAAGGAGAAATCAAGCTCGCGGGCTAGCCCATGAAAACGGTCAACGACCACAACCTGAAGTTCGCATTTTTTGTCGGCCGCGTGCCCCCGCGGCCTTTGACCGCCACGTTTGTGGTCAAAGCCGCGTTCAAGCTGCTGCCCGGCAGCACGGCCGAATTTTTGCCCGAAGACAAACAGCCGGAGTTCAGCGGCGACGCCTTTGAAGGCGACGACCCGGCCAACGGCCTGCGCTATCCCTCGGACTTCGCACTCTTCAAGCCCGGCACCGACCTGCTGCTGGCCGGCCACTGCCAAACACCCGCGGGCAAGCCGCTGAAGCAAATGGCCGTGCAGTTTTCGGTGGGCGACTGGAGCAAGCGCCTTGTCGTATTCGGTGACCGCTATTGGAAAAGGGGCCTGATCTCCTCCTCCATGTCCGAGCCGCAGCCCTTCGTTTCCATTCCGCTCAACTGGACGCGCTCCTTTGGCGGGCCCGGCGACGCGCGCAATCCTGCCGGTCGAGGCATTGCCGAAACGCCCCTGCCCGACGGCACCCCGGTGCGGCTTCTGCCAAACATCGAGTCCTTGAAAAACCTGGTGAATTCCGTGGGTGACCGGCCCAACCCTGCGGGCTTTGGACCCATCGATCCGGCCGCGCCGTTGCGCGCCTCAAAAACCGGTACGTACAACAAGAAATGGCTCGCCCAGCGCTGGCCCTGGCTGCCGGACGATTTCGACTGGACGTTCTTCAATGCCGCCCCCGCGGACCAGCAGCTTGCGGGGAAGTTCTTGCGCGGCGACGAGCCAATGGCCGTGGAAGGCGTGCACCCGCAGTTCGTGACTTACCAGTGCCGCCTGCCGGGGCAGCGCGTGCGGCTGTTCGTGTATCGCCGCAACAGGGCCGAGCTGCAGTTCGAGGAAGTTGAACTGCGCCTCGACACGCTTTTCGCCGACATGGACGAAGAAAAGCTGGTTCTCGTCTGGCGCGGCCTCGCCGCCGCGGACTCGATGAAGCTGAAAGAATTTGAAGAAGTGTTCGTGGTCAAGGAACCGTTAGGCGCGCCGCTGGCCGGCGATTTGAAGGGCTACCAGGCCCTGTTCGAAAAGCGCAAAGCGGAAATCGAGAAGGAAGACAAAGGCGAATTCGAGCCACCGAAGCCCTTTGTGCTAACACCGCCCGCCGTGCCGGATTTGTCGTGGGTTGCGGGCCTGAAAGCGAAAGTGGCGGCCCTGGAAAAAAGGGTAGATGCAGACGCGAAGCCGCCCATTGACGCGAGTTGGCAGAAGATCATGGGTGCTGCCAGACCCACGGCGGCACCGCCGCCGCCATTGCCCCCTGTCAAAACCATGGCTGAAGGCGATGCCATCATCAAGGCCGCTCTCGCCAAGCAGGCGCTGGCAGACCCGGGCGCGATGAAGCCGTTTTCCAACTATCAGCCGGAATACGCAGCGATCGAAAAGGAAATCGACGCTCGCCTGGCCAAAATGCCCAAGCCCATTCCGGTTGAGGGAGAAGAGGGTGAAGCTCAAGCCGACGAAGGAGATTGGACCCGGGCGCGGGTAGAGAAACACATGAAAGAAGGAGGCAAGTTCGACGAGCAGGACTTGTCCGGGCTTGACCTTTCCTATCTCGATTTTGCGGGCTGCAGTTTCAAGGAAACTGCGCTGGAAGAAGCGCGGCTTGCGGGCTGCAATTTCGAAGGTTGCGACCTTTCAGGTGCGAGCCTGACACAGGCCATCTTGACCGATGCTTCCTTCCGCAAAAGCAAGCTGGACAACGCCGACCTGAGCGAGGTTACGGCATCCGGCGCTTGTTTTGCCGGGGCCGGCATCGGCGTGGTCGAGTTCACCGGCGGCAAGCTTGCGCGGGCCGATTTCAGCGGCTGTCAGGGCAAGCACGCCGGTTTTGACAATTGCGATTTGACTTCGGCGAAATTCGACGGCTGCAATCTGCGCCAACCAGACTTTTCCGGAGCCACCTTGAAGTCGGCGAGCTTCAAAGGCGCGCAGATGCCGGATGCGGCGTTTTATGAAGCCACCAGCGCCGATGCGAATTTTGAGGGAGCGGCAATGCCCCGTGCGCGCTTCAGCGAGGCTGAATTCATCAACTGCAACTTCACGAAGTGCCAGATCGAGAAAGGCGTGTTTGAGGACGCGCGCCTGGCCAAGTCCAACTTCACCGAAGCCGCGCTGATGGGCAGCGTGTTCACGGGAGCGCGGTTGTCGCAGGCCGTATTTCTGCTCGCAAATTGCGAGAACTCCAAGTTCGACGACGCGATTGCAACAGAGGCGCGGTTCGTGCAGACGAACCTGTTCCGGGCAAGTTTCGAGAACGCCGACCTTGCCAAGGCGACGTTTTGGGGTTCGAACTGTTACGAAGTGGAGTTCTTCAACAGCCGCACCAGGGACGCAATATTCAAAGATACGAACCTGAAGGGGACGAAACTTGCCTGAGAAATACCATTTCTATCCCCTGCAGTTTTCCGCCGCCAACTTCTTCGAGCAGATTGCGCTGGGGATTTCGCCGCGTTACCTGCCGCCAGTGCTCAAGGGCAGTTTTCGCGACGCCGACCTGAGCGGGCTCGATCTCACGGGCGTTACGTTTGCCCACCTCGACATGAGCGACGCGAAGCTGCGCAACTGCCGTTTTGACGAGACGGTTTTCAGCGAGTGCGACCTGACCGGCGCCGATTTCTCTGGTTCGACCATGCTGCATACGACGCTCAGCGATTGCCAGTTGGGCCGGGCCAGCCTTTCAGGCTGTTCGATCCGCATCAGCGTTTTCTCGGACAACAATTTTCAAGGCGCCGACTTCTCGAAAGCGCGTTTCGAATCCGGCATGCTGAACGGCTCAAACCTTACCGGAGCGAAGTTCGAAGGCTTTGAGTCCAGGGACCTGACACTGAACGGTTGCGTCCTCGACCAACTTGCTGCACGCAAGAGCGTCTGGTATCGGTGCTTCCTCGCGGACAACCGCGGCCGTGAAATGGATTTTTCAGATGCTGTTTTCAATGAGGGCTGGTGGAACAACCTGCTTATCCCCGCGGTGATTTTCGCGCGCGCCAGGCTGAACGGATTCATGCTCTCTGAAAGCCAGGCGCCGGATGCGCGATTTGACGACGCGGTCCTGAGCAAGGCAAAGCTCAAGGGCTGCGACCTGCGCAACGCCTCGTTCCGGGGATCAAGCCACGAGGAGCCGAATTTCTGCGACTCCAAGCTCAACGACGTCGCGTTCGAAGGCGCCAAGTTCACGCCGGGATTCTTTGACCGGGCGGATTTCAAAGGCGCTCACGGGCTGCCCGCCGACCTCTGCGGCCAGTCGTTCAGGGACGCATTGCTCGTGGAGTTTGATTTCTCCGGAAAGCAGCTTAGCCGCGCGCTTTTTGGCGGCGCGGACCTGTCATGTGCGAACTTCTCAAAGGCCAAGGCTGACAACGCCAATTTCTCGGGCACCAAGCTGGCCGGCGCGGTTTTCCAAGGCGCAAATCTCACATCGGCCTGGTTCATCGATACGAACCTCGCGGAGGTCAACCTTGAGGGCGCCGATTGCCAGGACGCCGATTTCACCCGCGCCGAATTCGCGGGCGCAAAGCTCGATGGCTGTGACCTGCGGCGTGCCGGCTTCAAGCAGGCGAAGATCAAGACCTCCATCCTCGTGAAGGCCGACCTGCGCGGCTGCGATCTCACATTCCTGGATTTTTCGGGCGTGGATTTGTCGGGCCGCGACCTTGAAGACGCGCGATTCGATGACTGCAAGCTTGAGGGCACGAGGTTTGCCAACTGCAAGCTGCAGGCGGCGACATTTCAGCGCGCCAACCTGCGCGGCGCGGATTTCACCAACGCCTACATGAAGTTCACGGATCTTGCCGAAGCCGACGTGGCGCGCGCCACGTTCAAGGGCGCGACTTTGCACAACGCCGAGCTCATGGGCGTCAAACCCGACCAGACCGACCTGCGCGAAGCCAAGATCTGGCACTGCACGCTGGACAAGACCGATCTGCGCAAATGCCTTCTCGGCAAGACCGATTTTTCGCGCTCAAGCTGTGCGGGCACCGACCTTTCGGGCGTTGATTTCTCCGGCTGCAACCTCACGCAATTCTGCCTGACGGCATCGCAACTCAACGGCGCAAGTTTCCGGGGCACGAACCTGCGCTGCGCGGAACTCAACGACGCCAAGCTCGCCAAGGCCAACTTCGAAAAGGCGCAGGCTCCGGCTTGTGACTTCACCGGGTCAGACCTCAGCGACGCCATTTTCGCTGACGCCAACTTCAAGGACGCCAGTTTTGAGGGCACGAGCCTGCTGCGTGCCAACCTGATGAACCTGTCGGCGCCGAATTCGCGTTTTGTGAAGGCCGACGCCAAGGGCGCGCAATTCGTTCGCGCCAACCTTGAATACGCCGATTTCAGCCGTGCTGTCCTCGACGTGGCCAACTTTTCGAACGCAAACCTGCACGGCGCGAATTTTCACGCCGTACACGACACCGGCATCAAGTTGAGCGGGGCCAATACCAAGGGCCTGCGCAAGACCGATGACGATCTAATGGAGGCGGAGACATGGAAACCGAAACCCTTGAGCTAAAAACCGGCTCTCAAATGGGCGTTTATTGCGGCCCGGCGACAGTTCTTGAAGTCAGCGCAACAGGCCTGCGGCTGCAGCTTCCCGGCCGCGAGACAAGCGCTGAACTGGCCTTGGCCTATCCCTACCAGCCGCGCGTCAATGACCTCGTGCTTGCACTTGGGCCGGAAGATGGCGAGGTATTTGTCGTCGGCGTTTTGCAGGGCAGCGGCCTGACGAAGCTTCGTGTGGAAGGCGACCTTGAGATTGAGGCTACCGGCAAACTCAACCTGCGCGGCTTCAACGGTGTGTCAGTTGAGGGCAATCACGTTTCGGTCAGTGCCGACCGCTACGAATTGAACGCGCGCTCCGTGATTGAGCGGCTTGGCAACGTTTACCGCTGGGCCAAAGGCGTGATTCTCACGTTCGCGGGTCGCACCCGCACGGTGGTTGAAAAGAACGCAACACTCACGGCGGGTCGAATCGTGGAGAAAGCCAAGCAGGATGTCGTGATCGACGGAGAACAGATCAAGCTGGGTTGATTCAACCTGCAAGGAAGGAGAAAAACATGTTGCCAGCATCCACTAAAGGCGGCGGAACCTGCGCCACGACGGGACCCACGGACGTTTGCAAAACACCAAGCCCCGGCGGCCCCGTTCCGCTGCCGTATCCGAATATGGGCCAATGCGCCCAGGCCAACAGCACTTCGAGCAAAGTCAAGATCTGCGGCTCGCAGACCATCACGACAAGTTCGGAGATTCCCATGTCTTCGGGCGACGAGCCCGGAACCGCCGGCGGCGGCGTGGTTTCCAACCAGTTCAAGGGCAAGATCGCCTTTAAGAAAGGCTCAAGCAAAGTTAAGGCCGAGGGTAAGGCCGTGTGTTACGTGTCAACCATGACCGGCCATAATGGCAACAACGCCAACATGCCGGCGGGGCTGCAAGTGGCGCCAAGCCAGGTCAAGGTGCTTGTGGCGATGTAGGTCTTTGGCGCCAAGCCTGTAATTCAAGCGTCTGCAGGTCCAAAATCGTTCCCTCATGGGCGCATCCTTCGCTAAGATGCGCCTCTGCTTTTTGACGGTAATGATCGCTCTGGCGCCGGCGGCGCTTTCGCTTGGTTCGGTTCAGGCGTTTGGGATCGGGACATGGGCCTATTTCTGCGGGTCGCGCTGTCGTTGTGCCTGCTTTCCGGCTTGGCTTCGGCGGTCTTTGCACAGGACACCGATTCCAGCCTTTCGGCCAGTGCCGCGCTTTCAGAGCCGGGCACGATCAGTTCGGTCGCTGTCGGCTTTACGGATGTACTTGATTTCACGATCACGGATTCAGCCAGCACCGATGCCTTGCCCACAGAGGTGACGCAGGTGGTCATCCATGTGAGCGGAAGCGCTGCGGCTGCCAATCACACCTGGCGGCTCAACGGCGCGGGCGTGGTGAACGCGCTGGGCGTGGTGGGCGCGGGTACGATCACCTTTTCATCGCTTACGCTCTCTGTCGCCAACGGCACATCCGAGACTTACACGCTCAGCCTCGATCTCGCCACAACGCCAGCCGGCACACCCGACAACTCCACATTTGTACTGTCGCTGGACAGCACGGATTTCACGGTTTCCGGAGCCTCGTCTTCGAACTTCACTGGTGCCGTCACGGGGCCTGTCAACAACGGCGCCGGCCTGGTCTATCAGGTGGTCGCCACCAAGCTGCGCATGGTTTCGCAGCCCGGAGCAACGCAAAGCGTGGGCGCGGCCTTTGGTTTCAGCGTTGATTACACCGATGCCGGCGACAACCGCGACCTCGACATCTCGGACCAGGTCACAGCCGCGCGCAGCGATGCCGGCGGCATCACCAGCGGCGCAACGGCGACTGCTTCCAGCGGCCTGGCCATTTTTGCGGTGAACTGCGGCATGCCGGGCAACTTGAGCCTGTCGCTGACCCTGACTGACCTTGCGGCGGGCAGCGTTGACCTCAGCGCCGGCCCGATCTCGACAACAACGTTCGCGCTGGTCGCCGCTGACGACGCCAGTTCCACGGTCAGCGCCGGCGCGGCTTCGGAGCCGGCTTCAATCAGTTCCATGGCGGGTGCGAACATCGACGTTTTTGATTTCGCCATCAACGACACCGGAATCTCTGACGGCAAAGCCACCGTTGTCACGCAGATCGTCATCAACACCGGCGGCACCGGCACCGTCGGCGAGCACACCTGGCGGCTCAACGGGCCCGATGCATCAAACGTGCTGGGAACTGTGGGCGCGGGCACGATCACGTTTTCCGGCTTGAGCATTTCCGTGTCCGATGGCAGCAGTGAAACCTACAGCCTGCGCCTGACTTTGGCTGCGACCCCGGCCAGCACCCAGGACAACCAGAGTTTCACCTTCTCGATTTCGAGCGGCGATTTCACGCTCGGGGCGAACAGCACGTCCTTCGCGGCCTCGGGGCCGATCACCAACGGCGGTGGTCTGGCATACTCGGTGGCCGCCACCAAGGTGCGCGTTTTCGCGCAGCCCGGCGCTGTTCAGGCCGTTGGCGCGGCCTTTGGCTGCAGCGTGGAATACACGGACGCCAACAACAACCGCGACCGCGACATCACGGATGATATCGACGCGCTTCGCGCAGATGCGGGGGCCATCAGCGCGGGCGGTACGGCCACGGCTGTCGCGGGCCTGGCCACTTTCGCCATCACCTGTGGCATGCCGGGCAATCTCTCGCTTGCGCTCCAGTTTCGCGACCAGACCGGCGGTGCCGTGAACTTCTTCTCCTCGCCCGTTTCCAGCAGCGCGTTCAGCCTCGTTGCCGCCGACGACGCTAATTCCACCATCACGGAAGGCGCAGCCGGAAGCGCGACATTGGCCAGCAGTGCCGGCCTGACGGGCGTTTTCAACCTGACGGTCTCGGATCTCGGCACGTCCGACGGCAAGGCCACGATCATCACTGATATCACGTTCAACATCACGGTGTCCGGCGGCAGCGACGACGCGCTTGACTTCAACTGGCAGCTTTTCAACGGGTCTTCCACGTTCAGCCCGTCAGGCACAACGGCAACCACCGTCTCATTTTCCAGCGCTTCGCTCATTTCCGTGGCCAACGCCGGCGCAGGCACGCTGACATTGCGCGCACAGGTCAACTCCGCATCGGTCACGATTGATAACAAGACGCTGGGCGTAAACGTGACTTCGGCGGGCATTTCAACGTCGGCCAGCGGCACTTCGGTGGCCGCAGCGCAGAGCGTCACCAAGGCGGCCACGACCACAATCGCGGTGACAGCAACCCAGATCCAGATTGTGCAGCAGCCAGGCGCTTCGGAGTCAGTGGGCGTCTCGTTTCAGGTGACGGTGCATTACGCTGACGCGCAGGGCAACCGCGACCTCAACGCCAGCGACACAATGAGCGTGGCCCGAAACGACGCCGGCCTCATTACTCTGCCCAGCCCAGCCAACGTCGCGGCCGTCGCGGGGCTGGCGACTTTCAACGTTACGCTGGGCCTGCCGGGCAATTTGTCCGGCTCGCTGCGCCTGACGTTCACGGATTTCTCGGCGGGCGGCTTCAATTTCAGCGGTTCGCCCAAAAACACCAGCACCTTCCTGTTGACTGCCGGCAATGACGCCAACAGCACGATTGGTGAAAGCCCGGCTTCTCCTGCCACGCTGTCGAGCACGGCTTCGCTTTCAGCCGTGTTCAGCGTGCTGATTTCCGATCTCGGCACCTCCGACGGCCTGCCTACCACGGTCAATGCCGTGACGTACTCGGTGACGGTATCGGGCGGTGCTGACAATACGGCGCAGTTCAACTGGCAGCTCTTCAATGGCACTTCCACGTTCACGCCCATCGGCACGACCGCAACCACGGTGAGCTTTGGCGGCGCGCCGCTGATTTCGGTGGCCGATGGCGCTGCGGGCACGCTCACGCTGCGCGCGCAGGTGACGGGCGCCTCGGCGACGCTGGACAACAAGACAATCGACATTCAGGTGACGACTTCCAGTTTCACCACGGCGGGTGGCGGCACATCGCTGGGCGCCTCGCAGACGGTCAACAACGCCACAAACACGCAGGTTCAGGTGGTGGCGACGCAATTGCAGTTTGTGGGCGCGCCGCCCAGTTCTGCCACCGTGAACTCCACGATTGCCGTAAGTGTTCATTACGCTGACGCGCTGGGCAACCGCGACCTCAACCCCAATGGCTCGCCGGAAAGTGTCAGCGTGAGCTGGACCGGCGGCGGCACGGTGACCAACGGAACGCGCGCGCCAGTCAACGGCCTGTGCGATTTCGGCGCGAACAACCTTCGCCTGCAGGCGCCGGGCGCGCTGGGTGGAACCCTGACTTTCACGGACAACGGGCCCGGCTTGAGTGTCGGGGCCGTCAACATCTCGCCCTTTGACCTGACAGACCTCAACGACGCCAACTCGCAGGTTCAAGCGGGCCCCCTTGCTGAGCCTTCGAGCATCAGCTCTGTCGCTGCGGGCTTCGTCAACGTGTTTGACTTCAGGCTGCGAGATTTCGGCACTTCCGATGGCCTGCCGACACTGGTCTCCCAGATTGTTGTCAACGTCAGCGGCACGGCCAACGCCGCCGAACATGCCTGGCGCCTCAACGGGCCGGCCGTCAGCAACATCGTGGGCACCGCGACTGCCACCACGATCACATTTACCGGGCTCTCCATTAATGTGCCCAATGGCGGCTCGCAGGACTTCACACTGAGCCTGCAGCTTGCAGCCGCGCCTGCACTCACGCTGGACAACAGCAGTTTCGTGCTGGCGTTGGCGAACAGCGGCATCACTACGGGTGGCGCCAGCACCAGTTTGTCTGCTTCCAGCACCAACAACGGCGCGGGCCTGATTTACAGCGTGCTGGCCACGCGCCTGACAGTGAAGACGCAGCCAGGCGCAAGCCAGACCGTGGGCGTCGATTTTGACGTGGTCGTGGCCTACACGGACATCAACGGCAATACGGACGTGAATGTCTCCGACAGCATCGTGAACATGACGCGCAGCGATGCGGGCAGCGTGCAGGCGCCGGTGTTTCCGATTGCCGCGGTCAATGGCGTTGTCAGCCTGACCGGCGCCAACCAGGTGCGGCTGGGCTTGCCGGCAGCGGTGAGCGTCAGCCTCACTTTCACCGACAACGCGACGGGCGTCCTGGCCTCCGCGAACGTTACGACCGGCAATTTCTCGCTGGGCGATCTCACGCCGCCCACCGTGACCGGCGCCCAATTGCTGCTGGGTGCTGATCCGCGCGGGCGCACGATCCGAGTGAGTTTCTCCGAACCGCTCAAGCCGTCCACGGCGTTGGTACTTACCAATTTCACGCTCAGCTTTGCGGGCCTGCATCCTTCGAGTATCACTCAGCCCACCTCCTCGCAGGTGGATCTCGTGCTTCCGGATTTTGCCGTAGCCTCGCTCGATACGCTGGCGATAGCGAACGTGCAGGATGTTTCCAACAACGTGATGGTTACTGTGCCAGCGCAGCCCATCGCATCCCCGGATGTGACGGCGCCCGCGCTCGTATCGATCAGCTTCAATGACAGCGATGGCTCCGGCACGCCCACGCCCGGCGACCAATATCTGTTCCTTTTCGACGAAGCGATCAACGACCGAATATTTGCGGTCGGCACTTCGGCCGACACGGCTTTGAGCCCGGCCGGCCTTTCTTACGGCACGCCCAACAGCGTCTCATTCGGCGACGACCAGGGCCTGGCCACGGATTCGCGGCTGGTGATCGTGACGCTGGTGGCGGGATTGACGATCACGGGCGCCGAGGCGATCACGTTATCCGGCGTCACGGATCTCTCGAGCAATAGTGCGGCGGTCACGGCGCAAACCCTGACCGTCGTGGACAACATTTCCCCGCGCCTGGTGCTGACACGGCTGGACGACCGCGACAACAACGGCAACGCTTCGCCGGGCGACGTGCTGCACGTTTACTTCAGCGAAGCGATCAACGCGGCCACCATGCCGCTGGTCAACACAGCGGGCGAACTTGACACAGCCCTGGCGATCTCGGGCGGCGGAACATTCGGGCCGGATGCAAGCGCGCTATTCTCTGCCGGGAACAAGGAGCTGCTCATCACGCTCGGCAGCGGGTCGGCCACGGCCGTCGGCAAGACGCTCAACCCGTCGGCGACTGTCACCGATCCGGCGGGCAACCCTGACGCAACATCGCCCGCCGTGGCGGTGGCCACAGGCACGAGCGATATTTTTGCGCCCGGCCTGACGCTCACATATTCGGCGTCTGACCCCAATGCGGTGGCGGTTGGCACGCTCACGATTACCGCCACATTCACTGATACACAGCCCACCACGCCGACGATTGCCATCAACCAGCCGGGACTCAACGATCTGCCCGCCACCAACATGGTGTCCGTTGGCGGCAGCACGCGCATCTGGCGCTTCGACTGGACCGTGAGCTTTGCCGACGGCACGGTCAACATCGACGGCATCAACGTGGTTACAATCGTGGGCCGGCCCACCGATCTGCGAGGAAACGCGCTCGTGCCCGCGAGCAACAACACCTTCAAGACCGATACGACCACCCCGCAGTTCGCGACGGTCATCGTCACCGACCCGGACAACTACTATCGCTCGGGCGACACGATCTCACTGCTGGCAACGCTCAATGAAACCGGGCTTAGCGTCACCGCAAATCTCAGCGTCGTGGACAGTGGACTGGGCACCCAGGTCGCCTTCACTGACAACGGCAACGGCACCTACAGCCTGACCTCTGCTGCGCTTTCCTCCGCCACTTTGATTCAAGGCAGCAACATCCCCATTGTTGTGCGCGCGCGCGACACGGCCCTGAACGCGGCCACAACACCCGTGCTGGTGAACATTGATGACACCGCGCCCACAGCCGCGCTGCTGTATGACCAGCCCAGTTCCGCGGTGGGCGCGGGCAACCTGACGATCACGCTTTCGCTCAGTGAGCCTTCACCCACGATTCCGAGCATCGCGATTTCCGGCCTGAGTGGCACACCCGATGTGCCGGCCACACCCATGACGGGCAGTGCCGGCCAGAGCACTTACACGTTTGTGCTCAACGTGATCAGCCCGACCACGGGCACGGCGAGCGTCGTCATTGGCAGCGTGAGTGACCTTGCGGGAAATCCTCCGGGCTTGATAGCCAACGCGGATTTCACGGTGAACACGACCATCACCCCGTTAATCGCCAACGCCGGCACGGATCGAACCATTGCGTTACCGCAGCAGGTGCGCCTGGATGCATCGGCCTCGACCGGGGTGAATCGCACATACGCCTGGACACAGGATTCGGGGCCGGGCGTCACGCTCAACAACGCGAACACGGCCACTCCCACGTTCTTCGCGCAGGTGGCGGCTTCCTATGTATTCCGGGTCACGGTTTCTTCGGGCAGCAATTCAGCCGATGACACGGTGACCGTGGTCTTGCTCAACACGCTGCCGGTAGTGGAAGCCGGCGCCTCCCTGACGCTTGACCGCAATGATGTTGTCGCGGGCGACACCGCCGTGGGCCTTGCGGGAAGCGCACTGGATGTCAACGGCGACACCCTGTTCATCACGTGGTCGCTTGTTTCCAGCCCCGCTTCAGGAAACCTCGTTCTGGCCACGCCTTCGCAATTGAGCACAGCGCTGAACGTTTTAGGGGCGAGTATCGTGCCTGGCGTCTACAGGTTTCAACTGTCGGTGTTTGACCCTGTTGGCCTTGGCGCTGCGACGCCTTCCGTGGACAGCCTTGATGTCTTGGTGCTCGCACCCGGCGTGTTGCCCCCATCGGCCGATGCAGGGCCCGACCTTACCTCGATCGTGGGGCAGAGCGTGGCGCTTTCCAGCCTTGGCTCGGAGGACGGAGACGGCACCATCGTGGCCTGGCAATGGCGGCCCATTTCGCGCCCTGCGGGTTCCACCGCACTGCCCACCGGCGCGGCTTCCGCCACTGCCGCCTTCGTTGCGGACATGGCGGGCGTTTATGAGTTCGGCTTGCGCGTCATCGACGACGACAATCTGGTTTCGCCTGAAGTGCGCGTACGAGTGATCGCCCATGACCTGCGCGCAGCCACATTCAACCGCCTGCCGCGTGCGTCGGCTTCCTTGAGTTTCGCGGACGCCGACAGCAACACGTTCATCAACTTGGGCGAGGTGATTACTCTCGTCGGGTCGGCCACGGACGCTGACGGCGATGTTGTCACACTGAACTGGCGCCAGCTTGCCGGCCCGCAGTTGCTTTCTGTTCTTGATCCGTCTGCGGCCACGGTGGATATCGCACCGGTAGCTCCCGGCGTGTATGCCCTGCGACTGGAGGCCACGGACGCCAACGGCGGCCTTGGCCTCAGCGCGGATCTGACGTTTATCGTTGCGGCGGCGGCGGCAAGCGCGCCGGTTGCGTCAGCCTCACTGGCAGGCGCCGACGATGCGGACGGCGATGCGCATGTGCAATTCATCCCCGGCGTCGGCGTTGACAACTCGGCCACGAACCCGGGCGTTGACCTCGACGGCAGCGCCAGCACCGGCACTTCTTTGAGCTTTGTGTGGCGGCAACTCCGCGGGCCCACGGTCGCCATCGCGGGCGTTGCATCCAGCGCGGCTACGGTAGTTCCCGTCACATCCGGCACCTATGTATTCGAGCTGACGGTGACAGACAGCGCCGGACTGACGGCCGTTCGCGTTGTTTCGTTCTGCGTGGACACCTATGACGCCACGATCAATCCGGTCGGCCGGGCGGTGGCCCGGGCCAACGCCGGCCCTGACTTGAGCACGCGCGGCGAAAGCGTAACCCTTACCGGCAGCGCAGTTGACGCTGACAGTGCAACGACGGCCCTGGAATACCATTGGGTGCAGGTGGGCGGGCCGCCCGTTGTGCTCGATCTCAGCACGCCCGATCAACCCCGTTTCACTCCGCCGCGCGCAGGCGACTATGTGTTTGAGCTTTACGTTTCCGACGGCTCAGCCTACAGCCTTGCCGACCGTGTCACGGTGATCGACACGAGTTCGGGCGGAGGCGGGGGCGGAGGCGACGATGGCGGCGGCTGCTCCACGGGCGAGGGAATCTCGTTGCTCTGGCTCGCGGCGATGGCCGGTACGTTTGTCTGCATCAGAACAAGGCGGAGACACGCTTGAACAGACTGGCATTGATAGTGATTGTCTTGATTGGGGCCGCGTTCACATTGGGCTGCGGCCCGATTGCGCTTGCGCTGGAAGGCGGCACAGCGGGCGGGTTGCTGGCAACGCGCAAGAAGGAAGAAGACAAGAAACCCAACTCCGCGCCTGTGGTGATACTGAACCTGGTAACACGCGAAGATGCTCCGGCTGCTATCCAATACGCTCTGCTGGATAGCGAAGGCGACGACTGTGAAATCACGCTGCAGTTCCGCGTGGGCAGCGGCACCTTTGCCAATTGCACACAGGGCTCGGGCGGCGACAGCACCACGGGCCTGGCATCGAGCAAGAGCGGCACGGCACACGTGTTCTCGTGGGATTTCGTGGCCGACCTTGGTTCAACTTCGCTCGTCAGCGATGTCAGTATCCGCGCCGCGGCCAACGACGGCAAGCAGGGCGGCTTCGCGCAGCTTGATAATCTCGCCATTGGCAATGATGCGCCTTCGGTATCGGGCATCGCCAGCACGGAAAGCTCTGGTTTGTTCCTGGTGACGTTTGCGATGTCGGACAGTTCAGCTGACAACGGCGCCGTTGCCGTGGCTTATTCCATCGACCAGGCCCAGACCTGGACGGATCTCAGCCCCACGGGCAGCGATTTTTTTGGCAACCCGCCGCTCAATCTCCTGACCAGTGCGTCAGGCACTCCGGGCCAGTTCATCTGGAATTCGCCCGGCGCCCTCCCGAATTTTGACGGCGATGTTTTCCTGCGCCTGGTGCCAAGCGACCAGCCCAGCGGCTACGCCCAGCCGACGGAAGGCTCAGCCGTGGTTTACGGCCCGATTCGCGTGCGCAACACAGCCAATACCGGGCCGCGCCTCGCGGTGCTGACGCCCTTGACCGGCAGCGTGCAGGCAAACCGGATCAGGATTGAATTCACGCTGGCGGATGACCAGTCCGACCCGGGCGAGGTGTTCGTGGAGTGGTCGCTCGATGGCACCAATTTCAGCACGGCAACGCTCGCCAACCAGACGCAGCCGGGCGTCGCTGGGCCATTTGTGGCCAACCCTGCGCCTTCGCGCTATGAACTGGTTTGGGAAGCGCTCGTGGACTTTCAGGCCACGGCGGCCAGCGACATCTACCTGCGCCTGACGCCGCGTGACAGCGTGGCCGGTATTCCGCAGCGCTTTGGGCCGCTGTCCGTGTTTGGCAATACTGCGCCGGAAGTACGCGCCATCACCGTCAGCGGCAGCACGGGGCTGGT
>Ga0154020_10004362_pt1 | contig 16870 bp, 12 predicted proteins | sample Klosneuvirus_201_FD_109709 | JGI IMG/M metagenome (GOLD analysis project Ga0154020, IMG submission 109709) | Active sludge microbial communities from wastewater, Klosterneuburg, Austria - Klosneuvirus_20160825_MG | ecosystem: Engineered > WWTP > Aerobic digester > Activated sludge | place...
CCGCCGACTTCCGCCAGCGCCAGGGTCAGCGCCTGGCTGACCTCGCGGATGCGCGCGTCGTCGGTCAGCCGTCCCCCGGTGACGCGGTCACGCACATAGAACACGTCGGCCACGCGGTCGGCCTCGGTGGCGACCTTGGACAGCGCGATGTCGAGGTTCTGCTGGAACAGCGTGCGCGTGATGGCGTACAGCACGCCGAGGCGGTCGTGGGTGTACACGTCGATGACCGAATATTCGCGCGAGACGTCGTTGTCCACCTCGATCTCGGTGGGCACCTGCGGGGTCACGCGCGGACGCAGCCCGGTGGCCTCGCGCCTGGCCGCCGCCGCGACCAGCTCCTCGACGTCGCTGTCACCCTTCAGCACCGCGGCCAGGTCGGCCTCGACCTTGGCCCAGCGCGCGGCATCCGTGATGGCGCGTCCAAGGCGGTCGCGCACGCCGAACACGTCGATGGCCTCGGGGTCCTCGCCCGGCGCCAGCGGCGCACGCGAGCTGACCTGCGCGCCCACGATGTCGACCCGGGCCGCCAGCAGCACGCCGGCGACCTTGGCCAGCAGGCCGGGCACGTCGGCCGCGGCCACCGACAGCTCCGAATAGCCGCGCCGGGCGCGATGCTTGACCTCGAGCAGCACCGGCACGCCGCACTCGCGCCGGCGGCGCGCCAGCCGGATGTGGCGCGCGATGCTGCGCGGCGAGTTGGCCGTGAAGTAGCGATCGGTCAGCCCGCAGAGCTCCGGCGAGGTCGCCAGGGCCGGCTCGTCGAGCAGCTCGGCCACGCGCTGCCGGCGCGCCGCCACCAGCGGGCCGCGGCCCTCGCCGAGCAGGTCGGGCCCGCGCCGCATGAAGGTCAGCGTCTTGACGTACAGCTCGCGCAGCAGGCGGTCCTTCCACTCCGACAGGTTGCCGGGCGCGACCATCGACATGTCGGCCAGCGTCAGCAGATACAGCTGGCGCAGGGTCTCCTCGTCGCCCATCTCGGCAGCGAAGTTCGCGATCATGGCGACGTCGTGCATGTCGCGGCGCTGCGACAGGTGCGCCATCACCAGGTGTTGACGGACCAGGAACTCGGTCTGCGCCAGCTCGCGTTCGCCCATGCCCAGGCGGGTGCCGATGGTGCGGCACAGCTGGGCGCCCTTCTCGGAGTGGCCCTTGCCCAGCGGCTTGCCGACGTCGTGCAGCAGCGTGCCCAGGTACAGCGGCAGCGGGTGCTCGATGGCGGCGATGGCCGCGGTGGCCTGGGGCTGGTCCTTGGCCAGCTCGCCGCGCGCCAGCTCCTTGAGGCGGCCCACCGCATACAGCTGGTGCTGGTCGACGGTGAACACATGGTAGAGGTCGTGCTGCACGCGCCCGGTGCACGGCGAGAACTCCGGCATCACCAGGTTGAGCAGCCCGAGCTCGTGGATCTCCTCGAGCACACTGGGCTGCTTGGGATCGCGCTTCAGCTCCGGGTCGGTCAGCAGGGCCAGGAAGTGGCGCGACGCCTCGGCGTCCCCGGTCAGGCCAGCGCCCCCGCTGGCCGCCAGCTCGGCCGCGACCTCGGCGATGACCTCCTTGGTGTGGCCGTAGACGGGCAGCTTTTCGGCCAGCGCGACGCGGAACAGGCGCAGCATCTCGCTGGGGCGCGCGCGGAACAGCTGCGGATCCGCCACCGAGAGCTGGCCGTTCCACAGCGTGAAGGTGGCGTCGACGCGGCGGATCGACGGCTTGCGCTGGCGCGGCACCAGGGCGCGCTCCAGCAGCCGCTCGGTCTCGTGCACCACCGCGCGGGCATGCAGGTAGTAGGCGCGCATCAGCGCCTCGACCTCGCGCGCCACCGCGGGACGGACATCCATGTGCAGCTCGGGCGCCGGTGGGCGGGCCTCGGGATCGGGGTACAGGGCGGGCGCGATGTGCTCCTGCAGCTCGAACAGCAGCTGATCCTGGCGCCGCCGGGCGGCCAGGTGCAGCGCGGCGCGCACACCCAGCATGAAGTCACGCGCCTCGCACAGGGCCTGGACCTGGCGCACGGTCGCGGTGCCGATGGTCAGGAGGTCGGGGAAGTCGCGCACCCGCCAGCGCGCGCGCGCGGCCCACAGCCCGGTGGCCAGATCGCGCAGGCCGCCGCGGCCGTGCTTGAGGTTGGGCTCGAGCAGGAACAGGGCGTCGCCGAACTTGGCGTGGCGATCCGACAGCTCGGTGCGCAGCCGGGCCACGAACTCGTTGGCGTCGTGCGGCGCGATCGAGCGCAGGATCTCGTGCTCCAGGGTGTCGACCAGGGCGCGGTCGCCGGCCAGCCAGCGCACGTCGAGCAGCGCGGTCGCGGTGGCCAGATCGGTCTTGGCCAGCGCCACCGCGTCCGACACCGCGCGCACGGCGTGGCCGCACTCCAGCTTGAGGTCCCACAGCGGATACAGCAGCGCCTCGCTGAGCTTCTTGACCTCGGGATCGCCGGGCCGATCGGTCACCAGCAGCAGATCCAGGTCCGACGACGGCGACAGCTCGCGCCGGCCATAGCCGCCGGTGACCGCGATGCCGACCTTGGCCTTGCGCGGGGCGTGCTGCGCCAGCGTGCGCTCCAGCAGCGGCGCCAGGGTGGCGTCCATGGTGTCCGACCAGGCCCGGGCCAGCGCGAAGCCGCGCGGCGGGCCCTTGCTGGCCTCGAGATCGCTGGCCAGCTGCCGGCGCGCCGCGGTCAGCGCCTGGTAGACCGCGCTGGTGGGGGGGGCGCCAGGAACCGGGGCTGCCATGCCCAATCAAGGTAGGGTGAGCCGCGCGCGTTGACAACCCTTGCGCCAAGATTCTAGTTTCGTCGGGTCCCCCCGGAGGACACACGCAATGGCCAGCATCGAGATCGCACCGCTATCGGATCGACTGACTGACGAAGAGATCGAAGAGCTGGGTGGGGCCCTGGCCGCCGCGTCGGCGCCCAAGCTGCCCAAGGGAGATGACGGCGTCAAGAAGGTGCTCAGCGCAGGGCTCGACGAGGACACCCTGACCGAGTTCATGGATCGCCTGGAGGCGCACGAGATCGCCTGCGACATCTACCTGCCCATCGAGTTCGAGGGCCGCGTCGAGGTCGGCGATCTGCGCGCCGGCAGCGTGGTCACCCTGATGGAGACGCTGGCCGAGCTCAAGGACGACTTCAACCTCGAGAGCGATGACGAAGGCGACGGGGATGACGAGGACGAGGACGACGACGGCGACGACGAAGAAGAGGAGGACGAGGACGAAGCGGAGGACGACGACGACGATGACGACGACTCCGTCGCCGCCCTCGTCGAGCGTCGCCTGCAGGCGCTGTGGAAGGTGTTCTCGGCCGGCGCCAAGCGGGCCCTCGAGCGCAAGATCCCGCTGCACGTCCGGATGTGATCGGAGTCGAGAACGGACACGGCTCCGCCAGCTGAGCTGGCGGGACCGTGGCAAACATCACTGAATGCACCGCTTTAGCGGCCGTCCTGATAGCATCTCGTGATGTCCTCGGGCCGAGCCGCAGCGCTGCTCGCGCCGCTCACCGCCCTGGTGATCGCGGCGCTGGCGGGGTGCGTGCGGCAGCCCACGCTGCGCCTGGCCACCGCCGGGTCGGAGCGCCCACGCCCACTGTGGGAGCTGCACTTCGAGGGCAACAGCCGCTTCTCCGACGCCACCCTGCGCAGCAAGCTGGCCTCCGAGGTCAGCGACTACAGGACCATCCGCTACTTCGACCCTGACACCCTGGCCGACGACCAGCGCCGCATCGTCGCGCTATACCGGGCTCACGGCTACTACGGGGCCCGGGTCACCGACGTGCGCTACTTCGAGTGGCAGGGCGGCCAGCTGGTGGTCGTGCTGCAGATCGACGAGGGCCCGGTGACCCGGGTGCGCAACCTCGAGGTCACCGGCATGCCGGCGGGGCTCGGGGCGCGGCTGCCGCTCGGCAAGGGCGACGCCATGGAGCACCAGCGCTACCTCGACGGCAAGGACCGCCTGGGGCGCCGGCTGCGACTGTCGGGCTATGCCCACGCCGAGGTCACCGGCGAGGTCGTGGTCGATCCCGGCACCCTGAGCGCCGACATCAAGGTCACCGTCAAGCCGGGCGCGCTGTCCGAGTTCGGGCCCATCGCGGTCGGCGCGCCCAAGGACGACAAGCCGCTGGCCAAGGACGACGCCGCGGTGGTGCGCAACCTCCTGACCTTCAAGAAGGGGCGCCGCTACAGCGAGGACGAGCTGGAGGAGACCAAGAATCGCCTCTACGAGACCGGCGCCTTCGAGCAGGTCGAGGTCGACCCCGATCTGTCGGGCGGCGGCCGCGTGGTCCCGGTCGACGTCAAGGTCACGCTGGGGCGGCCGCGCCAGCTGCGCTTCGGCGTCGGCGTCGGCTCCGACCGCAACCAGCAGGAGACCCGCGGCTCGGTCAGCTGGCTGAATCGCAACTTCCACGGCGGGCTGCGCTCGCTGGAGCTGACCGGGCGGCTGGCCTATGCCTGGCTGCCCACGGTGGTCGCGCCCGACGTGCACGGCGTGGTCGCCAGCGCCGGGGCGCGCGCCATCGAGCCGGCGCGCACGCGGGCGCTGCTCGACTTCAGCCAGGGGCTCAGCGCCGACACCCAGCTGGTCGACGAGTACCGCTCGTTCGGGGCCAAGCCCGACCTCGGGGTGGCGCGGCGCTGGGTGCGCTTCCGGCGCAAGGTCACGGTCGGGCTGTCCTACAACGCCGAGGTGCGCGGCTTCGACTTCTTCAAGGCGGTGCCCGCGCAGCTGGCGCTCGAGGTCGGGGTCGAGGACCGCTTCCTGTTGTCGTACTTCGAGCCGTCGCTGGTGCTCGACACCCGCAATGATCCGCTGGATCCGACCCGCGGCGTGTACCTGGCGCTGACCACGGACCACTCGGTCAGCGGCAGCTACCGCTTCGACCGCTTCGTGCCCGAGCTGCGCACCTACCTGCCGGTGCTGGGCGTGGGCGGGCGCTGGCTGACGGTGGCCGGGCGCGCGCGCGTCGGCCTGATCCGGCCGCGCTACAGCGGCGAGACGGTGCATGTGTCGCAGCGCTTCTTCGCCGGCGGTGCGTCGAGCCATCGCGGCTTCGGCTTCCGCCACATGTCGCCGCGCTGCTACATCCCCGACAACGACTCTTCGCAGTGCACCGACACGCCGATCGGGCCGTCGGAGACCTTCCTGATCGGCGGGCAGACCCTGCTGGAGTCGTCGTTCGAGCTGCGCACCACGCCGTGGCGCTTCCTGCTCGGCGGCACCCCGGCGGGTTTCGGCGGCGTGGTCTTCCTGGATGCCGGGCGGGTCGGGGCGCCGGATGACAGCGCCAGCGACTTCACGTTGCAGAAGCTGGAGCTGGCGCTGGGCTGGGGGCTGCGCTTCGACACCATCGCGGGGCCGCTCCGGCTGGATGTCGGCTATCGCGTCGGTGACAAGAACAAGAATGGCCTGGGCACCGAGCCGCCGGTCGCGGTGCACCTCAGCTTCGGGCAGGCGTTTTGATGGCGGACGGCACCGACAAGCCGCGGTCGCCGGAGCCGCCGCCGCCGCCGGCGAAGCCGTCGCGGAAGCGCCGCCGGCTGCGCAAGATCGCGCTGTGGACGCTGGGTTCGCTGGCGGTCCTGCTGCTCAGCGCGCGGGTGCTGGCGTGCACCGCGGTCGGACGCAACCTGGTGCGCAAGCAGATCGTCAAGCAGCTGGGCAAGATGATGAACGGCGAGGTCACGCTGGCGCGCATCGACGGTGACCTGCTCGGCACCATGCACCTGCGCGGCTTCAGCGTGCGCGGCGCCGCCGGCGACATCATCACGGTCGACGATCTCGAGGTCAGCTGGGGCGCGCTGGCGGCGGTCAAGGCCGCCTTCGGCACGGTGCGCTTCCGCGCCGTGACCATCCGGGGCGCGCGCGTGGTGCTGCGCCAGGACGCCGCCGGCCAGCTCGAGCTCAGCACCCTGATGAAGCCGCGCCCGCCCGCCAAGGGCACCACGGTGATCGACCGGCTGCAGGTCAGCGGGGCCGAGCTGCGCCTGGAGCGCGCTGGCCAGCCCCCGGTCACGGTGCGCGGCATCGACCTCGGCGCCAGCCTGAAGAGCACCCCGACCGCGGTCGACGTGCGTGACCTCGCGCTGGGCCTGGCCAGCGGCCACTCGCGGCTGGGGCTGACCGGCGAGGTGCACAGCAAGCCCGGCCGCCTGCGCGGGCGGGCCGCGCTGGCGGTCGACCTGCGCGCCGTCGACCTGGCCGCGCTGTGGCCGGCGTCGCCCATCCGGCGTGACCTGACCGCGCGCGCCGAGCTGGGCGGCCCCGGGGTGCGCCCCGGCACGGTGACCCTCGAGATCGTGGTCGGCCAGGGTGGCGGCGGGGTGCGGGTGCACAGCCGACTGCCCGGGCGGCTGCGCTCGAACATGCCGCTGGGGGCTGACGTCAGCATCGTCGGGCTCGATCTCGGCGGGCTGCTCGGGCGGCCAGCGCTGTCCGAGCTGGGTCGACTGTCGGGCGAGATCAGCGCGCGTGGGCGCGGTCCCGAGCCGGGCGCGCCCTTCACCGCGGCCACCGGGCGGGTCACCGCGACGCTGCGCGGCCTCGGCATCCAGGACATCAAGATCGGGCGCATCGGCCTCGACGCCGAGCTCAGCGGCGGCCGGGTGCTGCTGCACGAGCTGGCGGTGCTGGCGCGCGGCGCGGCGCTGCGCCTGTCGGGCGAGGTCGACCCGCTGAGCCGCGATCACCGGCTGCGCCTGCTGGCCTCGGTCGACGATCTCGCGCTGGTGGTGCCGGCCTCGGTGGGCCTGTCGGGCCCCGCCGAGGTCGACGCCGTCATCGACGGCCGCGGGCTGGATCCCGCCACCCGCGCCGTGGTGCGCGCCGCCGGCATCGCCATGACCGACAAGGGGCTGGCCGCGCGCCGCCTCGAGGCCGACGCACGACTGCGCGGAGTCATCAAGGATCCGCTCCTCGACGCGATGGTCCATCTTGACGACGTGACAACACCTGTGCGCCCGGTGGAGTCTCAGGACGTGCGCCTGCGGTCGTGGTTCGCGCGCCCCCACGCGTGGTGGAGCTTCGATCGCATCGTGACCCGCTCGGGTGGCCGCGTCGCGGTGCGCCAGCGTGGCGAGGGCAGCTTCTCGGTCGGCCCCGGCCTGCGCGCCGACAGCCTCAGCCTCGACGTGCTGTCGGGGCGGGTCAGCGTCAGCGCGGGCCTCGACTGGTTCATGCGCGGCAGCGCGCGCGTCAGCGCCGCCGTCGATCTCGGCGAGGTGCTCGCCTTCCTGCCCGGCGGCATGACCCGCGGCATCCCGCTGCGCGCCGGCCGCGTCACCGTGAGCGACCTCGCGGTGTCGTCGATGCTGCCGTCCCGCGGCCAGCCCCTGCCCGGCCTGCGCGTCACCGGCAAGCTCGGCCTCAGCGAGGGCCGCCTGCGCGGCCTTCTGCCCACCCTGGGCGGCAGCGTCACCCTGGAGCACCCGGGGCGGCGCAAGCTGGGCGCCGAGCTGACGCTGGACGGGCGGCGCTGGATCACGGTACGCGAGCTGACCGCGCCCGATCGCCTGCTGCTGGGCGACCTCAGGGTGTTGCAGCGCCGCCTGCTGCCGGCCGAGTTCGGCGGCAGCATCAGCATCGAGCGAGGCCCGCTGGGCGCCCTGGCCGCGCTGCTGCCGGTGCTGCGCCACCGCCGCCTGGTGGCGACCGAGGTCGACGGCCGCATCGACCTCGGCGCCACCGCAGGCGCGCCCGAGCTGCGCCTCAGCCTCGACGCCCATGGCCTGAGCAGCCCCAGCCGGCCGGCCTTCGACGCTGGGGTGCGCCTGCGGCTGCCCGACTATGACCGTGCGCCGGGCGTCCCCGAGCCCACCGAGGTGGTGCGGCGCATGGCCTTCAGCGCCTGGGTCGGGCGCGGCGATCGTCGCCTCGCCCTCGATGTCAGCGCCCGCATCGCGGTCGCCGACGTGCTGGCCTACGTCCTCCGGCCGCGCGCGGATCGGCTGGAGCGCCTGCTCACCGCCGAGCTGGCCGGCGCGCTGCGCATCGACACCGTCAACGTGGTGCGCCTGCTGCGCTCGTTTGGCGCGCAGCCCCCGACCTGGGCCAGCGCCACCGCGACCGGCAAGCTCGAGCTGTCGGGCTCGGCGCGGCTGCCCATCGCGAAGGGGCGGCTGTCGATCGGCCGCCTGTTCCCCGGCTTTCTGGGCCGCCTGTACATCCCCATCGACATCGACCTGACGCCGCGCCAGCTGGCGGTGACCAGCGACGCCGCCGGCCTGCTGGGCTGGCCCTTCCTGGGCGTCTACGCCCGGCGCGACGGCGGCACCCTGGTGGGCGCCCTGCTCGACCACAGCGGCCCGCCGGTCGAGCTGTCGCTGCGCCTCGAGCAGACCCGGCGCGGCTACCTGGTGGGCGCCATCAAGCTCGATCCGGCGCGCCTGGGCGGCGGCCGCCCGCTGCTCGCGGCCATGGTCTTCCCGGGCACCTTCAAGGCCAGCGACTTCGACGTCGAGGCGGTGCGCGGCTTCGTGCCCTCGCTGCGCGAGCTGCGCGGCACCGTCAACGGCAGCATCTTCGTGAACGCGCTGCTGCCGCTGCCGGCGCTGACCGGACGCCTGGCGGTGACCGACGGCGCCTTCGCGCTGCGCGGCTATCCGCGCCGCTATGACCGCATCAAGATCACCCTCGACCTGGCCGGCCAGGACATCCTCATCAAGGAGGCCTCGCTGTACGCCGGCGACGGCAAGCTCGGGCTGACCGGACGGGTCACCGCCATGCGCCAGGTCACCGGCACGCTGCTGCTCTCGGAGTTCCCGCTGCTCGGCCCGGCCGGCCCCAGCGCCTGGATCAACGGCCAGCTCGATCTCAGCGGCAAGTATCAGGACGGCGCGCTGCGCGGCAACGCCCGCTTCGTCGACGCCCAGCTGCGCATCCCGCCCGAGAGTACGCGCGACGTGCAGTCGCTCGATCCGCTCGACGACGTCACCGTGGTCGGCGAGCCCAAGCGCGCCGCGGGTCTGCTGGAGTCGCTGGTCGCCGAGCTGACGCTGGCCACCGATCGGCTGTGGATCGTGCGCGGTCAGGACACCCGCCTGGCCATCATGGCCGACCTCAAGGCGACCACGCGGCCAGGCCGCCCGCCGCAGCTGGCCGGCCAGATCCGCGCCCTGGCCGGCGACGTCGAGCTGCTCGGCAAGTCGTTCCGCGTCGAGCGCGGCGTCATCAGCCTGGACGCCAACCAGAAGGTCATCGACCCCGAGCTCGACCTGCGCTTCGCCCACAGCGACGTCGAGTCCGACACCATCGTGTACATCGACGTCTCGGGTCGGCTGTCGGCGCCGCGCATCCGCTTCCGCGCCGATCCGCCGCTGACCGAGGCCCAGGTCCTGGGCCTCTTGCTGCACGGCGACCCTGGCTGGGAGACCAACGAGGCCCAGGGCGCCGCGCGGCGCCGCGCCGAGCGCACCGTGGCCACCCTGGCCCAGGCCTTCCTGCGCGACCGCGTCCCGGGCGCCCGCGCCATCAAGTTCGTGCCCGTGATCGAGCCCGAGGAGGAGCGCCAGTCGGGCAGCACCGGCGGCCGCTACGGCGTACGCATCCCCATCACCGACACCTTCGTGTTCGAGACCACCGTGCGCACCGGGACCATCGAGGACGAGAACACCTATGAAGGGCGCCTGCAGCTACGCCTGCGCCGGCGCCTGAATGTGCAGGTTTCTGCCGGCGATGCGGCCAAGGGCGGCGTGGATCTGGTGTGGACCTTCCGGTATTGATAGGCTGTCCACCATGAGCCACCGGGAAACCGTCGATGACTACATCCGACGCTTCGGCGAGCGGGTAGGCGTCACGTTCGACCCGCTCAACGAGCAGGGCTACTGCGAGATCACCCGCGGCAGCGCGCGCGTGCGCGTCAACGTGCTCGAGGAGCACGGGGTCCTCCTGTTCCTGGCCCCGCTCATGAAGGTGCCCGAGCGCAACCGGCTGGAGTTCTATCGCAAGCTGCTGGAGCTGTCGTTCCTGGCCACCTCGGACGCCGCCTTCGCCGTCGACAAGAAGACCGAGGTCGCCTACCTGCGCATCTTCCGCCGCCTCGAGGGCATCGACTTCGACGAGTTCGAAGATCTGCTGCACACCATCGCGCTGGTGGCGGACGAGTGGGACGACAAGCTGCGCGATCAGTTCGGGGCCTGATGGCGCCACCCGACGGCGCTGCCTTCGACCCCCACGCCATCCTGGATCGCGTGCCGGCGGCGATCTATCGCCTGTCGCCCGACGCCATGGTGGTCTACATCAACAAGAGCGGCGCCACCATCGCGGGCTACAGCCAGGACGAGATCGTCGGCGGCGCCTTCCTGACCCACGTCGCCGATGCCGGCGACTCGCCCAGCATGCGCGCCATCCAGGCCGCGCTGGCGGCCGGCGAGGGCGTCGACTGGACCGAGGTCAAGCTGCGCCACCGCGATGGTCGCATCATCACGGTGCGGACGACGTTCGCGCCGCTGCTGGGCGCCCAGGGCGAGCTCATCGGCTATGACGGCATCTCGGTCGACGTCACCGCCGAGGCCGAGTCCAAGAGCCGCCTGGTGGCGATGGACAGCCTGATGACGCTGGGGCTGTTCGCGGCCGGCCTGGGCCACGAGGTCGCCACCCCGGCGGCCTCGGTCAACCTGGCGCTGGAGCAGGTGCGCCGCCACCTCGAGGATCTGGCCTCGGGCCGGCGCAACTCGCAGGAGGTCCTGGCCGAGGCCGAGCCCACGCTGGACGACGCCCTGCGCTCGATCCGCGACATCGCCAACATCGTGGAGCACCTGCGCGTGCTGGCGCGCGGCGCTTCCTCCAGGGCTCGGACGCCGGTTGCCCTGGCGGACCTGGTCGCGGCCGCGACCTCGCTGGCCGGCCCGCAGCTGCGCCGGCGCGCCACCCTGGAGGTGCAGCTCAGCGCGCACCCGCTGCTGGCCACCGAGTGTGCGCCGCTGACGCTGGTGCTGCTCAACCTGCTGGCCAACGCGCAGCAGGCCCTGGCCGAGAGCCCGGCCGCGCGCCACCACGTCAAGGTCACCAGCGCGCACAGCGAGGGCGACGGCGTCGTCATCACCGTCAGCGACGACGGCCCCGGCATCCCCGAGGAGGTGCGCGCGCACATCTTCGACCCCTTCTTCACCACCAAGCGCGACGGCACCGGGATCGGCCTCGCGGTCTCGGGCGAGCTGGTGCGCAAGATGGGCGGGCGCATCGAGGTCGAGTCCGTGGTCGGCAAGGGCGCCACCTTCCGCGTGCACATCCCCAAGGAGCGCGTGCTGGCGCGCGAGTGGCGCTCGCACAGCGGCTGACCGTGGAGCGTGTGTTCGCGGACGCCGCCGCCACGGCGCAGGCGGGTGCAGCGCTGGGCCAGGTCTGTGCCCCCGGCGACGTCATCGCCCTGGTCGGCGACCTCGGCGCCGGCAAGACCACGCTGGTGCAGGGGCTGGCGCGTGGCCTGGGCGTGACCTCGGCCTGGGTGTCCAGCCCGACCTTCACCATCATCAATGAACACCCCGGGCGCCTGCCCCTGGTGCACGTCGATCTGTACCGGCTGGAGTCGGCGCGCGAGCTCGGCGAGATCGGCATCGGAGAGGTGCTGGGCCGCGAGGACGCCGTGGTCGCGGTGGAGTGGTGGACCCGCCTCGCCGAGTGCGGGGTGCGCGTACCCGACCACCTCGAGGTGACCCTGGAGGAGCTGCCTGAGGGCGGGCGCCGGCTGACCCTGCGCCCGGTGGGGCCGCGCCCGGCGGCACTGGCAGCCGCCTGGCTGGCCATGATATGAAGCCGGCCATGGCTGAGACACCCACCGATGTCGTCGCGCGCCTCCTCAATCAGGTCGGACTGGCCAACGTGGCCGAGAAGGTCGGCGATGGCATGTACAAGATCAAGTGGGGCTCGGCCACGCTGATCACCGGCGCCGCGGGCAACGGGATCGTGGCCATCGCGCCGATGTTCTCGCAGCCGCCGCCGGCGCGGCGCGAGGAGTTCTATCGCGCGCTGCTCGAGATCAACGCCGCCATCGGCGGCACCGCGGCGTTCGCGGTGCACAAGGACGGCACCGTGGCGCTGCAGCTCGGCCGCGGCGTCGAGGGCCTCGACGCCAACGAGTTCGCCCTCATGCTGGGCGCGGTCGGCAAGTTCGCCGACCAGTACGACGACATCCTCAAGGCCGAGTACTACAAGTAGCCCGCGCGCCCGACCGCCCTGTCCTGCCGGCGGCCGGTCGCTAGGTCCGCATCATCGGCTCGCGCACGATGAACGGCGAGCGCACGGTCAGCTGGGTCTGCTTGTCCTTGCCGTCTACCCGCAGCGTCACCACCAGGCGGAAGCTCATGCTCTGGGTGTTCCAGCGGCTGCCCCCGCCGATGGCGTCCCAGTCGGGCGCCGACAGGTCGAAGCTGGTCTTGAGCTCCTGTGACGGCGCGATGGTGCTGTCCCAGGGCTGATAGGTCGACGTCGCGGCGGCCCACTGCTGCGGGTTGCGCGCGATGAGCTCGGCCAGCTCGCGGCCGTCCTTGTCGTCGAGCAGCTTGACCGAGGCGATCTCGATGCGGGCCGGCTGGTTGCCCGCGGCGCTGCGCAGCAGCAGCTGGACCCGGGCCTGGTCGCAGGCGCGCTTGGCCAGGCCGGCCGAGCGGGCCCGGTCGGGCCTGGCGTCATCCGCGCTGGGCTCCTGGCGCCGTGACCGGGCCACCTCGGCGGCGTCGGCCTGCTTGCAGTCCTCCTCGATGACGGCGGACATGATCGAAGCCTCGACCGCCAGCTCCTGCGCCGCGGGCGGCGCGCCGGTCGGCTTGGGCGTCTTGTCGCCGCGCTCGACATGCGAGCAGGCAGCCGCCATCACGGTCATACCCAGGGCCAGGGTCACCAGCACCAGCTTCTTGGTCATGACCCCAATCTACGCGCGAACCCGCCCGCCGGCGCTGACTGCCGACAACCATGCGCGGGGACCGCCTAAAACCGCATCAATTCGCGGAACTCGCCGAAGCGCCGCTCGACGTCCGGCTTCTCCAGCGCGCGCAGCCGGTCCAGGCTGAAGTCCTCGACACAGTACGACGCCAGCGAGCTGCCATGGATCATGGCGCGGCGCAGGCTGTCGTCATCGATGGTCTCGGCACACGCCAACGAGCCCATGAAGCCGCCCGCGAAGGTGTCGCCGGCACCGGTGGGATCGCAGACCTCGTCGATGGGATAGGCCGGCGCCGCGAAGACGCCGTGGGGGTGCACCAGCAGGGCGCCATGCTCGCCGCGCTTGATGACCACGATGGTCGGGCCCATGGCGTGGATGACGCGCGCCGCGCGCTGCAGGTTGGACTCGCCCGACAGCTGGCGTGCCTCCTCGTCGTTCAGCAGCACGGCGTCGACGCGCGCCAGCACCTTGCCGAGCTCCGCGGGCTTGCGCGAGATCCAGTAGTTCATGGTGTCGAGCGCGACCAGCTTGGGCTTCTTGATCTGCTCCAGCACGTCGAGCTGCAGCACCGGGTCGATGTTGCCCAGGAACAGCAGATCGGCCGAGCGATAGCTGTCGGGCAGCCGGGGCTGGAAGCCGGCGAACACGCCGAGCTCGGTGTTCAGCGACTCGCGGGTGATGAAGTCGGGGGCGTAGCGCCCGGCCCAGCGGAAGGTGCGCCCGCCCTTGACGACCTCGAGGCCGCTCATGTCGGCCCCGCGCGAGGCCAGGTAGTCGAGGTGGCCGCGCGGCATGTCGTCGCCCACGATGGCGACCAGGCGCGTCTTCGGCACGAAGAACGACGCCGCGGCGCAGATGAACGACGCCGAGCCGCCCAGCACTTCGTCGCGCTTGCCGCGCACCGTCTCCACGCTGTCCAGCGCGACGGAGCCAACCACACACAGCTCGAGGTTCGCCATCTCAGCTCTCCCAGTCGACGATGTGCTTCAAACGCGCGCGCATCTCGGGTGTCACCGCCGACGCATCGGTCATCACGGCCCGCTTCGCGGCGTCGGCGAACGCGCACGGGGCCTCGGCGGGCAGGCGCCCGACCAGGTTGACGAGGACCTGCTTGGCGCGCTCGACGTTGGCCTTCATGACCTTGACCACCTGCTCGACCGAGACGTCCTCCTCGCCCTCCTGCCAGCAGTCATAGTCGGTGGCCAGCGCCAGCAGCGCGAAGCACAGGCCAGCCTCGCGCGCCAGCTTGGCCTCCGGCATCGCGGTCATGCCGATGACCTCGAGGCCCCAGCCGCGCCAGATCAGCGACTCGGCGCGGGTCGAGAACTGCGGCCCCTCGATGCAGATATAGGTGCCGCCACGGCGGGTCTTGCCGGCGGTCTGCGCGGCGGCGTCATACAGGTGGCCGCTGAGGTCGCGACACACCGGCTCGGCCATCGGGACGTGGCCCACCACGCCAGCGCCGAAGAAGGTGGTCTCGCGCTTCTTGGTGAAGTCGATGAACTGGTCGACCACCACCAGGGTGCCGGGGTGGATGTCCTCGCGCAGCGAGCCGACCGCCGACACCGACACCAGGTGGGTCACGCCGAGCTGCTTCAGGCCGCAGATGTTGGCGCGGTAGTTGACCTCGCTGGGCAGCAGGCGATGGCCGCGCCCGTGGCGGGGCAGGAAGACCATGCGCGCGCCCTCGAGGCGGCCGACCACATACTCGTCGGACGGCGCGCCAAACGGGGTGTCGATGCGCTGCCGCGTGACCTCCGTCAGCCCGGGCAGCTCGTACAGGCCGCTGCCGCCGATGACTCCGATGACCCGCTCGGTGGATGCCATGGTGTGGTGTCCCTGCTCTCCCGAAAAGCCGCACTCTGTTAGCACGGCGGAGGCGCGACCGGGAAGCACTGTTCTGGGGTCTGGGACCTGGACGCGGCGCGGGAATGTCCGCCCCGCGCCAGGCGTCTTGTCGGGCACAACCTGGAGGCGAGCGTGCGGCGGGTGCGAGTCGGGCTGACGGTGGCGGTCTTGGCGGGAGTTTTCGGCAACGTGGGCAGCGGCGGCGGCGTGGCGCGGGCGCAGGGCTTCGACGACCTGCTGGCCGACGACTCCAGCTGGACCTTCGAGCTGGTGCAGGGGCGCTCGCTGCAGCGGCTGCGCCCGGTGCCGGGCGCACCGCAGATCAAGGTCGCGGTCGCCGAGGTGACCCAGGTCGGCCGCTTCAAGGTGGCGCGCCTGGAGGCCGAGGTGGCGCACAACCACGCGCCGCTCGACCAGCTGGCGACCTCGGTGCCCAAGAAGCGCTTCGCCGACGCCATGTGGGCGATGAGCGGGCCGTTCTTCCTGGCCGTCAGCGCCACCGGCGTGACCCAGGTCTGGGGCGCGCTCGAAGATGACGTGCCGCTGCAGGACGAGAATCCCCGCCCGGGGCCGTTCACCTTCGCGGAGCGGCCCGACGAGGCGGTCAAGTTCGACCAGCTCATCATGTCGGACGTGCGCCTCACGGGGCGCTGGCGCTTCGGGCGCCGTGCCTTCGAGGGCGCCGGGATCCGGACCTGGACGGTGAGCTGGACGCGCTCGCTGTGCGACTTCGAGGGCAAGAAGTGCAGGCCGGTGGCGAAGAGCTTCGCGACCTGGTCGCCCGACGCCGGTCCCATGTTGCTGTGCGAGCCGACCGGCGGCGGCGAGCCCAACCCCATCGGGGGCAAGAAGCAGCTGCGCGCGGGCGAGGTGGTCTGTCTGCGCCGGGTGGCGGTGCCGCAGGGCTGACCGTGCCTACATGCACCCTGAGGGCGGCCTCCCCAGCTGGGGTGTCCGCCCCACGGTTTCGTGGGCTCAAGTACGTGAAATCGAAGATGCGTCAGCTGGCACGAGCATCGCAAAAGCCCAAGGTGTGAAGACCCTGCTGGCCACCCTTGGGCTGTTGCTCGCGAGCTGCGCGTTCGACCCGGCGGGGGTGCCGCCCGAGGAGGAGGCGCCCGGGGTGGTCACCCCGACGCCCACGCCTGCGGTGCCCGAGCCGGATGGCTCGGTGCCCGCGGTGACGCCGCCACCGACCACCGGGCAGCCGCCGCTGATGCCGCTGCCGATCCTCAAGGCGCTGCTGCAGAAGTGCGCCACCGACGCCGAGTGCGCCAGCAACCTGTGTCGCGACGTCAAGGGTGAAGGCCGTGGCAGCGGCGGGGCCGGCCGCGACAAGATCTGCACCATGGCCTGCCTCGAGGACACCGACTGCAGCGCGGGCGAGTGCGGCGACGACAACCTGTGCAGCCCGCCCTGAGCCAGCCGACCGCCCTGGATGGTATCGTCAGCGCATGTGCTGCTTCGCAGGCGCTGCGCCCGCTGGCTGGTTCCGTCGCGCAACGCTGAAGGTCGCCGGGACCGAGATCTTCGCGCGCCGGGACGGCGCCGAGCAAATGCTGGCCTACTCCATGCGCCTGTCGTCGCGCACCGACGTCGCCATGATCCTGCCCCTGCCGGTCGCCGCTGGCGCCGCAGCCGGCACGGTCGCCGACGACGCCCTGCACTTCATCGACCTGCACGAGTATCCCCAGCTGTTCACCGACCTCGACTACTGCTGGAACCCGCCGCTGACGGCCTCGCGCGGCAGGGCGGTGAGCGGCGCCATCCCGCAGCGGCGCCAGCTGGTGGTGCACAACGTGGGCTCGTTCGAGGCCTCGTTCGTGCCGACCCTGCGCGACTTCGATCGCCTCGACGCCCGCTTCCGGCTGTCCGACGAGGTCTGGGCCGAGCTGCCGCAGTATCGCGACTACAGCTTCGCGGTCTTCAAGCTCAAGGCTGCCGAGCTGCAGCAGCCGCACCCGATGGCCTTCCGCTTCCCGACCCGCGACCCCGAGCGCCTGTTCTTCCCCACCGTGCACGTGCACGACGGCCGCGTGCACAAGAAGGCGCGCTTCGATCACACCCTGTACTACCAGGGCCGCCCCGACGGGGTCGGGCAGCCCTCGCTGATGCCGGTCACGACCTTCGTCAAGCTGGACCGGACCCACGGCCTGGTCA
>Ga0154020_10004363_pt1 | contig 16869 bp, 11 predicted proteins | sample Klosneuvirus_201_FD_109709 | JGI IMG/M metagenome (GOLD analysis project Ga0154020, IMG submission 109709) | Active sludge microbial communities from wastewater, Klosterneuburg, Austria - Klosneuvirus_20160825_MG | ecosystem: Engineered > WWTP > Aerobic digester > Activated sludge | place...
AACCGCTCCGCGCCCACCTTCGTCAGCGCCGCCGTCAGCGTCGTCTTGCCGTGGTCGACGTGACCGATCGTGCCCACGTTCACGTGCGGCTTGGTGCGCTCGAATTTGCCCTTTGCCATGACTAATCCCTCGAATCCATTATTGAACGATCGATCAAGACTTCTTGATCACTTGCTCGGCGATGCTGTTCGGCGCCTCGGCGTAGTGATCGAATTCCATCGTGAACGTGGCGCGGCCCTGGCTCATCGAGCGCAGGCTGGTCGCGTAGCCGAACATCTCGCCCAGCGGCACCAGGCAATTGATCACCTTGCCGGACGGCGAATCGTCGGAACCCTGCAGCACGCCGCGCCGGCGGCTCAGGTCGCCCATGATGTCGCCCATGTAGTCCTCGGGCGTCACCACCTCGACCTTCATGATCGGCTCGAGCAGCACCGGGCTGCCGCGGCGCATGCCTTCCTTGAAGGCGATCGAGGCCGCCGACTTGAAGGCGTGCTCGTTCGAATCGACCTCGTGGTAGGAGCCGTAGTGCAGGGTGACCTTGACGTCCACCACCGGATACCCGGCCAGCACGCCCGACGCCAGGTTCTCGTTCAGCGACTTTTGCACGGCCGGGATGAACTCGCGCGGAATCGAGCCGCCCTTGACCGCGTCCACGAACTCATAGCCCTTGCCGCGCTCCATCGGCTCGACGTTGATGACGACGTGGCCGTACTGGCCCTTGCCGCCCGTCTGCTTGACGTGCTTGCCTTCGACGTCCATGGCTGCCTTGCGGATCGTCTCGCGGTAAGCGACCTGCGGCTTGCCGACGTTGGCCTCGACGCTGAACTCGCGCTTCATCCGGTCGACGATGATCTCGAGGTGCAACTCGCCCATTCCGGCGATGATGGTCTGCCCCGACTCCTCGTCGGTGCGCACGCGGAAGGACGGATCCTCCTGCGCCAGGCGCGACAGCGCCACGCCCATCTTCTCCTGGTCGGACTTGGTCTTGGGCTCGATCGCCATCGCGATCACCGGCTCGGGGAAGATCATCTTCTCGAGCGTGATCACGTTGTCCTGCGCGCACAGCGTGTCACCCGTGGTGACGTCCTTCAGGCCCACCGCCGCGGCGATGTCGCCCGCGCGCACTTCCTTGATCTCGTCGCGCTGGTTCGCATGCATCTGCAGCAGGCGGCCGATGCGCTCCTTGCGGCTCTTGATCGGATTGAAGACCGTGTCGCCGGAATTCAGCACGCCCGAGTAGACGCGGAAGAAGGTCAGCGTGCCCACATAGGGGTCGGTCGCGATCTTGAACGCGAGCGCAGAGAACGGCTCGCCGTCGCCGGCCTTGCGCGTCTCTTCCTTGTCGTCGTCGTTGATGCCCTTCACCGGCGGGCGGTCGCTCGGCGATGGCAGCAACTGCACGACCGCGTCGAGCATCGCCTGCACGCCCTTGTTCTTGAACGCGGAGCCGCAGAACACCGGGATCAGCTTGGTGGCGATGGTGCAGGCGCGGATGCCGGCCAGGATCTCCTGCTCCGACAACTCGCCACTGTCCAGGTACTTGTTCATCAGGTCGTCGCTGCCCTCGGCAGCGGCCTCGACCATGTATTCGCGGGCCTTCCTGCAGTGCTCGAGGAGGTTCGCCGGGATGTCCCGGTACTCGAACTTCATGCCCTGGGACTCCATGTCCCACACGATCGCCTTCATCTTGAGCAGGTCGACCACGCCCTCGAAGTTGTCCTCGGCGCCGATCGGCACCTGCATCGGCACCGGGTTCGCGCCCAGGCGCGAGCGCAGCTGGCCGACGACCTTGTCGAAATCGGCGCCGGCGCGGTCCATCTTGTTGACGAACGCGAGGCGCGGCACGCCGTACTTGTTCGCCTGGCGCCAGACGGTTTCGGACTGCGGCTGCACGCCGCCGACCGCGCACAGCACGAAGACCGCGCCATCGAGCACGCGCAGCGAGCGCTCTACCTCGATGGTGAAGTCGACGTGGCCGGGCGTGTCGATGATGTTGAACCGGTGCTCGTCGAAGGACATGTCCATGCCCTTCCAGAAGCAGGTCGTCGCGGCCGACGTGATCGTGATGCCGCGCTCCTGTTCCTGCTCCATCCAGTCCATGGTGGCCGCGCCCTCGTGCACCTCGCCAATCTTGTGATTGACGCCGGTGTAGAAAAGGATGCGCTCGGTCGTCGTCGTCTTGCCGGCATCGATGTGGGCCATGATGCCGAAGTTGCGATAACGCTCGATGGGTGTAGTACGTGCCACGGTCGTTCCCTGATCCACTCTTACCAGCGGTAGTGAGCGAAGGCCTTGTTGGCCTCCGCCATGCGGTGCGTCTCTTCGCGCTTCTTGACCGCGGCGCCACGGTTTTCCGAGGCCTCCAGCAGTTCGGCGGCGAGCTTGCGCGGCATCGAGTTCTCGCCGCGCTTGCGCGCGGCCTCGATCAGCCAGCGCATCGCCAGCGCGCTGCGGCGCGACGAACGCACCTCGACCGGCACCTGGTAGGTCGCGCCGCCGACACGGCGGGACTTGACCTCGACGGCCGGGGCGACGTTGTTGAGCGCCTTCTCGACCACGTCGACCGGTGCGGCATGCTTCTCGCCGATGTGGCCAAGGGCGCCGTAAACGATGCGCTCGGCGACCGACTTCTTGCCGCTCTTCATCACCATGTTGATGAAGCGCGCGACCATCGCACTGTTGTGCTTGGGGTCGGCAAGGCCGACGCGGATTGGGGTGGAACCTTTGCGAGACATGTCTTACGCCCTGGGTCTGGCGAACTGGGTACGAAGGCTCAGGAAGCCTTCGGGCGCTTGGCGCCGTACTTCGAGCGACTCTGGCGACGCTTGGTCACGCCGGCCGCGTCGAGCGAGCCGCGCACGGTGTGGTAGCGCACGCCCGGCAGGTCCTTGACGCGGCCACCGCGGATCAGGACCACGGAGTGTTCCTGGAGGTTGTGGCCTTCGCCGCCGATGTAGCTGATCACCTCGAAGCCGTTGACCAACCGCACCTTCGCAACCTTGCGCAGGGCCGAATTGGGCTTCTTCGGGGTGGTGGTGTAGACGCGCGTGCAGACGCCGCGACGCTGCGGCGAATTCTGCAGCGCAGGCGAAGCGCTCTTGTAGCTCTTCGGGCTGCGCGGCTTGCGGACCAGCTGATTGATCGTCGCCATTTGGTAGTCCTGAGAAACAAAAGACAGGCCGGCGTAAACGCCGGCCTGTCAGCTTTGAGACTTTAACAGGTCGCTCAAAACTCTGTCAATGAAATGCCCCGTTCCCGGAGCTCGAACACGAGGTCCTCCATGGACCTCTTTTCGATGTGTTTTCGAGGGCTATTGCCCGTCAGGTGTCGTCGCTTGCGGATTCCTCGGCGAGGGGTTCTGCAAAAGTCACGCCCGAACCGCCGAACGTGGACGCACCTGCATCCAACTCGGCGCCTGGGCGCCGCCGCTTGGCGTGGTAGGCCAAGCCCGTACCGGCCGGAATCAAGCGCCCAACAATAACGTTTTCCTTGAGCCCGCGCAAGGTATCGCGGGTGCCGCGAACGGCCGCCTCGGTCAGCACCCGGGTGGTCTCCTGGAACGACGCGGCCGAGATGAAGGACTCGGTGGCCAGCGAGGCCTTGGTGATGCCCAGCAGGACCGGCTCGTGCGTTGCCGGCCGCTCGCTGCGGGCCAGGGCACGATTGTTTTCCTCGATCATCCGCAGGCGATCGGCCTGCTCGCCGCGCAGGAAGCGGGTGTCCCCGGCATCGCTGATCTCGACCTTGCGCAGCATCTGGCGAATGATCACCTCGATGTGCTTGTCGTTGATCTTCACGCCCTGCAGGCGGTAGACGTCCTGGATTTCCTTGACCAGGTACGCGGCCAGGGGCTCGACGCCGAGCAGGCGCAGGATGTCCTGCGGGTTCGGCTCGCCGTCGACCACGGTCTCGCCCTTCTCCACGTGCTCGCCCTCGAAGACGATGACGTGGCGCCACTTCGGGATCAGTTCCTCGTGCTGGTCGTTGTCCTTGTCGGTGATCAGCAGGCGCTGCTTGCCCTTGGTGTCCTTGCCGAAGCTGACGATGCCGGTGCGCTCGGCCAGGATCGCCGGCTCCTTGGGCTTGCGCGCCTCGAACAGGTCGGCGACGCGCGGCAGGCCGCCGGTGATGTCGCGGGTCTTGGAGGTCTCCTGCGGGATTCGCGCGACCACGTCGCCGACGCCCACCGCCGCGCCGTCCTGCAGGGACACGATCGCCCCCGCCGGAAGGAAATAGGCCGCGGGGATGTCGGTACCCGGCAACTTGAGGTCCTTGCCCTTCTTGTCCTCGATGCGGACGGTCGGGCGCAGGTCCTTGGCCGCCGTGCCGCGGCGCTTCGGGTCGGTCACCACCGCCGATTGCAGGCCGGTGAGTTCGTCGACCTGTTCCTGCACGGTCACGCCGTCGATGAAGTCGTTGAAGCGGATGACGCCCGCCACTTCCGACACGATCGGGTGGGTGTGCGGATCCCAGTTCGCGACCACCTGGCCGGACTTCACCGCGGCGCCATCCTTGACCGAAATGGTGGCGCCATAAGGCACCTTGTAGCGCTCGCGCTCGCGGCCATGGACGTCCATGACCGACACCTCGCCCGAACGCGACACCGCCACCAGGTGGCCGGCGCTGTGGTGCACGGTCTTGATGTTGTTGAACTTGAGGTTGCCGGTGGTCTTGACCTTGACGTTGTCCACCGCGGCGGCGCGCGAAGCCGCGCCACCGATGTGGAAGGTACGCATGGTCAGCTGGGTGCCCGGCTCGCCGATCGACTGCGCGGCGATAACGCCCACCGCCTCGCCGATGTTGACGGCGTGGCCACGGGCCAGGTCGCGGCCATAGCAGCCGCTGCAGACGCCGAAGCGCGACTCGCAGGTGATGGTCGAGCGGACCTTGATGGTCTGCACGCCGCGCACCTCGAGCTCCTCGACCATGGCCTCGTCGAGCAGGGTGTTGCGCGGAATCAGCGGGGTGTCCACGTCGCCCGGGGCGTACACGTCCTCGGCCACGATGCGGCCCAGCACGCGGTCGCGCAGCGACTCGACCACGTCGCCGCCCTCGACGATCGCCGTCATGGTCAGGCCGGCCTGGGTCCCGCAATCGACCTCGGTGATCACCACGTCCTGCGCGACATCGACCAGGCGGCGGGTCAGGTAGCCGGAGTTGGCGGTCTTGAGCGCCGTGTCGGCCAGACCCTTGCGCGCGCCGTGGGTCGAGTTGAAGTACTGCTGGACGTCGAGGCCTTCGCGGAAGTTGGCCTTGATCGGCGTCTCGATGATCGAGCCGTCCGGCTTGGCCATCAGGCCGCGCATTCCGGCCAGCTGGCGGATCTGCGCCGCGCTGCCGCGCGCGCCGGAGTCGGCCATGATGAACAGCGAGTTCATCGAGCGCTGCTCGACCGTCTCGCCCTTCGCGTTCGCGACCTTCTCGAAGCCGATGCCCTTCATCATCGCCGCGGCGATCTGCTCGTTGGTGCGGGACCAGATGTCCACAACCTTGTTGTAGCGCTCGCCCGCGGTCACGAGGCCCGAGGAGAACTGCTCCTGGATCTCGCCGACTTCCTTCTCGGCGTGCTCGAGGATCTCCTTCTTCTCGCCCGGGATCGTGAGGTCGTTGATGCCGATCGACACGCCGGCACGGGTGGCATAGCGGAAACCCGTGTACATCAGCTGGTCGGCGAACACCACGGTCTGCTTGAGGCCGAGGCGGCGATAGCAGGCGTTGATCAGTCCGGAAATCGCCTTCTTTGTCAGCACCTGGTTGATCAGCGCAAAGGGCAGGCCCTCGGGCAGGATCTCCGCCAGCAGCGCGCGGCCGACGGTGGTCTCGATCAGCGAGACCTTCGACTTCCTCGACTTGTCCTCGGCGACCTCGAACTCGCGGATGCGGACCTTCACCCTGGCGTGCAGCGACGCGACGCGATTCTCGTACGCGCGATGCACCTCGGCCAGGTTCGTGAAGACCATGCCCTCGCCGCTGGCGTTCACCAGGTCGCGGGTCATGTAGTAGAGCCCGAGCACAACGTCCTGGGTCGGCACGATGATCGGATCGCCGTTGGCCGGGGACAGGATGTTGTTCGAACTCATCATCAGCGCGCGCGCTTCAAGCTGGGCTTCGAGCGAAAGCGGCACGTGCACCGCCATCTGGTCGCCATCGAAGTCGGCGTTGAATGCGGTGCAGACCAGCGGATGCAACTGGATCGCCTTGCCTTCGATCAGCACCGGCTCGAAGGCCTGGATGCCGAGTCGATGCAGGGTCGGCGCGCGGTTGAGCAGCACGGGGTGTTCGCGGATCACTTCCTCGAGGATGTCCCACACCTCGGCGCTCTCGCGCTCGACCAGCTTCTTGGCCGCCTTGATCGTGGTCGCGAGTCCGCGGCGCTGCAGCTTGGAGAAGATGAAGGGCTTGAAGAGCTCCAGCGCCATCTTCTTCGGCAGGCCGCACTCGTGCAGCTTGAGCGTCGGGCCGACCACGATGACCGAGCGACCGGAGTAATCGACGCGCTTGCCCAGCAGGTTCTGGCGGAAGCGGCCCTGCTTGCCCTTGATCATGTCGGCCAGCGACTTCAGCGGGCGCTTGTTGGTGCCGGTGATGGCGCGGCCGCGACGGCCGTTGTCCATCAGCGCGTCGACCGCTTCCTGCAGCATGCGCTTCTCGTTGCGCACGATGATGTCGGGCGCGTTGAGCTCGAGCAGGCGCTTGAGGCGGTTGTTGCGGTTGATGACGCGCCGGTACAGGTCGTTGAGGTCGGAGGTCGCGAAGCGGCCGCCATCGAGCGGGACCAGCGGCCGCAGGTCGGGCGGCAGCACCGGCAGGACGGTCAGGACCATCCACTCCGGCCGGTTTCCCGACTCCAGGAACGCCTCCATCAGCTTGATGCGCTTGGACAGGCGCTTGAGCTTGGTCTCGGACGAAGTCGCGCCCATCTCCTCGCGCAGGCGGATCATCTCCTGCTGCAGGTCGATGGTGCGGAGCAGTTCGTGCACGGCCTCGGCGCCCATGCGCGCGTCGAATTCGTCGCCATGCTCCTCGACCGCCTGCAGGTACTGCTCCTCGTTGAGGAGCTGGGCGCGGTCGAGCGTGGTCAGGCCCGGGTCGATGACCACGTAGGCCTCGAAATAGAGGATCCGCTCGATGTCGCGCAGGGTCATGTCGAGCATCAGGCCGATGCGCGAGGGCAGCGACTTCAGGAACCAGATGTGCGCGACCGGGCTGGCCAGTTCGATGTGGCCCATGCGCTCGCGCCGCACCTTGGTCAGCGTGACCTCGGTGCCGCACTTCTCGCACACCACGCCGCGGTGCTTCATGCGCTTGTACTTGCCGCACAGGCACTCGTAGTCCTTGATCGGCCCGAAGATCGCGGCGCAGAACAGGCCGTCGCGCTCGGGCTTGAACGTCCGGTAGTTGATCGTCTCCGGCTTCTTGACCTCGCCGTAGGACCAGGAACGGATCAGGTCCGGGGAGGCAAGCGCGATCTTGATCGAATCGAAATCAAGGGTCTGGCGCTGCTGGTTGAACAGGTTGAGCAGGTCTCTCATGGTCTTTTCTCCGGGTCCGTGGCGATCAGGTGTTTTCCAGCTCGATGTTGATCGCCAGCGAACGGATTTCCTTCACCAGCACGTTGAACGACTCGGGCATGCCCGCAGCCATTTCGTGATTTCCGTCGACGATGTTCTTGTACATCTGGTTGCGGCCGCCGACGTCGTCGGATTTGACCGTCAACATTTCCTGCAGGGTGTACGCCGCCCCGTAGGCCTCCAGCGCCCAGACTTCCATCTCGCCGAAGCGCTGGCCGCCGAACTGCGCCTTGCCGCCCAGCGGCTGCTGGGTGACGAGCGAGTACGGCCCGGTCGAGCGCGCATGCATCTTGTCGTCGACCAGGTGGTTGAGCTTGAGCATGTACATGTAGCCGACGGTCACCGGGCGATCGAATTCCTCGCCGGTGCGGCCGTCGTACAGCGTGGTCTGGCCCGACTCGGGAAGGTCGGCGAGCTTGAGCATCGCCTTGATCTCGGACTCGTGCGCGCCGTCGAAGACCGGCGTCGCCATCGGCACGCCCTTGGTCAGGTTCCGGGCCAGCGTGGCCAGTTCATCGTCCTTGAAGGCCTTGAGGTCGACGCGGTGGCTGCCGGTGCCGTTGTAGATCTCGTCGATGAACTTGCGCAGCTCGGCGATCGGCCGCGCCGCGTCGATCATGCGCTGGATCTTCTCGCCCAGGCCCTTCGCGGCCCACCCGAGGTGGGTCTCGAGGATCTGGCCGATGTTCATGCGCGAGGGCACGCCCAGCGGGTTCAGCACGATGTCGACCGGGCGGCCATCGGCCATGAACGGCATGTCCTCGACCGGGACGATCGAGGAGATCACGCCCTTGTTGCCGTGGCGGCCGGCCATCTTGTCGCCCGGCTGGATGCGACGCTTGACCGCCAGGTACACCTTGACCATCTTGAGCACGCCCGGGGCGAGGTCGTCGCCCGCCGTGATCTTGGCCCGCTTCTCGGCGAAGCGCTTGTCGAAGGCTTCCTTGTGCGCCTTGATCTGTTCCTGCGCCTTTTCCAGCAGGTCGGACGCGTCCTCGTCCTTCATGCGGATCGAGAACACCTCGTCGATGCGCAGCGTATCGAGGTAACCGGCCTCGAGCTCGCCCTTCTTGAGCCCGTGCGGGCCGCTGATCGCGACCTTGCCGGCCAACATGCCGCGCAGGCGCTGGAAGATCGCGCCCTCGAGGATGCGCAACTGGTCGTCGAGGTCCTTGCGCACGCGCTTGACCTCGTCCTGCTCGATGCGCAGGGCGCGCTTGTCCTTCTCGATGCCGTCGCGGGTGAAGACCTGCACGTCGATGACGGTGCCGTCCATGCCCGGCGGCACGCGCAACGACGAGTCCTTCACGTCGGAGGCCTTCTCGCCGAAGATCGCGCGCAGCAGCTTCTCTTCCGGGGTCAGCTGGCTCTCGCCCTTGGGCGTGACCTTGCCGACCAGGATGTCGCCGGCCTTGACCTCGGCACCGATGTAGACCACGCCCGACTCGTCAAGGCGCGACAGCGCCTGCTCGCCCACGTTGGGGATGTCGGCGGTGATCTCCTCGGGCCCGAGCTTGGTGTCGCGGGCGACGCAGGTCAGCTCCTCGATGTGGATCGTGGTGTAGCGATCCTGCTCGACCACGCGCTCGGAGATGAGGATCGAGTCCTCGAAGTTGTAGCCGTTCCAGGGCATGAACGCGACCAGCATGTTCTGGCCCAGCGCGAGGTCGCCGAGGTCGGTAGACGGCCCGTCGGCGAGCACGTCGCCGATCGCCACGCGGTCGCCGACCTTCACCAGCGGCTTCTGGTTGATGCAGGTGTTCTGGTTCGAGCGCGTGTACTTGATCAGCGAGTAGATGTCGACGCCAGCGTCGTTCTCGCCGATCTCCTTCTCGTGGGCGCGCACCACGATGCGGCCGGCATCGACCTGGTCGATCACGCCGCCGCGACGCGCGACGACGGTCACGCCCGAGTCGCGCGCGACCGCGCGCTCGATGCCGGTGCCGACCATCGGGGTCTCGGAGCGCAGCGTCGGCACCGCCTGGCGCTGCATGTTGGCGCCCATCAGCGCGCGATTGGCGTCGTCGTGCTCGAGGAAGGGCACCAGCGCGGCGGCGACCGACACGGTCTGCATCGGCGACACGTCCATGTAGTGGATCTCGTGCGGCGCGCGCAGCTCCGATTCGCCCTTGTAGCGACAGGAGACGAAATCCTCGGTGAAGCTGCCGTCCCTGGTCATCGGCGAGTTGGCCTGGGCGATGATGAACTCGCCCTCCTCGATCGCCGACAGGAAGTCGACCTTGTCGGTGACCTTGCCGTTGGTGACCTTGCGGTACGGGGTCTCGAGGAAGCCGAACTCGTTGGTGCGGGCGTACACCGCCAGCGAGTTGATCAAGCCGATGTTCGGGCCTTCAGGAGTCTCGATGGTGCAGACGCGGCCGTAGTGCGTCGGGTGCACGTCGCGCACCTCGAAGCCCGCGCGCTCGCGGGTCAGGCCGCCCGGGCCCAGCGCCGACACGCGGCGCTTGTGGGTCACCTCGGACAGCGGGTTGTTCTGGTCCATGAACTGGCTGAGCTGCGAGGAGCCGAAGAACTCCTTGATCGCGGCGGCCACCGGCTTGGCGTTGATCAGCTCCTGCGGCGTCAGGCCCTCGGACTCGGCCAGCGACAAACGCTCCTTGACCGCGCGCTCGACCCGGACCAGGCCGACGCGGAACACGTTCTCGGCCATTTCGCCGACCGAACGCACGCGGCGGTTGCCCAGGTGGTCGATGTCGTCGACCGTGCCCTTGCCGTTGCGGATGTCGATCAGGACCCTGAGGACGTCGAGGATGTCCTCGTTGTTGAGCACGCCGCTGCCGGTCGATTCCTTGCGGCCGACGCGACGGTTGAACTTCATCCGGCCGACGGCCGAGAGATCGTAGCGGTCGAGGGTGAAGAACAGGTTCTGGAACAGGTTCTGGGCCGCGTCCTTGGTGGGCGGCTCGCCCGGGCGCATCATGCGGTAGATCTCGACCAGCGCCTCGAGCGCGGTCCGGGTCGGGTCGATGCGCAGCGTGTTGGAGATGTACGGGCCGCGGTCGAGGTCGTTGACGAACAAGGTACCCAGGGCCTCGATACCGGCCTTGCGGAACGCGACCAGGTGGCCCTCGTTGATCTCCTCGTTGCCGTGCGCCAGCAACTCGCCGGTCTTGGTGTCGACCACGTCGTGGGCGAGGATGCGGCCGAGCAGGTATTCGTCCGGCACTTCCAGGCGCCGCACGCCGGCCTTCTCGAGGTCACGCACGTGGCGCGACGTGATGCGCTTGCCGGCCTCGACGATCAGCTTGTCGCCGACCGCGATGTCGAACGCGGCGGTCTCGCCGCGCAAGCGGTCCGGCACCAGCAGCAGCTCGGCGCCGCCCTTCTTGTGCAGGGTGAACTCGTTGATCTCGAAGAAGGTGCGCAGGATCTGCTCGTTGTTGAAGCCGAGCGCGCGCAGCAGGATCGTGACCGGCAACTTGCGCCGCCGGTCGATGCGGGTGAAGACCGCGTCCTTGGGATCGAACTCGAAGTCGAGCCAGGAACCGCGATAGGGAATGATGCGCGCCGAGTACAGCAACTTGCCCGAGCTGTGGGTCTTGCCGCGGTCGTGGTCGAAGAACACGCCCGGCGAGCGGTGCAGCTGCGAGACGATCACGCGCTCGGTGCCGTTGATGATGAAGGTGCCGGTCTCGGTCATGAGCGGGAGTTCGCCCATGTAGACCTCCTGCTCCTTCACGTACTTGATCGCCTTGTTGCTGCTCTCGCGGTCGTAGATGACCAGGCGCACGAGCACGCGCAGGGGCGCGCCGTAGGAGAGGCCGCGCGAGCGGCACTCCTTCTCGTCGAAGGGCGGATCGCCGAGGCGGTAGTTGACGTACTCCAGCGCGGCGTTGCCCGAGTAGCTGGAGATCGGGAACACCGACTTCAGCGACGCGTGCAGGCCGCGGTCGTCGCGCTTGTCGGGATCGGCCGCCGCCTGCAGGAACTCCTTGTAGGAGTCGGTCTGGATCGCCAGCAGGTAGGGGACATCGAGGATCGACGGGCGCTTGCCGAATTCCTTGCGGATGCGCTTCTTTTCGGTGAAGGAATAGGTCGTCATCGTCATCACACCTTGGGCCGGGCAGGCCGCACGTCAGGCAAATCGCCAATCGCAAGCCAGGTTCCCGCGTGGCGGCGCGGGCTGGTACACGGGCTTGCGATTCGCGACTCGTGGTACCTCGGTTTCCCGGCCCGCTGTTGCGTGCCGGGGCATTGGTTCAAACAACGAAAGGCCGGGGGCTTTCGCCCCCAGCCTCGCGTACGCCCGATCTTGGAATCGAGCGCAAGGACGGCGCTTACTTGACCTCGACGGTCGCGCCGGCCGCTTCCAGCTCCTTCTTGAACTTCGCCGAATCGTCCTTGCTCGCGGCTTCCTTCACCGTGGCAGGGGCCGACTCGACCAGGTCCTTGGCCTCCTTGAGGCCCAGACCCGTGATCGCGCGTACCGCCTTGATCACTTCGACCTTCTTCTCGCCGGCGGCCTTGAGGACCACCGTGAACTCGGTCTTCTCCTCGGCGGCCGGCGCGGCTGCGCCAACCGGGGCGGCCGCAACGGCCACCGGGGCCGCCGCGGAGACGCCGAACTTCTCTTCCATCATCTTGACCAGGTCGGTGATGTCGATGAGCGACATCTTCGCGATTGCGTCAAGGATCTCTTCCTTCGAAACGGCCATTGTCATTACCTCTTCAGAGTCGTGGATATGCCGAAGCCAAACCGGCGATCGAACGGGACTCAGCCCTGTGCCTGTTTCTGGTCGCGCACCGCGGCCACCGCTCGGGCGACCATGGAAGCCGGCTCGATCAGCGTGCGGACGAACTTCTCGATCGGTGCCTTCATCACACCGAGGAGCATCGACAGCGCCTGCTCGCGAGTCGGCAGCGCGGCCAGACGGTCGACGTGGGAAGCCGGATACATCTGGCCCCCGATCGCGACCAACTTGGCCTTGAGCTTGTCATTCGCCTTGGCAAAATCCTTGATCAGACGACCGGCAGCACCGGGGTCTTCCTGCGAGAACGCGTAGAGCATCGGGCCCGAGAGCGAATCCTTCACGCACTCGAACTCGGTGCCCGCCACCGCGCGGCTCACCAGGGTGTTCTTGGCCACCCGGAGGTAGACCTTGCCCTGGCGGGCCTTCACTCGCAGGTCGGTCAGCTGGCTGACCGACAACCCGGCGTACTCGGCAGCGACCAGGGAATGCGCCTTGGCGGCCACATTCGCCAGTTCGGCAACGACCTCTTTCTTTTGGTCCAGATTGAGTGCCATTGCGTGCCTCCGAACTCAGCTGTCCATTCGCGGCGATCCCGCCGCTAGTGGTACGAATCTGTCGGGCCCTGCCTCCTGGCGGGGACCGCCGGCCCGTGCTGGCACCGGTGGTGTTGGCCGTTTCAATGAACTTGAAAGGGCAGCACCATCTACGCAGGCCCACATCCTGTGCATTAAGGCCCTGGCGCTACCGCGTCGACGTCGTCCCTTGCCATGACGCATCCATGCCCGTCTTGCGGTTCGCGCCGCAGCCACCTGCGGTCTTTGACTGCGCCCCGCGGCCTTGCGACCGCGGGGGCCCTCAAAATTTGTATTGCTCCGCGCGCAATGGCGCGGCAAATCGAAATGGGCCCCGGATCAACGCACATCCCTGTGCTGTCCGGGGCTCGGCCATCCTGGCCTCGGACGCGCTCCGAAACAGGTTCAGAGCACGCTCCGCAATCACTTCAACGCCAATGAAGCCTGGTCGACGGTCACGCCGACCCCCATCGTGCTGGACAGCGAGATCTTCTGCAGGAACTGGCCCTTCGCCGTCGACGGCTTGGCGCGGACCAGGTCGTGCAGCAGCGCGTCGAGGTTCTGCTTGAGCGCGTCGATCTCGAAGCTGGCCTTGCCGATCGAGCAGTGCACGATGCCGGCCTTGTCGTTGCGGTAGCGGACCTGGCCCGCCTTCGCGTTGCGGATCGCGCCGACCACGTCGGGCGTCACGGTGCCGACCTTGGGGTTCGGCATCAGGCCGCGCGGGCCCAGCAACTGGCCCAGCTTGCCGACCACGCGCATCGCGTCCGGTGACGCGATGACCACGTCGTAGTTGAGGTCGCCGCCCTGCATTTTCTCGGCCAGTTCCTCCATGCCGACGATGTCGGCGCCGGCGGCCTTGGCCGCCTCCGCCTTCTCGCCGGCCGGGCAGAACACGGCCACCCGCACCGACTTGCCGGTGCCGGCCGGGAGCACGGTCGAGCCGCGCACCACCTGGTCGGACTTCTTGGCATCGATGCCGAGGCGCACGGCCACGTCGACCGACTCCACGAACTTCGCCTTGGCGTTGTCCTTGACCAGCTTGAGGGCCTCGTCGATGGCGTACTGCTTGCCTTCGGTGACGGCCTTGGTCGCCGCCGCGTAACGCTTTCCGAGCTTTGCCATGATCAGGTCTCCGTCACCAGGCCCATGCTGCGCGCGCTGCCGGCGATGGTGCGCACGGCCGCGTCCAGGCTGGCCGCGGTCAGGTCGGGCATCTTCTGCTTGGCGATGTCCTCGAGCTGCTTGCGGCTGACCTTGCCGACCTTCTCGGTGTTCGGGCGCTTGGAGCCCGACTCGATGCCAACCGCCTTCTTGAGGAGGATGGTGGCCGGCGGCGTCTTGGTGATGAAGGTGAAGCTGCGATCGGAATAGACCGTGATGACGGTCGGGATCGGCAGGCCCGGCTCGAGCTTCTGCGTGGCCGCATTGAAGGCCTTGCAGAACTCCATGATGTTGAGGCCACGCTGGCCCAGCGCCGGACCGACCGGCGGGCTGGGGTTGGCCTGGCCGGCCTTGACCTGCAGCTTGACGTAACCAGTGACTTTCTTTGCCATTTCAGGCTCTCCTCGGGTTCAAGCGACTGCACGCCCTCGCGGGCTGCGGGTCTCCCCGCTCGATGACGACGACGCTCAGGCCTTCTCGACCTGGGCGAACTCCAGCTCGACCGGAGTCGAGCGACCGAAAATCAGCACCGCCACGCGCAGGCGGTTCTTCTCGTAATTGACTTCCTCGACCGTGCCGTTGAAGTCGTTGAAGGGGCCCTCGATCACGCGCACCAGCTCGCCCGGCTCGAACAGCACCTTGGGCCGCGGCTTGTCGACGCCTTCCTGCACGCGCTGCAGGATCACGTCGGCCTCGCTGTCCTTGATCGGCAGCGGGCGATCCGCCGTGCCGCCGATGAAGCCCATGACCTTGGGTGTTTCCTTGATCAGGTGCCAGGACTCGTCGTCGATGCGCGTGGTCTTGCCGTCCTCGTGGGTCTCGATCTGGACCAGCACGTAGCCCGGGAAGAACTTGCGCTCGCTCTTGCGCTTCTGGCCGCCGCGCATCTCCACGACTTCCTCGGTCGGCACCAGCACCTCGCCGAACTTGTCCTGCATCCCGGCGCGCAACGCGCGGTCCTTGAGCGAACGCGAGACCTGGTGCTCGAATCCCGAGTAGGCGTGGACCACATACCAGCGCAAAGCCATCTGGACGCTCCTTATCCCTTGGCCTTCAGCAGCCAATCGAGGATGACCTTGCCCAGCGCCATGTCGATCAGCCAGAGGATGATGCTCAGGATCACCACCACGACCAGGATCACCAGCGTGGTCTGGACGGTTTCCTGGCGCGTGGGCCACACCACCTTGCGCAGTTCGAAGTGCGACTCGGAGATGTACTCGCGCGCGGCGCGGCCCTGCACGGTGAACGCCGCCAGCGCCAGCGCGATCGCGACCGCGGCCAGCAAACCGAGGACGCGCACGGCCGTCGGCGCATCGGAGAACCAGTAGTAGGCGAAAACACCGCCCACCAGGACCAGTAGCGCGAGCGCCAGCTTCGCCGTGTTGGCGAGCGGGCTGCTGTTCTGTTCGACCTTGGCGTTCATCTCGATTCGTGTTCCATGCGGCGGCTGCGATCGCTAGTCGCGTGCACTCGCCGGGAGTGGCACGCCAGGAGGGACTCGAACCCCCAACCTGCGGTTTTGGAGACCGCTGCTCTGCCAATTGAGCTACTGGCGTGCGGATTTCCTCTAAACGGCTGCGGCGGACCGTTGCCGGCCCGCCGTATCCGATCCTGCGTGCCGCCGGCGTCGCCGCCGGCGGCCGCGCCTCGCGGCGCGCTTACTCGATGACCTTGGCGACCACGCCGGCGCCGACCGTGCGGCCGCCCTCGCGGATCGCGAACCGCAGGCCGTCTTCCATCGCGATCGGCGCGATCAGCGTCACCACCATCTTGATGTTGTCGCCGGGCATCACCATCTCCACGCCCTCCGGCAGCTCGCAGGCCCCGGTCACGTCGGTGGTGCGGAAGTAGAACTGCGGCCGGTAACCCTTGAAGAACGGCGTGTGGCGGCCGCCCTCCTCCTTCGACAGCACGTACACCTCGGCCTCGAACTTCGTGTGCGGCGTGATCGAGCCCGGCTTGCACAGCACCTGGCCGCGCTCCACGTCCTCGCGCTTGGTCCCGCGCAGCAGCACGCCCACGTTGTCGCCCGCACGGCCCTCGTCAAGCAGCTTGCGGAACATCTCCACCCCGGTGCACGTCGTCTTCACCGTCGGCTTGATGCCCACGATCTCGATCTCGTCGCCCACCTTCACGATCCCGCGCTCCACGCGCCCCGTCACCACCGTGCCGCGCCCGGAAATCGAGAACACGTCCTCGACCGGCAGCAGGAACGGCTTGTCCAGCACCCGCACCGGCTCCGGAATGTACGAGTCCAGCGCGTCCACCAGCTTGATGATCGCCGGTACCCCCAGCTCGCCCTGGTCGCCTTCCAGCGCCTTGAGCGCCGATCCCTTGATGATCGGGGTCTTGTCGCCCGGGAACTCGTACTTCGTCAGCAGGTCACGCACTTCCATGTCGACCAGCTCGAGCAGCTCCGCGTCGTCGACCATGTCGCACTTGTTCAGGAACACCACCACGTACGGCACGCCCACCTGACGCGCCAGCAGGATGTGCTCGCGCGTCTGCGGCATCGGGCCATCGGCCGCCGACACCACCAGGATCGCCCCGTCCATCTGCGCCGCGCCCGTGATCATGTTCTTCACGTAGTCCGCGTGCCCCGGGCAGTCCACGTGCGCGTAGTGGCGCTGCGGGCTCTCGTACTCCACGTGCGCCGTCGCGATCGTGATCCCGCGCGCCTTCTCCTCCGGCGCCGCGTCGATCTGGTCGTAGGCCTTGAACTCGCCTCCGAACCGCTCCGCGCCCACCTTCGTCAGCGCCGCCGTCAGCGTCGTCTTGCCGTGGTCGACGTGACCGATCGTGCCCACGTTCACGTGCGGCTTGGTGCGCTCGAATTTGCCCTTTGCCATG
>Ga0154020_10004365_pt1 | contig 16863 bp, 17 predicted proteins | sample Klosneuvirus_201_FD_109709 | JGI IMG/M metagenome (GOLD analysis project Ga0154020, IMG submission 109709) | Active sludge microbial communities from wastewater, Klosterneuburg, Austria - Klosneuvirus_20160825_MG | ecosystem: Engineered > WWTP > Aerobic digester > Activated sludge | place...
GAGTTCGGTGGCCAGGACCGCCCGCCCATCGAGCAGTACATCTTCTTCGACGAGGTCCAGCGCGCCGGCTTCCCGATCCCGTTCCTGACCCTGAACACGGTCGGGCCGACCCTGATGAAGTTCGGGACCGATGAACAGAAGGCGCGCTTTCTGCCCGCGATCCTGCGCGGCGAGCTGCACTTCGCCATCGGCTACTCGGAGCCCGAGGCGGGCACCGACCTGGCCGCGCTGCGCACCAAGGCGGTCAAGGCCGACGATGGCAGCGGCGACTACATCGTCACCGGGCAGAAGATCTTCACCAGCCAGGCCGAGTACGCCGACTTCATCTGGCTGGCGGTGCGCACCGACCCCGAGGCGCAGAAGCACCAGGGCATCTCGATCCTGATGGTCGACACCCAGGCGCCTGGCTTCTCGCTGACGCCGATCCACACACTCGGCGGCACGCGCACCAACGCGACCTACTACGACCAGGTGCGGGTGCCCGAGGCGGCCCGCATCGGTCGCGAGGGCGAGGGCTGGAAGCTCATCACCACGCAGCTCAACCACGAGCGCGTGGCGCTGAGCGCGCCGGGTTCGACGGCACGGCTGTATGAAGAGACGCTGGCCTGGGCGCGCGAGACCCGCGTGGCCGGCACGAGAGTGATCGACCAGCCCTGGGTGCAGCGCAACCTGGCGCGCGCGGCGGCCAAGCTGGAGGTGCTGCGCCTGATGGGCTGGCGCCAGGCCTGGAACCTGGGTCGTGGCGCGCTCGACATGGCGGAGTCGTCGACCATCAAGGTGTACTCCAGCGAGTCGTTCGTGGAGATCTACCAGCTCCTGCTCGAGGTGCTGGGCCCCGAGGGGGCGCTGCGCGAGGGCTCGGTGGGCGCGCTGATCCGCGGCCGCATCGAGATGTACTACCGCACCACGCTGGTGTTCACCTTCGGTGGCGGCGTCAACGAGATCCAGCGCGACATCATCGCGATGGCGGGGCTGCGCATGCCGCGCGCCCCGCGCTGAAGGGATTGGGCATGGACTTCGCACCGACGGACGCACAGAAGGACATCGCGGGGCTCGCGAAGAAGATCTTCGGCGACAAGGTGACCCCGGCCGGGCTCAAGGCGCTGGAGGCTGGTGCGCGGGTCTCGGCCGAGCTGTGGAAGGATCTGGCCACGGCGGGGCTGCTGGGTGTCGCGTTGCCCGAGAGCGTGGGCGGCAGCGGCAACGGCTTCCTGGAGCTGTGCGCGCTGCTGGAGGAGGCCGGCGCCGCGGTGGCGCCGGTGCCGCTGTGGGCGACGCTGGTCGGGGCCGCGCTGCCGATCACCGAGTTCGGCTCGGCCGAGCAGAGGCAGCGCTGGCTGCCCGGCGTCGCCGCCGGTGACGTCATGCTGAGCGCGGCGTTCCACGAGCCCGGGGGCGGCGAGGCCGAGGCGCCGCAGACGCGCGCCGAGCGCGCCGGGTCCGACTGGGTGCTGACCGGCGTCAAGACCGCGGTGCCGGTCGCCGCGCTGGCGCAGCGGGTGCTGGTGGCGGCGCAGAGCGACGCCGGGATCGGCCTGTTTCTGCTGGATCCCCGCGCGGCTGGCGTGACCCTGGACAAGCAGATCTCGACCAGCGGCGAACCGGCGGGCCGCCTGACGCTGGCGCGCGCGCAGGTCGCCGCGGCCGACGTCCTGGTCGCGCCCGGGCCGGCGGCGGCCGCGGCGTGGGCCTGGACCATCCAGCGCGCCACCGTCGCGCTGTGCGCCATCGAGCTCGGCGTGACCACGCGCGCGCTGCGCATGACCGCGGAGTACACCGCGCAGCGCAAGCAGTTCGACCGCCCCATCGCGACCTTCCAGGCCGTGGCGCAGCGCGCCGCCGACGCCTACATCGACGTCGAGTCGATCCGCGTCACCTGCTGGCAGGCGGCGTGGCTCCTGTCCGAGGCCCGCGACGCCGACGCCCGCGCCGCGGTCGCGGTCGCCAAGCTGACCGCCGCCGAGGCCGGCCACCGCGTGGTCTATGCCGCGCAGCACCTGCATGGTGGCATCGGCTTCGACACCGACTACCCGCTGCACCGCTACTACACGCTGTCCAAGCAGCTCGAGCTCACGTTGGGCTCGGCGTCGCAACACCTCGTGCGTCTCGGCGCCGAGCTGGCCCGGATCTGAGGCCTGAGGAGCACCCCATGAAGACCCGTCTGTGCGAGAGCCTCGGTATCGACGTCCCCATCTTCGCCTTCAGCCACTGTCGTGACGTGGTCGCCGCGGTCAGCCGCGCCGGCGGCATGGGCGTCCTCGGCGCGCTGGCGTTCACGCCCGAGGAGCTCGAGCTCGAGCTCAAGTGGATCGACGCCCACGTCGACGGCAAGCCCTACGGCGTCGACACCGTGATGCCGGTCAAGTACGAGGGTGTCGAGCAGGGCGGCATGACCGAGGCCACGCTGGAGCAGATGATCCCGGCCGCCACCAAGCAGTGGGTCGAGGAGGTCCTGACCCGCTACGAGGTGCCCAAGCTGCCCGACGGCGTCGAGTCGTTCCACGGCCTGCTGGGCTGGTCGCACGCCGGCGGGCGCGCCCACGTCGACATCGCGCTGGCGCACCCCATCAAGCTGATCGTCAACGCGCTGGGCCCGCCGCCGCCCGACGTCATCGCGGCCGCGCACAAGCAGGGCGTCAAGGTGGCCGCCCTGGTCGGCACCGTGGCGCAGGCGCGCAAGCAGGTCGAGGCCGGCGTCGACATCATCGTGGCCCAGGGCACCGAGGCCGGCGGCCACACCGGCGAGATCGGCAGCATGGTCCTGGTGCCGGACGTCGTCGACGCCGTCAAGCCGGTGCCGGTGCTGGCTGCCGGCGGGATCGGCAGCGGCCGCCAGGTCGCGGCGGCGATCGCGCTGGGCGCCGACGGCGCCTGGACAGGCTCGATCTGGCTCGCGGTCAAGGAGAGCGACACCCACCCCGCCGTCATCGAGAAGATGCTGAAGGCGACCTCCAGCGACACCGTGCGCTCGCGCTGCATCAGCGGCAAGCCGGCGCGTCAGCTCAAGACCGCCTGGACCGAGGCCTGGGACGGCAAGGGCTCACCCGGCACCCTGCCGATGCCGCTGCAGTTCATGGTCACCGCGGAGGCGCAGACGCGCATCACCCGGTACGCCGACGCCCCCGGCTCACGCGCGCGCGAGCTGATCGGCACCCCGGTGGGCCAGATCGTCGGCCGCATGACCAGCGTGAAGTCCGCCTCCGAGGTCATCCACGGCATGATCGACGAGTACCTGGATACCGTGGAGCGCATGCAGGGGCTGCTCGGCAAGTAGCGGGCGCGACGGACATCCGACCCTCGGCGCCCGCAGGTCAGCCGAGGGGGAGCGTCACGGCGCGGCTCGGCGGCTGCTGGACGACTTGCTGGCGAGAAACGGCACCATCCGCCCGAGCACCCCACCCGCGCGGACCTGCTGCAGCACGACGCCGCCAACGTGGAGCAGCACGAGGCCGAGGAGCGCGAAGACCAGTACTTCGTGGGCCTCCCGGGACACGAGCGCCTGCAGGGCCGGAGCTCTCGTGAGCTTCCCCCGCAGGTAGTCGGGCCACGCGCTGCGCGCCCCCGTGAGAAGGCCGCTCGCGCCGATGGAGAGCGTCACCGCGTAGAGGAGCGCGTGAATGACGCCGGCCCCACGGCGATGAAGGTCGGAGATTGGCAGTGGGGTGACCGCGGGCCCGCGCCGTCGAGCGACGAGACGCGCGATTGTGAGGAGCATCAGTGTCGCACCACCCAGCGTATGCAGGCGCGCCACCAGCAGCCGGTCGCTCGAGTCGGCAGGCAGGTCGGTCATGACGAAGCCGACGGCCGCCAAGCCGACGATGAGCGCCGCCGCCAGCCAGTGGAGCGCGATGCTCGTGTTCGACCAGCGCTCACGCATGGCGGCCTCCCGCGAGCAGGCGCGGCAGGAGCAGCGCCTGCGCAACCCAGAACCCCGATCGGAGGCTCATGGCACTGACCGTCCGCGTCTCGTGCGCGCCACCCAGCAGCACGTGAACAGCGAACGCTGCGAAGACGAGCAGCGTCGAGACTGCCAGCGCCCGCGCTACCCAGATGGCCCAGCCGCGACGCAAGAGCGTGGCCAGCCCGCCGACGACGTACGCGAGCCCTGCGGCGAAGTTGAACACCAGGACGAACGGTACGACGTCGCCGGCCTCGGCTCGGGCGGCGGGGCCACCGAACAGCACGTGCCCGCCCTCGACCAGCGTGGCCAGTCCGAACGCGACGGCCATCCCGCCGAGGAGCCAGCGGCCAATCCTGCGCGCACGACCCGTCGCAGGTGGAGCAGTGGTCGCGGTGCTCATGTCGCGGCCCTCTGGTCGCCCCAGTGCTTCAGCGCGAGGGCGCCAGTGAGCACCACCGAGGCCGTCATCGCCACTGCGCCCAGCAGGACGAAGACCGGAGACAACCCCAGGTACACCTCGCCGAGGATCCCGGCCGGCATGAGGAGCCCCGCGAGGCCGAGCCCCGCCGCCGCCCCCCGCGCCCGGCCACTCGCCGACCCGAGACGCACGAGGACGAAGCCCAGCGCGAGGTTGAGCAGCGCGAAGAGGTTGCCGTGCACATGTGCGAGGCGCGCCTCGAAGTGCTTGCCGACCGAGTAGCTGGCGATCCAGGCTGCTTTCTCGGGCGCGAAGTCGCGCAGGTAGATGAGGAGAAACCCGTAGAGCATGAAGCTCGCCATGACGAGCAGGCCCACGCCGACGTTGTAGCGGCCGGTCTTCATTTGTGATGCTCCGCTCCGCGGCCAAGGTGATGAACCAGCAGCACGAGATCGGTCCCGGCGTCTGGCTCCACGGCGTGCGGGACTCCTGGCGCCAGGACGACCGCGTGAGTGGGGTCGAGGCGCAGCCGCTCGGCCCCGGCCACCACGGTGCCGCTGCCCTGAAGCGCCACGATCGTCACCGGCACCTCGGAGTGATGTGTTGGCAGCACGGTCCCGGCGCGAAGCACGATGCTCGCGAGCTTCAGGGCAGGCTCGTCGACCAGCACGCGAACCTCACGCGGATCACCCACGCCCGGTGGGCCGGGGAGCTCGACGACGCGGCTCGCTGGCCCGCCAAGGGAGGGCGCGGCGTGGTGTTGCGCGGACGACTGTGTGGCACATCCGGCGAGCGACAGCGCAGCGACCACCAAGGTCTTCGTGACAAACCACCGCTTCATGAGGAACTCCTTCTGGCCGACGTGGGAGCGACAGCGGGTGAACGGAGGAGCGCGAGCAGGCTGTCCAGGACTGCGCGGGCTCCGGCAGCTCGTTGCCGAGCCTTCAAGGGGGACAGCGCCAGCATCTGCACCGTGCCCATGACGATCGGCGCCAGCGCCTCGGCGGGGAGGTCGGCGCGCAGCTCACCTCGGGCCTGACCCTCGCGCACGCACTCGAGCACGAACGCGTGCGTCCTCTGCACGCAGGCCGCGAGGCGCGCCGAGCCGCTCCTGGGTAGCGCGAGAAGGAACTGCTCGGACAGCACGAGCCGCAGGATGCCGAGCTGGTTGCCCACTGCCGTGCTTCGCGCCTCGATGAAGCGCTCGAGGCGCTCGAGCGGGGCCAGCGTCTGCGGCGGGTAGGTGGAGTCGAGAACGGCCTCGACGCGCGCCACCACGGCGTCGAGCAGCGCCGTGAGCGAGGCGAAGTGCCTGAAGATCGCGCCGGTGGAGAGCCCGACCTGCGTCGCGAGGCTGCGGGTGCTCAAGGCCGCGATGCCCTTGGTCGCGATGATGTGCAGCGCGGCATCGATCAGCTCGAGCTGTCGAGCCTCGGAACTGCGGCGTAGCTCTCCCATGCCTAAGAGAGTAAGTGCTTACTCTCTTAGTGCAAGGTCAAAGATCGCATCACTCCAGCCGGCGCCCCAGCTCCGCCACCGAGGCCCGCCAGCCCGCGACCTCGGCCGGCCTGGCCGCCGTCCACAACCTCGCCAGCTCGGCATGGTCACCCGTGGCCGCCGCGACTGCTCGCCGCGCCAGCGCCAGCAACTTCGCCAGCTCGCTGCCCGCCACAGCCGCACCGGCCACCCACAGCTTGACCTCATCCGGCAGCTCGCGCGACGGCCGTCCCGCCAGCGCCGCCACCACCTCGGCCGCCGCCAGCGCCGCTGCGCCCAGGCCGGCATCCCTGACCCCGTCAGCACCGACCGCCCGCTCCAGCACCTCGGTCAGCGCATCCGCCCCGCTGGCCTCGAGCTCGGCCGCGAAGTCCAGCGCGTCATCGTTCTCGAAGCTGCCCGGTCCGAACGCGCCCATGACGGGAGCGTACCTCAACGCTCCGCGCGGCGGGCCTGCCCGATGGCGCCGCGAAACGCCTCCAGCGCGGCGCCGTCCAGCGCGCCGCCGCGATACAGGATGTTGCCGCCGGCGTCGATCACCAGCGTGGTCGGCACGCGCCGGCTGCCCAGCGCGTCCGACAGCTGAAAGCGCGGATCCAGCAGCTGCGGGTAGCCCAGCTTGTGCGCGCGCACGAAGGCCGCCACGCGCGCCGCCGACTCGCCGACGTCGATCGCAAGCACCTGGGCCCCGACCGCGCTGGAGCGCTCGGCCAGCCGCGCCAGCGGCCCGAGCTCGTCACGACAGGCGTCGCACCAGGTCGCCCACAGGGTCAGCAGCGTGACCCGCCCCGCGACCGCCTCGTGCAGGGTGGTCTCGGCGCCGTCCAGCGTCTGCATCTTCATCGCCGGCAGCGCGGCGACCGCGACCGGCGTTTTCGGCGTCGGCGTCCCCGTGCACCCGGCTCCGGCCCCGAACAGCGACATCCCCAGTGTCAGAACAGCAGCGAAAGCCCGCACGAATACAGGCTAGCACGCAGGTCGTTGGAGCGGTGATAGCGCTCGAAGCCGAGGTCGAAGGTGACCTCGCGCACGCTGGGCGTGCTGCCGGTCAGCACCAGCTTGGCGCCATAGCTGTGCGCCGTGAAGCCATCGAGGTCGCTGTCCGCGGTGCGATGGCGGACGCCGGGCACCGCACTCGTGGTGAAGAAGTCGGCCGCGCCCTGGTGGTGCAGGCGGTACAGGCCGCGCAGATAGGCGCCGCGCCCCAGGCGCTGGTACAGCTGTGTCTCCAGCGTATTGCCGACGATGCCCCAGCTGTCGAGGTACAGCCGGTACGACTGCTTCAAGGTGCCGCGCCAGGGCAGCGCCTGCACCAGCCGCCCCAGCAGCGCATGACGATGGCGCACCTCGGGCAACAGCTCCGGCCCCAGGCCGCCGCCCAGCAGCGGCACGCTGTTCCAGGTCACGCCCAGGTTGCGCCGCTGCAGCGTGCCGCCATAGCCGAGGTGCGCCACCGTGGTCGGCGACAGCAGCTGCGTCAGCCCGAGGTTCGCGTTGCTGCTGGTACGCCAGACATGGCCCTGCGGGACGCCGTGGATGTCGTAGCTGTCGAACCAGTCGATGACCTCGTTGAGGCTGGCCGACAGTACGGCGTTGTCGTCGGCCATCGCGTGCGACACGCCGGCGCCCAGCGTCCACGACCGGAAGTTCTCCTCCAGGTGGAAGGCGCCGCGCAGGAAGACCGCGGTCTCGGGCGCGCTCTGGTAGGTGGTGGTGAGATCGATGCTGCCGGCCTCGTTGCGCTTCGACGAGCTGCTGACGATGTCGACCGCGTCGGGCGACGCCGCGCTCACGATGTCGAACGGCACCTCGAGGCGATAGGTCAGCTTGCGCCCCTGCTTGACCACCAGCTCGGCCTGCGGCGTGCTGACCACCAGCTGCTGCGACCCCGGCCCCTGGGGCGGCCCGGCCTGCGACTGGTAGCCGGTGCCGGTCTGATCCAGCTGCGTGAAGCGCACCCGCACCGACTCGACGCGGATGCCCGGCGAGCGCCCCAGGATGGCGGCGTCCGACAGCGGATCCGGGCCGTCGGCGCGCGCGCGGTCGGCGCCCGCCAGCACAGCCAGCGCCAGCGCCAGCGCCAGCGCGAGCAGCCGCACCCGGGCCAGCTGTGGCCTCAGCGACAGCCGCAGCCCCCGCCCGCCGTGCTGCCATCACCACCCGCCGCGCCCTCGCGCGTGGAGTGGAACTTCTCGCGCTGCCCGGCCTCCAGCGGGTCCTCGTGGATCGCCATCGTCGGCTCGGCCAGCTTGGCGCGCCGGTTCTGCGGCACGATGGCGCACCCGGCCAGCGCCCCGGCCAGCATCATCAGCAAGACTCGCTTCAAAACACACCTCGCACACCGAGCCCGGTCAGCTCGCCATCCATCACCGGCTGCACCATCACGCTGCGCCGCTCCAGCCGGTCGCCCGCGATCACGCTGTCGACCAGCCCCACGATCGACCCCAGCAGCGACAGGCACACCAGGGACCCGAACGGGATGCGCGTCCTCGGCAACCCCCACTGCGTCACCTTGGGGTCCTTCCACATCACCCCCAGCACCCCGAGCTGTCCCAGCGCCGGCACCGCCGCGAAGGCCAGGCCGCGCCTCCACTCACCGACGATGCCGTGCGATACCAGCGGCGCCAGCGTCAGCCCGCCCAGGAAGATGTGCGCCCCGAGGTTGCGGGTGTCGGGATCGTCGCTGCCCAGCACCGCGCCCCCGATGGCCATCGGCACCATGGCCATCGCGGCGCCCGCGATGATCGACGCAGTCACGCTGGGCCGCCTGCGCACCGGGGCCACCCGCGCGCTGCCGCTCAGCGCCAGCACACCCTGCCGCACCGGCGACGCCGCCAGCGGCGACAGCGGCGAGCACAGCGTCACGATCCCCAGGCCGAGCAGCAGGCTGCGTCGCACGGCCCCATCCTGGCCGCCCGCCCCAGGGGAGTCAAACCACGTACGTCACGCCGGTCTCCGATACCTGCGCGCCAACTCCCGGCCCGGCCCGCAAATTCCCTGGCTCACCTGGTGGAACCTTGGCACCATTCGCGCGTATCCCGTGGTCATGACAACTGGAGGGGCGTGATGAAGGGCAACAAGAACCTGGTGCTGACGGTGGCGGGTCTGGCGATGGTGGTCGGCTTCTTCCTGCCCTGGATCGACGTCGGTGGCGCCTTCACCGTGTCGGGCTGGGACTTCGTCAAGTCCTCGCACGTGGCCTGGCACACCCGCATGGTCCTCCTGCTGCTGCCCATCGCGGGCGCCCTGCTGGCGCTGGCCGGCCTCGCCGGCGGCGCCGCCGCCGCCTCGCTCGGGGTCGCCACCGGCCTCGGCATCTTCGGCTACATGTTCTTCCGCATCGCCTGGGGCTTCATCAAGACCACCGGCCTCGGCCTGTGGATGGTCCTCGGCGCCGCCGCCGTCGCCGTGGTCTTCGGCCTCGCCGCCCGCGGTCGCAGCCCCAAGACGCCAGCCGCCTAGCTCTCTGCCAGCTCCAGTCGCAGCGCCTCTCGCGGGTGCAGCGACACCTGCGCCACCGCGTCGACCGTCCCTACCGGCTTCACGCTGAACCTCTGTAGCAGCCGCGCCAGCGCCACCACCGCCTCGGTGGTCGCAAACCCGCGCCCGATGCACGCTCGCGGCCCCAGGCCGAACGGCAGGTAGGCGCCCTTGGGCCAGCTCGGCTCGCCCTCGAAGCGCGCGGGGCGGAACGCCTCCGGCTCGGGAAACCAGCGCGCGTCGCGCTGGGTCACGTACACCACCAGCGTGACCTGGGCCCCGCGCGGCACCGCGTGGCCGCCGATGTCGACGTCCTCGATGGCCTCACGCGGCAGCAGGTACGCCGGCGGATACAGCCGCAGCGCCTCCTGGAAGCAGCGCTCGACCCACTTCAGCCTGGCGACGTCCTCCGCCGTCGGCGCCCGCCCGCCCAGCACCTCGGCGATCTCCCCACGCACGCGCGCCTGCTCCTCGGGGTGCGTGCTGAGCAGGTGCAGCGTCCACAGCACCGCCGTCCCGGTGGTCTCGGCGCCGCCCAGCATCAGGTTGATCGACTCGTCGCGTGCCTGCCGATCGGTCATCTGCCCGCCGTCGCCGCCGGCCTCGTCGTCGCGTACCTGTAGCATCGCTGACAACAAGTTGCCGCGGTCTTCCCCTGCTTTTCGGTGCGCCGCGATCATGGCATCAGCCACACTCTGCAGGTACCGGGTGGCCCGTCGGATGCGCCGCTTGGCGGGCGTCGGAAACCACATCGGCCAGATGATGGGGGCGCTCATCTCGCGCAGCCCGAGGTCGTTGAGCACCGCGACCTCGGCCGCGAAGCGCGCGGTGTGCGCCTCGACGTCCGACCCGAACAGCGCCTCGGCGACGACGCCGAAGGTCAGCCGGTACACCGCCGCGCTGGCGTCGACCGCGGCCCCGGCCTGCCAGCCCGCCAGCAGGACGTCGGCGCGCCGGTTCACGATGTCGACATAGCGCGCGATGCGCTGCGGCTTGAAGGCCGGGTTGGTCAGCCGGCGCTGGCGCACCCACGACTCGCCTTCGTTCACCACCAGGCCGTTGCCGTTCCACTGCCCGAGCACGCGGCGCAACCGCGCCGGCTTCGAGAACGCCTTCGCCTTCTCGACCAGGACCTCGTGGTTCTGGTCCGGGTGCACGAACTGGAAGCACCGGATGGGCCCGATGCGAAACGCGCTGGCATCGCCATGCGCGCGGGCATTGTCGCGATAGAACCCGAGCAGATCGCGGCCCAGCGCCCGCGCATTGCCCAGCCCCAGAAAGCCACCCTTCGGTCCCCCGAGCTCCGCCATGGCGTCATCATAGATGCGTCCGGCATCGCCGTCGTCGCGTCGGCACCGCGGCCCACTCGACGCAAGCCTTGTGCCCCGGTGCCCTCTGCGGCACGCTGCGCTGATGGCTGCGAGGGGAGAAGTGGGCGGGGTGGCGCGCGGCCTGCGCTTGCTGGTGGCGCTGCTCGCGGGCGCAGGCTGTGCCGGCAAGGGCGATGCCGGGCCCCGTGATGCGGCGTTGACCGACGCGTCGCCCGCTCCCGACGCCGCCGTGCCCGCCAGCCGGTTGTTCGTCATCCCGCACTTCCTGGAGACCGAAGGGCGAGTCCTCGGCAACACATTCGTCCATGACACACTGGTCCAGGCGGTGTACACGCCGGGACTTGCGGGCAGCCCCGCCGGCCCTGGTGCGACCATCGAGCTCTACCTCTACGGCGACGGGGCTGGCGCGCCGCTGCTCAACCACGGCCTCGAGGTCTGCAACCCATGTCGGGTCGAGCTCGACGGTGCGACGCGCTACCACCAGTTCGAGCTCGACACGCTGATCAGCGTGCGCGGCGGCAGCTTCGACACCCCGGTCAAGGTCGGCTTCGCGCTGCTGCGGGTCTCGGGCGATCTCGGCGGTGTGACCTTGGCTGGCCAGCTCGTCAACGCCAGGACGGGGCCGCTCGACACCTCGATGACCGCGCTGGCCATCCGGCCCGTGGTCGGCGGCGTGCACGACTGGGTGGTCCCGCGCATCCTCGACAGCAGCGGCAGGATCACGTCGGCGCAGTACGCCATCGACACCTCGCTGCAGGTCGTCTATGTGCCCGGGCTGGCGGGCAGCGCAGCCGGTGCCGGCGCCACCGTCGACCTGTATCTGTACGCCGCGGGCGCCGGCGCGCCGCTGAGCAACAACGGCCAGCCGGTGTGCAACCCGTGCAGCGCGAACCTGGGTGGCGCCTCCGGCGTGCGCAAGCATAGCTTCGATGTCGACGCGCTGATCCGGGCCCGGGGCGACTTCGACAGCCCCTTGATGCTGGGCTTCGCCGTGGTGCGGATCGGCGGCGCCGACCCTGGCGGCGTCGCCCTCGGCGGCTTCGCCGTCAACGCCCGGACCAGCCCGCAGGACCTGGGCATCAAGCCGCTGACGCTGCGCCCCCAGGGCGCTGGCGCGGGCGACTGGCTACTGCCCCGTGTGCTCGAGCGCGAGGGTGAGATCACGGGCGCCCAGTTCACCTTCGACTCCGCGGTGCACGCGGTCTACAGCGCGGGTCTCGGCGCCGCGCCGCCCGGCGCGGGCGCCAGCGTCGAGCTCTACCTCTACGACACCGGGTTCGGGGCGCCGCTCATGAACCACGGCCAGGAGGTCTGCAATCCGTGTGTGCGCGCGCTCGGCGGCGCCAGCGGGCTGCGGCAGACCACGTTCCGCATCGACGATCTCATCAGCACGCGCGGCGGCAGCTTCGACACCCCGGTGAAGCTGGCGGGCGCGCTGGTGCGGGTCACCGGCGCCGACGCGGGCAACGTCACGCTGTCGGCCGAGCTGTTCAACGCCAGGACGGGCGTGCTCGACCTCGAGATGGCCGAGCTGCCGCTGGCCCCGCGCGGTCGTTGGCGTGCGCGCTGGGTCATCCCGCACGTGATCGAGAGCGCCGGCCGCGTGAGCAGCACCCAGTACGCCTTCGACACCATCATCCAGTCGGTGTTCGCGGACGGGCTGCCGGGTGGGCCAGGCAGCGGCAGCGCCGACGCCGACCTCTTCCTGTACACCCAGACGGGGGCGCCGCTGCAGAACCTCGGCACCGATGTGTGCAGCCCGTGCAGCGCCCACCTGGCTGCTGGCGCCGGGCCGCGGACCCAGGCCTGGACCGTCGACAACCTCATCGAGGCGCGCGGAGGCATGTTCGACGCGCCGGTCAAGGTCGGCTTCGCCATCGTGCGCACCTCGGGGGCGCAGCCGCTCGACCTGGCGCTGGGCGGCTTCGTGGTCAACGCGGCCACGGGCCCCTTCGATCTGGCGACGATGCCCCTTCTGGTCGATGGCGACGACGAGCCGCCCCCGAAGCCGGCACCCGATGGCGGCGTGCCCGACGCCGGTCTCGACGCCGCGCTGGCCGACGCGGCCCTCCCCGACGCTGCCGTCGCCGACGCTGCGCCGGCCGAGTGGACCTCGCGCAGCTCGGGGGTGACGACCACCCTCAACGCCGTGGCCTACGGCGATGGGCGCTACCTGGTCGGTGGCCAGAACGCGACGCTGCGCGAGTCCGCCGACGGCATCTCGTGGAGTGCCTCGGTCTCGGGCGGCCTCGACGCCTTCCTGTTCCCGCGCGGGCTGGCCTATTCGCCCGGCGCGGCGCTCTGGGTGCTGTCGGGCGACGTCTCGGGCTCGACCCAGTTGTACCGGCGCGCCGCAGGCACCACGACCTGGACCGCTGGCAGCAGCGACACCGCGATCTACCGGCGCATTGTCTGGCTCGACGCTCCGTTGTCGATGTTCGTCGCCGCCACCTCGCGCGGCATCCGCACCTCGCCCGACGGCATCACCTGGACGACCCCGGCCAGCGCGAGCACCGGCAGCCTGGTCGCGCTGGCCTGGGGTGGCGCGGGCAAGTTCATCGTCGTTGTCGGCGGCGCGGGTCGAGTGCTGCAATCACTCGATGGCCTGACCTGGACCGATCGCTCCCTGTCCACCGCGACGCCAGCGTTCCTGCACGTGGCCGGTCACGACGACGTCTTCGTCGCCGTGGCCGACTCCGAGGCGCCCTACTACTCCACCGACGGCGGCACCAGCTGGACCTCCGCCAGCACGCTGTCCACCCCGCGCACCGTGGCATGGACCGGCACCACCTTCGTCGGCCTCGGCGCGCCCGGCGGCATCCCGAACAGCTCGCCCAACGGGATCACCTGGTCCCGCGGCGCCCTCTTCGAGGCCAACGACTTCAACACCATCACCCCCGCCGGCCCCCGCCTCGTCGCCGTCGGCACCAGCGGTGTCATCGCCACCCGCGAGCGCTGACCCGGCGCCCGAGCGTACGTGCGCGCCGGCTGGCTACCCGCCCCCGACCACCGCCAGCGAGCGCGGCTGCGGCTCCGAGTAGAACTGCTTGACCCACTTGCGGAACAGGCCGATGGGCCCGTCGGCCTCGCACAGCAGGGGCGGGTGGACGTAGATCTTGTTCTCCCAGATCGGGATGTCCTGCCCGAGCTGGCGCTCGATCTCGCGGATGAAGGCCTTGCCGACGTTCGAGGTCACGTCGCTGCTCACCAGCTTCTTGACCGTGAACGAGAAGCGCAGCTCGACATAGTCCTCGTCGATGGTGGTCGCGGTGCCCATCAGCAGGGTGTCGACGATGCCGCGGAAGCGCGTCTGCGACAGCCCGAAGCCGTAGGCGTCGACCTCGACGGTGCCGCCGACCTTGCCCATCGGCGTCTTCATCATGGTCTCCGCCAGCACGTGCAGCACGTGGCCGCGGATCTCGGCGCTGGTCTTGGGCATGCCCTGGGTGCCGTGCACGTACAGGAAGTGCGCCGAGTCGACCGCGTTCTCGGCCATCTCCTGGTTGTGCGTCTTGATGACCCAGCGCCGCTTCTCGTAGGGCGTCCAGTCCGGCGCGCCATACTCGGGGATGACGGGGAGCTCCCAGCTCGGCGCCGCGCCCTCGGCGTGGTGCCACACGAAGATGAAGCCGGAGTGCTCGCGCACCGTCCAGGCGCCGACCTTGGCGCGCGGCGGGATCTTCGACGCATACGGGATCTCGCTGCACTCGCCGGTGCCGCAGAAGCGCCAGGCGTGGAACGGGCACTCGACCGAGCTGCCGACCACCTTGCCGCCGTGGCCGAGGTGCGCGCCCATGTGCGGGCAGTGCGCGTCGAGCACGCTGGCGACGCCGTCGTCACCGCGGAAGACCACCAGATCGCGCCCGAAGTAGCGCAGCGGCAGCACCTTGCCGACCGGGACCTCGTCGGTATAGGCGACATGGAACCAGCCGTTGGCGTAGCGCGGCATCGGGAAGCGGCTCATGCGTCAATCCCCTTCATCATCATGGTGGTGACCCTCCGCATCTGGGCCATGACCTCGCTCGGATCGAACATGCCGGCCGACCAGCCGACCAGGCTGGCGAACCAGACCTGCTGCAGGTGCAAGGCCAGCGTGCTCTCACGCTTGGAGGGTGGCGCGGTGGTGGCGTCGGTGTAGCTGAGGCGTCCGACGCCGCGCATGGCGGCGATGATGAGGCCGGTCATGCGCCCGTAGTAGGCCGACACCGTGCTGGCGATCTCGGGCACCCCCGAGGCCATGGCGCGGATGACGGCGCGGGCATAGTGCGGCTTCTTGGTCAGGCCCTTGGTGATGATCATGAAGAACTGGGTCACGCGCTCGCCCGGGCTGTCGCCCTTGGTCGGCACGGTCTCCATGCGGCGCTCGAGCAGCTCGGCCTCGCGGTCCAGCGCGGCGACCAGGATGCTCTCCTTGTTGCGGAAGCGCTTGTACAGCGTGCCCAGGGCGACCCCGGCCTGCTTGGCCACGTCACGCTGGCGCACGTTGTCGAAGCCGCCCTTTTCAGCCAGCTCCACGGCCACGTCCAGGATCTTGTCGGTGCGCTGCTTCATGTGAGCAGAAGTGGAACATGTTTCACTTCTGGCGTCAAGGCGCCTTCGCGCGCAGAGGCCGAAACGCAACGCTTGCGCGATCCTGCTTGCGACTGAAAATGGAACATGTTTCACTTCTGACCCATGGCGTTCAAGCTCGGCAGATGGGATCTCGACGCCGACGTGGTCTGCGTCGGCTCGGGGCTGGGAGGACTCTCGGCGGCGATCCTGGCCCACGATCAGGGCCGCAAGGCCATCGTCCTGGAGAAGGCGACCAAGCTCGGTGGCGTGTGCGCGTACTCGGGCGGCGAGGTCTTCGTGCCCGCGAACCACCTGGAGGCCGCGGCCGGCATCCCCGACTCGCCCGCGCAGGGGCGCGCGTACCTCGAGTTCCTCGCCGCGGGCTACGCCGAGCCGGCGCTGCAGACGCTGCTGCTCGAGGTCGGGCCGCAGGCGGCGCGCTACTTCGGTGACAAGGCCGGCGTGCGCTGGAAGATCGTGAAGGACTTTCCTGACTATCACTACCCCAAGGCGCCGGGCACGGTGGCCACCGGGCGCTACCTCGAGGTCGAGCTGTTCGACGGCAACACGCTGGGCGAGTGGCAGAAGAAGACCTACCTCAGCCCGCACATGCCCAACGGCATCACCCATGACGAGCTGTTCGCCTGGGGCGGCTTCCCTGGCCTGCTGAAGTGGGACTTCCAGCTCATGGGCAAGCGCATGCACAAGGACCTGCGCGGTTTCGGCCCGGGCATGATGGCGTACTTCGTCAAGGCGGCGATGATCGACCGCAAGATCCCCGCGCATGTGGGGACGGCGGTGCGCGAGCTGGTGCTGGATGATGGCGTGGTGGTCGGGGTGCGCGCCGAGCACAACGGCAAGTCGCTGATGGTGCGCGCGCGCCGCGGCGTCGTCCTCGGTGTCGGCGGCTATGACTGGCACCCCGAGCTGCCGAAGTTCTACGAGCAGCTGCCCAAGTGGGGCTCGATGGTGCAGCCGTCGGTCGAGGGCGACGGCATGATGCTGGGCGGCGAGCTGGGCGCGCAGATCGCGGCGGTGCCCGCCAACAACCTGGGGCTGTTCTATGGCTACCAGATCCCCGGCGAGGAGCACGACGGCCGGCCGCTCTTGCGCGGGTCGTGGGAGGGCGGCTTCCCGCACTCGATCTGGGTCAACCGCGCCGGCCAGCGCTTCGCCGACGAATCGTTCTATCGCGACTACCTGCCCAAGACGCGGGCTTGGGATGGTGTCAAGCAGACCCAGCCGAATTTCCCACCGTTTCTGATCTTCGATAGCCAGTGCCGCGAGAAGTACCCGCTCGGGACCTTCCTGCCCGGGCAGCCACTGCCGGACTGGATCAAGCGCGCCGACAGCTTGCAGGAGCTGGGGGCGCAGCTGGGCATCGACGGCGTCGCGCTGGAGGCCAGCGTGGCGCGCTTCAACCCGATGGCCGCGGCCGGCGTGGACAGCGACTTCGATCGCGGCACCTACCCGTGGGCCGCCATGATGACCGGCGACCGCACGCGGCCGAACCCCAACCTGGGCCCGCTGGAGAAGCCGCCGTATTACGGGCTGGAGCTGCGCGTGGTCAGCGCCGGCATCAACTGCGCCGGCCTGCGGACGAACGAACATGGCCAGGTCATGCACGTGCGTGGCCGGCCCATCCCGGGGCTGTATGCGGTGGGCAACGCCGCCGCTCCGCTCGA
>Ga0154020_10004366_pt1 | contig 16862 bp, 13 predicted proteins | sample Klosneuvirus_201_FD_109709 | JGI IMG/M metagenome (GOLD analysis project Ga0154020, IMG submission 109709) | Active sludge microbial communities from wastewater, Klosterneuburg, Austria - Klosneuvirus_20160825_MG | ecosystem: Engineered > WWTP > Aerobic digester > Activated sludge | place...
CGTTATCGGCGGGCCATTGAGAAGATGATTCACCTCGCCCCCGAGCAATATCTCTGGATGCACCGCATCTGGCGCAGCCGTCCCCGCCACGAGCGACTCCAGAAGCCCTTCCCCGGGTCCCTGCTGGAAAAGATCCGCCTCCTGCCGTGGACGACGGAGGAGGACCTGGAACGAATCAAAGACCACAGCATTCGCGATGCACGGACCCTGCTGGAAACCGGGCACTCGCGGCTCTCGTAGTGGTGTTCAGCCGTGGCATTGCCCTTCCGGGCGATGTCGGGCGCCCCAGTCACCGGGCAGAAGCCCGGTGCCACGAATAGACTTGCCCAGCCCGGTTTAGCCACTGTTGGCTCTTGGAGATGCCTATGTCCGGCCGCTTGGATGATGTCAAAGTCCTGATCGTCGATGACGACCGCGACGTGCTGGAGTCGATGGATGCGGCGTTTCAGGCCGAAGGCGCGGCCACGCAGCTGGCCACCGACGGCAACGAGGCCGTCCGCATCTGCTTCGAGGACCCGCCGGACATCGTCATCCTGGACATGATGCTGCCCCGTCGCTCCGGCTTCCTGGCCCTCGAAAAGATCAAGGGCCACGAAGACAGCCCAATCGTCATCATGGTGACGGCTAACGAAGGCAAGCGGCACCAGGCGTACGCCGAATCGCTCGGGGTCGATGAATACCTGCAGAAGCCTGTGCCCCTGGGCCGCCTGGTCAGCGTCGCGGCCGAGTTGATCGAGAAGGCCGAACGCGAGGATGAAGAGGCCGAGGCAGAGGCTGAGAAGAAAACGCCACGCGACAAGAAGTAACTTCCTCCCTACGACGTCTACATGGCTAAGAAACGTCAACTCGTGCTCACCCGTCCCGCCGCGACCAAGGGCGATGCGACCATCAACCCGTTGGGTCCGCGCAAGGAAGTGGTCGCCACGCTGGCCAACTACAACACCGCGCCCGACGGCTCTAAGCGAAACACGGGCATGGAAGTGCTCTGGGGCCCCGGCATGGTGATGGAGTTCCCGGCCGCCGCTGACGAGGTCAACCAAGCCATGGTGAGTGTGAGCGATGACGACATCGCCTGGCCGGTGCTGCAACGGCTGTGCAAGGCGACGGGGTGGATGCTCGTGGATCTGGAGAGTGGAAGGTCGTTCGGGGGGGCGTGAGCTTACGAGCTTGAAGCCCGGCGCCCTGAATCACACATTTTTGTGCAAGCTTGCGTAAGAAACGTAAGTTGCTACGCTCTGTCGTTGATGATTCCCTGCTGCCGGCGGGCTAGGGAGTAGACGACGGAGGACACGATGGCAGGCAATGATGTCTTGACCGCTCCGGATCCCAAGCCCATTCGGGACCCGCTGCACGGCGAAATTGCGATTACTCCGATCGAAAAACGGATCATCGATGAGGCGCCGTTCCAGCGATTGCGTTACGTGATGCAGAACTCGACGGCGTACCTGACCTTTCCGAACAACACGAGCACGCGATTCCTGCACTCTGTCGGTGTCATGCACCTGAGCGGCAGCATGTTCTTTCATGCGATCGAAAACGCAGACGCCGACACGCTCACTCGTTTCCTCAAGTTGGGATATGCACTTATCAACCGAGTCGCCGGCGACCTTTCCATTACAGTGGATACGTTCAAGCGGGCCTGGGAGAAGCTCGCCCGGTTCGGGCCGGTCTTTCACGACCGCCGCTCTCCGGGTCGGGGCGCCAAAGCGCTTGAGAACTCTGACCATCAGTTCGCCGCGTTCGTGCTGTGGCAGGCCGTCAGGCTTTGTGGCCTTGTCCACGACATCGGGCACCTTCCGTTGAGCCACGTGTTCGAGCATGCACTGAGCCGCCACAACTCGTTCGGAAGCAGCGGCGCTCACGGACAGTCGTCTGTCATTCTGAAGTACGCCGGTGAGATCGAACGCATGAAGGACAAAATGCCGGAGCTCAAGGATGAGCTTCCCGACCGCGTCCTGGACGTTCCCCCGCACGAGGTGCTCGGCCTCAAGATCTTTGCTCAAATGGTCCCGAATCGGACGGGCGACCGCGATGAAGACGACTTCTGCAAGCTCGTTCATCGCTTGGGCCGCCTCATCGTCATGCTCAACCCGGGCGATAACAAGCCGATTCCCACCGGCAGCGCTCGCCTCAAAGAGCTGCAGTTGCTCCGCTGTTTGCACACGATCGTTGCCGGTCCGATCGATGCCGATCGCCTGGACTACTGCGTCCGCGACCCAATGGTGTCCGGGTTGCGCCTGGCGGGCATGGAATATGACCAGATCGTAAAGTCCATGCGACTGAAAGAAGATAAAGACCGCTTCATCATCGTCCCGTCCGTTCAGGCTCTTCCGGCCATCGAGCTCTTCTTCCACCAACGGTATCTTCTCTATCAGCACCTGGTGTACCATCACAATGTTGTCCGGACCAATGGGATCGTGCAGGAAATCCTTGTCCGCCTTCTCAATGAGGTCGCAGAGGATCGAGACGATTCGCTGATCAAAGACATCCTGCAGGAGTACTGCTTCTGGCCCGGCGATGACGGCTTGTGCGCGTGGCTTGGGGGTGAAAGCGCGGACCACTGTGACGACACGTGGTTGCGGACTCTTTTCCTTCAACTGCTCCGACGCCTCAAGACGCACGCCGACCCGTCCCAGCCAGGAACCTCCCGCACTAGGACGCTTCGGCCCAACGGCCTTCTCCCCAAAGAGGATCAACTCTTCCTCTTGCTGGACACCTACATCTACAGGAGAACGCGCAACATTGTCTCGGTTTGGAAACACCAGACCGACTGCCTGCTATTCCTCGAGAAGGTGTGGGGAACGGCAACGGATCACCCGCGCGACGGACACGCGCGGCTGGTGATCAACAAAAGCTACCCGGCGTTTTCTTCGGTGCTCGTGGAACTGGCTCATCAACTCCTCCAAGGGCCGCCTCCGGAGTCCGGCATCGAAGCCCAGTCGGTGCTGCTCATTTACGAGAGGACTCCCGGAAGGGGCTGCGATGATGACACAATCGTTCTGGTCGGCGAAGAGCCCGTTCCGATAACCAGGGTGAGCCCCTACGCTTCTGGATTGGCAGAGATGGTTGCCCGAACTCCCAATGTCCACCTGTCCATCGTGTGCCGGGACATAAAATCACACACAAGTGAGGCCCTTCGAGTGTGGGCCACGAATCTGGTGTTGGAAACGATGAAGCGCTTTGTAACCAGGGCTCCAGCGGAGCAAGGAGTTTCAAGTGCCGATTGAGACGCAGCGAAGGATCACGAACTTCGAGAGGGCGACGCTTCAGCTTCTCAAGCTCATTGAGACAACCCAGCAGAGCGAAGACACCCTTTACGACAAGCTGGGGATCCGAGCTGCCACATTGCCGCTCGCGGGAAGCACTCTGCATGAGTTTCTTGAAGGACTATTAGAGACCGGTTACCTGACTCGCCTTCAAGATGGAATCTTGAAACTCACGCCCAGGGGCCATGCGGAGCGCCAAAGGCTTGAGAAGGTGGATGCGTCAAACGGTGGCCCTCAGGGCAGCTTCTTCACCTGAGCACGTGGCAGCACCCGACGCGCGTACGATTTTGCCATGCCAACCTACGTCTACGAAGTTCTCGACAAGAAGGGCAACCCCACCGGGCGGACCTTTGAGTACATGCAGTCCATCAAAGCCGAGCCCCTGAAGAAGGACCCGGAGACCGGCGAGCCCGTGCGCCGCGCAATCGTCGCGCCGAACCTGGGCCTGGCGCTCTCCGCCAACAAGTCTCGCATGAGCAACAAGAACCTGGAGCGCCTCGGATTCACCAAGTACGAGCGCAAGGGCAAGGGTTACATGGAACGCGTTGCGGGCAAGGGTGGGCCGCAGTCGATTTCGGGGGATTGAGACCACTCCCTCGGCCGCGGCCAAATCGTCAGCGACATCAACAACGCCAACAGCGCCGACGTCTGCACGTTCAACTGAATCACATCGAACATCCCCGCCAGCAAAAGCCCGACAACCGCAAACGCCGGGCCCGCGGCGTAGGTTCCCAGCCGATCCTTCATCCCTCGAAACCCGCCCCAAATCCCCATCCCGATCGCCGTGCACCAGAGGCACAGCCCAACCAACCCCGTCGTCGCGGCGATGTGGAGGTAGGTGCTGTGGGCGTGCCGGTGGATGTGTCCGATGTCCTTCTCTTGGCCCTGCTTGCGCATCTCCGCGACAACCCACGCGTTAAAGCCGCCCGCGCCGATGCCGCGGACGGGATGAGTCTTGATCGCCTCGATCGCCCACTGCCACATCAGGATTCTCGCGCCCGTGTCCGACGCGTAGTCGTGCTTGTCAATCGCGCGGGCAACCTCCGCTCGACCAAGGCGGTATCGCCGCATGATTCCATCGCCCGCCAGCAGCCACGCCACACCCATGGTGACCACCAGCGCGCCGACCAACAGACCGATCCGTTTGCCTGAGCGACCTTCGCCCTGAAGTGTCCATCTCACCACGGCGACCGCGAGCACGATCGCGACAAGCAGCGCCGCGCCAATCCACGCCCCGCGCGTTCCAGTCGCGAAAATCCCCATCAACGTGACGGCACTACCCGCGATGCCAAACCACCGCTGCTGCCCCGTCCCCATCGCCGCGGCCGGAAGATGCAGCCCCAACGCCGAGCACAGCATCGACCCCCCCACCACCGGCTGCCACCACGCCGCGTTCCGATCGGGCGCCTTGGGAAACTCGATCGCCGGGATGTGGATTCCGACCGCCTGAACCAGTTGTCCCAAGTTCGCACAGAAGAAGCTGATGATGACCGCCGTGATCAGCCACGACCGCCGCGGCAGGAGGGTCCACAGAAACCACAGAGACCAAGTCCACCGATTGCTGCCTAGCTCCCACAGCCCATGCTTGGGGTCCGGGCTCCAGGAAACCGACCACCACTGCCAACCCGCCCAGATTGCCAGGGCCCACAACTGCGGGTGGCAACCAAAGGACCTCCATGTCCGGTGAATGTACCAAGCCCGGGCCACACAAGTAATGACCAGCCCGACCCCCGCGAATTCGACCCAACTGATGGGCCCGGCCACCAGACCGCACCACATCAGGCCGAAAAAGATGTGGAAACGGTACCCCCGGAGGTCCCAAGTCACAGTTTGGGCGACCTCTCGGTCGATCCAATCCTGCCTGGTATAGGGAATTCCGAACATTCCGGGCCCCAAGGTGTTACAAACCAGTGACCGAACCGTTGACCATCATGGGGCGTCCAACTGATCGGGGCAACCCCGGGGTAGCTGAACCGTACAATCCCGTAGCGAAATTGTCGGGAGTTCGACCATGAATGAGATCCGCCGCGTCCTGAAGCTCGCCGCCTGGCGCCTCTTGGTGAGCGACATCTTCCACACCTTGGCGGTGACCCTGTCCGCGGCCGTCGCGGCTCTCATTGTCACGCTCCTGGCTCAGCGTATTTTTGGCGTCGTGATCAACTTCCCGGGTGACTGGTTGCGCCTGGCCGCGATCGCCCTGGGTGCGGGCGTGCTCGCCTCGGTGACTTGGAGCGTCATCCGCCGGTCCCGCGGCATCAGCGTCGCCCGCCAACTCGATGAGCGCGCCGACCTCCGCGAATCTCTCAGCACGGCGATGTGCGTTTCCTCCAACCCGGATGCCTGGGCACAGGTCGTCGTCGAGACCGCCCGCGAGAAGGCGATGAAGGTCGATGTACGCCGGGCGATCCCCTACGCCGCGCCGAAGCTCTGGCCGGTGCCGCTGGCGTTGGCTCTGGCGATGCTGGTCCTCTGGTTCGCCGTTCCGACTTGGGATGTGCTGGGCCACTTCAAGAAGCACGAGGCGAAAAAGGAAGCTGAGGCCCAGATCACCGAGGTCAAGGCCGAAGTTGCCGCCAACGACAAGAAGCTCGAGGAGATGCTCAAGCAGGCCAAGGTTGATCTGAAGGCTGACGAAGCGACCGCTGAAGCTAGCGAATCCAAGACGCCGCTCTCGGCCGATGAGATCCGCCGCGCGGCCGTCAAGAAGCTCACCAACCAAGTAGACAAGCTCGGCGCGATGAAGCAGGGCGACAAGGCCAAGCAGCTCGACGCCCTCAAGCAGGCGATGAAGCAGATCAAGCAGCCGGGACCCGGCCCGATGGACCAGGTTTCCAAGGCTCTTCAGAAGGGCGACTTCAAGAAGGCTGAAGAAGCCTTGGATGAACTTTCCAAGAAGATGGGCGACAACTCACTGTCGCAAGAGGACAAGGCCAAGGCTCAGGAGCAGATGAAGAAACTGGCCGAGCAACTCGACAAGCTGGCCAAAAACAAGTCAGAGCTCGAAAAGCAGCTTCAACAGGCTGGCATGTCTAAGGAGCAGGCCCAGAAGGCCGCGAGCAGCTCTGAGGAAATGAAGAAGGCCCTGGACCAGATGAAGGACATGACCGAACAGCAGAAGCAGGACCTGATGAAGGCCGCGCAGGCCCAGCAGGGGGCTTGCAAGCAATGCGAAGGCATGGGCGAGAAGATGGGGGAGATGGCCAAGGGCTCGGGCAAGGAAGGCATGAATCAGAAGGCGATGGAGGCCGCGGCCGCGATGGCCGGGCAGCTTTCTGAGATGGAAATGATGAACAAAGACATGGAGGCGATGGATGCCGCCATGGATGAGGCGATGAAGCAGTTGGCCAAGATGGGCGGCTCGTGCAAGGGTGGAGACTGCAAGGGCCAGGGCGAGGGTGAGGGTGAGGGGGAACTCGCGAGTTCTCAGAAGCAGAGCCCGTGGCGGGCCGGCGAGTCACAGGGCAAGTTCGGCAGCGGCACGGGCGGCCCGGGGCAATCCGGCGGCGGTGCCAACCCGAACCAGATTGATGCTCCCGTGCAGACCAGCAAGGTCAAGAGCCCGACCAAGCAGGGTGGCGGCCCGATCATCGGCAGCACGGTGGTGCAGGGTGACCAGGTGCGGGGTGAGTCCACGGCGGAGTACACCGCGGCGGTCGAGGCGGCCAATAAGGCCGCGACCGACTCGATCTCGCACAACGAGGTTTCCAAGGAACTGCAGCCGACGGTGAAGCACTACTTTGGCCGCCTTGAGGCCAAGGGTAAGGCCAAGCCCGCGGAGACGGCGACACCTGCTCCTGCCAAGGATCCGAAGTGAGATCAGGGTCGGGGCGCGGCCGTGTGATTCGAGCTATTGGCGTTGTTTCATTTCTGGTGTGTGCCAGCGCATTCTGCGCGTTGCTGCTGGCGAGCTGCGAGCGCGCGAAAGGGCCTGAAGTCGTTCTCTACACCAGTTGCGATGACTATCTGCTGCGCGAGATTAAGCCGCTGTTTGAGAAGGAAACGGGGATCAAGCTGCTGATCGTGGGTGACACGGAGGCGACCAAGACGACGGGGCTGGTGCAGCGGGTGATCGCGGAGAAGGATCGGCCGCGGGCGGATGTGTGGTGGTCCAACGAGGCCCTGGGAACATTGAAGCTGGCAGAGGAGGGGCTTTTGGCGCCTTCGACGCCGCGGGCGTTGAAGGAGGACTTTGGGGGGAAGTGGCCGGCGGGATTAAGTTCGCCTGATGGATTGTGGTGGGGCTTTGCGCTGCGGGCGCGAGTGATGGTGTGGGCGTTTCGGGACAGCACCATTTCGACAATGCCTCAGTCACTTGAGTACCTGACATACCCCCATTGGAAGGGTCGGGTCGGAATGGCCCGACCTCAGTTTGGGACTACACGTGGCCATATGGCGTGGCTCCTGGCGTCAAGCGGTGAGGAGGCTTTCCGAGCCTGGCTCACGGGGCTTCGCCAGAACGGCGTCAGGCTCTACGACGGGAACTCGGCGGTGGTCCGCGCGGTAGCGCAAGGCGATATCGACCTTGGGCTGACTGATTCCGACGATGTGATCTCCGGGAAACGCGAGAAGTGGGACATCTACATGAACTTTGGTTTTTCCGGTCCAGCAAACCAGCTACCCACCGGAACGCTTCCGATCCCCAACACCGCGGGGCTGGTCAAAGGCGGCCCACACCCCAAGGAAGCCGCTGTGCTGCTCGACTTCATTCTCAGCGAGAGGATGGAGACGCTTCTAGCGGAGAGTGAATCCCGGAACGTGCCCATCCGCGAGAAACTGGCGGCCAAGGTGCGCGAGGCCCTGAAGATGCCCGTCATGGAGATCCCCGACTTCGCATCCATCCACAAAGCCGTGCCCGCGGCCATGAAGGCCTGCACGGAGATCCTTGGGGAGTAGGCTTAGTCGCATGCGAGCTCCAACCCTCTTCGCGATGATCGGAGCGGTCGCGCTTGGAGCGATGGGCCTTTTGCTCATGCAGCCTTCCAAACCGCGCGTGATCGTGATTGGCCTCACCAACACGCGTCAGACGATCGAGGGCATCGGCGCGACCGCGACGGGCACGTGGATTCCCGCCGTTCGAGAGCTGTATGCCAAGCCGGAGTTTGCCAAAGCCGTCGGTGGCGATCTTGGGGTGAGCATCATCCGACTGGCGCTGCCTCCCGCCGTACAGGCCAATGAAGACCTGGATGTGGCGACGCTGGACTTTGCCAAGTTCGACTTGGCCGCGTTTGAGCCTCCGGCGGGGTTCATCCGCCAGATCCATACGGGGCACCCGGAGTTGAAGGTGATGCTCACGGTCTGGAGCCCGCCGGCGTGGATGAAGGACAACAACTCGACAACCAAAGGCGGGCATCTGCGGGCAGACAGGCGGGAGCACTTTGCCAAGTTGTGTGCCGCGGCTTGCCTGGGATTTGAGAAGACATACGGCGTGCCGGTGCACGGGCTATCGATTCAGAACGAGCCGCTGTTTGTGCAGACGTATGACTCGTGTATCTACACGCCCGCTGAAATGGTTGAAACCGCCAAGGCCGTGCGTGCGGCGTTTACGAAGTGGGACGTGAAGACCAAGTTGATGGCTCCCGAAGACATGGCGGATGGGGCGCGGCTGACCGGGTATCTCGATGCGTTCTCAAAGGACTCAGAAGCCCTTGGCGGGCTCGACATTGTCAACGTTCACGGGGAACCGCGTGAGGTCTCGGGTGGGATCGCCGGGCCCTGGATGTCATTGCACGACAGAGCCGCGTTGCTGGGCAAGCCGCTGTGGATGACAGAGACTTCGGGCGAAGACCCGTCGTGGCTTGGCTCCAAAGAGCACCCGCGCGGCGGGCTGGCGCTGGCCGCGTCAATCCATCACGCGCTGGTTGATGGCGAATGCGCGGCGTGGGTGTACTGGGCCATCACCGACCCCCAGGCGGACGAGTTTGCCTTGATGGCGCTGGATGCACCGACACCGAAGTACGCGGCACTGAAGCAGTTTGCCAAGTTCATCCGGCCCGGGGCGGTAAGGCTCCAAGTGCCATCCCCGGACTCGAAGATCCTCGTGAGCGCCTTCCTTGAGCAAGAGCGAAAGGCCCTCACGGTGGTGTTGATCAACCAGGGCACTTCGGACGCGGAGGTGCCGATCGAGCTCAGCGCGGTGCCGGTGGGACACATTTTCGAGTTTGAGGGTGCGCGGTCTTCTTTGACAGAGATGTGCGTTGCGATTCCTAAGGCGATCCACGACGGGCGTGGACCGTTCAAGGTCGCGCTTCCTGGCCAGAGCGTAACCACGCTGAGTGGTACCATGAAACCCGCTGCGCCGACACGCTAGTTGCGCGCGGGTTTCTTCTTGTCCCGCTCGGCGTGGACCAAGTCGGCCACCACGCTCCAGTCCACATCGCGCCGGGCGTTGCGAACCGGCCACCCCTGGATCACGTGCTTGGGCTCGATGTGCAGGGTCTCAATCGCATCGACCAACCCAATCAGCCGCGGACTCACCCGGGCGGCCCCTTCGGTGGGGAAGAAGCCAAGATCATCTTCCACCAGAATCCCCTGCTCGGGGAAGTAGAAGACCACGTAGCTGAACGCGTGGGCGGACTTCTCGGCGATGTCGATAAGGCGGACGGTGGCATCGCCGGCTTCGATGGTGGTTTCGTGTTCGAAGGTCTTGATCGACGGGTTTGCGGGACCGGCGACGGCGGGAGAGCCCAGAGATGTGGACCGCGAAAGCAGGCCACGGATGTGGGGTTCGAGCGCGGCAGGGGCGAGGATTGTCGCGCCGGTCGCGGCAAGGGCGCGAAGTCCGCCGGAGGGTGATGGGTGGTGATGGCTGAAGCTCACCAGCCCAATCGGCTTATCCGCGAAGCGGGCTTTGAATGCGGTGATGAGACTGCCGCAGACGGTGTCATCATCGGGAGCACCCAGGAGTACCAGGTCCTTTTCGCGCTCGATCACCATGATGCGCGAGTTGGAGGCCGCGACCTCGACCGACCAGAGGGTGGGCGAAAGTTGGATGTACTCAAGCTCCGGCGCGGGTGTTTGGCCCCAAGTCGGAATGTCCGTCTGTCGGTTCTCCGGGAGCGTGACTTCCGGAACGGACCCGAACTTGCAACTGACCAGCGATAGGTCGTACCGGATCGTTGCGGCGCTCGCGACGATGAACCGAGAGAGCTCGCGCGGGACGGCCGCGCCGTCGACTTGGTCCCAGTTGCCGAACTGCGTCCAGTTGCAGACATCGCCCAGCCGCGCGTGGGCGGAGAGGGACTCGATCCGGGCGACACGGTGCTGGGCGTCCATGAGCACTGTACACGTGCCGCCCGCGGCGTCGGTGAACGTCACGGGCGACAGCGCTTGCCCGTGGTCATCGACCGCGGCACCCGGCCGGCATGATGGCGCGGCATCGAGCGCGGCTTGCAGGATGGTGGCGGGAAGCCAGCCGGCGGCATCGGCCGCGGCCTTGGGGGCATTGTCCGGCGGGGTTTCCTTGAAGGGCGCTGCTTGCGCGGATTGCTCCGCGACTCGGCCGCGGTTGATCAGCGTGGTTTCGACGGCGCCTTTGCCGTCGGGCCCCGAGATTTCTCGAACCGACATGCCGTCCGCATCGGCGGTCAACTCCAGGCGCACGGGGACGGTGCGAAGATCCCCGGGGTGCATCATGTGGCCTTCGATGGAGACGGTTCCCTGATAGACCGCGGTGATGCCGGACTTGCCTTGGTGAACCTGAAGCGAGGTCTTGAGGTCGGCCAGCGCGGCCCGGGTCTGGCTGATCACCACAGAGTCGCAATAGTTGATCGGCGCGGCGGGAACCTGGGCCAGACACGCGATCACGCACGCAAGGAACACCATGGTGGAATCTCCGACTGTGGGCGCAGTGGGACCTTGGCCCATGGGTTGCGCGGTGACTGAGTGTTCGGGTTGCTGCGGCCGGCGCTCGGCGGATTCGCCCCTAAGCCTTGGTCGCGATGGGCACCGAAACCTCAATCTTGCGCCCGCCTCGGATGATCGCCAAGGTGATCGACTCGCTCGCGGTCTTCGCCAGTGCCCGATGCAGGTCGTCGATCCCCGCGACCAATCTCCCCTCGATTTCCACGATCAAGTCTCCCTGGCGGATTCCCGCGCGGTCGGAGGGGCTGCCGGACTCTACACCCTGGACGCCGACGGCCGAATCGTTCAGGAGGTCCAGCTCGCGGGCGGTGCGGGGGTCGATGTGCGCCTGAGCCGCGGCGATGCCGAGGTAGATCCTGCGCACGCGCCCGTGGGCTTGGATCTCATCCTTGACCCACGAGGCCACCGCGCTGGGCACACTGAACCCGACGCTCTGGGCCATCGCGATAATCGCGGTGTTGATGCCGACGATTCGGCCCTTGGAGTCAACCAGGGGGCCGCCGGAGTTGCCGGGGTTCAGGGGTGCGGTGTGCTGGATGATGCCTTCAATCAGGCGGCCACCGGGGCTGCGGAGGGAACGCTCCAGGGCGCTGACCACGCCGGTCGAGACCGTCGAGTGCAGCCCGAATGGGTTGCCAACGGCGATGACGAGTTGGCCCACGCGAAGGGACTTGGAATCACCCAGGGGCGCGAAGGGCAGGTCGCGCGAAGACAATTGGATCAGGGCCAGGTCGGTCGCTGGATCATCGCCGATGAGCGTCGCATCGATGCGGTCGCCGTCGTGTGTGGTGGCCGTCAGCTTGTCGCGGCCCCCGACGACGTGGCTGTTGGTGATGGCCAGGCCATCGGCCGAGAGAATCACGCCGGAGCCCGAGCCGCCGCGAGGTTGGTCTTCCTCGCGCCAAGACGTGTGACGACCCGACACGCCAATGACGGCGGGGCCGATGGAATCGACCACACCCATCACCGCCCGCGAATAGGCGTCAAGAATATCCGAATCCGCGGGCGAGGGAGCGGGTGTCGGAGCCGGGCGAGACAGGTCATCGCTGATCCGGCGCACGAGATCGCTGGGAATGTACATACGAACTCCTTGGGAGTTTCTTATGCAACGAAGGTGCCCGCGCGGTGGGTTGGCCGAAGCCTCGGAATGCCCAAACGGCGTCCCGGAGGGCCGCCACCACCCAGGGCCATTGCCAGTTTGGCAGCCCTACTTGGGGTTACCCGTGGGGGCGGGCGGCGGCGTGGCGGGCTTGGGATCTGACTTGGGTGGGGGCAGGAGGCCCTTGAGCTTGTCGGTCACCTGGTCGATGGCCTTGCCCGCGGCATCCTTGGCCGCGGCACCGCCGGGGCCGAGCTTGTCCAGTTCCTTGTTGAGGTCGGACTTGGTCTTGTCGCCCAGCCCCTGAACCGAGGCGCCGAACTGCTCACCCAGCGGTTTGCCAGGAGCGTTCAAGTCGGTGATGAAACTAGCCGCGATGCCCTTGAGGCCGCCGAGGTTGCCCAACTGCGACTTGAGGTCGGCCAGCAACTGCTCCGGCAGCACGCCGCCCTTTTCCGCGACCGCGGCCATGATCGCCTGCACGATGATGCTCGAGAGTTCCGCCACCGTGACGCCCGAGCCGCCGACGCCGGTGCCGGTCTGGCCGACGTTCTGGAGCTTGATCTCAGGGATCGGCACGGTGACCGCGGCCAGCTTGGAGAGCGCGGGGATAGTCGGGTCCACCATGTCGGCGTGAACCGTGATGTTGCGGAGCGTGACCTGCTTGACGACGAACTTTTTCTCTTTGCCGGTCGATGGGGCTGGCGTGGGCTTGTCCCCGGGCTTGGGCGGGCCGCTGAGCTTGGCGATGTTGTCGAGGATGACCTGATAGTTGGACTTGCCCTCGCGACGCTCGAGCCGGACATCCATGTTGTCCATGAAGAACTCGGGGAGTTCGATCACGTCTTTGTTCAGCGAGGAGATCGACACGGCGACTCGGGCCTCACCCAGATTCAGGAAGTGGTCACTGGGGAAACCGGCGGCGTTGCCGACGTTCAGGCCGCTCATGCCGAACTTGCCGGAGAAGATGCCGACACTGGCGGACTTGAGCGTGGTGGGGACACCCAGGGCCTTGTTGGCGCCGTATTCGATGCCTTTGCGGGCCGCGGGGTTGATGAAGATGATGCCGGCGGCGAGGATGCCGACGAACAGGACGACGATGAGCGCGACGCCGATGAGCAGGATTTTGCGGAAGATCTTCATGGGGAAGTGTAGGAGTTTTCACCACGGAGAGCACAGAGGGGCACGGAGGGGAGAGAGACTGGGTGGACGGGTGAGCGGGTCGGTTATCGAGAATGGCGGAAGCCTTCTCTACGCCGCTATTGCTTCTGACCCCGGCTCTCTGTGCCTCTCCGTGTTCTCCGTGGTGAAAACTCTTACACCCTGAAGATCGAACCCAGCTTCTTCCCGAGCATGACCGATGCGCCCACCAGCGTGACGGTGAGCAGGGCCATTCCCCACACACCCATGGCGCTGGCGATGTAGGGGCCATCCCCCAGTCGATCCATGAATGAGAAGATCGCCCGCGTGATAGGGAAGTTCTTCTGCTGTTGCGTGAGAATGAGTGAGTCGCTGACTTCCAGCATGGAGAAGCTGAAGACCAGCAGGCCGCCCGCGATGAGGTTGGCGAGGATCAGCGGCACGATGACACGACGGACGGCCGTGAACCGCGAAGCGCCCAGATTCACCGCGGCCTCTTCGAGTTCTCCAGAGGTCTGCTCAAGCCCTGCCACCGTGGAACGCACGATGTAGGGCAGGCGGCGGATGGAGTACGCCACAATCAACAGTGGAATCGGATTCGGATCGGCGCCGAGAATCGACACGACTCCACCGAGCGGTCCTGTCTTGCCGAAGGGCCAGCGCAGAGACATCGCGACGTAACCGAAAGCCATCACCAGCCCAGGAACCGCGAGGGGCAGCATGCAGAGCGCATCGAGCAATCCGCGGCCGCGGACCTTGGTCCGGACGATGACGTATGCGATCAAGATTCCCAGGATTACATCCACCACCACCGCGGTCGAGGCGAACTTCAGACTGTTGATGATGGAGCGGAAGGAGTCGGGCGCGGTGAGGGCGGTGGTGTAGTGCGCGGAGGTGAACACCTCGGGCAGCACGCCGCGGTACCACTGGCCGGGAACGGTGACAGAAGTGAGGATGACGCCGATGTGCGGCGACACGGCGAGAAACGTGACCAGGCCGAACGCGCACGCGGCGAGGAATCCAGCAAACCGCGGGAGTTGCTTCTCTCCGCCGGCGCGAGAGGCCTTCGAGTACATCGCGTAGGCCTTGCCGCCGAAGACGAGTTTGCCCAGAACGTACATCCCCACGGCCGCGGCCAGCAACACCAGCGTCAACGCGTAGGGCTGGGCGGAATCCTCAACCTCTTTGAGCCCAAAGAAAATCTGCACCGGCGTGACCTGGTAGAAATCAAACATCAGCGGCGTACCGAGCTCGGTGAACGACCAGATGAAGACGATCGTCGCGCCGGCGAAGAGGCCGGGACGGATCAAGGGCAGCGTGACACGGATCAGCCGACGCCAGGGACCCGCGCCCAAGTTTTCGGCGGCCTCATCCAAGGCCGGATCGAGGTTCGCAAGGGCCGCGGTCGCGTTGAGGTAGATGATGGGATAAAGCGAGAGCGCCTGGACCGCGACGACACCAAAGAACTTGGCCTTACCCAGGATGTCCCAATCGGTCCCCAGAATCGCGTTGAGCGCGCCCGCGCGGCCGAGAATGGCCCGGGCGCCGATCGCCCCGACGAAGGGCGGCAGGATCAGCGGCACCAGCACCACCGCGTTCCAAAGTCCCTTCAGCGGGTACTTGTACTTCGCGGCCAGAATCGCCAGCGGAAACGCGATGAGCGTCGCCAGCGTGGTCGTACAGATCGCGATCTTGGCGGAGTTCAAGAGGCCGCCGGTGAGGATCGGATCACGGAAGATCAGGAACAGATGCTTGAGCGTGAAGCCCTCGCCGGTGGCTGGGTTGGCCGCGAACCCGCCGCGGACGGTGAGCAGGATGGGGTAGACCAGGAAGACAACCAGGATGCCCACAAGGGTCAAGAGGATGCCGGCGTGCCAGAGGGTGGAGCGGGAGCGGAACATGGGTGGGGAGTGTAGTGGAAGGCGGGGCGCGGGAGGTTAAGACCTACTTGGATCGCGTCTCGAATGCCCTGGGTGGGGGCTCGACCCGCACCAGCCCGCTCCTGAAAGTCCCGCTGCGCACGGAAGCGTCATCGCGGATTTCGACCCAAGCCGCACCATCCAAGGCGGTGCAATACCACGTTGTCGCGTCGCGGACCGCCTGCCAGCGGGGGTCGTTGGCACGCTTGAGGCCGGTGGATTGCAGCACGACCTGCGGAGCCAGCCGCGGCACCAAGGCGATCCCGGCTTCCTTCGCGCTCCCGTGGTGCGGGGCCTCAACCACGAGGGCCTTGAGATGGGGGTGGGCCGCGGAGAACGCGTCGATGGCGGGAGCCTCGACATCACCGGTCATCAGGGCGAGTGTGGCGCGATCCGGTGCGCCACCCTTGGGCACGATCCTCGCGACCAGCGAACAATCGTTGTCGGCGGCAAAGTTCGCATCCGGCGGCGGAGAGATGAACTCCAGCGTGACTTCACCGAGATCGACCTTGTCTCCGGCACTGACAACCTGCACCTCAACCCCCTTCTTCCGCAACTGCTCAAGCAGGTACGCCTCCGGGCTGTGTGGCTTGCTCTGGGCCCTGTCCATCAGCGCGTGCCCGACGAGCAGGAGCCGCAAACCCAGCGGCTCGGCAACATCGACCAAGCCGTTGAAGTGATCAAGGTTTGGGTGCGTCACCAGCGCTGTCCGCACTCGGAATCCCCCCACCGCTCTCACCGCCCGCGGCACCAGCATCTCACCGACCCCGGGCGTCAGCGAGCCGCAATCCCACAGCAGGGCCTCGCGACCGGAGCGGATCAGTTGGCACGTGCCATCACCGACCGCCAGCGTGTCGATACGCACGCGTGTGCCGGGAGTGAGCGAGGTCGAGATTCGGAGTTCCGCGATCGTCCAACCGGAAACGATGACGCACAGCACCCACGCGATCGGATCACGTGCGCGGCCGCGAGAGAAGCAGTACAGGATCGCCACCGTCGCGAAGATGGCCAGTGCGAGGGAGAGCGGTGGGACCCGCATTGATGTGCCCGGGATGGCGTCAAACCACTGGACCATACCGATGGTCCAATCCGACAACACGCCGAGCATCGCCGACGTAACTCCGCTCAGCGGCGGGACCAGCACACCCAGCAAGAGCACGACGTACCCAATGACCAGCACCGCCGTGATCGGAGGGATAAGGAAAATGCTGGTGATCAGGGCAACCGGGCTGACCATTCCCGTGTGATACGCCACGACGGGTGTGGCCGCGATCCCGCAGAGCAGGCCTGTGCTGATGAGCTTCTTCACCGAATCGAGCAACCACCCGAACCAGCCGCGCTCAGGCTCGATCGTGCCACGGAGCCTCATGCCGAAGAGCCGCTCGTGGAACGGCCGCCCGAGCCAGATCAGGAGCGCGACCATCCCGAAACTGAGCTGAAACCCGATCGACCACGCGTCCATGGGCCGGTAGATCAGGAGCAGGAACGCGATCCAGCCCAGCATGGTCAACCGGTCATAGCGCCGGCCCACCGCATCGGCCCCCAGCAGCCCCAGCACCATCAGGCCGGACCGCCACA
>Ga0154020_10004367_pt1 | contig 16860 bp, 15 predicted proteins | sample Klosneuvirus_201_FD_109709 | JGI IMG/M metagenome (GOLD analysis project Ga0154020, IMG submission 109709) | Active sludge microbial communities from wastewater, Klosterneuburg, Austria - Klosneuvirus_20160825_MG | ecosystem: Engineered > WWTP > Aerobic digester > Activated sludge | place...
CTGCGATTTACCCCGGATTTATGACTGATTGGCAGGCCCCATGGGCTGTCCTTATGACTCAAGCTGTTGGTGAGTCAGTAATTCATGAGACAGTCTTTGAAAATAAATTGTCCTACATTAAGGATCTTTTGAAGATGGGAGCATCAGTATCGTTATTTAACCCCGAGGTCTCAGATCCTGAAAAAGTTTACAACTTTAATTTGGAAGACAATGATCCATCGTATTTCCACGCAGTAAGAATAACCGGTCCCAAGCATCTTCATAACGCAGTAGTTACTATGGCAGATATTAGAGCAGGTGCCGCTGTTGTTTTGGCTGCGCTGAGTGCAACTGGAGTGAGTTATATTTTAGATGTCCAGAAATTAGATCGTGGTTATGAGCATTTTGAAGAAAGAATTCAGTCATTAGGAGCTAGTATTAAGCGTATTCGCGGAGAGGAAGCAGTGTAATGGAATCGTCAAAAGTAGGAGCAATTATTCTAGCAGGAGGTCGAGGTAAGCGTATGCAAAGTACGACCATAAATAAAACAGCATCACTTTTAGATAATAAGCCTATGATTACGCATATAGTTGAGTTTATGCAAAAATTGGATGTCGGACAAATAATTGTTGTAGTTGGGTTTGCTAGAGACTCAGTCGAGCGTGCATTAGATGGATTTGATGTCACCTATGCTGAACAAACTGAACAGTTAGGTACTGGCCATGCTGTTGAAGTGGCTATGAAGTCATTGCAACCGGGAATAGAAGATGTACTTGTTGTTTATGGAGACGATGCGGTACTGTATAACGGCAAAAATTCGCAAATTGTTGCAGACTTGATTGAAAAACACCAAAGTTCAAAGAATGCTTTAACATTTCTTACTATTGAGCAGGAGAATCCCTTTGGCCTTGGGAGAATTGTTAGAGATGAAAATGGAGAGGCAGTAGGGATAGTTGAAGAGAAAAATGCTACTGATGAACAGCGAAAAATTACCGAGATTAATCCCGGTTGTTTTGTTTTTAGTGTTGAATTTCTCGAAAAGTATTTACAGAATGTCGAAAAAAATGAGTTATCTGGAGAATATTACTTAACCGACTTGGTAGATATTGCCCGTACCAATCAACAACCTATGAGTGCAGTTAATGGCGGTAAACTGTTATGGCGGGGTGTTAATACTCCTGAAGAACTTACTCAAGCTGAAAACCTTCTGTCACAAATATAACTATGGAAGATATAGAAATAAAAGAAGTAACTACCTATTCCCATGACTTAGCTGAAAGAATTCGTGAACTAGTTCATATGATTGGAAAAAATCATAAAGAGTTAACAGACGATGATCTAAGAGAAATACTTGCCTCTCAAACAACAACATTATTTATTGCTCAAGATAAGAAAACAAATAAGATTGCCGGAATGGCTACCCTTATTGTTTATAGAATTCCATATGTAAGGAAAGCTTATTTTGATGACCTTGTTGTTGATGACGCATTTAGGGGGCTAGGAATAGGATCAGCATTAATTAAAAAGGTAATAGAATCAGCGATAGAAAAAAAAGCTGCTTACATTGATTTTACTTCTCGTCCAAGGCGGGAAGAGAGTAACCATCTATATGAGAAATTTGGATTTCAAAAACGTAATGCCAACGTTTATCGATGTATTATTGATTATGGAGAAGTCTAAAAAAATAGTCCTCTTTGATATTGATTACACTCTTTTTGATACTGATGCATATCGACGTATCCTTTATCCTAGGCTTGCTCAGGAGTTAGGTATTAACGAAGAAGAGCTTCGTGCATTTCGACAAGAATTTGAGCCTGAGATGAAGGAAAAGTTTGGTCATTACAGTCCGGATTTCTTTCTTAAAAAAATTGCCAGTATAGCTAAAAAAGACATAGACTTTGCAACTCTTGAAGAAATATTTTGGAACAAAGTTATGTATTCTGATCTTCTTAATCCCGAACTTTTGGATGTACTAAAGTTACTCCAAAAAGATACAATAAGTATTGGATTACTTTCAACAGGTGATAAGAGGCATCAACTTGCTAAAATTGAGTCGGTACTGGCTTACTTTCCGGAAGAGAATCATCACATCTTTCCGAATAAGCTTGAATCACTTAAAGATGTTCTTGAAAAGTATTCATCCTTTCAGGTATACATTATAGACGATCTCCCTGAAGTATTAAAAAAAGCAAAGGAAATTAATCCTGAAGTAATTACTATTTTTCGAAAGGTGCAAAAGGTTTCTGAGACGACTCGGTTGGTTGATGGATTCAGTCCAGATTATGAGATTGACGATATTAATAAGATAATAGACATTATAATAAAATAATTATGTGTGGAATATTTGGGCCGGACGAATTGAATTCGGAGGCAGCTTGCAAATTTGCTAAGCAAATTTGACAAGGGTGGATGATACTAAAACTATGTGTGGAATATTTGGATATATCGGTACTAAAACAAATGCTGCAGAGACAGTCCTTGAAGGATTGAAGCTCTTGGAATATCGTGGTTATGACTCTTGGGGTGTTGCAGTTAAGGATGGTAATAAAATAGAGGTGGATAAACACATCGGGAAGATCGGAAATGCGACAGTTTCACTTCCAAGTAGTAATTTGGGTATAGGTCACACCCGTTGGGCAACTCATGGTGGGGTGACAGATGCTAATGCTCATCCTCATGTGGATTGCACAAAAGAAATTGCAGTTATCCATAACGGAATAATTGAAAATTTTGAAGAATTAAAAGAAGAATTAATACAGAAAGGACATACGTTTATTTCTGAGACTGACACTGAAGTAGTACCTCACTTGATTGAAGAAAACCTTAAGACAAGAGGTTTTACAACTGCAGTTAGGGATGCATTCAATAGGCTATCAGGTATGAATGCGATTGTTGTTGCATATGCGCCGTCTAAAGAAATTATTGCGGCTAAAAATGGTTCTCCTTTAGTTATTGGAATCGGAGATGGAGAATTGTTTATTGCATCGGACGCAATCGGTATCGTAAAACATACTAAGAAAGTTGTTTTTCTCAATGATCATCAAATGGCGATTTTAGGTAATAATCTTAAGATATTACAGCTACCCGATGGACACGAACTTACTCCAAAAATTGAAGAACTTGATTGGAAATTTGAAGAAGTAACTCTAGGAGAATATCCGCACTTTTTTCTAAAAGAAATTCATGAAGAGCCTGTAACTGTCGAACATATTGCTTTAAATGCTCTTGAGACGACTCAGAAATTTGCAGAATACATCAATAATGCATATGGCACATTTATGCTTGGTTGTGGATCTGCATCGTATGCTGGAATTGCTGCAACGTATTTATTCTCAAAGATTGCTAAAAAACATATTAATTTTGTTATTGGTTCAGAATTTAAGTATTTTGAAGATTTTGTAACGGAAAAAACACTACTTATTCCAATTTCTCAAAGTGGAGAGTCAATTGATGTAATAGATCCTGTAACAAGAATGAAAAATGAAAAGGGCGTAAAAATTGCATCCGTTGTTAATACCTTGGGATCTACGTTGTATAGGATGTCTGATTTTCGGGCACTTTTAGAATGTGGACCGGAGAAGGCAGTTGTTGCGACTAAATCATTTATAGCAATGTTATCAATGTTGCTGTTGACTGCATATACAGTCGCAGGTAAACAGAAAGAAGGACAGGAACATTTGCTTAAAGCAGCTGAGGATATTAAGAGTATATTAGGGACTGCCTCTCTTGAACATATTAAGTCAGTAGCAGAAAGCTTAAAAGAGAAAGACCACATCTATATTATTGGTAGAGGATTATCATATGCTGCAGCACTCGAGGCGACATTAAAGTTAAAAGAGGCTTCCTACATTCACGCAGAAGCTTTCCCTGGTGGAGAATTAAAGCACGGGGTAATGGCATTAATTGAAAAAGGGACACCTTGTATCGTCTTTGCTCCTCATGACGAAACTTTCGAAGAAATTATTTCAAATGCGCAAGAAGTTAAAGCTCGAGGAGGATATATTATCGGTATTGGACCAAAGCAAAATAAAGTTTTTGATGCATTTCTTCCTACCGCAGATATTTCAGATGCAACGCTTCTTCCTCAAGTAGCTATTTCTCACTTGCTTGCTTATTATGTGGCAATTGCACGTGGTGTTGAGGATCCTGATAAACCGCGAAATTTAGCTAAAAGCGTTACGGTAAAGTAATGTCAGTAGTTAGTAGTTAGTAGTTAGTAGTTAGTCCTCTGCTCTTTTACATATGCGAATGGATGAAATGTATATTTTCACATCTGTGGCGTTTTTTATCTGGGCACTGCGCTCGATTTTTTATTGGATTAATCAGTGGCAGAGGTTATCTAGTGGAACACTCCTTGCACGGTCACCATTCAAATATGTATTAAAAATATTATTCTCACCTTTTTCAGTAATTAGTTGGGTGGGAGTTATTTTCTCATTTTACGTAACTATTGTTGACCTTCCTCTCATCTATTACGAATCGTTTATCTTTTTCATTTTTATTTTTAAGGCAATATTTACTCTTATTGATATTGGATCAGGTAGGATAGTTCTTCCCAGGTTTACTTTGCAAAATAGTATTATTAGCATTCTCGCAGTTGTTCTAACGGCGATAGTAATAGTTCTTCCATTAACTGAAAGATATTTATGGCTCCTCCTTGTCGATAGAATGCTTTTTATCTTTGTTGCGTTACCTGTATTTCTCATTTTATTTCCAAGTGAAATTTTTGACGACATCCAATTACGAAGATCAGGACAGGTTATTAAAAAATTTAAGAAAATAAAACCCGTGTTTATTTTGGGAGATGGTGCATCAGAGACCGCATATTTTATGCATCAGGTCTTAAGAAGAAAGAAAAATATTATCGTAATAGAAAATCCTTTTATGAGACCAGGTTTTATCGCAAGGTCAATTCTAAAAAACACAACTTCTCAGACTGATTTTATTTTTATTGTGATGCCAAAACTCCATTTAGCATCACTTTCCACAATTGCCAGAATTATTCCTCCAGCTTATCTTATTTTTTTAGATAAAGACTCAAAGCAATTTCAAAAGACTATAAACGTATTAGATCCATTTATTCTTAAAAATACTTTAATTATTGTAGATCAGCTTTTTGCTCGTATGGTTGATCATAAAAAAAGGAAAATAGTTACGTTTGATAGATCAACTTCAGAAGAAAATCTTGGCGACGCTACCATTTATTCTTATAACCAGAGAAAAGACGAACTAGTACTTTCTCTAAAAATTGGTGAGAGAACCTTAAAGCTTAGTACACCTGTTATTGGTAATCATCATATAGAGTATCTGTTACCAAGCTTTCTTTTTGCAAGTGTGATAGGCATGACAGATGAAGAACTGGTCAAAGCGCAAAATAATATCAATCCGCTTCCAGGAAGATTAGTAGGACATGTACTCCATTCAGGCATTGTAGTTATTGACGCCACAAGAATTAAGCATAAAAATGAGGTGAGTGGGGCGCTTAATTACTTAAATATCTATCATAAAAAACGAATTCTTGTCTATGGAATTGAAGATGAGTTAAGTGAAGATGAGATTAAGGCACTAAAGACTGAGTTTGCCTCACCCACTACAATAATCGTTCTAAAACAAAAGTATCAACAGCTCATGAGAAGATTAATTCGTATTGGAACGGGAAAAATTGAGGTTAGATTTGATAATGAAGATGGAGTGCTTCAGCTGACCTCAGATGAATTATCAAAAGGTGATGTTCTTCTTCTTCTGGGTAAAGATGCAGGCGAACTAGTCGAATCAATTTTACTGTCTTCAAGAACTCTTAGGTAAATTGATTGAACTCACGCTCTATCAAGAGTATAATACTGAATATGGCTGCACTTCTTGGGCTTACCATTCTATCTTTTTTTATAAATATTATTCTTTTTGTTCCTTTTATCGACTTTTTATACAGGGCTAAGCTTCGACGTCAACATCAAGAGACGCGTGACATCTTTAATAATAGAACGCCTATTTTTGATAAATTCCATAAATTGAAAGTAGGAACTCCGGTTGGTGGAGGAATTTTAATAATCGTACTAACATGTGTACTGACAATTTGGTCGTATGGAATTCTTAACGTTCCAACGAAAGCGTGGGAAATGTTTGTAATTTTCTTTTCAATTATTACGTTTGGTGCTTTAGGTATGATTGATGATTGGAAAAAAATTGCAGGTGTAGGTAAAAAAAATGTCTTCTTTGGGTTGCGCTTTAGGCACAAATTTATCATTCAGTGGATACTCGCTCTTATTATCGCCAGTGTTTTTTACTTTCAGCTTGGTTACTCATTTGTCTTCTTGCATGGAATCGGACTCATTAGTATTGGAGCATTTTTTATCCCACTTGCAGCATTTGTAATAGTATCGTTTGTGAATGCTGTAAATATTACGGATGGGCTGGACGGGCTTTCTGCAGGATTATTAGTAATTTGTCTGGTTGGATTTTTAGCTATTAACTCTCAGCAGATAGACAAATCTTTAGGGGTATTTATCTCAATTCTTTTAGGATCAGTGATGGCATTTCTTTACTTTAATATTTATAAAGCAAGGATTTGGCTAGGAGATGTTGGATCGTTAGCACTTGGCGCTTCACTTGCAGTTATCGGGCTTCTTACAGGAAAGACAATTACAATTGGTGTAATAGGCGGAGTATTTATTATCGAAATTGCTTCATCTCTTATTCAGATTTTGAGTAAGAAATATTTAAAAAGAAAAATTTTCCCAGCCGCTCCTTTCCATTTATATCTTCAACATCGTGGGTGGGACGAGCCAAAGATTGTTATGCGTGCTTGGCTTATCGGAATACTTTTTGCGGTTTTTGGTGTATACCTCGCCTTTCTTTCTTAATCGATTCCTCACTCGCAAGCAACGGTTGTTTTTTATACAATAGAGTAAGACTATGAAAAACGTCGATCTTATCCTTTTGTGTACTACTCTTTTCCTTACTGTGTTTGGTCTCTTCATGATTTATGATGCTTCATCTGTTATTGCATTTCGAGATTTTGCAGATAAGTATCACTACATTAAGGAACAGTGCATTAATGCAATTATTGGACTGGTAGCACTTGGCTTCTTTAGCTTCTTTGACTACAAAAAGTTATACAATTTTTCAATTCTTATTCTCATCGCTGCAGTAGGTATGCTTATCGGAGTATTTTTACCTGGCATCGGAATTTATGCACTAGGTGCACATCGATGGATTAATTTAGGTATCACCGTGTTACAGCCTGCGGAATTTGTAAAACTGAGTCTGGCGATTTATTTAGCAGCGTGGTTTTCTACTAAAGAAAATGGCAGACTTTTAGCTTTTGGATTGTTGATGGGTTTTGTTCTCCTTTTAGTTATGGCTCAACCTGATATGGGGACGGCTTCCATCATTTTATTTGAAGCTATTGTTCTTTACTTTTTATCCGGAGCAAGTATTAAGCAGTTTCTAATAATGATTCCTCTTGTTGGTATCGGAGGCTTTTTTTTAATCCTTCTGGCTCCGTATCGCTTGGCTCGTCTGACATCATTTCTCAGTGTAGGAAATGATTTAAATAATGCGTCGTATCATGTTAAACAAATCTTAATTGCACTTGGATCAGGTGGATTTTTTGGGGTTGGAGCCGGAAATTCACTACAAAAATTTGCTTATCTTCCTGAGAATGTAACTGATTCGATATTTGCTATTATTGCCGAAGAGTTTGGATTTTTAGGATCTGTTGCTCTTATCGCTTTGTTTATTGTTGTTATGTGGCGAGGATTTATCATATCTTCAAGAGCTAAAGATAACTTTGGTAAACTTTTAGCTGCAGGCATAATTTGTTTTTTGGGTATTCAGGCGATAATTAATTTGGCAGCTATGACAGCTCTTATCCCATTAACCGGTGTGCCTTTACCATTTATTTCTTATGGAGGATCAGCTTTAATCGTAGATATGGGAGCAGTGGGAATTTTACTTAATATTTCAAAGCAAGGAAAAAATACATGAAAATAGTTATTGTCGGTGGACATTTATCACCAGCTTTAGGAGTAATTGATGCTTTATCAGAAAATGATACTGTGGTATTTATCGGTCGTAAATATGCATTAGAAGGAGATAAAGCCACATCATTAGAGTATGGAGAGATAACTCAAAGAAATATCCCCTTTAAATCACTCACTACCGCTCGAATACAGCGCAAAGTTACATCTAAGACTTTTCCTTCTCTTGCCAAACTTCCGATAGGTTTATATCAAGCTGTTACGTATTTGAGAGAAGTAAATCCTGATGTAGTATTAAGTTTTGGCGGTTATTTGTCTTTACCAGTGGGATATGCTGCTAAGATGTTAGGGATTCCACTGGTTATTCATGAACAGACTCTTCAGGCGGGATTTGCGAATAAGATCCTAGGAAAGATAGCCGATAAAGTCTGCATTTCCTGGGAAACATCGACTCAATTCTTTCCAAAAAATAAAGTTGTGATTACAGGTAATCCACTAAAGGAATTTAAGATAGATGATTTCCCATTTATTTTTAAGAAAAGTGACATATCATTGCCACTAATTTATATAACAGGTGGAAGTACAGGATCTCATGCGATAAATGAGTTAGTCGAAGACTCACTCTCAGAGCTTTTGGCAAAGTATCGAATTATCCATCAGACTGGGGATTCGAAGCAGTTCAAAGATTACGATAGGCTCTGCAAAAAGCGTGATGAATTACCGTCAGAATTACAGAGTCGATATTTTGTAGAAAAATTTATTTTATCAACAAGTGTGGGAGGAGTATTTAAAGAAGCAAGTATGGTCGTGAGCAGATCTGGAATCAATACAGTAAGTGAGTTAATGTATTTTGGTAAACCGGCTCTTCTTATTCCTCTGCCACATGGTCAGCGTGACGAGCAAGCGACTAATGCTCGATTTTTACAAAACATAGGGCTTGGACTGATACTTCCTCAAGAGACAGCAACACCCGCTATTTTCCAGAAATCCATTGAGCAAGTTGTAAAAAATAAGGATGAATACTTGCTCCATGTGAAAGAGGCGCGTCAGATACTTCATCCTCGCGCAGCACATGAAATAATTCACGTTTTGTCCTATGTGGTCAACAAGAAGAGTTCTCAAAAGAGATAAAAAAGATCTCAATAAAAAACGTATTTTATTCATCAGTCTGCTTTTCGGAGTAGTGGGTATTCTTTTTGTTGTTCTTGGTATAGTAATGCTCTCACGTGAGCCGGTATTTATTAGTCCTTTACCTTTTCTCCGTTCTTTGGGTTTTGCTTCCAATAGTGATGAAGCCAAAAAGCAAATTCAGACCTTTATGAAGGCTCAGAATATAAGTTATAAGGATATTTCTTTGTCTGGTAAAACAACATATATTGTGACGTTGTCCGATAACGGAAATGCTTACATAACAACTAATAAAGATGTTTCTGAACAATTATCCTCTTTACAAAGAATCCACTCACGACTTACAATGGAAGGTAAGAAGTTTACGAGGCTTGATCTGCGTTACGACAAGCCCGTTATTGTATTGCAATGAAACAATCACCAAATGAAGGAAAAATAGTCGTCGGAATTGACGTTGGAACTTATAAGATCGTAACTGTTATAGCTAAAGTAGATGAATTTGTTAATATCCTTGGCGTATCAGAGGTCAAGTCAGCAGGTATTCGCAAAGGACAAATTGTCGACATCGAAGAGTCAGTGCATGCAATTAACTCATCTTTAGAGGCTGCAGAAAGAATGGCCGGTTATTCAGCGTCGCATGTCTTTGCATCAATTGGTGGAAACCAGATCGACAGTCAGAACTCTAGAGGTGTCGTTGCGGTTTCAACTCCTCAAGGTGAGATCACCCAAAATGACCTTAGTCGTGTAATAGATGCTGCAAAGGCTATTTCACTGCCTTCTACCAGAGAGATTATCCATGTTCTTCCGCGTAATTACATTGTCGATGGACAGGAAGGTATTAAGGATCCAATCGGCATGTCTGGAGTCAGGCTTGAAGTTGATACTCATATTATTACAGCCAACAGCATCGCAGTACGTAATTTGGACAAAGCATTTTCTGAAGTCGGTGTGGATGTAGATAGTTATGTTTTTAATGGTTATGCTAGCTCTCTCTCAGTCCTTTCTGATACAGAACGAGAGTTAGGGGTAGTATTAGTAGATATAGGTGCAGGGACGACAGATATCTCAATTTACACTGAAGGATCAGTATCATATTCATCAGTTCTGGCAATCGGTGCAAGGCACATCACAAATGATTTAGCGATCGGACTGAGGATTTCTCTAGAGAGTGCCGAGAAAATCAAGCTATTCCTCTCAGAGCAGGCACATAACAGGGTTCTTAGACCAGACGATGATGAGAAAAGGGAAAAGCCAAGTGATGAAATAGATCTATCATCATTAAATTTGCCAGAAGAGGTACGTAAAGTATCCTACAAAACACTTGTCGATGGGATTATCCGCCCTAGAATGAATGAAATATTTACTATGATTGGAATTGAAATTAAGAAAAGTGGTTATGGTGGTCAGACTCCAGCCGGGCTTGTCCTTACTGGTGGTGGGGCAATGACTGTCGGGATTAAAGACGCTGCTAAAAGAATGCTTGCAATGCCTGTGAGAGTAGGTACGCCAACTGATCTAAAAGGTATCGTTGATGAGGTTCAGAATCCAGCTTACGCCAGTGTCGTAGGGCTTCTTATGTATGGAGCTAAAAATGATACAAGTAGGGCATCAAGTAGTTTTGGGTTTTCTATGCCAAAAGTACCTGGAGGATCAAATCAACTAATGAAAAAAATAATGGAATTGATCAAATCTTTTATCCCATAACGTAGAGAAAAGTCCCTATCTCTACACTTGCAAAGCCATATAGTATCTGTTAGGATTGGCTCGTATGCTCATTCGTCCTCAAACCTCAAATTTTGCCAAAATCCGCGTTATCGGAGTTGGTGGTGGCGGTGGTAATGCTATCTCCTCAATGATCAACCAAAGCAATATCCAAGGAGTGGAATTCGTGGCAATAAATACTGATGCGCAAGCTCTTCTTCGTAATCCCGCTTCAACTAAAGTTCAGGTCGGAGAGAATCTCACTAAGGGTCTTGGAAGTGGGGGAGATCCTGAGATCGGCCGACAAGCCGCTGAAGAATCTGCAGAGAAAATAAAAGACATGTTAGAAGGTTCAGATATGGTCTTTTTAACAGCTGGTATGGGTGGAGGATCAGGAACTGGTGCAACACCAATTGTAGCTAAAATTGCCAAAGAGGTTGGAGCATTAACTGTCGCGGTTGTCACCAAACCTTTTTCATTTGAAGGAACACGACGAATGGTCGCAGCTGAAGAGGGAATTGATATGCTTAAAGATAAAGTAGATACGCTTATCGTTATTCCTAATCAGCGCATTATGGATGTAGTAGATCGTAAGCTTTCTCTCTTGGAGGCATTTAAAGTAGCGGACTCAGTTCTTGGTCAAGGTGTCCAGGGAATTTCAGAAATCATTACTCTTCCCGGATTAGTAAATGTCGACTTCGCTGACGTACGGACAATTATGTCAAATGCAGGCTCTGCTCTGATGGGTATAGGAACCGGCATTGGAGAAAATAGAGCTCAAGCTGCTGCTCGTGCTGCAATTGCTTCACCTCTTCTTGAGGTTACGATGGATGGAGCGCGAGGAGTACTCTTTAATATAGTTGGTGGAAATGACCTGACAATGACTGAAGTAGATGAGGCAGCTAAAATTATCTCAAGCTCTGCAGATCCGGATGCAAATATAATATTTGGAGCAACTATTGATGAATCAATGCATGACCAGATGAGAATTACCGTGGTAGCAACAGGATTTGATCAGACTAAGCAACGCCTCCAGCAATTTGTGTCTCCACACTATTCAAAGCAGCCAGAGCCTGAGCCACTTCCTAATCCTTTTGTAACACAGGGATCCGCATCTTCCTATCAGGATGATTCTAATCGGGATAGAGAAGAGGATCATCGTCAGGAGCAACAACAAGTAGCTCCTCAGCAGAATACACCACCTAAACAAAGAGAGTCTGAAGAAGACGAATGGGACATCCCCGCATTCCTTAGACAGAGGAATTGATTCATTTATGTATTTAATCTACTAATAACATAACTTATTAAGCAGCTATGGATAATAATAAATTAATTGAATTACTAGAATCGAAACTCAATGAAGCAGATGATTTAGCTAATTCTTATGAATCAAATAAGATTAAGCAATGGAAAAATGAAGTGTTAATGATTCTCGATGGGCTAATCTCTGAAAATTCGAAGTATTATAAACAAATTGAAAAGTTAACTTTTCATTCAGCAGTTATAATTATGGGTGAGGATAATACGGAGTCACACTTTGAATCTTATAAAAGAGATATTGCTGCCGCTAAGAGTACAATTAATTCGATTATTTATGGTATAAAAAATAATCTCCTTTCATAATATGGAAATGACTGATGAAGATGTTAGAACTGCCGTCTTAGAGTTCTATTATCAGTCCAATATCGACAATCCAAATATCTTACATGCACCTCAATTTGCTGCAAATCGGCTAAAAATTCCTTGGAAAAAAATAGTTTCAGCATGTCAGCTTTTATCAGATGAAGGATTCCTTAAAAAACAGAAAGATAAGTATGGTGAGAGATACAGAATTTCAAGTAAGGGTGTTTCACTTTTTTCACCATCCAGGTTTGTTAGCTCACGACCATACTCAACTTTGGTGGTTAATCAACAAGGAGGTATATCGATAGTAGGAAATAATGGGAGTATTGGTACCGTGAGTAATAATGTAATGGGTAGCTATCAAGAAATAGATAAATTAATTGACCTTGTAGTGAAGTCAACGTTGGAAAATGAAAGCAAATTACAGTTAATTTCTGAGGCTGAAATACTAAAAGCAGAATTAACTAAGCCTCAGAATGATAAATCAGCCATAAAGAAATCATGGGATGCTATTAAAGTAGGTGCGGGTGTGATTAATGATTCCTCAGATATTACACAAGCTCTCTTAAAAATAAGTGCATTCATTCTACCGTTTATGTCATAGACCATAATTGCATTTCCGACTCTGTGCACATAATACTTGCAAGTGGATAATATTAAGAATAAAATTTGTGTAAGCTTATGGACACAGCAACATCTCTCTATACTTCTTTATCCACTGAAGCTGATCTGCAGAATCTTATAGCCTCACGTGTTGCAGAAGGTATTTACCTCGAATTCAAACAGAAAAGTAATGCTAAAAATGGATTATTCGAAGAAGACGATAAGAAGAATTTTTATAAGGCTTTGTCAGGGTTTGCTAATTCCGATGGAGGTGTACTAATTTGGGGAATGAAAGCTCAAAAAAGGTCAGAAATAGCATCAAAATTAATTCCTATTAATCAAGTTGATTTATTTTTGCAAAGCTTAAAATCCTCCTTGGTGAACGCTACTGCACCTATTATAGAAGGAGTCTTGATTGAAAAAATAGAAAAGGCAGGATCTGATAGTAGGGGGTACATAAAATGTTTGATTCCAGTAAGTTCAAAAGCTCCTCATAGGAATAGTAAAGATAGAGAGTATTACAAAAGAAGCGTAGAAGGTTTTTATAAGCTTGAACATTTCGATTTAGAAGATATGTTTGGTAGAAAAATGAAGCCTGATTTAGATTTGATATATGATGTCTCAAATCCTCACGCAGTAGATTCGACGGTTAGGGAATTAAAATTATACCTAAAAAATGAGGGAAGAGCTGTTGCAAAATATAGCGGGTTTTTGGCAACATTTTTACAAAATTTTGAAATAGTGAGTATTAGTGGGCAATTAAGAGATAACTCAACTTTAAATCCGTATCCAACTGTTTCCCATTCAAATAATGTTGGGGTAATTCATCCGAACAATGTTTCTCATTATGTTGGGTCAGTAATGTTTAAATATCCCGATCCAGCTTTACAGCCAACAGGTAGTTTAAATTATTACTGCGACGGCATGATTTCAAAAAATAAGATGATTGTGCTAGAAGTTTCAGATTTAAATTCACTGACTTAGTGAAGTAAATATTGATTCTACAGATAAATAACAAGAAATCATAATTTGTTTGTCAGCTGTGGTTAATTTATTAAAGCTAAACCTAAAACTTGACATACGAATGTCGGCATTTCTACGGCAGCGAAACTAGTTATTTTTAGTAAGTAGTTGAGATTCCTTTGATTGGTATATACTTGAGTTGTGAAGAAGGAATTTCTCTACTCCTCTTTGGTTATTGCACTTTTATCGTTTATTTCCGTCATTGGTCTGTTCCTCCATCCCGGCGTACCTGAGACCTTCGATGCAAGGGCGCATATTACCTCTATCGCTCAGTTTTCTACAGCGCTTTCACAAGGGAATCTTCCTGTCGTGTGGTTAGGAAATGTAGCAAATTATGGAGCACCAGCTGGATTATATGTCCAACAGCTACCCATATATGTAGGTGGATTGATTAATATTGTATTGAATAATCCATATATATCGTATGTCACAGTACTATTTCTGAGTATCCTTCTCTCCGGGGTAATTTTTTACAAGTTTTTGCGTTTGTATGTCGGTGAATTACCCTCAATACTAGGTGTAGTATTACTTACATTTGCGCCCTTTCGCATCATTGATATTTACGTCAGAGGTGATCTACCTGAAGTATTTTCCAGTATTTTTCTCCCTCTAATTTTATTATGTCTCTATTACTTTGTTCAAACCAAACAAAAGCTGGCTTTTTTCGGATTAGTGCTTTCAATTACGGGGCTTATATTGTCGCATCCGTTGGCCTTTGTTATTTACTCTTTTATTTTTATTCCTTATTTTTTCTTTCTCTTATATGAAAAGTTCCATACTATTCGCTTTTTGTGGAATAAAGAGGGAGTTATTTATATCATATATTTCCTCTTAGCTTTAGCTTTAGCATTGGGAATAAGCAGCTACTATGTAATTCCTCTATCAGTTGAAGTTAAAAAGTATTTACTTTATTTTAAATTACCGACTCACTTTGATAAAAATCAGATTTTCGGTTGGCAAAATTTCTTTAGTCCATTTTGGGATCGTAATACATCACAACTTATTACAGTCGGATCTATTGAGATGATAGGGTTTATCTTTTTTCTTTTATATGAGGGTTATAAATTTAGAACAAAAAAATTCTCAATCGGTCTTGCTGAGTTCCTAGTTTGTGTGAGCGTTTTGTATATCTTTTTTCTCACGAAATTTTCATATTTTATTTATGAGCATACAGCTTTAGGAGAAATACAGTATGCATGGAGGATGCTGGTTGGATTCATTTTTCTTCCTGCAATTCTGTTTGCAGCAATAGCAGAAAGATTTAAGAAAAAGTGGATTATTATTCTTTTTATTATATTTCTTTGTCTCATTCGTCTTCCCCAGCTCTCCGGCAAAAATTTTACAACTCATCCAAATTCATACTATGATTTTACTTCCTTTAACGTATATGCACCGTATTTAAATACGATTTGGATTGAAAAACCAGAATCATATCCACGAAAACCCGATAAAGGAGAAATTTTGGAAAATGGCAACGGAATGATTGTCTCTTCAAAAGTCGAGAATCTTAAAAGAACATACGTTATAGATGCCAAAGAAAGACTTCATATGATTGATTACACGTTCTATTTTCCGGGATGGAATGTATATATAGATAACAAATTGACTGAAATTGAATTTCAAAATTCTTTATATAGAGGGGTGATTACTTACTATGTTCCTCAAGGCAAACATGTTGTAAATGTTGTATTTGAAGATACCTTAGTTCGAAAAGCAGGGAAGATAATTTCTGTTATTTCTATTATTCTTTTTATTCTATTAGTTCTTTTGCGTAAGAAATTACCTTGGGTAGCTGTTAATTTAGCTAAAAGAAGAAAGTAGCATTTCTCAATATTGTATTCCTTCTTACTTTACAAACAAACATATATATACTATAGTACCTCTGGATATCTAGATTTGCGGATTTCGCTTAGCCTCGATTGAGGCTATCTGAAAAGAGCAATTGCGCTCTTGTTAGGGATCTAGATAGATCAAACCGGCACTTTGTTGATTAGAAAGGAAGTCTAATGACTCGCCAAATACCCGTTTGGGTAATTCATGGAGGTGTGGTTCTCATCATCCTTGCCTTAGTTGCAGCCACTGTCATAAGTGGCCATCCAACTCGAGTACCGATGGTGCTAGCTCCATTCGCTCTTGGCCTCGCGGCTATCCATTTTCGTGGGTCCTCTGGGACCCAATCCACCGAGTAGGTGGAATCAGCATCATGTCGTATCCGTGAGCGGGCCCCGATATACTCGGTGTCCGCTCTTTCCCTTTTTAGCCTCAAAATTATATTTCCATAGTAGTATTATAGGTCTATTTATGCTATAATATGGCATCCTAAAAGCCTTATAAATATAAGCTTTTATTATGACTTTTAGGAGAACTTTAACTACCTAAGAGTTATATTTCTTGCTTGAGTTAATTGGCGGCGCAAACTGTGTGTCGCTTGAGACTCAAGCAGGAGGGGACTGTGGAGTTCAAAAACTTCACAACAGGAGCATTCACGAGGCTGAGCATCATTTTCATCGGGTTATTTTTCCTACTTCTAACAATCGGAACGGCTTTTGCTATTCCGGTCGAAAGAGTATGGATTACCCCGTGGGGTGTAATCCTCGCCATGCGTTTTGTCGGGCAACAGTATCGTTCGCGGCAAAACAACATTTACTGGAAGCGGTTCATCCGTTATCCAATCCTCTACGCTTTACATCCCTACGTAAGTGGTGGAGACAGGCAATGGAGATTACCTGGATTTCGGAAGACTGATGGGGACTTTGATCACTGGCGAGCTGAGCTCTGGGCTGAATACCCGGAAGCAGAAGCGAACTGGCAGAAGATCATTTTA
>Ga0154020_10004368_pt1 | contig 16858 bp, 12 predicted proteins | sample Klosneuvirus_201_FD_109709 | JGI IMG/M metagenome (GOLD analysis project Ga0154020, IMG submission 109709) | Active sludge microbial communities from wastewater, Klosterneuburg, Austria - Klosneuvirus_20160825_MG | ecosystem: Engineered > WWTP > Aerobic digester > Activated sludge | place...
ATTGACGGCGTGGCAGCCAGTTTGCTGGCGCTGGCGGCCATGCACGCGCCCGCAGGACGGCGCGCGGTGGCCCGTCCCGGCATCCCCACCCTGGAGCAGGCGCGCAGCGTGGACCGTGCCCGGCGCGCGGCCACCACGGCCAGAAACGCGTTTGTGCGGGCCAACCTGCGCCTGGTGGTGAGCGTGGCGCGCGGGTTCCATCACTTCCGCCTGCCGCTCATTGACCTCATCCAGGAAGGCAACCTGGGCCTCATCAAGGGCGTGCACCGGTTTGAGTGGAAGAAGGGATTCCGGTTTTCCACCTACGCGCACTGGTGGATCCGTCAGTCCATTGAGCGGGCCATCATGAACAAGGGCGCGCAGGTGCGCTTGCCGGTGCACGTGTTTGACACCCGCCGCCAGGTGGCCAAGGCCAACAAGGAGCTGTCCCAGGACCTGGGGCGGCGTCCTTCGGAGGAGGAGGTGGCAGTGCACCTGGGCATCCCCATGGACAAGATCCATGAGGTCATGCACGCGGCCCCGCGGGAGCCGGTGAGCCTGGATGAGCCCATTGGCGCAGAGGATGACCGCCGTCTGGGTGACACCGTTGCCGATGAGAGCGTGGAAGCGCCGGACGAGCGGGTCATCAAGGATGATGAGCTGGGCCGCATCCGGGAGATCCTGGCGCAGCTCACCCCGGTGGAGATGGACATCATCCAGCGGCGTTTTGGCCTGGTGGGTGACAACGACGAGACGCTTGAGGAGATTGGCAAGCGCTACAACCTCTCCCGTGAACGCGTGCGCCAAATCCAGGTGCAGGGCCTGGAAAAGATGCGCCGCTTTTGTGAGAAGCGTCAGATCATTGCGTGAAGACGGCCCGGGGGGGCTGGTTCAATCCCGCGGTTCCAGCTCCGGGAAGCGGTACATCACCGTGCCGCTGTCCGGATGGTTGTCCACCGTCACCACGCCGCGGTGCATCAGCGCATCCAGCTCGCGCTCCACGTCAGGAAAATCCGCCCCGGTGTCCATGGCCGCTTCAGACAGCGTGAGCGATCCCCGGCGTGCGGCAGCCGCCTTGAGCAACCGGTTGCGCAGCGGCTCCTGGAGCGCGGGCAACATCTGGGGCGCATCAAGCTGCGGCATTCCCATGCGCTCATTGGCCCAGGCCACCTGCTCATTGAGCGTGAACGCGTCCACCAGAAGCCCAATGCCGGCCAGGTTGTACGTGCACAGGTACAACAGGCCCGTCCATGGTTTGCCCAGGTAGAAGCGGTGCAGGCCGCCCACGCCCATCCAGCTGAGCGCCCACAACATCCAGGCCGTGCCCTTGTCCATGGACACACTCTAGCGCAACGCCGGGCGCCGTACCGGTGGGTCCACAAGATCAGCTGGCCCGCGAACCGGTTGCCGGCTCAATACATCCGGCGGATGCGGGCGCCGGGGTAGTACCGGGTCAGGATGGATTCGTACTCCCCGCCCTTGTTGGCCAGCCCCCGGGCGCCCCACTGGCACAGGCCCACGGCGTGACCGCTGCCGCGGCCCTCAAACACCAGCACCGCTCCGTCTTTCTTGACGGAAAAATTGCGTGATCTCAGCTGGTCGTACCCCAGGATGCGGCGCAAATCTTCAGCGTGCATGGCGCGGGTCCGGTTGCTCCCGGTGACGGTGACCTGCGCCGCGCGGCCGGTGGCGGTGCGCCTGGTCACCGCCACATCCATGACGTCACCCACCTCCAGCTTCTGGGTGGCAAGTGCGGTGCCCAGCTGGGTGACCGGCACCTTGAGGGTCCACGCAAACCGTCCACAGTCATTGCAGTGGCCGCAGGACACGCTCTGCAGGTACGGCTCATTGGTGCCCCACCCGTCACGCGCGTTTTCCGTGTCCCCACCACAGCACGCATGGAAATACGCGCGAATGGGCCTCCGACGCCACGTGAGCACCTGGCCACGCGTTTGGGCCACCGCCTGGCGGGCCGTGGGATTTTCCCGCTGCACGCCGCCGTACACCTGGTCCAACACGCCGCTGTCCAGATGGTAGGGCCGGTCTGGCGCGTGGAACTTCTGGTAGATGGCATAGGTGCGCGCGGCCACGGCCTGCGCCTTCATGGCCTCCAGCGGCCAGGACGGCGGAAGCTCCCCGCTCACAATGCCCACCAGGTAGGTCTCCATGGGCAGCGGGTGCACCAAGAGCACCGAGGCCCGCCCGCGCACCTTCTGGTAGAGCGCCTCCATCCGGCCACGGAACGCGCGCCCCTGGTAGCTCAGCCCCTGCGGCCCGCTGATGATGATGCGCCGCGCGCGCGTGGGTTTGCCCTGGACGGTGAGGCCTTTGTCATCCGCGCCCACCGTGATGATGCGTTTCCCGCTGGTGATGATGTCCCCGGTGACAATGTCCTCGGCGGTGAGGTCCGTTCCGCTCAGGCTGGCGGGGCCGGCCACCCGCGCCACCGCCAGGCGTATTTCTTCCTCGGCGCGCGCGGGGGTCCCCCGCACGGCACACAGCAAGAACAGCGTCAGGGAAAGCCAGCGCACGGGGGAGGGCCTGTAGCGCGCCTTGTGGCGTCAGGTCACGTCCGGGCCGGCGCCACGTTGCAGCGTCACCACCACAACCTCCGCCGGGCACCCAAAACGGAACGGGAACCAATGGCCCAATCCCGCGGTGACAAACAGCTTGGCCGGGCCGTCCTGGTAGAAGCCCAGAATGTAGCGGTAGAGCGCGGCAAAAACGCTCTTGCCGCCCAGCGCCACCTGCCCGCCGTGGGTGTGGCCGGACAACGTCAGGTGCACCCCGCGCGTCTTGGCGCTGTCCCAGCACGTGGGGTGATGCGCCAGGCAAAGCTTGAAATCCCCGTCCTGGACACCCGCCAGCGCCTTGTCCAAAAAACGGTCGGTCACGGCGGCGGGCCCGTCCATCCCGCGGAACGGGTAGTCAATCCCGCTGACGTGGAGACGCGCCCCGTTGTGGGTGATGACGTGGCCCTCATTGACCAACATCTTCATGGGGCCCTTGGAAATGCCCTCCATATATTGCGGAATTCCCACCCAATGTTCGTGGTTTCCCAGGATTCCCAGCAGGCCGTGCTGCGCCTTCACGCCGGTGAACACCCGGTTGAGCGCGGGGACAAATTCCACGTCATCCAACAGGTCCCCCGTCATCACCTGCACGTCCACCTTGGCCTCATTGAGCGCCTCCACCGCGGCCTGCGCGGTGGCCGGGCTGATGAAGGGACCCACGTGCACATCAGAAAAATGGCCGATTTTGAAACCGTGCAATCCCTCCGGCAAATCCGGCCAATGCAGGGTCAACGTGGTCACCTTGGGACGCAGCCCCGCCGCCACCACCCCCACGCTCCCCAGGCCCAACGCACCGGACGGCACCAGCCAGCCCAGTTTTTTCAGCAGCTCCCGGCGCGCTTCATCCACGCCCGGACGCGCCGCGGCGCGCTCCAGCAGGCCCAGCAGCGGCCGCCACACGGGCCAGCCGGTGACCAGCACCGTGACGCTCACCGTCCACGCAATGGACGTGTTCCATATCCAGGCCGGGACCCGGTCCACGGCGTCCCAGCTCCACAGGCCCAAGGTGAGCCACGGGGCCAACGCCAGCGCCGCGGCCACCCAATAGCCCACCGTGAAGGTGCGGTGCCGGGCGCCCGCCACGCCGTGGCGCAGCATGACAAAACCCATCCCGTGGAGGAGCAGGAAGAACGTGGCAAAAAACAGTCCCATGAGCACCGTGGCCTTGTACCGCGCGGGGGGTGGACGGGCATGTCAAGAACCGCAAAGTGCCGGTGCTTGACGGGGCAGGGGACCCAATGTTGACTGCCCGCGTTTTTCCCTGCCCACGGAGTGCTGCCCATGAAGACGCCACCGGACGCTTCTTTTGACACGCTGGCCATCCACGCCGGCCAATCCCCGGACCCCACCACCGGCGCCATCATGACGCCGGTGTATTTCACCTCCACCTACGTCCAGGACGGGCCCGGCGGGCACAAGGGCTACGAATATTCACGCACGCAGAACCCCACCCGCACCGCCCTGCAGGACAACCTGGCGGCGTTGGAAGGCGGCCGTTGGGGCCTGTGTTTCTCCAGCGGTTGCGCCGCCACCACCGCGGTGATGGCGTCCTTGTCCTCCGGGGACCACGTGGTGTGCGGGGATGATGTGTATGGCGGGACGTTCCGCCTGTTTGACAAGGTGTTCAAACGTTTTGGCATTGAGACCACGTTTGTGGACCACACGGATTTGGTGGCAACGGAGAAGGCCTTCAAGACCAACACCAAGGTGTGCTGGGTGGAGACGCCCACCAACCCCATGCTCAAGGTGGTGGACATTGCCGCGCTGGCCAACATCACCCACCGGACTTCTGGCGCCATCATGGTGGTGGACAACACGTTTGCCACCCCCGCGTTGCAGCTGCCGTTGACCATGGGCGCAGACGTGGTGCTCCACAGCACCACCAAATACCTGGGCGGCCACAGTGACGTGGTGGGCGGGGTGTTGGTTGGCAATGATGCGGCCTTGAAGGACCGCCTGGCATTTTTGCAGAACGCGCTGGGCGGGACACCCGGCCCCATGGATTGTTTCCTCACGTTGCGCGGCACCAAGACGTTGCACCTGCGCATGCAGCGTCACGTGGAGAACGCGCGGGACCTGGCCAACCACCTTGCGGCGCATCCCATGGTGGAGAAGGTCATCTACCCGGGTCTGGCGTCACACCCCCAGCACGCGTTGGCCTCCCGTCAGATGAAGGGCCCCGGCGGCATGATCAGCTTTGTGGTGAAGGGTGGACTGGACAAGGCCGCGCGCGTCCTCAAGGCCACGCGCATCTTTGCCTGCGCAGAAAGCCTGGGTGGCGTGGAGAGCCTCATTGAACACCCCGCCATCATGACCCACGCGTCCATCCCGCCGGAGAACCGCCGCAAGCTGGGCATTGATGACGGGCTGATTCGCGTGAGTGTGGGTGTGGAACACATCAAGGACCTCAAGGCAGACCTGGACCAGGCGCTGGCGTCCTGAAGTTTGCCGTGACCCCTGCGGCGGGGGATAGTCCTCCACCATGGCCCAGGAACCCACGCAGGAAACCCCCACGCCACGCCGTCGCCGCACCTCGGAGATGGCCGCCGCACCGGTGGACCCCGTCACAGAAATTGCCGCACTCAAGGCGCAGGTGGGTGCCTTGGAAGATGCGCTGCACGCCAAGGACCGCCGCATTGAGGCCATGAAGGACATTGGCCGGTCTTTGGGCGCCATCCTCAAGCTGGATGACGTGCTGGCGCTCATCATGGGCCACGTGACCACGCTGTTGGATGCAGACCGTTCCACCCTCTACCTGCTGGACAGCCGCAAAAAGGAGCTGTGGAGCAAAATCGTCCAGGGTGACGGGATGCAGGAAATCCGCCTGCCGTTGGGCGTGGGCCTGGCGGGCTGGGTGGCCAAGACGGGAGAACCGCTCAACCTGCGGGACGCCTACCAGGACAAACGCTTCAACAAAGCGGTGGACCAGCAGACGGGGTACCGCACGCAAACCATGCTGGTGTTCCCACTGCGGGACCACCGCGGCAACATCCTGGGCGTCATCCAGGCGCTCAACAAAAAGCGCAACGCCCCTTTTTCCGAGGAGGACGAACGCACCCTGGAAGCCATTGGGTGCCAGGCCGCGCAGTCCATTGAAAATGCCATGCTCTACAAGGAGGCCCTGGCCCACAACGAGGAGCTCTCCAGCACGCGGGATGCCCTGGCCCACAAACTGGCCGAGCTGGACCTGCTGTTTGAGTTCACCCAGACGCTGGCCCAGGCGCGCAACGCCAAGGAGATGGTGCACCTGCTGTTGGAACGGGCCAGCACGCTCATTGGCTGCGAAGGCGCGTCGTTGATGCGCGTGGAAGGCCCCAACGCCAACATTGATGTGTATGTGCAAAAAGACTCGGCAGACCCCGCCGCCACGCGCTCCATGCTGGGGGACCCCAATGAGGGCATCCCGGGCTGGGTGGCCGGGAACGCGCAGCCGGTCATTGTGGCGGATTTGGCCAAAGAGAAGCGCCACTCCAAAAACCAGTCCAAACGCTGGGAGGTCCCGCTGCGCAACATGGTGGGCGTCCCGCTCATGACGTCAGACGGGGCGTGCAGCGGCTCACTCACGCTGTTCAACAAAGGTGGCGGCTTCACGGATGAACACGTGGTCCTGCTCACCATGCTTGCCAACCACATGGCCAAGGCCATGGAAGCCGCAGACATCAAGGAAGAGGACCAGAAGGCCCGCCGCCTGCAAACCATTGGGCAAATGCTCTCCGGCGTCATCCATGACTTCAAGACGCCCATGACCATCATCAGCGGGTACGTCCAGCTCATGTCCACCGCCACCACCAACGCCGAACGCGAGGAATACGCGGACCTCATCATCAAACAGTTTGACAACATCTCCCAGTGGACCAAGGACCTCCTGCAGTTTGCCCGTGGCGACGTGGAAGTCATGTTGCGCAAGGTCTACGTGGCGTCTTTTGTGGAAGAGGCGGATGAGGTCCTCAAGCACCTGTTTGAGAACAGCCCCGTGGAATACAGCGTGGAGGTGAAGTTCAAGGGGAGCGTTCGCATGGACCCCACGCGCATGCTGCGGGTGGTGACCAACATTGCCCGCAACGCCAAGGAGGCCATGCCCAACGGCGGCAAGTTCAAGCTGAGCGTGGAGCAGAGCGGGGAGAGCGTGCTCATCCTCATGACAGACAACGGCCCCGGCATCCCCGAGGAGCTGGAAGGCCGCCTGTTCACCGAGTTTGCCACGCACGGCAAGGCGGATGGCACGGGCCTGGGCCTTGCCGTCACCAAGCGGATCCTCAAGGAGCACCACGGGGACATCAGCTATGAGTCCCGCAAGGGGAAAGGCACCACCTTCACCGTGCGGCTCCCACTGTGAGGCACACGCTTCCCATGCCCCTTTTGCCCCGCACCCACCTCAAGTAGAAAGAACGCTTCATGGCAGCGGCCAAGCCGGACATGACGCACCTGGAGGCCCTGGTAGGACAGGGCCGCCACGCCGAGGCGTTGGACGGTTACCTCAAACTGCTGACCAACCGCCCCACCGACCCGTTGCTGCGCGCGCGTGTGGAGATGTTGCGCGAAGCCCTGGCCCAGGAGGCTGACCAGTTCATCCCCGCCGGGGACACCGACCCCAAGAGCACGTACGTGGTGACGCCGGAAGAAGTGGCGGACAGCTACGTGCTTGCCGGCCGGTATGATGACGCCATCCTCATCCTGGAAAAGATCCTGGTGCAGCGTCCCGCAGACCGGCAGGTCATGGACCGGTTGGACCGCGTCAAGAAGCTCAAGACCAGCGGAGCCTCTGACGGCGCCGAGAGCACCACGCCGCAGCAGGAATTTGTGGCGCCGCCCCACACGCCCTCAAAGCCCCTGGGCCGCCCCGCCGCGGCGGCACCCGCGTTTGGCCAGCCCAAAAGTGGGGTCGGAAAGGCCGCCCAGCAAAGCCATGCCTCGGGGGGCCGCAGCCCCGGAAGTGCCATGCACCGCCCCGTGGTGGACAAACCAGCCGCCGCCGGCCCGGTGGAGATGGTGCGGGTCAATTCGGCCGCCTTGGCGGCGGCACCCGCGTTTGGCACGCCACGTTCCCTGGGCGGGGCCCGCCGGCCCGCGCGTGAGACGGATCCTGTGGGCGCGGCGGTGCAAAGCCTGGCCAACCGCAAGGACACCGCGCCCACCACGCCGGTGGTGACGGATGATCCTTCCTCCACCGGGGACCGCACCGTGCTTTCCCCGCCGCCACAGCCGCTGCGCAAGGCACAGGTGCTGGTGGATCCCACACGTGTTTCAGCGCCGCCAGACAGGCTGCTGCGCGCCAGCAAGACCGAGCCCTCCACGGATCCATTGCCGCCCCAGCCGGACTTCACCACCACCTCCGGACTGCCCGCCCAGCTGGAAGAGCTCACCCGCCCCGCCATTGGCCTGCCCGCCGGCATGGCGGATGATGACGATGACAACGCCCGCACCGCCGCCAGCGACGCGCCGGAAGGGCTGGCCGAAGCACTGGCCGTCCCCGAGGGCAGCGCCACGCGCCTGGTGCCGCTTCCGGTGGTGCATGATGAACGCACCTGGGCGTCACCACCGCCGGTCCATGAGCCAGACCCGCCGGGCCGCAAGCCCGTGCCGTCCAGGGACAAGCCGCGCAAGCGCTGAATGCCGCGGCAGGTCCAGCCGGGTTGACATCACCCAACCGTTTCCGCATGGTGCCGCGCTTTCACGCGCCCGTCGTCATGGCGCCCCGGACGGACCCATCCCATGCCCCTGCCCATTGTCCAGGACACCCCAGAGACCCTGCCGCCCCCCGCCACCGCGCTCCCGCCGGCAGCCCGGCCGCGCCCGGCGCGCGTCTTGACCGCACAGACGCATCCCCTGGGCCTGTTTGTGGAGACCTTTGGCTGCCAGATGAACGCCCATGACACCGAGCGGCTGCGCGAACTGTTGGAGCCCCACGGCTACCGCACGGTGGAGAGCGAAGAAGAGGCGGACCTCATCATCCTCAACAGCTGTGACATTCGCGAAAAGAGCGAACACAAGCTCATGAGCCAGCTGGGCCGCCTCAAGGAACTCAAGCGGGACCGGCAGGACCTGTTGCTGGCGGTGGCCGGCTGCGTGGCGCAGGTGGAGGGTGACAAGTTCCTGCGCAAGGCGCCGTATGTGGACATTGTCGTCGGGACGGACCAGCTGCGCCGCGTCCCGGACATGGTGGCCAAGGTAAAAAGCGGGCAGGGCGCGCAGGTGGAGAACGCGTTCTGGGACCCGGCGGATGGGTTGGACGCGGACAACGCGTTTGTGGGCGCCAGCGCCCAGGCGGACCACAACGGCGTCACCGCGTTTGTCACCGCCATGACCGGCTGTGACAAGAAGTGCGCGTATTGCATTGTTCCGTTCACGCGCGGCAAGGAACGCAGCCGCCCGCTCCCGTCCATCCTGGAAGAAGTCACCATGCTGGTGGCCAAGGGTGTGCGGGAAATCATGCTCATTGGCCAGACCGTGAACACCTACGGGCTGGACTTCCCCGGCCACAGCCCCAATTTCTCAGACCTGCTGGCCGCGGTGCATGACGTCCCGGGCCTTCAGCGCATCCGCTTCATGACGTCCCACCCGCGGGACATGACCGACCAGCTCATTGCCACCATGGGCGCGCTCCCCAAGGTGTGTGGCCATTTGCATCTCCCGGTGCAGGCCGGCAGCAACCGCACGCTGGCGCGCATGGGACGTGGCTACACGCGTGAGTGGTACGTGGAGCGCATCCAGAAGATCCGCGCGGCGCGCCCGGACATCTCCATCACCACGGACATCATTGTGGGCTTCCCCGGAGAGACCGAGGCGGAGTTTGGCGAGACCATGGCGCTGTTGGAAGAGGTGCGTTTTGACAACCTCTTCAGCTTTGCGTTCAGTGAGCGGCCCGGCACCGCCGCGGCGGATTTCACCGACGTGGTGCCGCCGGAAGAACGCAAGGCCCGCCTCAACATCCTGCAGGCCCGCCAGCGCCAGTACACCCGCGCGTTCATGGAGAAACACCAGGACGCCGTGCTGGAAGTGCTGGTGGACGGCCCCAGCCGCTTTGATCCCACCGTGTTGTGCGGCAAGACCCAGCAGAACATCACGGTGAACTTCACCGGCAACGCCGCCGCCGGGACGCTGGCACGCGTGCGCGTGGAGCAGGTCAAGTCCAACACGTTTTTTGGGACGCTGCTCCAGGACGTATGAGCCGCGCCCGCGCCGCCGCCCCGTTTGCCCTGGCCACGCTGTTCTACGCTGCGTTCATCTTCTGGATGTCCAGCGCGCCACGGCAGGTGCCGGAGCTGCTGCAGTTTTCCGGCGCGGACAAACTGATGCACATCCTGGAGTTTGGCGTGCTGGCCGTGTTGTCCGGCCTGACCACGTCACGCGCCGCTCCGCAGCAACTCAACTCCTGGCACCTTGCGGTGGCCGCAGCGGTCACGCTGGCCTTTGGCATCTCAGACGAACTGCACCAGGCGTACGTGCCGGGCCGCGGCTCAAGTTTCTACGACGTGTGCGCTGACGCCGTGGGAGCGCTGTTGGGCAGCCTGGCGGCCCGTGGGACACGTTTGCTTTGACACTGTCCAGATGGACGGAGGATGGTCTGCGCCGTTGTTCAACCGGGGGAGGAGAACGTCATGGCCAGGAAGATTCTTGCAGGTGTGGCGGTGGTGCTGGGGTTCCTGGTGGGCCTCATCATGATGCAGCCCGCATCCACGCAGGTGAACCGCACCGTGGACATCCAGGCCACGCCCGCGCAGGTGTGGCCCCACCTCATTGACCTCAAGAAATTTGTGGTCTGGTCGCCCTGGAGTGGCATGGACCCCAACCAGAAGGTGACCTTTGAAGGGCCCGCCACCGGCGTGGGCAGCAGCTACATGTGGCAGGGCAATGACCAGGTGGGGAAGGGCAAGATGAGCATCACCAAGGCCAGTGAGCCCACCAGCGTCACGGTGGCCCTGGAGTTCATTGAGCCTTTTGAGAGCAAGGCGGACGTTGGCTACAAGGTCACCGCCCACGGCGCCACCACCACCGTGATGTGGTGGTACGAATCCCCCAACAACTTCATGGCCAAGGCCATGTGCCTGGTGATGGACATGGACAAGATGTTGGGCGCGGACTTTGCCAAGGGTCTGGCCAGCCTCAAGAAGATTGTGGAGGATGAAGCCAAGGCCGCGCCCCCACCGGCTGCTGCAGCGGCGGTTGCCGCACCCGACGCTGGACCACCCACCGCGGCCGGGTCGCACTGAGCGTTCTTTGTGGTTCAGCCGGTCTCCAGCGCCACGCTCACGCGCTCCCATTGGGCCATCAGCGCGTGCAGCTCCGCTTCCAGTGCGTTGCGTTCTTTCTGCGTGTCCGCCAGCAGTTGCCAACCGGTGGCCGGGTCGGACAGCACCTTGTCTTTTTCGGCCATCGCCGTTTCCACCTCGGAAATGCGCTCCTCGGCGCGTTTGAGGTCCCGCTCCAGGGCGCGCCGTTCCTTCTCCTGGCGCTTGTGGGCCTGTGCCGTGGTCTCTGCGCGCGCGGCCTCACCGCTTTGGGCCTGCGCGGCCAGCGCCAGCGCTTTCTGACGCTCGTGCACCGCCTCCCGGATGTCCCCGTAACTTCCGTCCTCCAACGTCACGTTGCCGTTGATGACGGTCATGGTGCGCGTGGTCACCGCGTCCAACAGGTACCGGTCATGGCTGATGAGCAGCACGGTTCCTTCAAAGGCCTCCAGTGCTTCTTCCAGCGCTTCGCGGGTGTCCAGGTCCAGGTGGTTGGTGGGCTCATCCAGGATGAGCAGGTTGGCTGGTGACAACGTCAACACCGCCAGTGCCAGGCGCGCACGTTCCCCGCCGGAGAGTGTTGCCACGTCTTTCTCCGCGTCATCCCCGGAAAATGCAAAACGCCCCAGGTGCCCGCGCAGCTGCTCATTGGTCGCCGTCAGGTGCGTGTCCCGCACCAGGGAGAACGGCGTGCCCTGCCGCGGAAGGTCCGCCTGGGCCTGGTCAAAATACAAAAGCTCCACCTTGCGGCCCACCGTCACGCTCCCGTGGTCCGGCTTCAAACGCCCACCCAGGATGCGCCCCAATGTGGACTTGCCGCTCCCGTTGGGGCCGGCCACGCCAATCTTTTCGCCGCGCTTGATGGTGAGGTCCACGCCCTCAAACAACGTGCGCCCGCCGTAGCCGTGGCCCACCCCCTTGGCCACCAGGACGTCCTCCACGCTGCGCATGCCGCCGGGGAACGTGAGCCGCGCCACCTTGGGACCGCTCTCCGGTGCCTCCAGCCGCTCCAGGCGCGCCAGCATCTTGCGTTTGGATTGCGCCTGCCGAGCGCTGGTGGCGCTCACCATGTTTTTCTGGATCCACGCTTCGGTCTTGGCAATGTGGGCTTTTTGTTCTTCGTACGCCTTCAGCCGCGCGGCGGCGCGAAGCTCACGCTCCACCGCGTAGCTGCTGTAGTTGCCCACGTACATTTCCATCACGCCGTTTTTCAGCTCGGCCACGCGGTTGACGGTGTTGTCCAGAAACGCGCGGTCATGGCTCACCAGCAACACCGCCCCCCGGAAGTCCCTCAGCCACGCTTCCAAAAACTCGGTGGCGTCCATGTCCAGGTGGTTGGTGGGCTCATCCAGAAGCAGCAGGTGCGGCTCCATCAACAGGATGACCGCCAGCTCCAGACGGCCCGCCTCGCCGCCAGACAGGGACGTGGCCGGTTGTTCCCACTTGTCCTGGGAGAGCCCCAGCCCCGCCAGCACCTGGCTGGCGCGTGCACGCAACAGGTAGCCGCCCTGGGACTCAAACCGGTCGGTCAGCGTGCCCAGCTGGTGCAGGCTGGCGGCGTCCTCCGGGTGCGCGGCCACGTGGTGCTGCAGCGTCTCAATGGCCGCTTCGGCCTCCACCAGGTCCGCGCGCGCCTGCAGCGCCACGTCCAGCACCTTGGCCCCGGTGGCAAACATGCTCCCAAACTTGCGCTCCTGCCTCAGCAGCTTGAGGGTCACGCCCTTGCCAAAGGCCACGGTTCCCTTGTCCGCCGTCAGTTCGCCGGTGAGCAGCTTGAGCAGGCTGGTCTTCCCGGCGCCATTGGCGCCCACCAGTCCCACCCGCGCGCCTTCATTGAGCTGCAGCGTGATGCTCTTGAGCACCTCGTGGGGACCGTAGGAAACACACACATCCGTGAGCGTGGCCAACATGGGGCGCCGTCTTTACCCGGCCCAACCGTGGGGACGCCACACCTTTGGGCGCAGCATTGGCGCGTCCAGGGACGTGTGGGCCTCCTTCCAGGCCACGTTTGCGCCGCCCAATAACGGTTGACGCGCCCCGGGCTGCCGTGGTGCGTATCTTGTTACACACCACACCCCCCCGACCCGACTCACTGGAGTGGCCAATGGCGGATACGCTCACCATCAAAGACAACCGCACCGGAAAAGAAATCACGGTGCCAATTGAGAACGACACCATCAAGGCAACGGACCTGCGGCAAATCAAGGTCAAGGACGATGACTTTGGGTTGATGACCTATGACCCGGCCTTCATGAACACCGCCAGCTGCAAGTCCAAGATCACCTATATTGACGGTGACAAGGGCGTGCTGGAATACCGCGGCTACCCCATTGATCAGCTGGCCGAGAAGTGCAGCTACCTGGACGTGGCCTACCTGGTCCTCCACGGTGACCTGCCCAACAAGGAACAGTCCAAGGACTGGGCCACCAACATCACCATGCACACGTTTGTGCATGAGAACATGAAGAAGCTCATTGATGGCTTCCACTATGACGCCCATCCCATGGGCATGCTGGTGAGCACGCTGGCCGCGTTGTCCACGTATTACCCCAACGCCAAGAACGTCTCTGACGCCAAGGAACGCCAGCTCAACATCTACCGGCTGCTGGCCAAGGTGGCCACGCTGGCCGCCATGGCCTACCGCCACCGCATGGGCCTGCCGTACGTGGTGCCGGACAATGACCTGTCCTATTCCGGCAACTTCCTCTCCCAGATGTTCAAGATGTCCGAAGCCAAATACAAGCCAAACCCGGACATTGAGCGCGCACTGGATGTGTTGTTCATCCTCCACGCGGACCATGAGCAGAACTGCTCCACGTCCGCCATGCGCAACATCGGTTCGGCCCAGTCTGACCCGTATGTCTCCGCCGCCGGCGCTGCCGCGGCCCTCTACGGCCCGCTGCATGGCGGCGCCAATGAGGCCGTGCTGCGCATGCTGGATGAGATTGGCTCGGTCTCCAACATCCCGGCGTTCATCAAGGACGTCAAAGAGGGCAAGGGAGAAAAGCGCCTGATGGGCTTTGGCCACCGCGTGTACAAGAACTATGACCCGCGCGCCAAAATCATCAAGCAGATGGCGGACAAGGTGTTTGCCATCACCGGCCGCAACCCCAAGCTGGACATTGCCCTGGAACTGGAACGCATTGCGCTGCAGGACGACTATTTTGTGAAGCGCAAGCTGTATCCCAACGTGGATTTCTACAGCGGCCTCATCTACCAGGCGCTCAAGTTCCCCGTGGACATGTTCCCCGTGCTGTTTGCCATTCCGCGCATGAGCGGCTGGCTGTCCCAGTGGCAGGAGATGATCATTGACGGTGAGCAGAAGATCACCCGCCCGCGCCAGGTGTACCTGGGCGCGCGCGCACGCAACGTGCCCTGAACCATAAGGGCAGCCTGGGAAAGACCGCGGCCACTGGGGGGTGTGCGGCGGGAGCAGGGACGGGAGGCGGTTCCGGGAGGTCCGGGCCGCCTCCTGGTCTTTTTGGGGCCTCCATGTAGGTGCCCCCGTTGGGACGGTGGCGTTCTTGCCAGCCCCCCGTCCGGTGCGCTTTGTATGCCCCCGCAAGGTTGCCGCGCCCACAAGGGTCTACCCATGAATCTGGACAAGCTCCGCAAGCACAAGGACGAGGCCCAGCGGCAGCTGGCCAAGGGCCGGACCAAGGAGGCCCTGGATGAGTTGCTGGCGGTCAACAAGCTGGACCCGCATGACCTGGCCAACCGGCAAAAGGTGGGGGACCTGTGGCGCAAGCTGGGCAACAACGCCGAGGCCATCAAGGGCTACCAGGCGGTGGCCGGCGCCTACGCGGCGGATGGTTTGCTGCTCAAGTCCATTGCCGTGTGCAAGATCATCCTCCAGATAGACCCCAACCACACTGAAACGCAGCGCATCCTGGCGGACCTGTACGGCAAGAAGCGCGGTGACGCCGTCCCCGTGGAAATGCCGCAAGCCATGAGCGTGGCGGTGAGCAAGCCCGCGCCCGGGCAAAAGATGAGCGCGTCCATGATCCGCGGCGTGCCGGCCACCTCGGTCCAGCTGCGCTCGGAACCGCGCGTGCCCACCGGCGTCCCGCCGCCCATGCCCGCTGCGGCCATCGCCCCGCCGCCATCCATGCCGGTGGCAGCATCGTCGGATGAGCCGTCCCTGGAGATTGAGATTGATACCTCGGCGGAAATCTCCGCCGAGATTGACGTGGAAGAGGTCATGGAGGTGGAGGCCGCACCGCCGCCGGCGCGCGTCATCACCGGCATCCCGTTGCCGCCGGTGGTGCAGGGATATCCGGTGGCGCCGCAGGTTCCAGGGCCCGCTGCCAGCTGGGGTGCCGCCGCACAGGAACCCGTGCCGGTGGTCCAGGCCGCTGGCCCCGGAGAGCTGGAATTTATGGACATGGAGGGCGGCGCCCCGCCACCCGCGGCCCGGGAAGCCGGCTCCGAAGTGTCCGGTGCCGAGGAGTTTGCGGACTTCCTGGCCGACGACGGTGCCGCACCCGCCCACCGCGTGGATGTGGACAAGCTGCCGCCCATCCCGCTGTTTTCTGAGCTGTCCAAAAATGCGTTCATTGATTTGTTGGAACGCATGGACGTACGCCCCATGACCGAAGGTGACATCATTGTCACCGAGGGCGAGACCGGGGACAGCTTCTTCATCATTGCGTCCGGCCAGGTGCGCATTGAGAAGACGGTGGAGGGCAAGGTCATCCAGTTGGCCCAGCTGGGGGATGGAACGTTTTTTGGGGAGATTGCGCTGTTGTCCGGCGCGCCCCGTACCGCCAGCGTGGTGGCCGCCACCGACGGGGAGCTGCTGGAAATCTCCCGCGCCACCCTGGATGCGGTCATTGCGGATTATCCCAGCGTGGCGCAGGTGCTGCAGCGCTTCTACAAGCAGCGGTTGTTGTCCAACCTGCTCAACACCTCCAAAATCTTCAAGGCCTTTGACAAGGAGCAGCGCAAGAGCCTCATTGAGATGTTCCGCAGCCGCGAACTGGCGGCGGGGGAGAACATCCTCACCGAAGGACAGAAGGGTGACGGCCTCTACGTGCTGCTTTCCGGACGGGCCAAGGTCATCAAGACGCTGCCTGGCGGCCCCAAGGAACTGGCCACGCTCAAGGAGGGGGATGTCTTTGGGGAGATGAGCCTGCTCACCCGGGACCCCGTCTCCGCCACCATTGTGGCCGTGGGCAAGGCCATGGTGCTGCGCCTGCCACGCAAGCAGTTCAATGAAGTGATCATGACGCACCCCCAGGTGCTGGAAATGGTCAGCGAAGTGTCCGCGCAGCGGCAGCGCAACAACGTGTGATGGATGCCGTCCGGCACTTTGTGACCACCCGGGACGGCGTCAGGTTGATGTTGCTGCATTTCCCGGCGCGGCGGCGGGCGTCTCCCGCGGTGTTGCTGCTCCACGGTTTTGCGCAGAACCACCGCGCGTTTGATGCACCCAACAGGTCATTTGCCAGGCATTTGCAGCACGCGGGTTTCCATGTGTTTGTGGGGACGCTGCGTGGGCGGCATGCCTCGCACAAACACGCGGCCAGCCTGCCGCACGGGTTCTGGCATTACGTGGAAGAGGATGCGCCCGCCTTGGTGCGCGGCATGGCGGCGTTGGTGCCGGAGGACGTGCCGCGGCTCATGGTGGGGCATTCCATGGGCGGGATCATCACCGTCTCGCTCCCGGAGCACGTGGGAAACCTGTTGTGCGGGCGCGTGGCGTGGTGTTCGCCGCTGTGGTTTTTGCATTGGTTGGGACCGCTGCATGGGCCCCTGGCGTTGTGGATGCGCGCGGTGCGCGCGGGACTGCCGGTGCCGCTGCCCACCAGCGTGGTGGGGCCGGGGCTGGCGTTTGGCGCTCCCGTGCTGGACCGGGCGCGGCCGTGGCCCATGGCGGTGTGGAAGCCCGGCGGCGTGGAACCCGCGCTGCTCAAGTGGGCGCTGCAAAAGACCTTTGCCCCGGAGGGCCTGCGCGTCCTGGCAGACCTCATGGAGCTGGGCCGGACCAAGGGCGCGCATGCCGGCAAGGTCCCGGTCATGGCGCGCCTCAGGACGCTCACCGGGCCGCTGCTGGTGGCCGCGGCGGACCATGACGCC
>Ga0154020_10004370_pt1 | contig 16855 bp, 15 predicted proteins | sample Klosneuvirus_201_FD_109709 | JGI IMG/M metagenome (GOLD analysis project Ga0154020, IMG submission 109709) | Active sludge microbial communities from wastewater, Klosterneuburg, Austria - Klosneuvirus_20160825_MG | ecosystem: Engineered > WWTP > Aerobic digester > Activated sludge | place...
ACAAGAACGGGGGAAAGAATTATAGATTTTATTTCAATTCATGAATGTCTTGAAGCCTGCGGGAGTAATACTATTCTACATTTTATGTATTCAAACCAGTTATGCGCAAAACTGGTTTTTCAACAAAGCCGATAGTGCGGATCAGAAATTATTTCCGCGGACTTCCTTTCTACAGGCTCGGTATCAACTTGGAACATTCGTGCATTCAGGAGAGCCCGGTGTTCGTTATATTGAAGAAAATCCATTTCAGTCTGTTGACTTTCGCTATGGCCTCCTAGGATATGGAAGAAAGAAATGGCAACAAGTCCATCATTATCCTACCTATGGATTAGGCATCAGTAAATTCTTCTTTCAGCCAAAGGATAATATCCTGGGGAATCCGTTTTCAACCTATATCTTCTTTAATGAATCCATTTTTCAGTTTAAAAAATCAAGGATATCCTATGATTTTGATATTGGCTTATCGTATGGATGGAAGCGATATGATCCTCAAACCAACCCGGAACAAAAAGTAATCGGTTCCTCGGTGAATTTTATTGTGATGCTTGGACTTCAGTATGAACTTAAATTATCTAATCGATGGGATGGAATTGTTGGAATCAACGTGGATCATATGTCGAATGGTCGCATTCGTTCTCCGAATGATGGCGTGAATTTACATGGAGCAAATTTATCGTTACGCTATAGACTGATGCCTCCCAAACCCAAAGATTACGAGGGCGATCACGTATCTCTTTTTGCGCCTAAAAATATTCAGCATGTAATCGATCCCTTCAAACCGATGTATGAATTCTATGCGGTAGGTAGTGGAGGCGTGGCAACTACGTACAAGGATATGGACAATCATATTTATTACTTTACTGCTTCACTAAGTGTGGATGCTGCTCGTCACTACAACTATAACGGAAAGTTTGGAGTAGGTCTGGATTTATTTTATGATGCTTCATTAGTTGAAGATTATGAGTCCCAATATCCAACCGGTAATGTTCCGTCTCATCTTTTTTATTGGCCGGGTGTTCACCTCTCACATGAATACATGGTGCATCGCTGGACGTTGGTTACACAGGCTGGACTGAATCTAAAAGTTCCGAATAGCAAAGGGGTTTGGTACGGGCGAGTTGGGCTTCGCTATGATTTGCCGAAGAGCATTTTTCTTAGAGCCAGTTTACGTGTTTACGATCGCTTCTACTCTGACTTTATAGAATGGGGTGTTGGCTATTCGTTTTACAAAATTAAAAGATGATAGTTAAGAGTTACTTCTATCGATCACATCCAAGTCCACAGACAACCCACTTGTTAGTCAACGGTAAACATGAACCAGATTCCTGCCTTCTACAGCGGCCAGAAAGTGCGACTGCCCTTAGAATAAAATGGATTATTGATAATGCAATCACCTATTAAAACAAATTCGGTGCGTTCAGCAAAACTTTATTGGAGTATTGCTCTGATTAGATGATTTTTAGGCAATCAATTCAGTTTTAAAATTATTTAACCAAATCAAAATATATGTTTCCTTTCAAAAAGTCTTTACTCTTTTTATTCATAGTTGGCTTTGCCTATCAGGCACAGGCACAGGATTCAGGGGTCGTTGATTCTACCTTTTTCAAAAACTTAACCTTCCGCAACGTAGGCCCAACCCGAGGGGGGCGTGCCACTACCGTTCAGGGTGCAATCAAAACGCCTGGTACTTTTTACATGGGCGCCACCGGTGGTGGAGTATGGAAAACCGAAGACTATGGCATCAACTGGTTCAACATCTCTGATGGGTTTTTCAAATCGCCATCCATAGGTGCTATTAAAGTACATCAGGAAGATCCCAAAATTATTTATGTCGGTACGGGTTCAGATGGAATTCGTTCCAACATCATCGTTGGAGACGGAATGTATAAATCTGAAAACGCTGGAAAAACCTGGACACACATAGGCCTTGAAAAAGCCGGGCAGATTGGGGCGGTGGAAGTTCATCCCACCAATCCCAACCTGGTTTATGTTGCGGCACAAGGGCAACCTTTCAATGCCAATGAAGAGCGCGGTGTGTACAGAACCAATGATGGCGGAAAGAGTTGGAAAAGAATTCTTTACGTTTCTGATAGTGTGGGTGCGATTGACATCGAGTTAGCTCCCAACAATCCCAACATTATTTATGCTGCTATGTGGCGCAATCAGCGCAAACCCTGGACAATTATTAGCGGGGCCAATAAAATTGGTGGAATTTATAAATCGGTAGATGGTGGAGACAACTGGAAAAAAGTAACAAACGGATTACCACAAGGTCTGATTGGAAAAATTGATTTCGCGGTTTCACCAGCAGATCCCAATCGCCTTTACGCGTTAGTGGAAGCGCCAAAAGATGAACGCGGAGTGTATCGTTCGGATGACCAGGGCGAATCTTTTAAACTGGTGAGCAACAAAAAAGAATTGACAGACAGGCCGTTCTACTATTGCAACATTGACGCGAACCCGCTCAATGCAGATGTGATCTTTGTAATGGCCACCAATTTCTATAAGTCAAAAGATGCAGGAAAAAAGTGGGCGGAAATAAATCCGCCTCATGGCGATAACCACGACATGTGGATTAACCCTAGCGATACATCGCAATTCATCCAATCCAACGATGGCGGTGCAAATATAACCACCAACGGGGGTAAATCGTGGAGCACGCAACACAACCAACCTACAGCAGAATTGTATCAGGTAGAAGTTGATGATCAATATCCATACTGGCTTTATGCAGGGCAGCAAGACAATTCAACTATATCCGTTCCATCATTACCGCCTTATGATGCGGCTGGAGGTTCAAGTGCTTTTTGGATGGCCGTAGGGGGTTGCGAAACGGGGCCTGCAGTGCCCAAGCCAGGCAATCCTAATATTGTTTATTCTAATTGTAAAGGAAACTTCGGAGTATATGATAAGCGCTCGGGGCAAGAGCGCCAATATCATGTAGGGGCAACGAATATTTATGGCCACAATCCTAAAGATTTGAAATATCGCTTTCAGCGTGTGTCGCCTCTATTTGTTTCCTTTCACAATCCAGATGTGGTCTACTACGGTTCGCAATATTTACACAAGACTACCACTGATGGTGAAATCTGGGAAACCATATCAGGCGATCTAACCGCGAATGAACCGGGCAAACAAGTAATTTCCGGCTCGCCAATTACCAGAGATATTACCGGAGAAGAATATTATAGTACACTGTACGAAATCAATGAATCCCGAATTAAAGAAGGATTAATTTGGACAGGTGCCAACGATGGCCCTATTCATGTTACTAAGGATGGTGGTAAGAGTTGGGAAAATGTAACGCCCAAACAACTTCCTCCCGGTGGCCGTGTAGATTGTATAGAGCCCTCGCCCCATAAAGAAGGGAAAGCTTATGTGGCTATTTTACGAAACCAGTTAGGTGATTGGAAACCGTACATTTATAAAACGCTGGATTATGGTAAAACATGGACGCTGCTTACCACCGGCACAAATGGAATTCCCGAAGGCTTCCCCACCAGAACGGTACGCGAAGATCCGGAACAAGAAGGATTGCTTTTTGCCGGTACTGAATATGGATTATTTATTTCTTTTAATGATGGTGCTACCTGGCAATCTTTTCAGGAAAATTTACCCATCACGCCTGTAACAGATATTAAGGTGTATCGCAATGACCTGATTTTATCGACCATGGGTCGGTCGTTTTGGATAATGGATAACATTACTCCCTTGCATCAATTAGCGAAAGCAAAGCAAAGCAAAACGGCTTTCTTGTTTAAGCCTGATGCTTCTTATCGGATGTACTACCGAGGTACCGGAAAAAATGCTGTGCCCAGTTATCCTGCGCCCGGTGTTAATATCGATTACGATTTGAAGTCAGCCCCACAACAAGACATCAAATTGGAGATCATAAATCCCGACAATAAAGTGATCAGGACATTTACCAGTGCGGTGCCTCCAAAAGACACCACTAAAGTGGGTGTTGATATGGCCACAGGATTCGAAACCAAAAAATCAAAATCCGATTTGAGCAAAGATGCTGGTGTTCATCGCTTTCGTTGGGATTTAAGTCACGAAGGTCCATGGGATAAAGACCCAGCCCGTAGCAAACGGGGTGGCCCAACGGTAAGACCAGGTACATATCAGGCGCGCCTTACGGTGAATGGAGAAACAACTACGCAAACTTTCGAAGTTAAGGTTGATCCAAAACTGGATTTAACTAAAACGAGCATGGAAGATATCAAAGCTCAGGAAACGCTTTCCTTGCAAGTGGTTGCTTTAGAAGATTCAGCAAAACATGTTTTGGAAGATATCAAATCCAAAAGAAAGGAATTAGAAAAACTGATTAAAGCAGGTAAGAATAAAAAACAAAATACGCAGGAGGACAAACGCCTTGCGCTAATTCAGGATCAGTTGGCAACTGCCGAGGGAATTTATATGACGCCCATGCTGATTGACCAGCTTAGGTACCTGAGGGGTATGCTTAGCCAGGCCGACCAAAAGCCAGGCAAGGATGCTTACGAAAGATTCGATGAACTAAAGAACAGATTTAACAGCATCATGACACCTTATGTGAAGTTAGGGCCAAAGATGTAGGGACTGTTAGAAATTAAATTGTAAAAGCCGACTCTGTTAGATCAGGGTCGGCTTTTTGTTGCTCAGTGACCAACAAGAACAAAGTGAGCGCGGCACCTCTCCTCGATAAACTGTTATCCAGAGCGATGCTTGTGTGAAGGCAAGCGCGAGCGAAGGATCTTTATGTTCGAAGGGAAATTCTTTGAGTGTAGACTACATTAGTGTGGATGTAGCCCTCAGCTAATTCATCTACTGCGTTTCATGAGGCCTGAACAAACGCACCGAAACGGGAGACTCCACTTTGAAAGGCTTTTTATTGTTTTGGAACTAATGAACCAGCTACTTTGTCTCTACTGTTTAATAAACTTGGAATTATGGAATTAGGTATTGGTATGTTTGGTGACAACCACTATGATGATAAGGGTAAACCCATGCATGCAGGTGAACGCCTGCGCGAACTGATTGAAGAAATCAAATTGATGGACGAAGTGGGTATCGATTTCTTTGGAATCGGTGAACACCACCGACCCGACTATGCAGTATCAGTGCCGGAAGTTGTGTTGGCTGCAGCTTCCTCTGTAACAAAGAATATTAAATTGGGAAGTGCTGTTACTGTCCTAAGCTCTTCCGATCCTGTTCGAATCTATCAGAGTTTTGCTACGCTGGATCAACTCAGTAACGGGCGCGCTGAGTTGGTGGCAGGCCGCGGAAGTTTTATTGAATCCTTTCCCTTGTACGGTTACAACCTCAAAGATTACAATGAACTGTTTGAAGAAAAGCTAGAACTACTACTAAAGATAAACAACGAGGAGCCCATTACCTGGAGTGGAAAGTATCGCGCCTCTCTTAAAGAGCAATACGTATTGCCACGCGCAGTTAATAATCATTTGAAAATTTGGGTAGCTGTAGGGGGTACGCCAGAATCTGTGGTGCGAGCAGCAAAGTTAGGGCTGCCTGTAATCTTCGCGATCATTGGCGGAAACCCGGCACAGTTCAAGCCGCTGTTCAAATATTATAAAGAGTTATTTGAAAATTTTGGGCACGACATGAAGAACTTTCAGGTGGGTGTCCACATGCACAGCTTTTTTGGTGAGAATAGTAAACAAACTGCAGATGCTTATTACCCGGTATACTCAGCTCAGATGACCCGCGTGGGTGCCAGCCGAGGTTGGGCTCCTTTCTCTCGCGATCAATACGAGTTTGGAAGAGGCAAGGATGGGGCGTACTTATTTGGTGATGCCAACGAAGCGATAGATAAAATTTTACAAATGAACGAGATGTTTGGACTCAACCGTTTTTCTGCACACATGGATGTTGGTGGCCCTTCCCATGCCATGTTGATGAAGTCGATTGAAATTTACGGAACCAAGATTGCACCTAAGGTGAGAGTGGCGTTGGGTAAAGCATAATTGTATTAATCCCCCGTCCTTGTTGATGTTGCGAGTTGGCATAGCGGAGGGTTCACCAATAAGCATGATGTTTAAGCTAAAGCATTTTTTGTCTTACTTTTACCAACAACATTCAAGTTTCGGTTATGAATATCAAATATTGGCTTATCATTCGCGATGATTCAAAACGGACTTTCGAGGTGTGCGGAAGGGAGAGTAATGATAATGCCTTTACGAACCGAACTCATGCCATGCAAAAGGCGGGGATGAATGTTACTTGCATGACACCTCCCGTTAGCGGAAAAACTTCCAGCAAGGAGCTGATAAAGTATGATGGGTATACGCGGGAAGATGGCCTACAAGATCGCCTGATGAAACAGTTTCTGGAAATAACCCTGCGAAACTCACATGATGAATGGGACGAGGAACTCGAAAATTAGTTTAACCCTTTGAACAGCCTTAGACAGTAGATTAACTCAATACGGGCTGATGTCAAATTTTAATTTAGTAGGTAAGTCCAAAATGTAATGCTTTGATAATCATATTTATAAATCTTTAAAAAGGGTTTTTCTGGGGAAGAAGGGGATTTATGAAATCCATTTTCAATAGATTGAGTTGTTATTCAGGAGATAGATTTTTGCGTTTCATCCTGTCTTTTTTATTGTCACCAAACCATATCATTAGCCCGATTGAACAACCTATTTAGAATGCTTTAAAATATAGCAACCAATTGTTTGGTATGGCTTTGAGAACTACTTTTGATCAATACATCCAATCGACCAACCTATACTAATGTTATGAAATGGTTTCTTGACCTTTTTTCAAGTTCACTTGGCAGAAAAGTGTTGATGGCCCTGACCGGGCTCTTTTTAATTCTTTTTCTGATCGTGCACTTAATTGGTAATCTGCAGCTCCTCAAAAACGATGGAGGCGCAGCCTTTAACACCTATGCCGAATTTATGGGCACCAATCCATTGATCCAGCTCGTATCTAAAGGAAATTTTGCATTTATCTCACTTCATATTATATGGGGTATCATGCTTACCATTCGAAATAAAAAAGCGCGAGGAACGATAGCGTACGCACAACCCTATAAAAAGACCATGTGGGCATCCCGAAATATGGCTTTTTTGGGTTCAATCATTTTTATCTTTTTGGTATTGCACATTCGCCACTTTTATGCCGAGGCTCATTTTGGAAATTTGCCCACGCAGATCTATAACGGCAAGGAGGCTAAAGATTTATATGGTCAGGTTACCATTTGGTTTGACAAAGGTTGGTATGTAGCACTCTATACCATTGCTATGGCTGCACTGGCTTTTCACTTATGGCATGGCTTTACCAGTGCATTTCAAACCCTTGGGCTAAACCATATGAAATATAATCCTGTTATTAATTTCGTTGGAAGAGCGTATGCTATTCTTGTACCCGCAGGATTTGCACTTATTCCAATTTGGATGTTTTTTGTTTAACCATTATCGACTAAGTTTTTTAAATATCTTAATCATAGATCATGAAGCTAGATGCAAAAATTCCGGAAGGACCTATAGCGGAAAAATGGACCAAACATAAATTCAATCTTAAGTTGGTCAATCCGTCCAACAAGAGAAAGTATGATGTGATTGTTGTGGGCACGGGGTTAGCAGGCGCCTCGGCAGCAGCTTCATTAGCAGAGTTAGGCTACAATGTAAAAACTTTTTGTTATCAGGATAGCCCGCGAAGAGCCCACAGTATTGCAGCTCAGGGTGGAATCAACGCAGCTAAGAATTATCAGAACGATGGTGATAGTGTTTACCGCTTATTTTACGATACGGTAAAAGGTGGCGATTATCGGTCGCGCGAAGGCAATGTCTATCGCTTAGCCGAAGAAAGTGTAAACATCATTGATCAATGCGTGGCGCAAGGAGTTCCCTTTGCGCGAGAGTATGGTGGCTTGCTAGCCAATCGTTCTTTTGGCGGAGCCCAGGTATCCCGAACCTTTTATGCGCGTGGTCAAACTGGTCAGCAATTATTGTTGGGTGCGTATAGTGCTTTGAATCGACAGATTGCAAATGGCAAAGTGAAGATGTATAACCGTAGCGAGATGCTTGATTTGGTTATGGTTGATGGTAAAGCACGGGGTATTGTTACGCGTGATTTAATAACGGGCAAAATTGAATCGCATAGTGCCCATGCTGTTTTATTATGTACAGGCGGATATGGAAACGTATTTTTCCTTTCAACGAATGCCAAAGGGTGTAATGCCACAGCAGCTTGGCGCGCGTATAAAAAGGGGGCTTTCTTTGCTAACCCGTGTTTCACACAGATCCATCCAACCTGTATTCCGGTTTCAGGTACACATCAATCCAAGCTTACGCTGATGTCAGAGTCGTTGCGAAATGATGGACGAGTGTGGGTTCCTAAAAAAGCCATACCCGGACTAAAGTCAAAAGACGCTATGAACCTTCCAGAGGAGGATCGTGATTATTTTCTGGAACGCAAATACCCTTCCTTTGGTAATTTGGTTCCGCGCGATGTGGCTTCCCGAAATGCAAAGCAAGTGTGCGATGAAGGTCGGGGAGTTGGTCCAGGGTTGGCAGTTTTTCTTGACTTCACCGATGCGATTAAACGCGTTGGAGAAGATCAGATTCGGGCAAAGTATGGAAACCTCTTCGATATGTATCAGCAGATTACGGATGACAATCCATACAAAGGGCCGATGATGATTTACCCGGCAGTTCATTATACCATGGGTGGACTTTGGGTAGACTATAATTTGATGACAACGATTCCAGGCTTATATGCTTTGGGAGAAGCCAACTTCTCTGATCATGGTGCCAACCGACTGGGGGCTAGTGCGCTTATGCAGGGCTTGGCCGATGGCTATTTCGTAATCCCATATACAATTGGCGATTACCTGGCTACAATCGGTTGGAATGATAAAGTAGGCACCGATCATCCAGCCTTTAAAGAGGCCATGGATGGTGTGAACGAACGCGTGAATAAGTTGCTAAGTATTAAAGGCAAAAGGACAGTCGATGAGTTCCATCGGGAGTTGGGCCACACCATGTGGGAGTATTGTGGAATGTCGCGCAACGATGAAGGATTAAAGAAAGCAAAAAAGATCATTCAGGATATCAAGAAAGACTTCTGGACAAATGTGAATGTATTAGGGTCACCGAACGAACTAAATCAAGAGTTGGAGAAAGCTGGCCGCGTAGCCGATTTCATTGAGCTCGGGGAGTTGATGGTGGATGATGCGCTCAATCGCAGCGAATCGTGTGGTGGTCATTTCCGCGAGGAATCACAAACTCCGGAAGGAGAGGCACTTCGTAAGGATGATGAATTTTCCTACGTATCGGCATGGGAATATACGGGTGACAATCAACAAGCTGTTCATCATAAAGAAGAATTGAAATTTGAGAATGTTAAGTTAACGCAAAGAAGTTATAAATAGGTTTTTGGCTAAATAGTAAGATCATGAACCAATCACTAATAATTTTATTGAGATGAATATTACAGTAAAAGTCTGGAGACAAAAGGATGCTAACAGCAAAGGGGAATTCAAAACCTATCCGCATAGTCATGTATCGAGCGATATGTCGTTCTTGGAAATGATCGATGTGCTAAATGAGGAATTGGTTAAGAAAAATGAAGATCCGATAGCTTTTGATCATGACTGCCGCGAAGGAATCTGCGGCATGTGTAGTTTATATATAAACGGCCAACCCCACGGGCCACTTCAAACCACTACTTGTCAGCTGCACATGCGGTCGTTCAAAGATGGAGAAACGATTACTATTGAACCCTGGCGAGCCAAAGCGTTTCCTGTCATAAAAGATTTGATTGTAGACCGTACTGCATTTGATCGAATTCAACAAGCAGGAGGGTATGTAAATGTGAATACCGGTGGTGTTCCCGATGCTAATGCAATACCTATCTCTAAGCACATTGCCGAAGAAGCCTTTGATTCAGCCAGTTGTATTGGTTGTGGGGCTTGCGTGGCAGCTTGTAAGAATTCCTCAGCAGTATTATTTGTTGGCGCAAAGATTTCTCAGTATGCTTTACTACCACAAGGTAAAGTGGAACACAAAGAAAGAGCTGAGAAAATGGTTGCTCAAATGGATGCTGAAGGATTTGGTTCTTGTACAAATACCTATGCCTGCGAAGCAGAATGCCCCAAGGGAATTAAGATAACCAATATTGCCAGATTGAATCGCGAGTACCTTGGATCTATGTTGACTTCCTATCAGGTGGAACGACAAGGTGGTGATTAATAATTATCTACCGGCTATTCACTTTTGCATGCTTCCATACCAATCCGGCCAGAGGATATTGCCTTGGTTACGGATTGACCAATGTTGCCACCAGCTAAGATAATGTCCTTTTCAGGACCGGTATCAGACAGGTGAACCTTAATACAGGCATCCAGTTTGATAAGATCAGCATAGGAAATAGTAGTTTCGTCAGCAAGCTGAGTCAATATCGTTTCACTCGTACCTGTTTTCGAATCCACCGGATTTAATAAAGCGGCCACATCGGCCCCAGGGGTAGCTAGGTCACCTAAATGTAAATGCAGTGGTAATTTATTGTTGCCAGAAGTTCCACGTAGGGTTACCAGCAGGGCAGAGGTTCCGTCTTTTCTTTCCTTGATAGTCACAGTTCCCGGGGTATTATATTGAGCCCCCGGCTGAAGTGCATAGGTTGACTCGTTGCCAGTAAATTCGCTGGTGGTCTCATTTTCCTGACAAGCGATTAAAACCACACTACAAAAAATCATCCCAATTATCTTTTTCATAGCCTGTTTAATATGTTTAAAGTTATTAAAATATAACAAATTGTTCAACTAGCGCGTTTTGGTTTAGATTTACAGGGAATCCATCATTTGGCATGGATATGGTATATTCGTAGTAACGAAAACAAGCTTATAATAATTCTGTGAAGCGTTTAGTTTTTATTCTCTTGGTCTTTTCAGGATGCAGCCCCTCGGTAACAAACTCATCCCTTAAATCGAACTTACAAAATGTTAGGCCCGATTGGTTAACGGCCAAACCAATTGAATCGAGTTATTATATAGGTATTGGTCACAGTGTAAAAGACGGTACAAATAACTATATACAATCAGCCAAAAACAGCGCCCTGGAAGATCTTGTTTCGGAGATTAAAGTCAACATTTCTTCCACCTCGGTTTTGAGCCAGATCGATGCCAATAAAGAATTTCAGGAGCGTTACGAGCAGATTATTAAGACTACTGTGGCGGATGAAATTCAGGAATATGAGCAAGTGGATTCGTGGGAAGATGCGCGGAATTATTGGCTTTATTATCGGTTGTCCAAACAACGATATAAAGACATTAAAGATCAGTTGAAACGCGATGCGGTTGCGCAGGGATTGGATTTTTTTACCAAGGCGAAAGAGTCTGAGCGAAGATCAGAATTTGTCTTGTCTTTGGGTTTTTATTATCAGGGGTTTCGGGCAATTGAAAAGTACTTGGGCGAGCCTATCCGGATTGACTTTGAAGGAAAAGAAATCTTATTGACCAATGAAATTATTGCAAGCATGCAGTTACTTCTGGATAAGATTGAGTTAACTGTTTCCCCGGGTGAAATTATATTGAATCGGAGATTGGCACAAAATGATCTGGCTGTTTTAGCCAAGGCGGTTGAAAAAAGTTCGCGCAAAGCCATTGCAGATCTGCCGCTTTCAGCAGCTTTTGAAAAAGGAGCCGGTGATGTGTTTCCTAATTACAAAACGGATCTGGTGGGGCAGGCAAAAATTCTTTTAACGAAAATAAGTTCTCGGGATTTGGAGCAAACTGTGGCCGTTAAGGTGGATATGATGAGTTTTTCCGGACAGCAGAGTTCTGATATTTATTCGCTGGTAGCGGCTAAAATGGTTGTGCCAAAGGCAACTGTTTTATTGAAAGTGTTACGTCCTTTGGTGTATATAACCTCCGTTGAAAAAAGTTTAGGGGTTGATAAATCAAATCAACAAGTAACGAACCGAATTAAAAATTACTTGGCTAACGCGGGATTTGAATTTACTGATGACAAAGCCAAGGCTGAATTATCTTTGGATGTAAATGCTAATTCCGAGAAAGGAGCAGTTTCGGGTAGTATTTATATAACCTATGTCACGGCTGTAATCCGCGTTTCTACAGCAAACGACAATAAGGAAATCTATGCTACCACCCTCGATCGGATTAAAGGCTTTAGTCTGGATTATGAACGATCCAGCCAGGAGGCCTATAATAAGTCGTTGGAGACGCTGGAAAAGGATAAGTTGCCGGAATTACTAAATGCTATTTTGCAGTAATTATTTCGTTTTTGCAGCAATTGTAGGCTTTTAAGAAACGTATAAATTCTAAGTTTTGCAGAGTGGCCTATTAATTGCATTATCGTAAATTGCATAACCAAACTCAAATTGATATGAAAAAGTTAAATGTGTATTTAGTAATCCTTATTGCCGCAACTCTGATCGCAGGCTGTAAAGGCAAGAGTAAAATTCCGGCAGGTGAGAAGGAAGTAATAGTACCCTGCTCGGGTCCTGATTATTTCACTACGGCAAAGTTTTTCCGATCTAATTCCATAGGCGAAAGCCAGGATCAGGTTACCTCTAAAAAGAAGGCATTAACTAATGCACGTAATGAACTCGCTCAGGCAATTAACACCACAGTTAAAACCGTTACCGACAACTACGTTAATTCACGCGAAATGAATAACAAGGAGGAGGTTGAAGAACGCTTTGAAAGTCTTAACCGCGAAGTGGTAGATCAATCCTTATCGGGTATTCGTACCCTATGTGAAAAGTTAGTGAAGACAGACCAGGGAACCTATAAAACCTACGTAGCGATCGAACTTTCTGCTGATGAGTTAGTATCTAAATATAACGAACGCCTTTCTAAAGACGATCGCCTGAAAATCGATTATGATTATACGAAGTTTAAAGAAACCTTTGATAAGGAAATGGAGAAAATGGGTAACAATTAATTAATCCAAACTTTATAAATGATCCCGATCCTTACCGATCGGGATTTTTTATTTAGGCAGACCACTTGCAATACACCGATGATCAAGAAACCAGAAAGCCAGGTAGTAAAGGATCATCAGAATTTCTCAACAAAATCCATCACACAACTAATCCTGTATTTTTTGTGAGGTTCAATGGCGATTCCTACCCATCGGAAACTGGGTTCCAAAATGTTTTTGCGGTGCCCCAGCGATTTGATTCCATCATCTATGAGAAGCGACATAACGATATGAAGGGGCTCGTTATTTCCATAATCACAATTTTCGGCAATAGTTCCTCTTGCTTTCGCTTCGTTTCGTAGGCGGTCACTAAACGAAGTTCCATCCGAACTGGTATGCCCAACCGTTCCGGATTCACCCATGTCCACCGCGTGCATTCGTGCAACTTTCGTCAGCGGGTCCGAAAATTGTAGTACACTCATTTTTTCGGTCTTTTTTAAATCTGTTATTAAGGATTTGGCATAACTATTCTGGGTCATGGTATTTGACTTCAGATAATCATTTACATGAGATTTAATAAAACCTTTCGGATTAGTTCGTACCAGATTAAGCAACTTCAATACTTCCTTCTCCTTGTCTTGCGACAAGAGGACTGAAGTCTGGAAAGAAAGCAGGTTTGCTAAGAAAAAAAAGACGTACCTCTTAATCACAAACTCTCGGGTGAAAAAATCAGCTAATGCCTAAACGCTTTTGAATTTCCTCCAAAGAAACGCCTTTAGTCTCAGGAAATTTTGTTAGGACCCAGATAAGTTGAAGCATCATCATACAGGCAAAGAATGCAAAAATTATCCAGGGATCATCTTTTAACCATCCTTCAGATTTATCAAGAAAAATGGGTGTGAGAAATGTAATCAGGGCTGCAAACACCCAATGTACACTGGCTCCAAAAGACTGCCCCAAGGCCCGTGAATTGTTAGGAAAAATTTCAGCAATAAATACCCAGATAACGGCACCTTGCCCTACAGCATGCGCTGCAATGAAAAGCAACAAAAAGGCCATTAAAAAGACAGGACTTGATGTGAAATAGAATGCGTAGGATACCATGGAAAGACTAACCACATAACCCAGAGAGCCGATCAGTAATAAATTCTTTCTTCCGGTTCTATCAATCAAGTATAAACCAACAAACGTAAAAATCAGATTAATTCCGCCAATGGCAATTGAATTAAACAGCGAATCTTTTGTGGCTAAACCTGCCCGCTCCAAAATTTCCGGGGCATAATACAAAATGAAATTTATTCCCGATAACTGATTAAATGATGCAATAAAAAATGCTAACACAATGGGTTTAAAAAGTCTTTTGGTAAAGAACGGCTCGCGGCTATTTGAATTTTCTGTGTTTTTATTTGCCGCTAATATTGAATTCAACTCGGCATCAGCGTCCGTGACCCCCAAAGCAGTTAACACCGTTTTTGCTTTCACGAGATCGTTCTTTCTTGTGGCTAACCACCTCGGGCTTTCCGGTACTCGTAAAACCATAATTGTATAAATAATAGCTGGAATAGCTTCTACACCCAGCATCCAACGCCAATCATTTGCTCCATCAAACCCAGTAAGAAAGTAGTTTGATAAAAAGGCGATAAGTATGCCAAACACTACGTTGAATTGATACATCGCAACCAGACGGCCACGAATATTAGAGGTTGATATTTCGGCAATATAGGTAGGTGCTACTACCGATGAAACGCCCACACCCACACCGCCAATAAAGCGAAAGAGGGAAAACAAATACGGATCGGTGGCGAGTGCAGAACCCAGAGCGCTTACTGCGTAAAGCACGCCAATCCAGAACAAAACTTTTTTTCTTCCATACTTTTCGGTAGGTCCTCCGCCAAAAAGGGCACCCAACACAGTTCCCCACAATGCCATAGACATTATAAAGAAGCCGTGAAATAAAGGCGTTGTATTCCAAAGTTGTTTGAGAGGCAGATTGGCTCCGGAAATAACTACGGTATCGAAGCCAAAAAGGAATCCCGCCATAGCGGCAACAATCGAATTGAAAAATATATATTGCCGGGCAGTCATAATTTTGAGATGTTAACCTCTATAATAGTAAGGATTAGAAAACTCACTTCCAATTTGCAGGGTCTAACCGCCAGGATTTTACATAGATCAGTTGGTCTTCATCCAGGTATTTCTGATCAATGGCTTCTTTAAGCATATGATTAAAATCACTCAGGCACACCAGAGGAATTCTGGCTTCAGAGAAACTTTTAGCTGCCGTATCAAATCCGTAAGTGAATATAGCAGCCATGCCAATTACGTTACATCCAGACTCTTGCACAGCTTGTGCGGCTTTCAATGAACTACCGCCTGTTGAAATCAGATCTTCAATTAAAACAACCTTGGCACCCTTTTCGATTTTTCCTTCAATGAGGTTACCCATGCCATGCTCTTTAGGTTTTGGTCTAACATATACAAAAGGAAGACCTAACAAATCTGCGACTAAGGCTCCTTGCGGAATTCCTGCCGTAGCCACTCCGGCAACGTATTCGACCTGCGGGAAATTTTGCTGGATGGCGCGCGCCAGATTTTCTTTGATATAAGTTCGGATTGCCGGATACGAAAGGGCCAATCGATTATCGCAATAAATCGGAGATTTCCATCCCGAACTCCAGGTAAACGGTTGCTTATAGTTTAATTTGATGGCTCCGATTTGCAGTAATCGGGAGGCGACCGGGCCTGCTGTGTCTTCGTGAATTTTTATAATACTCATAGCTGCAATTTATTAGGAAAGGCCCCTCAGGCCAACACTAAAGCTATAATCGTTTATTATTTACCTATGATTGAGCAATTTTAAAGGGTAGGGGTTGATTCATTGAGATTATTTTGGCTTTTTGCAACTATAAAATCGTCCTGCGGGTGCCATGAACCTTTTTGTAAACGACATACCCATCCGGATACTTCATGTGGACGAGATGCCACCCACCGGCCATATTAGCTACGAGATAAACGCGTCCGCGGAGCCAATCACCAAAGCAAAGTTGTTTCATCATGTTTGGATTCATGATGTTAGTATTTCTGATATGGACTTAATTCTTGACTTGCTTAATTCGAAAGTGCCCACCAATCTTTTTTCACTACACCTTTCTGCTAAAGATTATGATGCCCTTAAGCTTTTTATTCTATCAAAATTCAAAGTGATTAAAGCAGCCGGTGGCCTGGTAAAGAAAAAGGACAAACTCCTGATGATTTATAGGATGAAAAAATGGGATTTGCCAAAAGGAAAGAAGGAGTCTGGTGAAAAGTATAAGGAAACGGCTGTGCGGGAAGTGAAGGAGGAGTGCAATGTAGAGGTGAAGCTTGGAAAAAAAATCTGCACCACCTGGCATACGTATACTATGAATAAGAACTGTATGCTCAAGAAAACCAAGTGGTATGAAATGGAGCTACTGGATGATTCAAAAAGTAAACCGAGCTTAGAGGAGGACATTGAGGAGCTGCGCTGGATGACACAAAAGGAAGTGTATCATGCCTTGGAGAATTCTTATAAATCCATTCATTTTGTTTTCGAACAATATTACAGCCGGAAAGAAAGAATTGCTTAGTTAAAGCTTGTAGGGAATCATGGACGAAACATCGCCTTGATAACGGTGTACCTCACGAATAATTGAAGAATTGATAGAGGCAAAAAGGGGTGAAGTAATCAGGAATACGGATTCCAGTTCGTTATTTAGGTTACGGTTAACCTGCGCAATACTATTTTCGTATTCAAAATCAGTCGTGTTGCGTAATCCGCGGAGTAAATATTTAGCCTTATTTTTTTTGGCAAACTCAGCCGTTAACTCCGAAAATGTTTTAACGGAGATATTGGGATAGTTGGCAAAAGTCTCTTCTATTTTTTCAACCATGAATGCGATAGGGAAGTACCGTTGACTTTTACTACTGTTGTAACCAATGGCA
>Ga0154020_10004371_pt1 | contig 16854 bp, 8 predicted proteins | sample Klosneuvirus_201_FD_109709 | JGI IMG/M metagenome (GOLD analysis project Ga0154020, IMG submission 109709) | Active sludge microbial communities from wastewater, Klosterneuburg, Austria - Klosneuvirus_20160825_MG | ecosystem: Engineered > WWTP > Aerobic digester > Activated sludge | place...
ACACTTCTCGGCATTTTCCTGTCGATCGGTTGACGAGAGCATCATCAATGTGGCACCTGCGAGTTCCGGAGATTTCTGAATCTGTTCGACCAGCGTGAAGCCATCCATTTCGGGCATCATGTTGTCTGTCAGAACAAGCGAGAATGGTTCTCCCTCATTACGGGCCGTTTTCATCGCCTTCAAAGCGTCCGGGCCGCTGCAAACAATGGTGGGCTTCATACCCCAATTGACGAGCAACTCCTGTAAAATTCGGCAATTCGTCGCGTTGTCATCGACGACAAGAACCGACAAGCCCTGAACTTTGGCAAGTCCCGCAGGCGACCGCTTTGTCAGCACTTCCTTTGAGATGCCAAAATGCGCGGTGAAGTGAAATGTGCTTCCCTGGTTGACTTCACTTTCGACCCAAACCTTTCCATTCATCATATGAATCAACTGCGAGGAAATCGCCAGCCCCAGTCCTGTCCCGCCATATTTACGCGTGGTCGACATATCGACCTGCGAAAATGCCTTAAACAAGCGATCCATTTTGTCTGCGGGAATGCCAATCCCGGTATCAGAAATCTTAAAATGCAGGCAGACATCACCATTCTCATGCGACTCTCGTTCAACTCGCATGACAACTTCGCCTTCGGACGTGAACTTAATCGCGTTGCCAATAAGATTCACGATAATCTGTCGTAACCGACCGGGATCTCCGATTAACCCATCGGGGACGTCCGACAGGACATGGCATGCCAGTTCGAGTCCTTTGCTGTGCGCACGCATGGCCAGGGCGTTGACTGTATCGTCGAGATTATCGCGGAGTGCGAAATCAATAGGATCCAGATCCAGCTTCCCCGCTTCAATTTTTGAAAAATCCAGAATATCGTTGATCACTGCCAGCAGATAGTCGGCAGATGACTTCACCATTTCCAGATACTCGTGCTGCTCTGTAGTCAGTTCTGTGTCGAGCGTCAGTTCTGTCATGCCGATGATGCCATTCATTGGCGTCCGAATCTCGTGACTCATGTTGGCGAGGAATTCGCTCTTGGCCCGATTCGATTCCTCAGCGGCGTCCTTGGCGGTGATCAACTCCGTAACGGCTTTCTCCAGTTCCGCCGTTCGCAATTCCACACGCTGCTCAAGGCTTGAATTCAGTTCACGAACTTCAGCTTCTGCGACACGCCTCTGCGCCAGGTAAGTCTGAATTGCGTCCGCCATTGCCTCCATGCTGCGGGCCAGATCACCCAATTCGTCCTGCGAATGCACATCGATCGTCTTGACCGTCTCTCGGTTTGCGATTCGCGTCGCCGCCGCCTTCAGGGCTTCAATGGGATGCACCACGCTGCGAATTGTCAGATACCCAATGCCCCCGACGGCCAAAGTCAGCAGGGCAATCACGACCAGCGAGACACCAAACACACGCAGGTTCTGCGAATGGGCATCCTGATAGACTTTGTCTGCATTTGCGATCTTGGCCGTCATCCATTCAGTCAACCGACGATTGACGACATCGAACTGCTCCCGTTCGGCACCGGTCGCGTTAATGAATGCCTCTTCCCGGTAGCGGTCCAGGGCCTTTCGAACCGTGATGTCTTTGATCTGCTTGTAGTGTTCCCATTCATTCAGGAGATCCTGGAAGGCGCGGGATTCATCAACTCGCTTCGACTCAATCTTCCAGCTCTTCAGGTCGTTGTCGAGTTTTTCCGTCAGAGCCTGTTGTTGCTGGTTGAGTTTTTCCTGGAGTTTGGGATTGGGTGCCAGAACAATCGAGAGCGACAGTTGCCGCAGTTCGTTGAGCGGAGTGGTAATCTTCTGTGAGCCAAGACGGAAATCTTCAGCCGTGTCAAACACGTTCTCGACCCACTGAAACGTCGATTTGGTGTTGGAGATGCCGTAGATTCCGAGGCCGATAAACGCAACGACGGAAACGCCGACCAGACACCGCAGCTTGAATCGAATGCCTCGATTGATCATTTCGCAGACCTTATCAGTTTTCGTTTGTCCGAACAATTTCCACTGGCCGTTTCAGCGTCTCAGGGTAAGCTCCTCGCCGTACAGACCAGTGCTGGTCTGTGACCTGAATCTTCCAGAGAGGTATACAGGCCATTCGGTAGGGTCTAAAGACGACCTCCTTATTGACAGCAAACACCTTGTTTGGCGTTGGGACAAATAACATCCAGGATTCTTCGTAGGCTCTCCGCATAATCTTTTCACACACGCCGACAAATTCGGGATCGTCCGCCGGCGTGCGGAACATATCCTCGATGTAGCCGTTCATCGTGGAATCTGGATAGACAGTACTCCAGACGTTATCCGTTCGAAAGACGAAAAATGCCGTGAAAGGATGGTTGAAGTACCAGTCGTCGTTCCCCCACACCAGCAAATCCCATTTTTCCTTGTTGTTCCCGGCGTTCGTCTGCAACAGTGGGCCAAAAATATCCTTCTCGCTGTTCGTAAACTTGACGTCAAGTGTGACACCAACCTTGTTGAGTTGCGTTTCGATGCCGCGCCATAGAGACCGGTAACGGTCCTGCGTCAACACTGTCAGTTCCAGGCCCTGAAGTACGGCTTTCAGACGATCATGAACTTCGGGTGTATAAGGATCACTATCGACCGGCACCGGCAGCAGATATTTGCTCACTTGCGATACACCTGGGTAATACGGCGAGATTGGTGAAAACTCGCCTTCGTCCTCGAACACAAAATGCAACAGGTTGTTCCGATGCAGAGCTGCATTTAAGGCTCGTCTGACATCGCGATCAAGCAGACGCGGATTGCCGTTGATCAGGTTCATGTGAATGGCGATGTTGTCGGTCGATGGCGAAATCACCAGCTTGCTGAACGGCCCCAGAATCGTTTCCATCTTGTCCTCGGGAGGGATCACCGTAATGTCCAGATCACCTTCCCGGTACAACACCATGCTGGTGGCTTCTTCGGTGTCCAGTTGAGTAAACACGGTCACCGTTTCCACTTTGGGGTAGTGTTCCTTATCCCAATACTGCGGGTTTGCCCTGAGTACCGCTTTCGCCGACTGACGATCACCTTCGATGTAGCCTTCTTCCAGAATGTATGGCCCCAGACCATACGCACCAGGCATCGACAGGTTTGGACAGCTGGCCTTGCCGTTCCAGCCGACTTTCTCATGCGTAATCGGGTCTTCATTCGTCTCGAGATACGTCTTTGTATAGAACTGCATCCAGATAACATCATTCATGAACGAGCCATATTTTTCCGTCAGATAAAAGCGAACAGTCGAGTCATCGATTTTCTCCGCTCGATCAAAGACCTTGTCGATCTTGCTGTACCTGACAGGCGCTTTCTTGAAGTACTCCATGTTCAGCACAACAGCATCGGCGTTGAATTCTGTGCCGTCCTGGAATTTCACGCCCTCACGCAGTTTGAATTCATAGGTCGTGTCGTCGATCTCTTTGTGTGACGTGGCCATGTCGTATTCCCAGCCACGCTCGTTATCTGACGGTTTGATCAGAGCGCCGTTGATCGCGTGCGAGGTGTAGAGATACGGCAGGCTGGGAATAAACACCTTGATGTGTGATCCCGGAACAAGCCCCGGTTGAGCCCGCTGAACAGCGTCATCCGGTCGCAGCCTGAGCGACCGCACGGCTCGATGCACTTCAGGCGGATCCGCGATTGTCGGGGAACGCCAGAGCAGCATCGTTGCAAGGCAAAAAGCCAGCCGGGAAGCCATCTTTGTTCGACTGCCACGGAGACACATAACGAACTCGGTTCAGGCGAAGAGCGAAATTCCCAATGAGTAACTCAAAATGACGCAGCTTTATCCTAGCATCGGAGTCCAAGCCGGAGCAGTGATCAATCCACGAGAAGCGTCCGTTTTAGGAAATTACCCGGCATTGCGAGAATGATCCGCAGGCAGACGACAGCAGAGGTTCACCGCGACTTGTGCGGGGCTGGGAGTGCGAGAAATGCATCGCGGTCTTCTCTTCCCGTCGGCGGAGCGACGGGCGTACTGTACACCCGTCGCTCCGCCGACGGGCCTCCCGATACCATGCCTCCCGCTGACTATTTCGACTTCTCTTCAGAGACTCCCCAAAGTTCAGTCAACAAGTCAAACATCTCCGGATCATGCTTCTTCAGCTCAGACTTCACAAAAGGGAAGAAGTCATTCCGGCTGAAGTACGCCTCAGTCGTCTCAGCAAAATACTCCATTGGATTGTTCATACCGTAAGCGACTTCAAACGTGTTCCGATCCGGAACGCCGTGCCAGCGCTCCACGCGATCATACTTGCCACTCGACTTCGCGCGATCGTACGCTGCAATCAGCTGAGGATTCCCAAAGCCCTCAACGAGTACAAGGTTATGATCTTTGGGGTTGGTTCTACAGTGTTCACACGAAAACAGTTTTAGCCACCACTTTGGATATTTGTCAACTTATAAATCCTCGTCCCCAATGGCGGCAGTTGCAAATGCACTTTTCCAGCACGAATAGAAACGTTTTGATGGGCATCATGCACGTCAACGCCGTCAGCGCTTTGGAGACCTGCTATTGAAAGCGTCGCTTCCTCTGCGGCTCTTGAATCACTCACCACGAACAAATAGCTTTCTTTCCCCGATTCCTTCATCGCCACGTGAATCGCGGGGTTATCAGGAGTGAGGGTTAAAACGCGAGTTGAGTTGGGAATAATTAACACATCTTCCAGTTTGTTCAATTCCCCAATCACCGTTTCTAATATGTTTAAGTCTTCCGGATGTTCCTTTGTGTACCAGCCCTTTTTGGTGATAGCATTACGGTCATCCCAGGCATAAATGCCCAATCCCTGCGCGCCAGAAGTGATCGCTAAATAGGCCATGCAACGCAACTCCTGCTCCGTCGGGCGTTTATTGTCCTTTTCATAATATTGATATTGTGGAATTACCGTCCACACCGGTTTTAATCCTGCTGTCGCATTGACACAATATTTGGTAAAATCTGCCACACGGCGTAACGAAATGTTGGGGATCGGATACGGATCACTTCCCAAAATGTCAGCGGTTTCAGCAAGTCCCGGCATATGATCCGCTCTATTTGTCAGAGAAAATATAGGACGTGTTGTGATCTGTTTTGCCGCCGTGTAACCCTTCTGCAGCTGACGGATTCTCGTCCGCCCCGGCTCATCAGCTCCATACCAGATGGCAAGTGCTGGATCGTTGGTCAGGGCACCAATACCTTTCGTATTAATTTCTGTACTTCCTCCACCGGCAGCAAAAATACCGCCGTTTGCCACGACAAAGATCTCATTAGCTTTTGCCAAATCCAAAAATTGCCTGGCGATCGCAATGGTTTTGTCATCTCTTGTCGGCAAAGCGAGCCCTTCATTATCGGGATAACGCGCTGAGAACAGATTGAATCCCGTCTTTGCCAGCACCGGAACATCCTCCATAAACGTGTGATAGACCATCAGCGGAAAGACCGGCTTACCGTTTATCACCAACCGATTTTTGTCGTCGATGTTGACGGGTTGCTTCGAGTCGTCGCCTGCATAAAGGTCTAAATTTCTGGAGTAAACCTCTTTACCATTTGATGTAGCCTTAATGGTAAGTGCGTATTGGGACTTGGAGACTGGCGGGTCGAAAAGGAGAGTTTTGGTCTTGGGATCGGTGAGGGAAAATTGCAGCAACAGCTTCCCGTCGGATTGCAGCACAACGTCCAGCGGCAAAGCAGAGGAATCGATGTGATCAACGATCACTGCGCTCTTGTTGCGATAGGGCAGAGCATGAACATAGGTCTCAAATGGCGTCAGAGTCTCGATGGCTCTGGCCACATTGGAAACCCGAATCTCGCCGACGCGCACCCTCTTCATGCCTGCAACGAAGCTCAAGACACTGTTGACGTTGTTCTGCAGCGGCATCGCTCCTTCACGCGGATAATATTCCGTCCAGTCCAGCTTACCATCGATCCATGATCGAGCGACCTTCAGCACCGGGTCATACGTTAGCGCCACATGCGCCCAGCGATTGACGGGGATGTCAATATATCCAGGAAAACCAGTGCCGGATACCGGATAATATCTGTATTGCGTCTCAGTTGTAGTAACGACAGTGTCGTTGGGGAAAGTCATCCAATCGACGTTGAACCTGTTTCCTCTGATCGTGGTGTAAAACGACCCCATTTTCACGAAGAGCGAGCCGCCGAGGTGGGGCATCTTTTCGTCGGGTTGTTCCAATTGGAGCCACATCTCCAACGTCATGCCGCGTGAAAAATCGATTTTTCCGCCGTCTGGCACGGAGATGCCGTTACGCTCTTCTTCGCCGAATCGCAGAGCGTGACCGAAACGTGCGTCCGTCACAATCGTGCCGCCGTTGACGTTTGCTACGAACGCTCCCGTCTTGTCCTTTAAGCCCTCGGCCTGCGGCTGCAGCAGCATCACGGTACTTTCGTCCGACGCGGGAGTACTTGGACCAGGCGTTTGGTCGGCAGCGTATCCCACCAGACTGAACAGCGCAACCGCGCTAATGGAAAGGCAAAAGGAATGGCAGCTCATTTCTCGGTTCCGTTACTGTTGTGATTCTTAGTTGAACAGCGACACTCTGTGTCGTTAAGTGCAGGAATAATTGTCCGATCTGCAACGCAAGAACTGTGAAACGATCGCCCTCAGGTGAGAAAGTCCCACACAAAGACCCGTTGTTCAATCAAATAACTGCGAACACTCGAACGAAACCAGGCAGTCTGCGTGAAGACTGAATTCGATTGTCTCGCCAGCGGTGTGTTGACTGCTACCCCCAGCGGTAACATGTTCGATCGAACGATGATCCGGATCGATGATCTGATTGTGCGGTACGTGCTGCTCGCTGTAGAGCTCTCGTTTCGCGATCAGATCCTGACGCCGAGTCGATACAGATCCTGGTAGATTCCAGCATGATAGCATTGCCACACAGTCACTCCACACCAAATTCCACGTAGTTTGAACCCAAGGGCGCAGCAACCCAAGGGCGCAGCAACCCAAGGGCGCAGCAACGCAGTTCCGGCAATGGTGTTGGTGTCGTGATTTGCAAACTTTCCACATGCCGGAACGGCGCTCTGCTTGTGTTGGACGACAACGTCTTGCTGACGATGGTTGTGGGCGATGATGAGAATCTGACACCTCGCTGCCATCTGATTCCGGGAAAATCGGAAACCGTTGGCGATCAACGGTCGATAAGACTACAGTGTTGCTCCTGCCTGTTCATCCCGCCGACCAATCCCGCCCACCATCAAAATGCCACAGACTCTTCATTTACTGAAGGATGTATGCGTTCCTGCGTTCCAGACGTCTAAGGTTCGTCCGCAGCCATCTGATCTTGTTGGCATCGAGGGCGAAAGTGGTTGTCGGATGCTATCTAAGACCGAACAACCACGGCCAGAAAGTCGCAGTCGATGGTCCACCATCGCAACTTTTCTTCCCGTAGCAATTTCTGTTGCGGTTGCCTGCGCGGCACTCTCGGGCGCTGGGTCAGTTGATCCACAGACCTTCCATTTCACGACAGAAAAGGTTGGGTGCGAGCGATTCATCAAGACCGTCCGCATCAGTGGTGATGTTCGCACATTTCAACCGGCGATTGTCTTCAACAATTGTCGTTACCGTTCTCTGAGAATTTTGGAACTTGTCCCCGAGGGCTCGTCGGTCAACCAGGGAGATATTATCTGCATTCTTGATTCCTCTGAACTCCAGGATCGGCTGAATGAACAGAAGATCAGGCTGATCAGGGCCGAAGCCGGACTGGCCACGGCGGAGGTCCAGGATTCGATTCAGCGAATTCAAAACGACCGGCGGCTGAGTAACACCAACTCTCGCCTGACGCTGGCTCAGCAAACGCTTACCACGTTTGAACAGGCAGAGTCCATGATGACTCTGGAGCAACTTGGCGATGAAGTTGCGATCAAGAAAGACATGCTTGAAACGGCCCGTGAAAAACATGCGCAAACAGAGTATCTCACATCGCTGGGCTACAATAACCTTGCTCAACTTGACTTGGCAAGAACGCAGCTGCATACAGCACAGGCGGCATTTGATCGTGCGGAAGGCGCATTGACGCTTAAGCAAGACTTCCAAAATCCTCGTGATTTAATGGACCTCCAATCTGCAGCTGACATCGCGCGGCTTGACGCACATCGCGCGCAATTGCTGAACGATCGCGGGCTTGCGGGAACCAAACTGACAAAGCTCGAAATGCAGCAGAAAATTGCCACGATTCAGAATTACGTCGATGATCTCTCACGGTCCATCAAGGCATGCACGATCATTGCGCCAAAGTCAGGCGAAGTGATCTACTGCCATCAGTCTGACACGAGAAAGATGATTGCCGTTGGCGGTCTTGTGTATTACGCGCAGGACATCATCCGGATTGCGGACCGTTCCCGCATGGTGCTGTCGGGGCGGGTTCAGGATACACGAGTTTACGACCTGTCAATCGGACAGTCGGCTTCAGTCGATGTCGCAAATGTGACCAGCCATGAATACAAGGCGACGTTAACGTGGATTGCACCAGTTTCATCGCGGGCTTCGCGGTACTCGCCAGGGGATCGTTATCATGATGTGCAAATAGAACTAGAGGGTGAACCAGAGTCGCTTGACCTCATTGCCCTCGGAGCGACAGCGGATGCAGAAGTGATCGTCGATGACCGCGACCACGTAATGCAGATACCCACAAAAGCAGTCTTCAGTCAGCCGGACGGTTACGCGGTGATTGTTAAGAATGCGACCGGGCCGGAACGGCGAGTCATCGAACTGGGGAATTCCAACGACGTCCAGGTCGAAGTGCTCAGCGGACTCAGCCCCGGCGAAGATGTTGTGATCGACAGTCCGCATGTCCTTCGAAACCTGGCTGACACATTGTAGAACAATTGTCCTCAATTGTTCCTGAGAGCGGCTCCAACGTCAGTACTAACGCCATAATATACGACGATGCTTGCGTGTCAATCCCGGCTCGACTGCAATTCTGTCGCAACGTTCGTACAATTCGCCCCGCTGAGATTTTCCTCCGTCGCGTTCATTAGTTCAACGCCACGATCGCAGCGGTAGTCCGAGTTTGGATGTGATGCCATGACCCTACGAATTATCTGTTTCCTGTCGATGTTTTGTCTTGCGATACCGACGCCAATCCGTGCTGCGGATGAGCCGAAGGCCGTCTTCCGCGCCGGGGCGGCGATGGTGGATATCACGCCGGTTGTTTTTCCTGTCCGTGTCAACGGAATGGTCGAAGAACGTACGGCGACGATGGCTCATGATGTACTCATGTCGCGAGCACTCGTGATGGATGACGGGGAAGAACGGATTGTCGTCGTCATCGTCGATAGCCTGATGCTGACGCGAGCGATGCTGGATGACGTCAAGGAGCAGGCGACTCTTCAAACCGGCATTCCGACAGACCACATGCTGATTGCGGCCACGCATTCTCATTCAGCGCCGTCGGCGATGCCGTGTCTGGGAAGTCGCACGGATCCCGAGTACGCTCAGTTCCTGCCAGGCCAGATTGTCCGCAGCATTGTACAGGCGAACGAAAAACTCGTACCCGCTCAGTTCGGCTGGGCTGTGACGGGCGACGATCAGCACAATCACTGTCGGCGCTGGATCTTCCGGTCGGATCGCATGACGATGGCCGATCCGTTTGGCCAGCACAATGTCCGAGCGCACATGCATCCTGGCTATCAGAGTCCCAACCACATCGGTCCCTCAGGTCCAGCGGATACCGACTTTACGTTGCTCTCCGTGCGGACCCTGAACGAAGAACCGATCGCGGTGCTGGCGAATTATGCCATGCATTATTATGGTTCGCCGCTCGTCTCCGGCGACGTCTGCGGTCGCTTTGGATTCAAATTCGCGGAACTCATCGGCGTGGCGAATCAGCAACCGGGATTCGTCGGGATCCTGTCGCAGGGAACGAGCGGCGACGGCATGTGGATGGACTACAGCCAGCCGCCAAAGCCCAACGATCTGGATGCGTACACCAAAGCGCTGGCCGAGGTCGCGTTGCGGGCTTACAAATCCATTCACCACCGTTCGGACATCACGCTGGCGATGGCGGAAACAATGCTGAAACTCAATCGGCGAGTCCCCGATGAGTCACGTCTGAAGTGGGCGCAGGATCTGGTTGCCGAAGTCGGAGACCGATTGCCGCGTGGCTGGTCGGAAGTGTATGCCTTCGAGCAACTGCATCTGCACGAAGATCCCACCGCTGAACTGAAACTGCAGGCCATCCGGATCGGTGATTTTGGCATCACCGCGATTCCCGATGAAGTCTACGGCATCACCGGCATCAAGCTGAAGAACCAGAGTCCGCTCGCTGCCACGATGAACATCGAACTCGCCAACGGCGCAGAGGGTTACATTCCCCCACCCGAACAGCACAAACTCGGCGGCTACACGACATGGGCTGCTCGTACTGCAGGACTGGAGGAACAGACTGAACCGCAGATCGTCGAGACACTGACTCGACTGCTGGAACTGGTTTCAAAAAAGCAGCGACGGGCAAACGTGGATGAAGAACACAAGTATTCAAAGTCCGTCGTCGAATCCAAGCCCAAAGCGTTTTGGCGCTTGGGCGAGATTGGTACTGTTGACCCGTCGCTCCGCCGACGGGAATCCGCTGGTGCTATCCCTATTGACGATGCGGAAGTTCCCGCCGACGGAGCGGCGGGTGTACAGTACGCCGCCGACGTCATCGGCAACTATCAAGGCGTCTACGAAGACGGTGTCGCCTTCTATCTGCCAGGTCCACAAGGCAACGGGTTGAAGCAACTCACGGATACCCCAAATCCACGCGGCAACCGGGCGGCCCACTTCGCGGGTGGGCGAGTTGTCGCTAAAGTGCCGGAACTCGGCAATGTTTACAGCGTCGAATGCTGGATCTGGAATGGTTTCCCGAATGATGATCGAGCCGTCACGGGCTACTTCTTTTCGCATGGTCCCGCTGGAGATCCAAAGGTCGCTGGCGATCATCTCGGCATCGGTGGCAACTACGAAAACAAAGGCTGGAATGGCAGGTTGCTGCTGTTCAACGGCAACGAACGTGACGAAGCTCTGATCGGACGCACGGTGTTGGAAACTCGGACGTGGCATCACGTCGTTTTCACACGCAACGACAACCACGTCACCGTCTTTCTGAATGGCAAGCCAGAACCTGAAATCGATGGCAAACTTGAACCTACGTACTCTGCGGACTGTGATGAATTTTTCCTCGGCGGTCGCAGTGACCGATTGCTTGGACTCGAAGGCCGCTTGGACGAAATTGCGTTGTATGATCGCGCCTTGACAGCTGACGAAGTCGCAACTCATTTTGCTGTGGCGGAGGCAGTGCTCGTACCGCAAGTGACGGAAGCCGTGCCGCAGCCGGATTCGCTGCCACTGTCGCCGGAAGAATCAATGAAGGTAACGCATCTGCCCGAAGGCTACGAATTGCAACTCGTCGCGGCCGAGCCTCTGGTCATGGATCCGGTCGCCATTGATTGGGGATCTGACGGAAAACTCTGGGTCGCCGAAATGGCCGACTATCCGTCCGGAATGGACAACAACGGCAAGCCCGGCGGACGCATCCGATTCCTGGAAGATAAGATTGAAGATCCCGACGGTGTTTACGACACATCAACGGTATTTCTCACCGACATCCCGTTTCCCACCGGTGTGATGGCCTGGGGCAAGGGTGTTCTGATCACAGCCGCGCCAGAACTCATCTACGCCGAAGACACCGATGGCGACGGTAAAGCCGATGTGCGCACGACTCTGTACTCCGGATTCCTCGAAGGCAATCAGCAGCTGCGAGTCAACGGGCTCCGCTGGGGACTCGACAACTGGGTCTACTGCGCGAGCGGCAGTCATCATCCAGGTTACGGTGCCGACAACCAGATTCTGTCGCTCATCACAAACGAAAAGACCGCTGTTGGCAGCCGCGACTTTCGCATCCGCCCTAATGAAGGCTTGATTGATCCTCAAAGCGGCCCGTCGCAGTTTGGCCGCAATCGAGATCCGTGGGGCAACTGGTTTGGCGAACAGAACAGTTATCCGCTGTGGCATTATGTGCTCGAAGATCAATACATCCGCCGCAACCCTCATTTCGCTCCACCAGACCCGCGACATCTGATGACGCCGTCCAATCCGCCGGTGTTCTCAGCCGCGCCGCCAGAGAAACGATTTCATAGCTTCGAACAATCCGGCCGTTTTACGTCCGCGTGTTCCGGGATGGTGTATCTGGATGAGTTGTTGTTTGAGAATAATGCCGCCAACGTAGGCCGACCTGTCCTCAGGTCGGCATCCAAAACGCAAGACAATTCAAAAACCGTCCTCCCGGGCACCAATGGCGAGGAGCGGGACAAGGCGGCTGCGGCTTTGGTCGGCAACGCTGCAGAACAGTCGGCCCCCTCATCCGGCCTGTCGGCCACCTTCTCCCACGATGCGGGGGAGAAGGGACAAGTCGATGGCCTCGGAATCCAGCACGTCTTCACCTGTGAACCGTTCAGCAACCTCGTGCAGCACAACCTGCTCATCGACGACGGCGTCAGCTTTCGCCTCGAACGCGACCCCACCGAAGCGGATGCGAAAACTGATTTCTTTGCGTCAGAAGATCGCTGGTGCCGACCCGTCATGGTCCGCACCGGGCCGGAGGGAGCCTTGTGGATCGTCGATATGTACCGTTACATGATTGAACATCCTCATTGGCTGCCAAAAGAAGGACAGGATGAACTGCGACCGTACTTCCGATCCGGCGACGATCGCGGCCGCATCTATCGCATCGTGCCAAAGGGTTACACGACACCAAAACCGGAACCGCCCAACCGCCGAGTCCGCATTGTGTATCTCATGGATGAAATGACGCCGCCGCAACTTGTCGCCGAACTCGAAAGCCCCAACGGCTGGCGACGTGATACGGCTCAGCGGTTGCTGGTCACAACACCCGACGAATCTGCCGTCGAGCCATTGGAAAATATGGTCCGCAATGGTGAAAGGCCAACCGCGCGGCTGCACGCATTGTGTACTCTCGACGGACTGGGAAAGCTTTCCGTCGCGATTGTCGAAACCGCGTTGAGAGATCCGCATCCAGGAGTGCGTCGCAACGCCGTTCGCCTGGTGCCAGTCGCATCCATGCCGCTTACGTCGGTGCTTTCGATGACGCGAGATCCGGACGCTAAAGTGCGACTGGAACTGGCATCCGTGGCGGGACAGTTCAAGGAAGCTCCGTCCGGTCACATTCTCGGCGAGTTGCTGCTGTTCGACACGGATCCGTACCTGCGTGCCGCCGTGATGAGTTCGCTCAACGTCGGCAATATTGACAACACGATTGATCGTTTCGGCGCGATCGTTCAGGGCGATGCTCTCGCACAGAAGCCCGGCATTTCGCAGATGCCTGGCTTCTCCGCCGCCGAACGCGATGAACTGACCAGCATACTCTTTGAACAGGCCGCATCGATCGCAAATGACGATGATCTTGAACGAATCCTGCTGCTGACCGTCGATGAATCCGACGACCGACTTCAGGCATGGCAGATGAAGTCACTGGGCAAAATGCTGGACCGCCTGAACACACGCGGCTGGTCGATTTCGGAGCACATTGACGAAAAGCACCGGTCGTGGATCGCCGATGCCTTTACGATCGCTCGCCGCATGGCGACCGATTCCAACGAGGACGAAATCCTGCGAGCCGCCGCGATTCCTCTTTTGCTGCGATCGTCTGACGCACCACAGGATCGGGAGACACTGAAGGCGTTGCTCACACCGCAAACGCCGATCGCTCTTCAAGAAGCCGCCATCCGGCATCTCGGTCAGCAGGCCGATGAATCCACCGCCGAAATTCTGTTGGCCGGATGGTCATCGCATTCGCCGTCGCTGCGATCGCAGATCCTGACGGTGCTCTCCAGCCGCCCTGCATGGACCGCTGACCTGGTGCAGCAGATGGAATCCAGCACCGTCAACGCCGCCGAAATCGATGCCCCTATGCGCCAGCGTCTGCTGACCACGAAGGACGGAACGATTAAAGAACGCCTGGAAAAACTCTTCGCCTCTGGATCATCCGCAGATCGCAAAGCCGTGTTGGAAGCTTTCCAGCCCGTGCTGAAACTCTCCGGCGATGCTGCGCGCGGTGCCGCGATCTTCGGAAAGAAATGCACGACGTGTCACAAGCAGGGCAATATCGGGCACGAGGTCGGTCCGAACCTTGCGTCGCTGACAACTCGCACGCCCGAATCACTGCTCACCGCGATCCTCGACCCCAGCGCCGCCGTGGAAGCGAAGTACCTCAACTTCGTCGTTGCCACCATCTCCGGCCGCAGCGTCATCGGCATGCTCTCGACAGAAACCGGCAGCAGCCTGACCCTCGTCGCCGCCGAAGGCAAAAGTGAATCCATCCTCCGCACCGACATCGAAGAACTCCGCAGCACGGGCAAGTCATTGATGCCGGACGGACTGGAAAAAGACCTGAGTCAACAGGACCTTGCTGACATCATTGAGTATGTGAAGACAATCGGAAAGTAGGCCGGACCATGCGCCGCGCCGTTCCGGCAAACCACTGCATGTCGCAATACTCACGCGATTGCCGGAGCTGGCGTGCTACGCCGCTACCGACAAAATGGGTTACTTGAGATTGATCCGTTGGGATACTGGAGGCCAGTCCAGTGGCTGCGATGCCAGTGCAGTCTGCAACTCTTTTTCAACTTCTCTGTCACACAGCAAACGCATTGAGCGCGCCATTTGCTCAACCATTGCATGGGATTTCTTACGGATATCCTCAAGGAATGGCAACTGGTGGTGACAACTGTGCAGGGCTGCGGCGACGTCGTTTGTGGTTTCAGAGCGGAGTATTTCTGGACGTTTCTTGAGTTCTTGGATACTGTCGGCCCATCCTGTGACACTTGTCTTTAATTTCCGCAGTTTTCTTTCGAGTTCATCAATACACCCATCTCGTTCAGTGTCCCAATTGTCTAACGCCGCCAACAGCCCGGCAATACTCTCGCTTCGTAGTTTGACAAGGGTTTCTTTTGTGTTGATCTGCCGCTGAACCCATGCAACTAATTCGATGAATTTCTGGACAAAATTTATTTCTGCGAACGGCGATGCAACGGAAATGTGTTTTCGAGTTTTTCGCGATCGAAGCCGATTCGCATCGGCCCAAGGACATTTGCCAAGGTTTCTCTGCCCGAAATGCGAATTTTGGTGGATTCTCCAAGGATCTTCCCCGACATCATCGTCCCAAATCACGTAACCCAAGGAACCTTCGGGGCCACCGACATGTACACTTGATCCAAAGTGATGAAGGTCTACGTCCAGCCGCTCTTGTCGATCTTCCTCGTAGCTCGCGCTTCCCATTTAATTGATCCTAATCAGGAGCCGAGACTCGGGATGGAATTTTCGTAGCGACAAAGCGTACGGCTGCACACAAAGAATTCAATCCCAATTTCCGATTTTGATTGGGGATCAGGCCTGCGGGTGGCACTTCCACGAAGTGGTAGTGTGCCGCAGGCACAAGAAGCTGTTCTTGAATTCGCATCAATCAAAGCCGGTGAGCATTTGGCTGATGTCGCGTCAGGAAGTGCTTCTTGTTGCTGCGCAACACTGCCTTGAAGGCAGTGCCACCCAGTTGCTTCCTCACGATGAATACTTCCAATGCTTGAATTGCTGCAAAGAATCACTGCGTGGATAATGAATGGCGTGCGGGTGAATGGGATCGAGTGCTGCGTTCACGATGGCATTCCGATGGTTGTCAAGCGACGTCGGATGGGAGGCAGCATAGCGATCTTTTTCGGCAATCGATTGTGGCCTCTCGCACGCAGCGGAAGTCGTATGTTTGTTTGGGCAAAGGAGTGGACAATGATGGAGCGACGCATTTTGGAGATTCGGGAGATTCTTGAGCGTGTTGCGAAAAGTTGCGACAAGTCACCTGGTGAATTGGCACGAAACCACGTACCAGGAATCGAACGCAGATTGAGAAATAGTGTTTCGGAATCCTTCCTCGTTTGATCCGAGCCAGCGGCGAGGCATTGCAGCGCTGAGGGTTCTCGCCGCTGGCTCGGGTCAAACGGTGTAACGCAAAACTCGCGAATAATCAGGAGATCAGAATTGTTTGCGGGCCTGCTGGAGATTGGGCTTAACGAGCCTCTGCATATTCGTGAAGTCCGTCTTTCGACGCGAGACGATGCGTACCGTGTGCTGTATGTCAGCGATATTCATCTCCGCTGCGGACGATCCGATCAACTCAGCGGACAAGTGCTGGAATCTGTCCGCAGGAGTGATCCGGACGCAGTGCTTCTTGGTGGTGATTTGATTGATGGCCCATCCGAATTGGGCAGGCTGAAGGAACTGGTCGGACTACTGAGCGAACTTGCGCCGGTCCTTGCGATCGGTGGAAACCATGACAGCAGCGTGGGAATTGGCCGAGTCCGCGATGCGGTTGTGACCGGAGGAGGGCAGTGGATCCATGACGGTATTGCTCAGGTGAAACATGGTTTCCGAGAAATCACTGTCGCCGGTCCCGAAGCGACTGGGGAGCCTGACGGCGACTTTCGAATTCTATGTGCGCACAATCCTCGCATCTGGAAACGCTCACGTCATCAGGGATACGATCTGGTCCTTGCCGGGCATCTGCATGGATGTCAGGTTGTGGTATTTGAATTTCGAGACCGCCTGTTTCCTGGAGCGATTTTCTATCCCTATTGTTACCTGGGTCATCAATGTGGTTCGACCAGACTCGTCGTCAGCCGAGGAGTCAGCGATCTGGTGCCCGTGCGCTGGCGATGTCCCTGGGAAGTTGTGTTGTGCTACGTGTAGGCTTAGGATCGCTCGATGAATTACAGTCGTGATTGAATCATCCGCAGTGTGTGTGTCGCTGAAATTGGATGCGGCCCAGTACGCAGCGTTTGAGTGCAATTCCGTTTGCGTTCCGGCCCAACGGGCCAGC
>Ga0154020_10004372_pt1 | contig 16852 bp, 11 predicted proteins | sample Klosneuvirus_201_FD_109709 | JGI IMG/M metagenome (GOLD analysis project Ga0154020, IMG submission 109709) | Active sludge microbial communities from wastewater, Klosterneuburg, Austria - Klosneuvirus_20160825_MG | ecosystem: Engineered > WWTP > Aerobic digester > Activated sludge | place...
ACCAGTGCTACTTTATCTGGAGAAATAATCTAATTCTGTGGAAAATATTCAAACAATAAAACAACGCTTCGGGATTTATGGTCGTTCTGAAAAACTAAATCAAGCCTTAGATACTGCAATACGGGTTGCAGGAACTGATTTGACTGTTTTGATTTCAGGCGAGAGTGGATCTGGGAAAGAAGTTTTTTCTAAAGTTATCCATCAATTAAGTCCAAGAAAGCACAATCAATTTATCGCAGTCAATTGTGGTGCAATTCCTTCTGGAACCATTAATTCGGAATTATTTGGTCATGAAAAAGGATCTTTCACAGGAGCTACTGCAGATCGAAAGGGATATTTTGAAACCGTTGATGGAGGCACTATATTTTTAGATGAAATCGGAGAAATGCCACAGGATACCCAATCATTTTTGCTGCGAATTTTGGAATCTGGTGAATTTATTAGAGTTGGTTCATCCAAAGTATTGAAAACAAATGTTCGGGTGATAGCGGCTACTAATGTTAATTTATTAGATAAAGTAAGAAGAGGGAAATTTCGTGAAGATTTATATTATAGATTGAATACAGTGCCCATTCGAGTACCGGCATTAAAAGAAAGGAGGGAGGATATTCAAATTTTTATTAGAAAATTTGCACAAGATTTTGCAGAAAAATATCGGACTTCTCCTATAGAATTAGATGAAGCAGCTGGAGCTTTAGTTGAGCAATATGCCTGGCCCGGGAATATCAGAGAATTGAGAAATGCAGTAGAACAATTGTCAGTATTATCTGATAAGAAAATAATTACACCATCCGAAATTGCAAGAATTATACCTGACATACATAATACTTACTTGCCGTCCGTTGGACCAAATGAAGGATCCAATGAGAACATGAGCTATCAAGAAAGGGAGATTCTTTATAAGCTCCTTTTTGACATGAAACAAGATCTTAACCAACTGAAAAATATGTTTTTTCAAATGGTACAGGCAAATGATTTGGAGATGCCACCAGTAATGGATAATGTTAATGCTACGGTATCCATGATTCCTAATTCCAATGTAATTCATGGTTCTGGACAAAATTGGAATATTAATAATTCCACAAGGGGAAATGAATCACAATTAGATCGACCTATGATTTTACCTAAACAAAAAGAAGAATTCGAAACGGTTGAATTGATTGAAGAGCACTTATCTCTTGATGAAATGGAAAAAGATATGATTAATAAAGCACTCAAAAAATTTAATGGTAAAAGAAAAGATGCTGCTGATGAATTGGGAATTTCTGAACGTACATTGTATCGTAAAATTAAACAATTCTCTATTGATATATGAAATGGATTAGTTTAGTTTTTTTGTGTTTTTTTAGTTCGTGTTATTCATTTCGAGGAATCAGCATTGACCCTTCCATAAACACTTTTTCTATAGAACCCATAGTAGATCACACCTTTGCCGCACCGGTTAATTATCCTTTGGATTTTGCAGATGAGCTCAATTCAAAAATTAGAAAAGAATCTAGATTGATATCTGATAATAAAAATCCAGATTTAATTTTTAAATTAGGGATCAGAGAATTCGCTGTTAGTCCACAAGCGCCAATAGCTGGATCTTTTGCTGCATTGAATCGTCTTAATGTTACTATAGAGGTTGAATCGGTTAATATGAAATTTGAGAAACAAAACTGGAATCAAAGATTTTCATATTATGAGGATTTTGATGCAGCCACTAATTTCAATTCAGTACAAGATGAACTGTTGAAGAAGATCAATAAAAAGTTATTAGATGATATTTTTAATCGAGCATTTACTAATTGGTAAATCCTATTTTGTTATCCAATTATATTTAAAATGAATTCAGAAAAAATAAATGATGATATAAAATTAGCTAAAGTGAATTACCCACTTTCAGCTTCTTCCTGGAAAGATGATTTTTCTCCAATAGTAAGTTCAGTGCGACTTGCTGACCCTACATTTATTGTTTCAAAAAATTGGAATCGAAAAACAGAAACTAATCAATTAGAAACCATTATAAACAATGAGATCAATTCCGATGCTATTCAAACGGAAACTTTAGTGCTACAAACTGAAATTGAAAAATCAATCCAAAATAGGAATGATGATATAAATGAAACTATCGAAATTCCTAATGTGACTTCTATTCCTAAAAATGTTGTTCAAAATGAAGAAGAATTTAAGAATAATGTTGAATTAGCTAATCATGAGGACATTGAAAATTCAAAAGAATTAACCAATTCAAAATCAAATTTACCCTTAGATAATCCTGAAATAACAACAATTAAAAAGCGAGGCAGACCTAAAAAAATCAATTTAAGTTCGTCAATTTCAAAAACTATTAAGTCAAATTCAAAATCTGAAAAGTCATCCATAAATGAGATGAGCTCAGATTTTTACACATGGCTGGATTTGATTAATCAATCTGAAACTAAAAAACCTATAAAACAAGAGACAAATCTTCTTAAAAAACCTGCAAAAGTTAAGACAAAACTTGTTAAAAAAGCTAAAAGAGCTCCAAAATCAGTTCAAATATTAGAAATTGAACGTTCCATTAAAGATAGCCAAAATTTAGGTGAAGAGGTTATTTCAGAGACATTAGCTGATTTATTGACTCAACAAGGGCATAAAGATCAGGCAATAAGAATGTATGAAAAATTGACTTTGAAATATCCTGAAAAAAGTAGTACCTTTGCACTGCTTATTAAAAATCTAAAATCTTAACCCATGCTAACGCTGGTTACCATACTGATAGCTATTGATTGTGTACTCCTTATTGGGGTTGTATTAATCCAAAATCCAAAAGGGGGTGGTGTAGATTCTACTTTTGGTGGACAAAGTGCGAATCAAATGTTTGGAGCTGCCCGTTCAGCTGATTTTATTGAAAAATTGACTTGGTATCTAGCTGCTGCATTATTTATATTATGTATTTTCGCTGCGATCATGGCTGGTACTGGAGTTGAAGCGGCTGCGCCTATTATCCCTGATGCACCTCCTCCGGGTCAGTAAATTTTTATACTTATTTATTTGGTAGGAATTCACTTGTTCCTTTGAAGCTATCATTCTGTAAGCTGGTAATGCTTTAGTTTTGCATAGCTTTAAGTTTTATAATATGCGTGTATTAATTACAGATGATGTACATCCTATTTTAATTGAAAAGTTGAATAGTATTGGCTATGTCGTTGATTATCAACCTGATATTTCAATATATGATGTAAAATTATGCATTGAAAATTATGATGGATTGATTATTAATAGTAAGATACTTGTTGATCGTGAAATGATGGATTTGGGATCCGGATTAAAATGGATCGGTAGACTTGGATCAGGCCTCGATATTATTGATCTCAATTATGCAAAAAACAAACATATTCACATTCTTAGCACACCAGAAGCTAATTGTAATGCAGTAGCAGAGCATGCTTTGGGCATGTTGATTGGAATGCTAAGAAATATTCCAAGGGCAAACAAGGAGGTTAAAAACATGCATTGGTTGAGGGAAAAAAACAGAGGTGAAGAATTAAGTGTAAAGAAAGTTGGGATTATTGGTTGTGGCCATACTGGAAGTCGATTAGCCCATATTCTTGAGGGATTTGGATGTGAAGTTAAGGTTTATGATAAATACAAAACCGTAACTAGAGTTCACGATAATATGTATCAAGTGCAGGAACTATCGGACATTCGGGACTGTGATATTATTAGTTTTCATCTTCCATTAAGTCCGGAAACCAAATATTTCTGTAATAAGCAATTTATTGATCAAATCCATAACCCATTTTACCTTATTAACACATCCCGAGGATCAGTTGTTAATACCATTGATCTAATCGAAGCATTAAAGAATGGTAAAATCCTAGGTGCCGCGCTTGATGTTTTTGAAAACGAAAAGCCAAATTCTTATTCAGAATCTGAAAAATCTATGTATAACGAACTTTATGCCATGGAAAATACCATATTGACACCACATATTGCTGGTTGGACCTTTCAATCCAAAGAAAAAATAGCTCAAGTATTATTTAATAAAATTGTTGAATTCGTATCTTAAGTATTTATAAATCAAATTATTATATTTATAATTTAGAGCATCAACATGGAATGAAAGTGTTAAAGTTCTTAAATTACTTAAGATTGAAGCAGCTTAACGGTACTGTTTCCGTTTTATTGTTATCTTCATTTTATTGGGTTAAAGAAGTTCCTTTAAAATGAGAAATTAAGGAATAATTTTTTTGAGTTTTAGAATATTTAATATATAATATATCAAAAAATGATATATTTATAATTTGCTGATTATTATATATTTAATTCTTGATTCAATAATTTTTTCTGGTAAGTGTTAAAGCTTTTGTAAAAGTATATTTTAAAGAATTTTTGATAAAACTTAAGAAATCCTTAACATTGCAGACTTTTTATATAAATCATCTAATAATAAAACCACATTATGTTTAGAAGAGTGATTTTCTTTTTCGCATGTATCATTGCTGTTTCAGGCATACAAGGCCAAACATCCATCGCTGGCCAAATTAAGGACAAAGATTCAGGAGAACCTATCCTTAATGCCTCTATTAAAGTCCTAAAGGGTCAGAATTTGATCGTTGGAGCAGTTTCAGACTATGATGGAAACTATAGTATTCAAGTAGACCCAGGAACTTATTCTGTTGAAATAAGTTATACTGGATTTAATTCAAGAAGAATTGACAATGTAAGAGTATTGGGAGGGAAAGTTAATCCATTGGATGTCAGCTTAGTTAACGGATTAGAATTAGATGTTATAGAAGTTACATCATTCAGAATTCCGTTGATTGAAACAGATAAAACTACCAGTGATAAAACCATTACATCAGAAGCCATAGCCAAGCTTGGATCCAGGAGCATCAATGCCATTGCAGCTACATCAGCAGGTGTATCCAGTATAGATGGTGGAGATCTTAATATTCGGGGAGGACGTACCGATGGTACAGTTTATTATCTGGATGGAATACGATTTACGGGTAGACCCCCATCGTCTTCAGATATTGAGCAAATCCAGATCATTAAAGGTGGTATTGAACCACAATATGGTGACGTAACAGGCGGTGTCATATCATTGACTTCGAAAGGTCCTGCCAGTGAATTAGCTGGTGGTATAGAAGGTGAGACATCTCAATATTTGGATCCATATGGATATAGTTTTATTAATGCCAATCTGAGCGGACCATTGTATAAAAAAGGAAATCGTTCTGTATTGGGATTTAGATTATCAGGTCAATATACTTATCAAAAAGATGATGATCCTCCAGCTTTTGGTGAATATTTCGCAAAACAATCTACCATTGATCGATTAGTAAAAGACCCTATTATTCTTTTCAAAGGTGACCCGGCAGTAAATGGTGCGTTCATTGAAAATAACGAAGTGGATTTTTCTAAATACAATAAGAATGATCAAAACAAAGCCTTAGACTTTACAGGGAAATTGGATATCCGTCCATCTGAAAATGTCGATGTGACACTGTCTGGTACTTATGCAAATGTAACCGATCGGTTTATACCAACGGATAATATTATTGGAACCGGATCTTGGCGTTTATTCAATTGGGATCATAATCCAATGTCTGATGTCACCACATATAGAGGGAATTTAAGGTTTCGACATAGACTAGGTAAAATAGTTGATGTTAGTCAAAAAGAATCTGGAGAAGGTACTGAATCTAAAAAAGCTTCTCCTATACAAAATGCAACTTATACCTTACAATTTGGCTACCAGAATACCAAAGGAAAAACAGAGGACATCGTACATAAAGATAACTTTTTTGACTACGGATATGTAGGCAGTTTTGATAGAAGATGGGAACCTTTCTTTGATCAAGATGATGTACATCTTGGTTATGTTGATTTAGTTAGATCCTTTACTGCTGGAAATAAAAATCCAACCTTTGCACATTATAATGATCAACCTAATCTAACCCCGCAAGTTTTGGATTCATATCGAGCAATTAATAGTTTTATTAGTTCTTCATTTCATAATGTTTGGAGTGGGGTGCATACTAATGCCGGGAGTGTTTATAATCGGTATAATAAAACAGATGATGACATTACAACCCTTCAAGGAAGTTTTGGTTTTGACTTTTTACCGGGAGGTTCTAAAAACGGTAGACATAATATTCAATTGGGATTGGTTATTGAACAACGAGTAAATCGTAACTGGACCATACTTCCTTATGAATTATGGAAATTCGGACGATTGTATCAAAATGATCATATTACAGGTATAGATAGTACTTGTATAGAGGGAGTAGATTCATTGGGGAGACTTATTTATTGTACATTAATTATTCCTAAAGAAGGATCAAAATTTTATAAGTCAATTCGAAGTATATTATTTCCAAACGATTCTATTAATACAGCCCTTCATAAATATGCCAATATTGATCAATTAAGACCCGATCAATTATCAATTGATATGTTTTCAGCTGCTGAATTAACAGATCAATCAGCTTTAGGGTTTAGTGGTTATGACTATTTAGGTAATAAATTGTCTCGTGGTGTTAAGTTTGAAGACTTTTTCCAAAGGGATGCCAATGGCAATCAGACTTTTTCCGTTGCACCATTCTCTCCGATTTATGCTGCTGGTTATTTGCAAGACAAGTTTGTATTTAAAGATATTATATTTAGAATTGGAACACGCGTGGATTATTATGATGCCAACACTAAGGTCTTAAAAGATCCATATTCTCTCCACGGAATTCTTGGAGCCAAGGCATTCCACGAACAAAAAGGTTCCATTAAACCCGGTTCTATAGGTGATGATTATAAAGTATATCTTGCAGAAGCCGGATCTCCAGACGTAAAAGCATATCGAAACAAAGATCAATGGTATTTTGCAAATGGAACACCAGCAAACTCTTCCATTTTAATATTTGGTGAAAATAATTTAGTAAATCCTGCTTATATCCAACCTGTGGATTCATTACGGACTATTCGTGGTAAGTACTTCAAGGTTGATGAGTCATTTGAAGATTACAAACCTCAGGTGAATTGGATGCCTAGGATCGCTTTTTCATTTCCAATTTCGGATAATGCTAACTTTTTCTCACATTATGATGTGCTGGTTCAAAGACCAACTTCTAATAGTTATGTGTCACCACTTTCTTATTATTATTTTGATATTCAAGGCAGAACGCCTGAACAAAATGGCAATTTAAAGCCATCTCGAAAAGTAGATTATGAAGTAGGATTTCAACAAAAATTGTCAGATAATTCTGCACTGAGTATTTCTGCATACTATAATGAATTAAGAAATATGATCGCTTATTCTACTTTAAGCAAGATTGCAACTGTAGGAACCTATAACACCTATACTAATATTGACTTTGGAACTGTAAAAGGATTTAATTTTAGTTATGATTTGCGTAGAATAAATAATTTCGAATTCACTGCTGCGTATACATTGCAATTTGCTGATGGAACAGGATCTGATCCGGATTCTCAAAAAGGACTCACTGGCAAAGGTATTAACATTAGAAATATTTTCGCATTTACGTATGATGAAAGACATCGATTATCATTTACTGGAGATTATAGATATGGTTCAGGAAAACAATACAATGGTCCACGAATAGGAGGTGTAAATATTTTTGCAAATACTGGTTTAAATATGTTAGTGACTACAGCATCAGGAAGACCATATACTCCTGGTTTAACCATAGTAAGATATGACGGAGCTGGATATCGAGGGGACATCAATGGTGGACGTTTGCCTTGGAATTTTAATATTGATTTGAAGGCTGATAAATCTTTCACAATCTCTAAACCTGAAGCAAAACATCCTATGAATGTGAACATTTACCTTAGAGTACAAAATTTATTGGATACACGTAATGTTATAGGCTTGTACCGTGGTTCTGAAGATCCTGCAGATGATGGTTATTTGGCTTCAGGAAGAGGACAAATTGAAAAGGGAAGTACAAGTACTACTTATGGTGAAGAGAATCTTCATTACTTTATTGACTCTTATAATTATGCACTTTTAAATCCTGATAACTATACCTTGCCTAGAAGGATATTTCTTGGAATTGTATTAGGTTTTTAATTTTTTAATTAATTCATTTGAAAATTATATCTATGAAAAATATATTATGGATACTTGTATTACAAGTCTGCTGCCTCCAATTATTATGGGCAACAAGACCTAGTTTTTCACCAACAAAGAAAGCACCTAGTTCTAGCTTAAATACCAGACAGGGACCTTGTGTTGCTGCTACAAAACAAATCGATCAAGAGATCAATAACGTAAGAGCACGATTGCTAAACGGTGGTGATGTTTGGTGGGATTTAGATAAAGGCAGATATATCATTCCTAAAGTTGAAGCCGGTTCAGGAAAAGCTGAAGTATCATCTTTGTATGCAGGTGGTGTTTGGGTTGGGGGCTATGATCCAGTTGGAAATCTTAAGTTTATGGGCCAAACTTACAGAAGTCCAACTAAAAATGATTGTTGGCCTGGACCTTTGATGGAAACTGGAGAAACTTGTACAGAGGATTGTTTGAACTGGGATCAATTTTTCAAAGTTGCTGGAGCCAACATTACTAAATTGAAAGCAGCATGGAGTGCTGCAAAAGCAGCAAATAAACCTCAGTTAGATCGTTCTGAGATTCCATCAGACGTATTATACTGGCCAGGTAAAGGAAATCAATACTTCGAATCTAGATATGGATTCAAACTTCCAGATGCTAGACAAGGTTTAGCATTATTTTATGAAGAAGTGGGATCCCATTTAAATGGTGTGTATGAACCTCAATATGGTGAATTTCCAGTTATTGACATTAGAAATTGTCCTAAAGATATTTATCCTGATGAGATGATTTTCTGGATTTACAATGATGCGGGTGGCATTCATACAAATACCAATGGTAGTCCTATTCGGATGGAAGTTCAAGTTCAATCATTTGCCTTTAGAACAGCAGATGAATTAAACGACATGACCTTTCAACGATATAAATTAATCAATAGAGCTCCACAAGAAATAAAAGATTGTTATTTTGCAATGTGGACTGATCCTGATTTGGGTTGTTTTTCTGATGATTATATAGGTTGTGATACTACAAGAGTAAAAGGTAAATCAAGGGATTTAATGTACATCTATAATATTGATGCTACAGATGGTACCAATGGATGTCAGTGTCCTAGCCCAAATGGTAGTTCTGTAAATACTTATTGTCAAGATGTACCAATCCTGGGAATTGATTATTTTAGAGGTCCAACAAAAAATGAATTCGTAAAAGACCCAAATGGAAATGATTCATTGGTTCAAACTGAGCTTGGTATGTCTACATTCATGTATTACAATAATCCATCAGGTGGTGGAAATCCAAATTCAAATACTACAGATCCAACTAATGCAGGTGAGTTTTACAATTATATAACAGGAAAATGGAAAGATGGGACTTCTTTAACAGTAGGGGGTACAGGTTATAATCCTGGAAGCACTAATGTGACTAAATATGCCTTTCCAGCAGCACCTAATGTTCAAACAGGATGGAGTATGTGTGCAGCTGCAACAGGAGAAGGAGATAGGAGGACCATTCAGGCATCAGGACCACTTGTACTTGGCCCTGGAGATGTGAATGAATTGATCATTGGTGTGCCTTGGGTACCGGATCAGGTTTATCCTTGTCCAAGCCTAGATGAATTACTTAAAGCAGATCAGCTATGTCAGGATTTGTTTGATAATTGTTTTAAGATCAAAGATGGTCCTACAGCACCAGATGTTGATATCGTGGAATTGGATCAAGAAATTGTGTTGATTCTTAGTAATGACCCTGCTTCGAATAATGCAAATGAACAATATCAAGAAAAAGGACTTGGTTTTCCTCCGGTAATAGATTCAGTGTATCGTTTTGAAGGATATAGAGTTTTTCAATTGGCAAATGCGGATGTTTCATTATCCGACAGAACCATTGAAGATCCAAGTTTAATAAGAGAAGTAGCAACAGTTGATTTAAAAAATAAAATAACTACTGTTACAAACTGGGTAGGTATAAAAAATCCAAATGCAAGTGTAAACCGTCCCATCATTTACTATCCGGTTAAAAAAGTAGAAGGACTTGATCAAGGTATTCGACATACATTTAGTATTAAGGAAGATCAATTCGCTTCTGGATTGAGTAAAAATTTAATCAATCATAAAAAATATTACTTCCTTGTGTTAGCATACAGTTATAATAATTATGCAGATTTTGATGCGGATACATACATTGGTCAAAGAATGCAATATTGTCCTGGACGATTAAATTTAGGTCCTGAAGGTGATGGTAGACCTTATACGGCCACTCCAAGACCACAAGTGTATGAGAAAATAAAATCTAAATATGGTGATGGAATAGCAATTACTCGACATGAAGGTATTGGTGTTGGGCATAATTTTGTTCGCATGAATAATAACATGTATGATAAATTTTTCAATGGACAGTTTGATGGCAAAGTTGAATATCAAGAAGGATCAGGACCCATTGAAGTGAAAATTGTAAACCCATTAATTGTCAAAGATGGAGAATACGAATTTAGATTCGTTGACAAAGACATGACTAATGGAAAATTGGATACACCGGATGTAAACTGGACATTAATCAATAAAAATAATCCTTCGGATGTCATTAAATCGAAATCCTCTATAGCAAAATTCAATGAACAAATGATTGCCAAGTTTGGATTTTCTGTAAGTATTGGACAAACTGGTGAAGCAGGATCGGACCCTAGAGGAACTAATGGAATTATTGGAGAAGGCTTAGAATTTGAATATAAAGATGTCAATGGAATTAAGTGGTTTTTGGCTCAAAGGGATCGAAACTCAGCACAAATAGATTTTATAAAAACAGAATTATCTAGTCGTAATTATGTATTTGATCCTCAAGAATTATATAGCAATCTAGGAACAGGAGTAAATGAAGGTACCTGGTTTCCATACAAATTAGTGACGGGAGATACCTTACCATTAACTCCAGCTTGGTTGAATTCATTTAATAATACTGTAGTTAACCAGATGAAAATGGATTCATTAAATAATGTGGATATCGTATTTACTTCGGATAAATCAAAATGGTCTCGATGTGTCGTAATTGAAACATGGAATGAGAATAATTCACCTACACCTGGTAATCCAAAAGAGCCGGTCACTGGAAATAGAAATTTTGATGTTAAGAAAAATCCTTCAGTCGGAAAAAATGATGCAGATGGAGATGGATATGCTGATCCTGATGGAGCTCTGGATGCTACAGGTAAACCATTAACAGGTGTTGGGTGGTTTCCTGGTTATGCAATTGATGTAGAGACTGGAAAAAGACTTAATATATTTTTTGGAGAAAATTCATTTTATTCTGACTTCCCATTAATTAAAGATTGCATGAAAGATACCATGGCTGTTGGGAATGACTTAATGTTTAATCCAACTGATCAGACATTTTTAAACACGGATTGTAGTGGATTTAATTTCTTCGATCCATTGAATATAGTGTTGGGAGGGCATCACTATATATATGTTACAAAACAACCATATGATTCATGTAATTTGATTAGAACCAATTTATTAAATACTGGAAATAATTTTAAATTAAGAGCCATTCGTGAAGTTACTTGGTGTTCTATGATGCAGTTATTTCCGTTAACTAGTTTTACTCCATTGACCAATGGACCAACTGGATTAATTCCTAATGACATGACTGTTAGATTAAGAGTTGATAATCCATATAGTGCGCTTTATGGTACCGGAGAAAACATGGCCCATAATATGTATTCGTTTAAAATTACTGGAAAACAAACTGAAATTGTAACAACTAAAGATGACTATAAAGGAATTTTAGATGATATCAATGTGGTCCCTAATCCTTATTATGGATTTTCAAGTTATGAGCAAACAGTTTATAGTAATATTGTCAAAATAACTAACCTTCCTCCAAAATGTAAAGTAACTATCTTTTCGATTGACGGTAAATTTATTAAAGAATATAACAGAGATGAATTACCTAAAAAGATTATTAGTGATGAGCGTGGATTGTTAGAGCGACAAATCGGTCCTGATATAGAATGGGATTTGACGAATTACGCTGGAGTTCCAATTGCTAGTGGTGCATATTTAATATATATTAAGCAACCGGATACAGGTGTAGAAAAAATCATAAAATGGTTTGGGGTAGCTCGTAAATTTGACCCATCTGGTTTATAAAAATAATAAAGACCCCAACATTAAAAGAGTTTAATGTTGGGATCTAAAATTTAATCATGATAAAAAAAATGGCTAATGAATAAATATAATTTAAGTTTAATGGTAAGTATATTAATACTGACCATTGCCAATGTTCAAGCTGGAAATCCAGATCGCCAAGGTGAAGCTGGAGCTTATGAATTGCTTATTAATCCTTGGGCGAAAGGAGCTGGAATGAACAGTTTAAATGGATCCTACGCCGTTGGGGTTGAAGCCATGGCTGTAAACATTGCAGGTTTAAGTCGAGCTTCTAAAACAGAAGTTGTATTGGGTCATACTAGATGGTTGGTGCCAAGTGGTGTAAGTATGAATGCTTTAGGAATAGCAAAACATGTTGGTAAAAACGGTACTTTGGGAATTGCTTTGATGGCAGTTAAGTTTGGCGACATCAAAGTAACGACTACAGAAGCTCCTGAAGGAACAGGTGCAACCTATAGTCCTAACTATTTTAATATCGGACTTGGATATTCACATCGATTTGGAAAAAAAGTATCGGTTGGTTTTTTAGTAAGAGGTGTGTCTGAATCGATACAAAGCTTGAGTGCTTTTGGAGTTGCGTTTGATGCTGGTGTTCAATATGTGGGGGGAACAAAAGACAATTTTAAACTTGGAATTTCACTTCGAAATATTGGTGGTCCAATGGAATTCACAGGACAAGGTTTGTCTACCCAATTGGCAAGTTCCTCTGGAAGCCAACTGACTTATAATGTTAGATTAACCAAATTTGAGCTACCATCGTTATTACATATGGGAGTATCTTATGATTTTGAAGTTGGAGATGATCTTAGTTTGACTCCAGTTGTAAATTTTACTTCCAATTCTTTTGGGCGAGATGAGATAGGTGCAGGTTTAGAGTTAAAAATAACTAAGGCTTTTGGTCTAAGAGCATCATATAAATACGATATAGGTAAGTCAACTACTGTTGGAAAGAGTGCTTATACCGGATTAGGTCTAGGAGCTAGTGTAAACATTCCATTGGATAAAAAAGGAAATACCATGTTGGGATTAGACTATGCTTATAGAACTACAAAACCATTTGAAGGAACGCATAATGTTGGTTTAAGCTTACTTTTTTAATGTTTTAAATTTTTTTTGAACTTACAATAGATAATATTCGTTTAGTATATTTAGCTTAATTAAGCTCGGAGAACGTTTTCTACAATTAGGAGACGTTCTTTCGTTTTATATCAGAACCATATTAAATTTTTTATTAAAATGAGTACTATAAACTACATGTCCCAGGAAGGATATGACAGAATTGCAGCCGAGATTGAACACTTAAAAACGGTTGGTCGCCAGGAAGCATCTAGAGCCATTGCTGAAGCAAGAGAAAAAGGTGATTTATCTGAAAATGCTGAATATCATGCAGCAAAAGATGCACAGGGTATGTTGGAAATGAAAATTAATGAGTTGGATAAAAAAATGATGAATGTTAGAATTATAGATGAAAATCTAATAGATACATCTATTGTTTCTATTTTAACCAATGTCAGAATAAAGAACCACAAAATAAACAAGGAGCTGATTTACAAAATAGTTTCAGAGGCTGAAGCTGATATAAAATTGAATAAAATATCATTAAATTCTCCAATAGGAAGTGGTTTGTTGGGTAAAGTTGTTGGAGATAAAGTTTCGATAAAAACCCCTGCAGGCGAAATGATACTAGAAGTAATGGAAATAACACATTAGACTATGGCAAGTATTTTTTCCAGAATTGTAAATGGCGAAATTCCATGTTATAAAGTAGCTGAAAGCGAATCTTGTATTGCATTTTTAGATGTTAACCCTTTAGCAAAAGGACATGTCCTTGTTGTTCCTAAAAAAGAAATGGATTATATTTTTGATATTGATGATGAATTATATTTGGACCTATTTGTATTTGCAAAAAAAGTAGCAAAGGCAATCCAAAAAATTGTACCGTGTACTAAAATTGGAATGAGTGTTATTGGTTTAGAAGTACCGCATGCGCATATACATTTGGTTCCAATTAATAATATACGTGATCTTAATTTTAGTGGACCTAGAGTTTCATTAAAGACTTCTGAATTTATCGAATTAGCTAATCAAATTAAAGACGTTTTAAATTAAATGAATATCTAGACTTTAAAGTCAAGTATTTATTGCCATTGGGTAATCAAACCAACTATTGACTTGGTTTTCGACCCAATTATCTTCAAATTCTTTATTACATTGGATATCATTATTTCTAAAATCTAAATGATAGTCTTTTGCCCATATTCTATGATTTTGTGCAAGTTGTTTTAAAGCTTCTAAAATAAAGTCAATATCTTGATCACTCATTGTGGGATGAATGGATAGTCGGATCCAACCCGGTTTTTCGGAATAGTCTCCATGATTTATTAAATCAGTAATATGATTTGAATATTCCCGTTGAACGTTTAATATATAATGACCGTAGGTTCCAGCACATGAACAACCACCTCTTACTTGAATTCCAAATCTATCATTCAGCATTTTAACGCCAAGATTATAATGTAAGTCATCAATATAAAATGAAAAAATACACAATCTGTTTTTGTTATGAGCTTCCAAAACATGAAAGTTAGGGATCGCATTTAATGGTTCCCAAATATGGTTCATCATCTCTTTTTCTCGATCCATCATTTTCTGAACTCCAATTTCTTCTTTAAGTTTAATACATAAAGCCGTTCTAATGGTTTGTATAAATGATGGTGTTCCGCCATCTTCACGAGTTTCTATATTATCAAAATATTTATGTTCACCCCAAGGATTGGTCCATTCGACGGTACCACCTCCAGAAATATCCGGAATTTTATTGGTATATAATTTTCTATTAAAAATTAATACTCCTGCAGAACCCGGGCCTCCCAAAAATTTATGTGGTGAAAAATAGATGGCATCTAATTGTTGATTTTTGTTATCTGGATGCATGTTTATTTCAATATATGGTGCGCTACATGCAAAATCAACAAAACAGAATCCTCCTACTTCATGAATCATTTCCGCCATTCTAAAGTAAGGCGTAAAAATTCCCGTGACATTGGAACAAGAGGTTATTGCGGCAATTTTTAAAGGTCTGTTAGCATATAATTTTAATAACTGGGCAAAATGATTTAAATCGACTAAACCAGACTCATCAGGTTGAATAATGACGACTTCAGCTATAGTCTCTAACCATGAAGTCTGATTGGAATGGTGTTCCATATGAGTAATAAAAACAACTGGTCTATTTTCTGATGCAATGGCTATTTTGTCTGCAAATTGTTCATGAATTTTTAAACCCAGAATCCTTTGTAGTTTATTGACTACTCCAGTCATACCAGAATATGATGAAATGATAATATCATTAGTATTGGCATTCACATGTTTTTTGATAATTTGTAAAGCTTTGTGATAGGCTGAAGTCATTGCTTTTCCAGTGGTATTCGTTTCTGTATGTGTATTCGCTACATAAGGATAAATATGATGTATTAAGTGTTGCTCAATGGGTCCATACATTCTACCACTGGCGGTCCAATCTGCATAAATAATTTTGAGTTTTTCATGAAATGGACTTTCGAAATATTCATCAGCTCCAATGATTTGGTCTCTAAATTTTTTAAAATAATCGTCCATTTGTACTGTTTAATTTAATTGAAACTAGGAAAATGTGATTCAAATATAATGTCCTATTGATCAACTTTCAAATGTATTATTTATTTCTGGAGTTAGCCAATGTTTAATACAATATAGTGAGGTCAAAAATAAATTGACCTATACTATGGCCTCCAATTCATCAATATCTTCCATTACTTCCTCTATTTCTGAAGGTTTTAATTGATCAATATCTACTCTAAGTCTTTCAATAATAAACTCTTGTCTTTCAGGTGTGTTTTTCCCCATATAGTATTCTAGAATTTTTTCTATATGCGAGTCTTCATTCATTATTACTGGTTCTAAACGAATATTTGGTCCAATGAATGTTCCGAATTCATCAGGTGATATTTCACCAAGTCCTTTGAATCTTGTTATTTCTGCCTTTCCTCGTAAATTTTCAATGGCCTGTTGTTTTTCTTTTTCAGAATAACAGTAGAAGGTTTGTTTCTTATCCCTAACTCTAAATAAAGGAGTATCTAAAATATATAAATGACCCGCCCTTACCAAATCAGGAAAGAACTGTAAAAAGAAGGTTAATAGCAATAATCTAATATGCATTCCGTCCACATCAGCGTCCGTTGCGACAACCACTTTATTGAATCTTAAATTCTCTATTCCATCTTCAATATCTAAAGCGTGTTGGAGTAAATTTAGTTCTTCATTTTCATAAACTATTTTTTTGGTCATGCCATAACAGTTTAATGGTTTTCCACGAAGTGAAAATACTGCTTGCAATTCGACATTTCTGGATTTAGTTATTGATCCACTTGCAGAATCACCTTCTGTAATAAAAAGTGTTGATTGTTCTTTTAATTCTGATTTGGCTTTAGTATCTGTCAAATGTATTTTGCAATCTCTTAATTTTTTGTTATGGAGATTTGCTTTTTTAGCACGTTGGTTTGCTAGTTTTTTAATTCCTGCAATTTCTTTACGTTCGCGTTCTGATTGTAAAATTTTCCCTAATAATTCCTTAGCAGTATCTGGATTTTTATGCAGGTAATTATCTAATTCC
>Ga0154020_10004373_pt1 | contig 16843 bp, 15 predicted proteins | sample Klosneuvirus_201_FD_109709 | JGI IMG/M metagenome (GOLD analysis project Ga0154020, IMG submission 109709) | Active sludge microbial communities from wastewater, Klosterneuburg, Austria - Klosneuvirus_20160825_MG | ecosystem: Engineered > WWTP > Aerobic digester > Activated sludge | place...
ACGGTGGTCCTGCCTCGCAGCCCGCGATCTCGACCAAGATGAGCGTGTCCCCTCCGAGCAGGCCCTGCCGAATCTGATCGTTCAGAGGCTCGCTTCGCCTCCGCCGAACGGCTGAAGGAGAGGTGGGACGCCGCAGCGAGAGCGTCCGCCTCGCTGGCGAACGAGCCTGGCGCCGAGCGGATGTCCGAGCGAGATCGCGGCGACCTGTTCTTCAACCTCCGCGACTGACGGCGGACGACGCCCTACAGCTCTCGTTCGCGCGAGATCTGGTCGAGCAGCGGGCTGCGCGGGATGTGTCCTCGGGTCGCGAGCACGACCACGGCGTCGCCCCACCCTTCCCCGTTCAGGAAGGCGTCGCGGGAGATCCGACGAAGGTCGCTCAGCGCGATCCCGCCGTCCGCATCGACGACCGCCTTGATGACGGTCGAGGCACTCGCGAGGCCATCGAGGACACTCTTTCTCTGGGACTTGGTGAGCTCGGTGGCGGGCACCCCGAACCAGTCTTCGACCAAGCCGATGCTGTCGCTCTTCAGCCTCATTTCTTGGCGGGCGTACCCGAGTTTGACGTCGCTGAGCAGCTCCGTGATCCACGGCTCGGTGGGGAGGAGCGAGAGTGACTTCTCGAGGGCGAGCAGGTCCACACGTCCGTCTGGCATCGTCGCCGCGCGAAACGCGGCGTCGGCCTGAGCGACGCCCAGGAGCATCCTCGTGCCCAACCCGGCCCGATCGATCTCGGCCTGGGTAACCCCGGCGACCGCGGCGAGCGCGAGGCCGTCCGCGAGACCCTCGCTGGAACGATTCGCCGCGAGCGCGGCCTCGAGGTGCGAGATCGCGCCGTCGCTGCCTGGACGGCGATCGTTCTTTAGGTGGTCCAGCTCATGGACCCGCGCCTTCGCCGCGATCAGCGCGCCGAGCACCCTGGGCACCTCGTCCTTGGTCAGGAAGTCTGGGTTCCTGGGCTCGATCGTAGTACGGGTGGTGCGCTCCATGTCCGACAAGCTCGGCGTGCTGACGCGGGTCATGCGCTGAAACTCATCGGCGAGGATGATCCGGTCGAAGACCGCGCACGCACCGGCGTCCGAGCCCGGGACCTTCTCCGAAAGCGCATCGAGGTCGATCGAGCCATCCTTGGCGACCGAGCTCTTGGCGGCCTCCAACACGACGTCGAGCGCGCGAACGGGTGAGCCAACTGCGACGGACTTCGTCATCTGAACTCCTCTTGCTCTCGCTCCGTGAGGGGAGAGCACACGTCCTTCGTAGCGCACCTTCCCGTACGGGATCCTGACAGCCCGCTGACCCTCGCGGTTCCATCGGATTCACCGCCCCCGGTACGTCTGCGGCATTCATCGCTCCGAGCGCGCGCCACTCCGGCTTGATGATGTGGTGTCGAGCGGCGAGGATGGGGACGAGTAGTACCAGTCGCCGCAGCATGGAGTCCGCGGGTGTGCCCCGACCACGGACGTTGCCAGGTAGGCCCTGCTCCTGCTTAGTCTGTTCCGGTGCGGCGCCTTCACCTCCCGGGACTGGGTCCGACCGCTCCCACCGGCGCGACCGCGCTCGGCGAAGGGAACAACGCCTCGGCGGTGCTCCTTGAGGAGGCGACCCCGCTGTTGCCACCGGACCTGGCTGACCTGCGGGTCCTGAAGCTGATCCGGGCTGACTCCCCGCACCGCAGCATCCCCCATGCCGATGCGGCCCAGCGCCAGCGCTTCGCCGATGAGATCGCTTCCACCGCCGAGAAGCTGCGCGCGCGATCCCCGTGGTTCAAGGAGATCATCCCCAAGGCGATCGCGCTCGACGTGGGGGCGGTCCTGCAAGAGCCCGCGCTCGGCCTCGAGTATGCCGCGCTGAGCCCCGAGGTCCGCGCGGTCGCCGACCAAGAGATCAAGGCGGCCGTCGCCGAAGCCGAGCGCTTGTTGCCGGCCTGGAGCTTCACGCATGCGCCAGAGAATTACCGCTTCCACAGCGATGGGCGCATCCGGTCCTGGTTCGATCACCTCGCCGATACGACGGGTGGTCCGCGCCCAGACGTCGACGGCGGCGTTCATCTGGCAGTGCTCCAGCGGAGCTATCAGGCCCGAAGAAAGCTCGACGCGGCCCGCGCAACGCCCTTTGCCAAGCAGGGTCCCCCGCCGGTCGATCGCTACCAGCTCGAGTCCGGCACCCTCGAGGGAGGGACGTCGGCGTCGGTCAACCCAGGCATCGATCTGGCCACCCAAGAGCCGGTGGTCATCAAGCGCTTGAAGGTGCCGCACGGCCCGGCGCTGGAGCACGCCAAAAACGAGATCGGCCTCATGCAGCTGTTGTCCGACTCCCGGAGCAAGCACCTGTCCCGGCTCCGGTGCTTTGGGTTTCAACCGGCGGCGCCGATCGAGCAGCCCTGGCTGGTGATGGATCGCGGCGGCGCCCCGCTGTCGGTCAACATCAAGCAGCTCGAAGCGCGCCCACCGGAAGTTGCGGTCGGGATCGTGCTCCACACCCTACGGGGACTCGAGGCAATGCATGATCGCGGGGTGATCCATCGCGACATTCACCCGCAGAACATCCTGGTGGAACGCGACGCGGCGGGGGTGGAGATCCCCCAGAGCGCGATGCTCATCGACTATGGCCAAGGGGTGCGGCTCTCACACGATGGGCGATGGCACGTGGGAAACGGCGGCGGAAATCCAGAGTACCTGCCTCCGGAGCAGATCACGCAGGGTCCGACCGTGCTGGACTCGACGGCAGACTCCTTTCAATGCGCGGCGATCTGCGCGGCCTTGCTCCAAGGGGTGCCGCCGTTTCAAGCGAACGTCGACCTGCCCTACTTCTCGCCCGAGTGGAGCGCGGCCTGGCTCGCCGTGCACGAAAAAGGGCCCAATTTGAGCGGGATCTCCGATCCAGGCCTGCGGGCGGTGCTCGACCAGGCGCTCTCTTCAGCGCCGGCCGATCGCTACACCCCGGCCCAACTGATCGAGGCGCTCCTGCCCTTCGCACCGCCGGGATTCGAGCTTCAGCCCCGAGATCCGCTGCGCTTGCCGGACCAAACGCTGTTTCAAGAAGCGAACGACCCGCGGGTCATGGTGGTGGTCGCGGGGGCGCCGCTGTGGATCCCCAACCCCGAGGCCTTGGTCGCGATGGGGTATCAAGGGAAGCCGGTTCGAATGCTCCCCGAAGGCAGCATCGCCCGCCTGCGCACCAAGCCGGAGGACGGGGCCTTGGTGAAGGAGCACGGCGAGCACGCGATCTACCTGATGAGCCGTGGGCGCAAGGTTTGGATCCCAAACCCCGAGACCTTCACCGCGATGGGCCTCGACTGGAACGCCGTGCGGGTGGTGCCGCCGGGGGCCTTGGCCGCGGTGCCAAGCGGCAGCCTGGAGCGCTGAGTTCCCGCCTACAGCGGGTGCGGATCCACAACGCCAGCGTCCTCGGGCCCGTCCCCCTCGCGCTCGTGGCCGACACCTCGGTGAAGGACTTCGTGCAGGCCTTCGAGGTCAACGTCCTGGGGCCTTTTGCCCTGACCCGCGCCCTCCTCGGCGCGATGCTCCTCCGCGAGTCGGGGCGCATCGTCACGATGAGCTCGGACGCTGCGGTCAGCGCCTATCCGAGCTGGGGTGCCTACGGCGCTAGCAAAGCAGCCCTCGATCACCTGAGCCGTATCTTGGCCGCAGAGCTCGAAGGCACCGGGGTCAGCGTCCTCGCCATCGACCCGGGGGAGATGGACACCCGCATGCATCAAGACGCGCTCCCGGAAGCGGATCGCGCCTCTTTGGCCCGTCCGGCTTGGGTCGCCGCCCAGGTCGCCCGTTTGCTCGACCGCGGGGCTGTCGGTCGCCAGCAGATCACGCTCGAAAGCGAGGCCCGATGAACGCCCAGATTCGGCCCGCTGCGGCCCCGGAGCAGGCCCAAGACCGCCTCCTATGGCACGACGCTCGGACCGGGCGCTCCGGCGCGGGGGGCCTCGACCTCCTGCCGCAGCTCCTCGCGCCGGGGGACGTGCTGGTGCTCAACGACGCCGCGACCATCCCTGGCTCCCTCCGCGCTGAGACCCTTCATGGTCAAGAGCTAGAGGTCCGGCTGATCGTGCGAGACGGGCCGGGCGAGTGGACCGTCGCGCTCTTTGGGGCGGGGGATTGGCGCACGCCGACCGAGCACCGCCCGGAGCCGCCCCCGCTCGCGATCGGTGATCAGCTCGTGTTCCCTGGGCCGATCCGCGCGGAGCTGATCGCGCAGCGCTACGGGATCGCGCGCCTCGTTCAGCTGCGCTTCGACGCCGGGCCGGGGGTCCTCTCGCACACCCTCTTCGGTCGCGGTCGACCGGTGCAGTACTCCTATCTGGCGCGGGAGCTGGAGGTCGCCGAAGTGCAGACTCCCTACGCCTCCGCGCCCTGGGCGGTGGAGATGCCCTCGGCCGGCCGGCCGCTGTCGTGGCGCCGCCTGCGCGCACTCCGACACAGGGGCGTGGAGATCGCGTCCCTCACCCACGCCGCGGGGCTCTCGTCGATCGGCGACGCTGAGCTCGATCGGCGGCTGCCGCTACCAGAGCCCTACTTGATCCCTCAGGGGACTGTCGCGTTGATCCAATCCGCCCAGGCCCGCGGGCGGAGGGTGATCGCGGTGGGGACGACGGTGGTGCGGGCGCTCGAGTCGGCCGCGCTCGGTGACGAGGGCCTTCGCGCGGGCGGTGGGCTGGCGGAGCTCAAGATCGGTCCGGGGCATCGGCTGCAGATGGTGGACGGGATCCTGAGCGGCACCCACGAACCCGGGACCTCGCACTTCAGCCTTCTGTCGGCCTTCGCCGCCGAGCCGGTGCTGTGGCGGCTCACCAAGGAGGCCGCCCGACTCGGACATCTCGGGCATGAGTTCGGCGACACGGTGCTTCTGCTGCAGTCCTAGCAGCGGCGCAGTGGTTCACCCGAGCTTTCTGCGGGTCTTCAGGGCGGCGAGAGCTCCGCTGGCCGGAGTCGCCATCTGTACGAGGCCCGCGCCCGGTGATAGGCCAAACTCCATGACCAAGACGATCCTCGTATGTGGACATGGACCCGGTATCTCGGACGCGGTCGCCCGGAAGTTCGGCGCCGAAGGCTTCTCGGTCGCGCTGGTGGCCCGGAGCAAGGACAAGCTGGCGCAGGCCGCCGCCGCGCTCACCGCCAAGGGCATCAAGGCCGAAGCCTTCCCCACCGACCTCGCCGACATCAAGGCGGTGCGTGGCCTGATCGCCAAGGTCCGCGCCAGCCTCGGACCCATCACCGTCATCCACTGGAACGCCTATGGCGCGGGGGCCGGTGACCTCATGGCCGCCGACGTCAGCGAGCTCAGGACCAGCCTCGATATCGGCGTCGTAGGCCTCGTCGCCGCGGTGCAAGAGGCCTTGCCGGACCTTCGGGCCCAGACCGGGTCGGCGGTCCTGATCACCGGCGGCGGCTTCTCCTTCTACGACCCCAAGGTCGACGCGGCCGCCACCCAGTGGAACGCGATGGGCCTGGCCGTCACCAAGGCCGCGCAGCATAAACTCGCGGGGCTCCTCTCCGAGAAGCTCAAGAAGGACAACATCTACGTCGGCGAGGTCGTCGTCCTCGGGATGGTGAAGGGCACCGCCTTCGACTCCGGACACGCGACGTTGGAGCCGAGCGCGATCGGACAGCGGTTCTGGGAGCTGTACTCAGGGCGAGCTCCTGCCACCGTCAACTTCGGATAGTTCGTCGCAGGGCTCGGCGAAGAGCCTCGCGCAAGCAGCTCGAGCAGAGCTGTGTGATCGCGCGGTTGCTGTGGCGCGCTAGTCCACTCACTGCTTCGCGCTCAAGGGATCACCGCCGAAGCTCCGCTCGAAGTCGCGGATCGCCCGGCCCAGCGCCGCTAGCTCGGCCTCGTCTTCCGCGTGCTTCGCCTGGCGGTACAGCTCGACATAGTTGGCCTTCAGGCGCTCGAAGTCCTCTGGCGCCAGCTTGCTCTCCGTTTCGGCCAGCCGAGCGTCGAGGGCGTCGAGGCGAGCAGTCAGAGCTTCGGCCGTGAGCGGGAGGTGACGAGCCTCTTTTAGCAGGGCCACGAGCAGCGGCTCGAGCGCGGGATCTCCGGTGCGCAGCAGGCTCGCTTGATGGAGCAGCTCTTGCGAGCGCGGGGTCGTCGCCAGGTCGGCCCGCGTGAGCCCGCGCGCCTCGAGGACCTGGTCGAGCTCGATGGCCAAGGCCGCCACCCGCGCCGAGCGCGCGATCGGCGCCGCCTCTTGACGGGGTGGCCCGCGGAGGGCCCAGGTCCCAAAGGCGCCGGCCAGCACCGCGGCGGTGAAGGCGCCGAGCACCCAGCCGAGCCGCGGTCGTCGCCTGCGGAGCTGCTGGGTATTGTGTGCATCGATCACCGTAGGATCCTGCTCCGACCGCAGCTGAGCGACCCGCACGTTGGCCAGCTGATCGATGTCACCGGGGTCGAGCGAGGCCTCGCCCCCGCGCAGATCGACCTCGATGCGCTTGGCGGTCTCGGCGACCCACTGGGCGCTCGGGGGGCGGCGCTCGGGATCTTTCTCCATCAGCGCGTAGGCCAGATCAGCCAGCGGTCCGCTGATCGGGAGCGGCTCCGGGTTCTTCGAGAGGTGCGCCTCCATCTGCTCCGCTGGGCCTCCGCTGAAGGGCTTGCGGCCGGCCAAGAGCTGGTAAAGCACGACGCCCAAGGAATAGAGATCCGACTTGGCGGTGACCTCCCGGCTCCCGGCTTGCTCCGGCGACATATAGGCGGGCGTCCCCATGATCATGCCCTCGAAGGTGAGCTTGCCGAAGGCGTCGGTGCTGGAGAGCTGCACGATGCCGAAGTCGAGCACCTTGCTGCGCTCGACGCCGTTGACGAGGTCGACCACCAAGTTCGCTGGCTTCACGTCTCGGTGCACGAAGCCCAACCTGTGCGCGACCGCGAGCCCGCTGGCGACCTGGGCGACCAGCCGCGCCGCGCGGACCTGAGAGAAGTGGCGATCGCGGGCGATCAACCGATCGAGCGTGGTCCCTGAGCAGTACTCCATCACCAGGTACACCAGGCCGCCGTCGTCTTGGACGAAGTCGAGCATCGCCGCGACCCAGGGGCTGCGGATCTTGCCGACCGCCTGGGCCTCGCGCCGAAAGCGTTCGATATAGCCGCCTTGGACCGCGTATTGGCCGTACAGGACCTTCAGCGCGAAGTCCGAGCCGAGCTCGCTGTGCGTGGCCCGGTAGACCGAGCCGGTGGTGCCACGGCCGAGGAGCGAGACGATGCGGTAGCGTCCCAGCTGCGCCCCGAGCAGCGGATCGTCGCTCGTCCCTTCCAGGGGCTGCCCGTCGATGGCGCAGAACCTGGCGTTCGCCCGATACAGCGAGCGGCAACGTCGGCAGACGCGCATGGAGGTCCCGGTCCCGACGGCTTGAAGCATGGCGGGGGCGTTTGCAGGGCCCGTACCGCCCGCGTGCCCACAGACCCTGGGATTTTGGCCGAAGCTCGGGCGTCTCTTGGAGCCGACGGGTGCGGCTCAAACTCCTAGGTCTACCTGTGCGCCGCTCGGCGTGGTTGTACCCAAAAGCCGATTGGCCCTAAGTAGAGAGGCCCGGCGATGCCCGTCTTTCAGAACGATCGCCCCCTGCTCGATGGCTTCCGGCGGGGTGAGCGCGCGGCGCTGAGCCGAGTGTACTTCCACTACGTCGACGCGGTGGCGATGCTGGCCCGCTGCGGCTTTGTGATCGACGAAGGCCGCCGAGTCCCCGGAGCCGAAAGCGCGGACGTGGAGCGCGAGCTCATCCAGGAGAGCTTCGCCCGCGCCTTCTCCCCAAAGGGGCGACAGGGTTACGACGGCCTGCGCCCGTACCGGCCCTATCTGCTGCGGATCACGAAGAACTTGCTCATCGATCGGCTGCGCCGCCGGCGACCGGAGCTCTCCTTCGATGACCCGGGCGCGGAGCGCTTGCTCGAGGAGGCGCCGCTCGGGTCTCCCCCCGAGGCCTCGCCGGAGGAGGCCCTGCACTTTGGGACCCTGGCGCAGGCCGCGCGCACCTTCCTTGGCGAGGCCTCCCCTGAGCTGCGAGAGCTGGTGCGTCTACGCTTCGAAGACGACCTCTCCCAGGAGGACGCCGCGGCGAAGCTGGGGATCTCCCGTCGCAAGGTCCGCACGCTGGAGGAGAAGGCCCAGCGAGGCCTCAAGAAGTACCTGCAAAAACTGAGGTTGTGGGATGCGTTCTAAACAGAGCGGCCCGGATTTAGGGTCCCCGCGTAGGTGAGGTTGAGCGTGGACGAAGAACAGCGCCGATTGACCCGGCTCTTGTCGGGGAAGGACCAGCCGAGTCGCCTGGAGAAGGAGGCGATCTTGGCCGAGGTGCTCGATGGGCTCGAGGAGCCGCGGGCCCGGCCGCGCTTTGGCCTCGCCTGGGTCTTGGCTCCGGCCATGAGCGCAGCGGTCGCGCTCCTCCTGTGGTTCACCGCGGCCCAGGAGCCGGAGCTGGTCGCGCGCGGCGCCGCCTCCTTTCAGACGCTCTGCGCGGCGGCTGCGCGCCCCGAGCTGCTGGTTCCGAGCGCGCACTGTCCGCGGGGAGCCCAGCTGGCGTTTCGCGCCGGGCCCAGCCCAGCCGAGCCGTTCTTTGCGGCCGTGGCCCGCGACGCCCGCGGCAATGTCCTGTGGTACGTGCCGAACACGGAGGACGGGCAGAGCGTCGATCTCCGCGCCGGTCGGCGAGACGGAGTGGTCGCGCTGGCGGCCTTGCTCGGCCCCGAGCACGCGGCGGAACACTACGAGATCTACGGGGTCTATTCGGCCAAGGCGTTGAACCGAGCAGCCATCCGCGCGGTCCTGGAGGCCTCGATGAAGGGCGCGGAGACCCCTGGCGCCACGGTGGTGAAGCGCAGCTTGAGCCTGTCGGAGTAGGGAGGATCGGCGGGAGCCGACGTAGAAAGAGCGGTCGATGCGATCGCTCCTCTCGCTCTGCTTGGTGGCCGCGGCTCTCAGCGCCGCTGAGGCCAGGGCCGAAGCGCCCAGCGGGGCGCGGGTGATCCGCTATGCGATCGTTGTCGGGAACAACGCCCCGCCGGATGAGGAGATCGGTCGCCTCTCTCCGCTGCGCTACGCCGACGACGACGCCATCCGCTACGCGGCCCTGTTTCGCGCCTATGGCGCAGAGGTTCGGCTCTTCACCGTCCCCGACGAGGCCACTCAGCGCCGCTATCCAGAGCTCAACGGACAAGCCGAGCCCCCGAACCTCCCCTCGATCCGCGCGGCGGTGAGCGCGCTCGCCGAGCGGATCAAGCGCGATCGGGCCGCCGGACATCAGGTGGTCTTCTACTTCGCCTTCAGCGGTCACGGCGCCGAGAGCCAGGCCCAGGAGCCCTATCTGGCCCTGCTCGGCGGGATGCTCACGCGCCAGGTCCTCTACGACGAGATCCTCGCCGCGCTCCCCGCGACCTACGCGCACCTCTTCATCGACGCTTGTCATGCGGGCGCGGTGGTCGGGGTGCGCGGGGGAGACTTCTTCGCCGGCCGGGAAGAGAGCGCTCGCACCGCCTCGGTGGCCCCCACCAGCTTGGTCGCGCGGCCCGAGGAGGCGCTCAGGACCCGCTTCCCCTCGGTGGGAGTGGTGCTGGCCTCCACCGCCGATCAGGAGACCCACGAGTGGTCGGCGATCGAGGGCGGGGTCTTCACCCACGAGCTCCTCTCCGCCCTGCTGGGCGCCGCGGACATCAACGGCGATCAACGGATCGAGTACAGCGAGGTTCAGGCCTTCATCGCCGCGGCCAACCGCGAGATCGACGACGTGCGGGCGCTCCCCCGAGTGCTGGCCTACCCGCCTCCCATCAACCTCAACGTGGCCTTGGTCTCCCTCGACGCGCTGGTGGATAGCGCGGTGTTGCATGGACGGGCCGGTAAACTAGGGCATTTTCGGATCGAGCTCAGCAACGGACAGCGCTACCTCGACGCGCACCTCGCGCCCGAGCAGGCGGTCGTGCTGGCGCTGCCCGCCCACGGGACGGCCTTCGTCCGGACCGCTGGGCATGAGGCCGAGCTCGAGCTGCGGCCAGGCAAAGAGCTGGCGATCGAGGGCTTGCGCCTGGTCCCGGAGAGCAAGAGCGCGCGCGGGAGCGTCGACCGCAGCCTCAGGAGCGGGCTCTTCGCCTCGACCTATGACGCGGGCTACTACAAGGGCTTCGTCGACAGCGTCGGGGCGGTCGGGGTCGACTTCCGGGCGGCCGAGCAGCTCCGGGCCAGCGCGGGGGTCTCACCGGCGCGGGTGGTCTCGATCGGGCTCTTGGTCACCGCCGCCGCCGCCACCGCGGTGTCGATCTACACCGGTGTTCAAGCCGCTCGGGCGCAGCGCGCCTTCGACGACGAGCCGCTGGCTGGTCCAGCGGCCGAGCACGCCCAGCGCTTTCAGCAGTACTCCGCCGCGGCGTGGGGCACAGGCATCGGGGCGGGGCTGTGCACCGCGCTCGCGATCTGGGTTTGGCCGAGCACGAGCGTGCTCTCCCTCAGCGGAGGGCCCGCGCCCGGTCAGGGTTGGTCTTTTTCTCTTCAGGGCGATTTTTAGCGGCCAGGAATGGCGGTCCGCCGTAGGTGCAGGCGAAAGATGGAGGTTCTCCGATGATGTTTCGATCTTTGCTCGCGCTTTGGGCCTTGGCGTTCAGCGCCTTGGCTTGCTCCCTGGACGGCTCTTCCAAGCGGGAATGCCAGGCCACCGCCGACTGCCAGCGGCCGCTGATCTGCTCGGCCGGCCGCTGCATCGTCCAGGAACGCCCTGATCCGACCTGCGGCAATGGCAAGCTCGATCAGGGCGAGACCTGCGATCCCCTGATCGTCTCCGGCCCCGGCGCCTGTCCGCTCGGCTGTGATGACGGCGTCGCGTGCACCGCCGATACCGCCACTGGCAGCCCCGCTCGCTGTAACCTGGTCTGTTCGCACTCGGCGATCACCATGTGTACCGGCGGTGACTTCTGCTGCCCGAACGGCTGTAACAGCAACAGCGACTCCGACTGCTCCGCCACCTGCGGCAATGGGCAAGTCGAGGCGCGCGAGTCCTGCGACGGTCAGTCTTGTCCCACGACCTGCAACGACGGCAACGCCTGCAGCAATGACACGCTCTCGGGTTCGGCCAGCAACTGCAGCGCGACCTGCACCTATCAGAGCAAGGACAACTGCGTCTCCGCCGACGGCTGCTGCCCCATTGGTTGCACCAATGCCACCGACAACGATTGCTCGGCCAGCTGCGGCAACGGTCGCCTCGACGTCAACGAGACCTGTGACGGCGACTGTCCGACCAGCTGCGACGACGGCAACGCCTGCACCCGCGACGCCTCTACCGGCGCGGCCTCCACCTGCAGCTTCGCCTGCAGCCACCAATCGGTGACCTCTTGCACCAACGGCGACGGCTGCTGCCCCTCCGGCTGCACGAACGCCAACGACAACGACTGCTCGGCCAGCTGCGGCAACGGCCGGGTCGATCCCAGCGAGACCTGCGACGGCAACTGCCCGGCCAGCTGCGACGACAGCAACGCCTGCACCATCGACACCCGCACCGGCGCGGCCAGCAACTGCAGCCTCCAGTGCATCCACCAAAACGTCACCACCTGCGCCAACTCCGACGGCTGCTGCCCGGCCGGCTGCAACAACGGAAATGACAACGACTGCTCGGCCAGCTGCGGTGACAACCATGTAGATCCTGGCGAGAGCTGCGATGGCAACTGCCCCGCCAGCTGCGATGACGACAACGCCTGCACCATCGACGGGCGCACCGGATCGGCCACCAGCTGCAGCCTGCGCTGCTCCCACGCCTCCATCGTCCAGTGCCGCGGCGGTGATGGTTGCTGCGCCCCCGGCTGCAACAACGCCAACGACAGCGACTGCTCGGCCAGCTGCGGGAACAACACGGTCGAGACCGGTGAGCTCTGCGACGGCAACTGCCCCACCTCCTGCCCGGCTTCGAGCAACGCCTGCAGCCCGATCCGGCTGATCGGCACGGTTACCAGCTGCAACGTCGCTTGCGTGCACACCGCGACCATCACGAGCTGCGTCTCCTCGGACGGCTGCTGCCCGAGCGGCTGCACCGCGGCCAATGACAACGACTGCGGTGGTCAGGTGGGCGACGCCTGCACGGGTCCCAGCGACTGCAGCGGGATTCCTCCGCAGTTCAGCGTGCCGGACTGCCTGCCCGGCAGCAGCTTTCCCGGGGGCTATTGCACCGTGAGCTGCAGCAACAACGTGGGCTGCCCGATGGGGAGCATCTGCAGCTTCTCGCACTTCTGTGTGAAGGCCTGCACCAGCCCGGCCGATTGTCGCACCGCGGAAGGATACTTCTGCAACACGGTCAGCGAGCTACCTCCCTACGAGGGTTGTATCGCCGGTGGCTGAGTTCCCTCACGGCTCCGTGTGATAGTTGGTCGCCCCGATCTTGCGCACCGGCTCAAAGCTCATGCTCGCCCCGTCGATGTCAAAGACCCCGGCGGCGAAGCCGGCCCTGGTCTGATCCTCCCAGCGGAAGGACTCATACACGTCATAGACGATCGTGGTCATCTGGGGTTGGGTATTGGCCGGATCGACGGTGAACGCGACGGTGAAGGGGAATAGTAGCCACGTGCTGGTCGAGGTCTCGACGATAGAGCCCCCGGAGGTGCTGGCGAAGGGCGGCAAGGTACCTGGGATAGTGTAACTCTGCCCGGCGCTCTCGAAGATATAGTCTGCGCGACCCTTCGACCAGGCCGACCCGTTGATCTCGGTGTCCGATAGGGCGCCGATGGTGGTGATGGTTCCGGGGACCCCAAAACCCAGGCCCGGAACGTGCGCGGTGGCCCGGACCCGCAGCTCCACGCTGGTCAGAAGGACGCGGCCCCAGCGATAGGTACCCGCAGCGATCGAAGCGCTGCTCACCCTGCCCACCAAGGTCCGGCTCAGCATGTCGGCGGCGACCGGGTTCCTCCCGTGATCGAAGGCGACGACTGGTCGGGTGTCCGTGGCGGTGCGGAGTAGATCCAGGCGCCCGATGCTGAAGCTCTGCGCCTCTGGCGTCTGCCCGGACAGCCCGTCGGTGAAGGTCTTGGGCGTCAGATCTCCCCGCACCCAGATCTCGATGTTCCCCGAGCCGAGGTCGCGATCGGCCCCTCCGCCGTCGCGGCCACCGAGGCCGCTATCGCTCGCGCCGGCGTCGGCGGCGCCCGTGTCGGTGGCGCCAGCGTCGGTGTCCTCGGCGTCACTCTGAGCGGAGTCACTCCGCGCGGCATCGCTCGGAGCGGCGTCCAGCGCGCCGCCGTCCTCACCACCCCCGGCGTCGGCAGTGCTGACCTGCGCATCCGGGTGCGGGAGCGGGTGATCGATCGTCTCGGCACAGCCGACCAGACCGGTCAGCGCGCATAGGGTCATCCAAGCCTTCATCTCAGGGTCCTTTCGACGCGGGCGGCGCGCAGCTCAGCCGCTGCCGTGCATCTTCGATCTCTTTGGCGTAGCGACCGCCACCAAACTCGGCCTGGTGGCGATCCCATTCGCGGCAGGCCACCGCCCGATCGCCGAGGTGATCGCTCACGATCGATCCCAGCTCGAAGCTGAGCCGCTCCCTCGTCCCTTTGCTCCACGGGTCGTTCAGCGCCGCGCGCAGCGCCTCTGCAGCCTCCCCGTAGCGGCCGCGCGTCCTCAGGCCCGCAAGACGCCCAAGCAGCGCCTCCACCGAGCGCCGCTCCTCTTCGCGCACCGCCGCCGCCGGTGGGCTCGGCGCTGGCTCTGTCGCCGCCGGCCGGGGACGCTTGATCCGCGGCGGTGGCGCCTCCGCGGCAGTCGCGCTGGCGACCGGGAGCTCCACAGGTGGCGGGGCCTTCGGCAGCGGCCAACGCAGCGTCTCCCCTTCGCCGACGGGCGCGCTTCGCCCATCCTGGCCCTCGAAGCGCAGCTTTCCTCGGAGGAGCTGAACGCTGCCCTCCGCGCCGCGCTCCACTACGCGAAAGCGTGTCCCGAGCACCACCAAGCGACCGCCGGAGACCTCGACCACATAGGGCGCCGGCCGGGCGCGCTTCGGATCCACCTCGAGCGTCACGCTCCCGGTGTAGAGCCGCAGGCCGCGCTCCTGGTGCGCGAGGCGAGAGGGCTCCGTGACCTCGACTTCTGCGCCCAGCGCCTCGTCGCGCAGCCGGCAGGGGGGAGCATCGATCGACACCAGGCCGTTCTCCTCGAGGCGGCTCTCGAGCGCGGCGGAGGCCTCGACCACCACAAAGCCGAGCGCGGGATCCTCGGTTCGCCACCGCACCGCGACCAAGGCCGCCGCGGCCGCCGCTCCCGCCAACGCCACCACCGGGATCCAGCGGCGCGGCTCGGCTCGCCGGCTCAGCCGCTCCCGGAGCCTCGCGTCGACGGCGGGCGGTACTCCCGGTGCGCCCAGGGTCTGGTCCGCCTCGCGCAGCGCGCGCTTCAGATCACGATCGCTCATCGTCGACCTCCCAGCCTTCGCGCTTCACTTGCTCGGTGGCTCGGCTCAGCAGCTTGGAGACGTATCCTTCGGAGAGGCCGAGGACCGCGGCGATCTCCCGCTGGCTCTGGTCGTCGACCAGCCGCATCGAGAGGACGACGCGCTCCTTGGGCGGGAGCCGCTCCATGATCTCCATCGCCTTTCGCTGTGCTTCCTTGCCCTCGAAGAGTCGATCGAGCGCCGGCGCTTCTTCGGTGAGGCCCGCCGAGAACAGCGTCGAGAAGCGCCCGAGCCACGAGCGCTCGCGGCGGAGGCGGTCGAGCGTGAGGTTCACGGTGACGCGGTAGAGCCAGCCGCCGAGATCTTCGGGCCGCTCGAGCCGCTCCAGCGCGCCGAAGAGCTTCAGGAAGACGTCTTGAGTGATGTCCTCAGCCAGGGCTCGGCGACCCGAACAGAGCCGCAGGCTCCAGCGATAGACGTCGGCGTGGTGCGCCCGATAACAGGCCTCGATGCTGGCTCCCGAAGCGGGAAGGGTGCGCCTCTCAGCCATCGCAAATCTGGGCGCCGCAGCGTGCATCCACCGCTACCACGAACGGCCGCGTCGCTTCTTTCCTCCGCCCCTCAGAAATCCCTAGAAATCCACCCCGGCCCCCAAGCCGCCGGACAGAAAGGCGATGCCGCGCCGCCAGATCACCTGGCCGTCTTGGGTGTGCGCGCGCTCCCGGCCGCTCAAGCCGGGCGCGACGAAGGCGCCGATCCTCACCCAAGGGCGGGGCCGATAGCTGAGGCCGAGCGGCAAGGATGCCTGAACATCGAGCCGCATCCCGCTAGCCTCGGCGCCCCCGCCGCGTAGGGAAAAGGCATGGAGGAGGAGACCGGCCAGGACCCCGATCTCGAGATCGAAGCTGGAACCCAAGGCCAAGCGAACGTCCGCCCCCAGGGATAACCAAACATCCCCCGCCACGATGGCCGACTCCGAGGCCAAGACACCTCCGGCCTCGGCCCGCAGCGCGAGCGTCCCCCCGACCCGGGCCCAGCCGAAGACCCCCGGGTCGAGCCCGCCCGAGCGCAGCACGGCACCGGCCCGTGCGCCGAGCTCCAAGGGTACGCCTGGCGTGGGCGGCGGGGCCGTAGGCGTAACTTGAGTGGAGGTCACTGCCGCCCGGACCTCGGGCGGGGGTAGGCGCTGGGCCTCCGCGCGCACCAGCTCCACCAGCTTTTGAACCACCTCGAGCACCAGCTCGGCGCGCTCTGCGCCGACCACGCGCGGGATCTCACGGATGGCTTCGCCGGCCCGGCTCCGTAGGCGAAGCACGACCTCCGTGGGGTTGGCCTCGACGGTGAGCTGCAGGTCCTCGCCCCGGTCGCGCCCCACTACTGCGAATCCCTCTTGGACCAGGCGAGTCACCGCGCTCTGCTCGATGGCCAGACCGTCGATCGCCGCGAAGCTCGCCTCATCCAAGGCGGTGAGATCGATCGCCACCCGCACCGGCTCGACGGCGCCGATCAGGAGCGCCCAGCCGACCAGCAAAACCGCAGGCACGAGGTGAGCCTATGGCAGAAGTCGCTCGATGGGAAAGTTTCCCGGCGCTCGTTCGTGGTCGCTTCGAGGGCCCCCACGCTCGAGCTCGAGCCGGCGGGCCAGGAGGTTTCACGCATGTCTTCGTCCGCCTGGATCGTCACCGCCCTGCTCTCCGCCCAGCCTGGCCTGAGCGACAGCGTGCAGCGCTCGATGGCCGCCGAGAATCGGCTATTTCTGCGCTGTTTTGAGCAGCAACGGCTGGAGAGCGGCTCGGTGAAGCTACGTTTTCGGGTGAACGAGGAGGCGCGCGCAGCTCAAACGGAGCTGGAGGGCCTGGCGCCCGAGAGCGCCGAGCTCGGTGCTTGCCTGAAGCTCGCGCTGGAGTCGGTGCGCTTTCAGCCCGACGCCGTGGGGGCCGACGTGGTCTACCCGATCCGCTATGCCGCGGCCACTGAGGACGCTCCCGCCCCCCGCCCAGCGCCGGAGAAGAAGCAGCTCTCGGTCGAGCGTCGCGACAACTTCTTCCTCATGGACGACTGGTGGGTCGTCGACAAGAAGGGCATCGGCGTCTCTGATCTCGATCTGACTCGCATCGCTGGCGCCGCCACCCTCGGCGCGAACCTCGAGTCTCGGCGGAGCACCTTCTTCACCCTCTCCGTGGTGGAGGCGGTGGTCGCGGTCGCCAGCCTCACGGTCGCGGGCTATGGGGCCTACCGAGCCTTTGATGAGCCACAGAGCACCCAGCGACCACTGCACGTCGGCCTCGCCGCCGGCGGGGGCGCGCTCAGCATCACCGCGGGTGGCCTCGGGCTCTATCACCTGATCCGCGCGCTCGACGTCGGGGCCGCGACCCCCGTCTGGCACCACCTCGAGCAACAAGAGGCCGAAGATCTCGTCGGTCGCGCCAACGGCGAGAGCGCTACTCCACCCGGCTGAGCTCGGCGCAGGTGGCCACCGCGTCGTC
>Ga0154020_10004375_pt1 | contig 16835 bp, 11 predicted proteins | sample Klosneuvirus_201_FD_109709 | JGI IMG/M metagenome (GOLD analysis project Ga0154020, IMG submission 109709) | Active sludge microbial communities from wastewater, Klosterneuburg, Austria - Klosneuvirus_20160825_MG | ecosystem: Engineered > WWTP > Aerobic digester > Activated sludge | place...
CTCGAGCTCCTCACGGAGATCCTCGCCACGACGCAGGGCCTCCTGGAGGGTGGCGCGTTGCTCCTTCGTGAGCTTCACGGGCGCGGCGTTGTGCTCGGCGCGGTCGAGGGCGGCGGGGCGCGCGGGGCGCTTCTTCACGGCCATCGGTGGAGGCTATCGGTCGCCAGTACTGGCGCCAGTATTTTCACGGAGTGCCGAGAATCATACCCGATTCGCGATCGTGGGTCTGCAGGGGTGGACCTAGTGGCAGGTCCCCGTTCCGAGCGGAAGGAAGGGCTTGCTGGTGCCGCCGCACGACTTCTGGAGGACCGTCCCATCGCAGGCGCAGACCTCGTAGAAGCCCGGGCACGCGTCCTCCACGGGTACGGTGGGGTCGGCGCACCCGCTCGGCGGCTTGTCGCAGCCCGGCTCGTTCCAGTACGGCGTCGCGTCGGGACCGCAATCGGTCACTGCGCTGTCGGCCTTGGTCGGCGTCGAAGGGGAGCCGCTCCCGTCGCTGCATCCGAGGCCCACGACGGCGGTCACGGCCAGTACTGGCGCCAGTATTTTCACCGTTCCAGGCAAATCATGCCAGATTCGCGATCGAGGGTCTGCACCCATCACGGCACCGGGGCGCCCTTCACCTTCGCGCTCACCACCTGGTGGGCCATGCGCAGCGGAAAATCCTTCTCGAGGTTCGGCTCGTGGGCCACCGCGGGCGGCGTCACCTTCGGCTTCGCGTCCAGCGTCCCCGCCGCGTTCGGGAGCGGCTTGCCCGCCTCCGGCGGCAGCGCGTTCGGCAGGTCCTTCTCCTTCAGGAACGGCAGCGGCTTGTCGTCCAGCGCGCGCGTCGCCTCCACCACCAGATCCGGCTCCACGCCCTGCGCCTGGATCGCGCGGCCGTTCGGCGTGTAGTACCGCGCCGTCGTCAGCTTGAGCCCGCCGCCGCCCGGCAGCTCGATCAGCGACTGCACGCTGCCCTTGCCGTAGGTCGTGGTGCCCACGATCGTCGCGCGCTTGTGGTCCTGCAGCGCGCCCGCGAGCAGCTCCGCCGCGCTCGCGCTCCCGTCGTCCACCAGCACCGCGAGCTTCGGCTCCACCAGCGCGCCGCCCGCCGAGGCCTTCGCCTCCTCGAGCGTCTTCCCGCCCTGGCCCTTCATCGAGAAGATGACGCCCTTGTCGAGGAACTCGTCCGCGACCAGCACCGCCTGCTTCACGAGGCCGCCGGGGTTGCGGCGGAGGTCGAGCACCACGCCGGCGATCTTGCCGCCGATCTTCGCCTTCAGCTTCGTCACCGTCTCGAGCAGCTCGGCGTGGGTCGTCTCCTGGAACTGCACGAGGCGCAGGTAGACGATGTTCCCGGGCAGCACGTGGCCGCGCACGCTCGGCACGTGGATCTCGGCGCGCACGAGCGGCACCTTGTAGACCTTGCCGTCGCTCGGCCTCCGTATCGTGAGCTCCACCTTGGTGCCTGGCTTGCCGCGCATGCGGCGCACGGACTTCTCGACCGAGATGCCCTTGGCGTCGTCGCCGTCGATGGCGACGATCTCGTCGCCCGGCTTGAGGCCGGCCTTCTCCGCGGGGCCCCCCTCGATGGGGGCGATGATCGTGAGGTACTCGCCACGGCCGTCGACCTCGAGGCCCACGCCGCCGAACGTGCCGTTGGTCTCGGCGAGGAAGTCCGCGTACTCCTTCGGCGTGTAGAACTCCGAGTGCGGATCGAGCTCCGAGACGAGCCCCTTGATCGCGCCGGCGAGCAGGCGGTCGCGGTCGACCGGATCGACGTAGCGGTTCTCGACCTGCACGAGCACCTTCGCGAGGTGCTCCATGGTGGCGTGGGGCGGCTCGTTGGCCTTGTCGGCGTGGGCGAGCTTCGGGGTGACGAGCGAGTGCCCGAGCCAGCCGAGGGAGAACGAGGCGACGACCGGGAGGGCCCAGCGACGAAGGCGCATCGAGCGATCCTCGTCGGCGGGAGGCCTTTTGGGAAGCCCCGGTTTCGGGTGCGGTATGCTGTCTGCCAATGGCGAGCCCCTCTGCCCTCAAGACCTCGATCCCCGGCTACCTCCGCCGTGAGCAGGAGCGCATCGAGGTGATCGCCCGCGAGCAAGGGCTCGACTTCTTCCCGATCGTCTACGAGATGCTGGCCTACGACCAGATGAACGAGGTGGCCGCGTTCGGGGGTTTCCCCCAGCGCTACCCGCACTGGCGCTTCGGCATGGAGTACGAGCAGCTCAGCAAGAGCTACGAGTACGGCGCCAGCAAGATCTACGAGATGGTGATCAACAACAACCCCTCGTTCGCGTACTTGCTCGAGGGGAACTCGCTGGTCGACCAGAAGATGGTCATGTGCCACGTGTGCGGGCACGTCGACTTCTTCAAGAACAACTTCGTGTTCCGCGCGACCGACCTCGACGCGCGCGGCCAGGTCGTGCAGCCCACGCGGCAGCCGGGCCACTACGACCCGAACCGCAAGTGGATCGACAAGATGGCCAACCACGGGTCGCGCATCAGCCGCCACATGGCGCGGCACGGCGTCGACAAGGTGGAGCCGTTCCTCGACTCGTGCCTCTCGCTCGAGAACCTCATCGATCCGTACGACCCGTTCAAGGCCCGCGCGCCGATCGCCGACGCCGACGAGGAGGAGAAGGTCCAGGAGGTCCCGCGGCTGCGCGCCAAGGGCTACATGGACAAGTTCATCAACCCCGACGAGTACATCGACGAGCAGCGCAAGAAGCTCGAGGCCGAGCGCGACAAGCCCAAGAAGCACCCCGAGCAGCCCGAGCGCGACGTGCTGCGGTTCCTGCTCGACAACGCGCCGCTCGAGCGCTGGGAGCGCGACTGCCTCGAGGTGATCCGCGAGGAGGCCTACTACTTCGTCCCCCAGATGCAGACCAAGATCCTCAACGAGGGCTGGGCGAGCTACTGGCACTCCAAGCTGATGACCACCAAGGTGGCCGACGCCTCGGAGATCCTCGACTACGCCGAGCGCAACGCGGGGGTCATGGCCACCTCGGGCGGCCGGCTCAACCCGTACAAGCTCGGGGTCGAGCTCCTGCGCGACGTCCAGGAGCGGTGGGACCGCGGGATGTTCGGCAAGGACTGGGAAGAGTGCGACGACATGCGGGCCAAGCAGCACTGGGACCTGCGGCTCGGCCTCGGCATGAAGAAGCTCCTCGAGGTGCGCTCGCTCTACAACGACGTCACCTTCCTCGACGAGTTCCTCACGCCGGAGTTCGCCATCCGCCACAAGCTGTTCGCCTTCGAGTGGAACGGGCGCAACGACCGCTACGAGATCGCGACGCGCGAGTTCAAGCAGGTCAAGGAGAAGCTCCTCTTCCAGCTCACCAACTTCGGCAACCCGTTCATCTACGTCGAGGACGCCAATCACGAGAACCGCGGCGAGCTCCTGCTCGCCCACAAGCACTCGGGGATCGATCTGCGCGCCGACTACGCGAAGGAGGTGCTCGCCGCGCTGGTGCGCGTGTGGAAGCGCCCGGTGTGCCTCTCCACCAAGGTGGAGGACAAGCCCGTGATGCTCCGCTTCGACGGCAAGGAGCACTCGAGCAAGTCGCTCAAGTGACGTAGAGGCTCATGCCGTCGATGCTCGGACGCGCGCTGCTCCTGGCGTTGGCCTCGTGCGTCCCGGAGCGCCCACCCGCTCCGATCGCGCCCGCGGCGGAGTGCACACCGAGCGCGGCCACGATCGTCGAGGTCGGCTGCACGGACCTCTGCCTGGGAGCGCCGCCTCGCCGCGCGGTCGCTTGTCTGAAGGACGACTTCGGCGACGTGAAGGGCTTGTGGCTGCCACGCAAGCTCACCGCCCACCTCGAGGGCGTCGAGGCGTTGTCGATCCCCGTGGCGTTCGGTCCAGTCGACCCACCGATGGCGGGTGACTTCTCGATCGTGCGCCTCGAGCCCCGCTTCGACGCGAAGGGCACGCATCTCGTCCTCATGGAAGATCCGAAGAAGTCCTGCGCCCTCGCCCGGGCGAGCACGGACCACGACTACGCGAAGGAGGCCGACTACCGGCGGGCCGTCGACGAGGTGTGCGCGGCGCGCGGTAGGCGCGTGTACCGCGACGGCAAGTTCGTCCGCGACGACGGTTTGTGAGGCCTCAGGTCTCGCCCCACAGCAGGGCCGGCAGCGCCGAGGCGCGCTCGATCGTGCGCGACAGCGCCGCGCGCAGCACCGCCTCGTCGCCGAGGATGCGCACCGAGACGCGCGCGCGGGTGATCGCCGTGTAGATCAGCTCGCGGGTGAGGATCGACGACGGTCGCTCCGGCAGCACCAGCACCACGTCGTCCACCTGCGAGCCCTGCGCCTTGTGCACCGTCATCGCGAACGGCGCCTCGTGCGGCGGCAGGCGCGAGGCCTCGAGTCGCTCCACCTCCTCGCCGCCGAGGAAATACGCGCGCTCGCCGAGCACCACGCCGATGTCGCCGTTCCAGCGGCCGACCTCGGGCGCGTTCTCCGTGATCAGCACCGGCCGCGTGCCGCGCGCCTCCGGGAACTCGTCGTAGAGCACGCGCCCCGCGAGCTCGCGCAGCCCCTCGACGCCGCGCCGGCCCTTGCGGTGCGCCGAGAGCACGCGGAACCGCTCGAAGGCATCCAGCACCACTCGTGGCTCCGCCCCGCGCGTCGCCGCCTCGAGGAACGGCCGGTACCCAGCGCGCAGGGCCGCGCCAATCAAGGCCTCGTCCGCGCGCCCGAGGCTCACGTCAGCAATGGCAGGATCGTGCAGCAGCCGCAACGCCTCTGTCGTGTCGCCGCGACCGATGGCGTGCGCGAGCTGTCCGACGCCGGTGCTGGCCCCGAACCGATAGGGCCGCGAGAGCTGCACGAGCCCGCCCGCGAAGGGCGGCGCGGTCGCGTCCTCGAGGCCGATGACCGCGAACATGTCGTCGATCTCGCGGATGCGCGCCGCGAGCTCCGTCGGCAGCCGCATGCCACGCGGCCCCGTGCCGCTCACGAGGTCGGCGAGCGCCGAGCCGGCCTCGACGCTGGCGAGCTGGTGGCGGTCGCCGAGCAGGATCAGGCGCGCGTCGGGGCGCACCGCGTCGACCAGCTTGGCGAGCATCGCGAGGTCGATCATCGAGGCCTCGTCGACCACCACGATCTCGTGCGGCAGCGGGTGCGCGGCGTCGTGCCGGAACCGCGTGGGGTTCCGCGGGTCCCACCCGAGCAGCCGGTGCAGGGTGACCGGCGTCTGCTGGCGCAGGAACGCGCGCACGCGCGGCGGCTTGAGCTTCTCGAGGCCCTCGCCGATGGCCTGCTTCATGCGAGCGGCGGCCTTGCCGGTGGGCGCCGCGAGCGCGACGCGCGGCTGCTGACCGGTCTCCGCGAAGTGGCGGCTCTCGAGCAGCGCGAGCAGCTTCTTGACCGTGTAGGTCTTGCCCGTGCCGGGGCCACCCGAGATCACCGTGAGCGGGCGCAGCACCGCGACGAGCGCGGCGAGGCGTTGCAGGTCGGGTTCCCCGCCGCGTGGCGGACCGAACAGCTGGTCGAGCTGCTTGTGGAGCGCCGCGGCGTCCGGGACCATCGTCGTCTTCGCGCGCGCGACGAACGCGGACGCGATGCGGGCCTGGTAGGCGTGGTAGCGCCGCGTGACGACGAGCCCACCCACGTGCACGAACGGTCGATCCTCGCCGACCAGCGCGCACGCCGCGGTGCGCGCGTGCCACGCCGCGCGATCGGCGGGCCACGCGAGCGGCAGCTCGCTGTCCACGGCGACCGTGCCCAGATCCACGCCGACGTGCCCGACCCGCGGCGCGCGCACCGCGAACGCGAGGCCGAGCTGCACGTCGTCGTCGACCAGGCCGACCGCCGCGGCGAGCCGCTCGACGACGTGGACCTCGAGCGGGCCGAGGACGCCCGCCTCGACGAAGCTCTTCGCCCGGACGCGCAGGGTCATGGCGTCGCCTCGAGCGCGCGGGACATGGCCTCGATCGTCGCGGCGGAGGGCGCGTCGAAGAACACGCCGTGCCCCTCCGGCGTCGCGGGACCGACCATGCCGCGCAGGAACAGGTAGAGCGCGCCACCCACGTGGCGCTCGTACCGGTAGTCGGGGACCCGCGTCGCGAGCCACCGGTGCAGCGCGACCAGATAGAGGTGCGCCTGCAGATGGTAGTGGTGCTTCTCCATCTCGCCGCGCATGCCGGCCGGCCCGTAGTGCGCCACCGTGGAGCGCAGCACGCCGTCCTTGCGGGTGCCGAGGCGGTTGGTCTTGTAGTCCACCACGTAGTAGCGGCCGTCGACGCGCAGCACGAGGTCGATGCTGCCGGTGAGGAACCCGGCGAGCCGGTGGATGTCGAGGCGCTCGAGCGCGGCGCGGTAGCCCCCGAGCTCCTCGCGCGCGAGCATCGGCGCCAGCAACCTTCGCCCGTCGGCGGCGCTCGCCTCGCTCTGGAACGCGTCGCCGCCCGCGACGGGGAGGTCGAAGCGCAGCTCGTCGAGGCGGTCGGTCTCGGCCACCGTGGCGAGGCTCGTGCCGAGTGGCCCGAGCGGCGTCGCCAGCGCCGTCGGGAGCTCGCGCGCGAGCAGGGACCACGCGTCGGGATCGCCGAGTCCGGCGATGCGCCCGTGGTGGGCGACGAGGGCTTCGAGGTCGCGCTGGGGCACCACCCGCTCCCGGAGCGACCGGAACTCGAGGTGCTCGAGCACCTTGTGCACGAGCTTGCCCGCCTCCGCCCCCGCCGGGAACGCCGCGAGCGGCACGTCCGGGCCCACCACCTCGATCGCGGCCTCGGTGTCCGCGCCGTCCCAGTCCTCGCCGAGCTCCTCGGCGGGCAGCTCGGGGCCCCGCGTGAGCGCGGTGTAGCTCACGCGGCCCCACCGCTTGTCGAACCGCTCGCGCGCGAACGTGCGCACCACGAGCTCCGGGGCGAGCGGGCCGCGCAGGCCGCGGTAGCGCGTGCGGTCGGCGACCGGCAGATCGCGCACGGCGATCGCGCCCTCGCTGCGCTCGGCGAGGTCTTCGAGGTCGGCGTGCAGGCGGATCGCCTCGACGCGGTCGATCTTGCGCACGCGGTCACCGTGGAGCAGCGCGGCGATCGGCGAGCCCTCGAGCCCCTTGAACGGCCCCGTCATCAGGACGGTGGCGTGCTTCGCGCGCGTGAGCGCCACGTAGGCGAGGCGCAGGGCCTCCTGGCGCGCCTCGCGCGTGGCCTCGACGAGCCCCGGATCGCCGGCCTTCCGACCGGTGCGCACGTCGACGACCGTGTGGCCGCTCGGGTCGTGGTAGCGGAGCCGGCTCCGCTCGGGCTGGGTGATGGTGGCCGCGTCCCACAGGTAGGGCAGCACGACGATCGGGTACTGGAGCCCCTTGCTCACGTGCAGCGTCACCACCTGCACCGCCTCGGCGTCCGATTCGAGCCGCACGTGGGTGGCCTCGGGATCGTCCTCGTCGCCGGCCCGCTGCGCGCGGAGCCAGGCGAGCAGCCCCGAGGTGCCGAGGTGGCGCTCGAGCGAGGCCGCGTGCAGGAGCTCGACGAGGTGGCGCAGGTCGGTGACGCGCCGCTCGCCGTCGGGCAGCGCGACCAGCCGCTTGATGGCGCCCTGGTCCTCGATGGCGCGCAGGAACGTGCGCGCGAAGCCCTCGCGCGGCATCGCGTCGGCCCAGCTCGTGACGCGCGCGACGAGCGCGCCGAACCCCTCGCCGCCCTCGAGCACCTGCGCGGCGGTCCACCCGAAGAGCGGCGTGAGGGCGAGCGCGCGCACCGCGGGCTCGCGTCCCCGCGTGTCCATGGCGACCAGGAACCGCTCGAGCGACCGCGCCTCGTCGGACTGGCACACGCTGCCCGACTGCCCGAGGATCGCGGGCAGACCGCGCGCCAGGAGGGCGCGGTGCACCGCCTTGGCCTGCCGGTTCTTGCGCACCAGCACCGCGACGTCGCGCGGGGCGACGGGTCGGCCCTCGATCGTCGCGCCGCTGTGGAGGATGCGCACGACCTCGGCCGCGCAGAGCTCGGGGAGCTTGGCCCACGCGGTGGTCTTGTCGAGTTGTGGCTCGCCCTCCTCGCGCGCGTCGAACGAGCGGCGGTCCACCCAGCCGAGGGTCAGCGCGGGCATCCCCGAGAGGCGGTCGGGGTGGTGCGCGCGCACGGGGACGTAGGAGACGAAGTCGAGGTCGAACACGCCCGGGCGCTCGAACACGGCGTTGATCGCGCGCACGTACGAGGCGTCGGAGCGGAAGTTCTCCTCCATCGTGGCGCGCGTGTCGGCGGTCTCGGCGGCGAGGCGGTAGACGTGCACGTCGGCGCCGCGGAACGCGTAGATCGCCTGCTTCGGGTCGCCGATCAGGAACAGGATCGCGGTGCGCGCGAACACCGCGGAGAAGATCTTCCACTGGGCGGCGTCGGTGTCCTGGAACTCGTCGACCAGCGCCGCGCGGTAGCGGCCGCGGAGGGCCGTGGCGAGCGTCGGACCCGTGTGTGGATCGCGGAGCCGCGCCTCGAGGGTGCGCAGGAGCTCGTCGAACGAGAGCGCCGAGCGTGCCTCGAGCCTCCGCGGGAGCTCGCGCTGCACGTAGCGACAGAACTCGACGCGCAGCGCGGTGGCATCGTCGGGCGGGTCGGGGCGCACCAGCGGGTCGCCCGCGGCGACGAGCGCGCGCGCGAGGCCGAGCAGGTCGTCGCGCGCGATGCCCGACTGCTCCTTGGCCCGCACCACCTCCTCGGGCTCGAGGTCGTGCAGCGTGCTCGCCATCCAGTCGTCGACGATCTCCTCGAGCAGCGGCGTCGCGTCGACGAGGGCTCGGTCGATCTCGATGCCGGCCTCGAACGCGAACAGGCGCAGCGCGCCCTGGCAGAACGCGTGGATGGTGGAGATGGCCGCGGCGTCGAAGTCCTCGCGCGCGCGCTCGAGGCGGTCGATGCGCGTCGTGAGCTCCTCGACGGTGCCGGTCGCGAGGGCAGCGAGGACGGGATCGGTCGGCGCCCGGAGCGGAGGGCCGGACAGGGACGGCCCGGGAGCGACCGAGGGAAGGGGCTCGTGGCGGGCGCGGAACTCGGACAGGGCAGCGATGGCGACCCCGAGCCGCGCGCGCAGCCGATCGCGAAGCTCCGCCGTGGCCGCGCGCGTGAACGTGACGCAGAGGATCTCCTCCACCCGCAGGCCGCGCTCGGCGACGAGGCGCAGGAACAGGTTGCCGATCTGGTGCGTCTTGCCCGTGCCCGCGCTCGCCTCGACGAGGTGGACCCCGGGCTCGAGCGGCGCGAGCGGAGAGAACGCGCGCATCAGCGCCTCCCTCGCGTGGAGTGCGTGGCCCAGGCGTCGAGCAGCGGCACCCAGACCTGGTCGGCGACCTCGACGAACGACGACACGACGCGGCCCTCGGCGTCGAGGAACGGCGGGCCGTCGGGGAACAGCGCCTGCACCCACGGATCGAGCGACTCGCCGCGGCCGAACTCGTTGCCGTTCCACGCCGAGAGCGCGGCGGCGAGCGCCTTGTCCGGGCGGCCGAGGTCCTTGGCGTACGCGTGGGAGGTCTCGGGGAACGAGAGCAGCGGACGCGTGAGGCCGTGCAGGTAGAGCGACACGAGCCCTCGCAGCGTCTCGCGCGGTCCCTCGGTCACGAGCAGCATCGCGCGCTTCACCTCGCCGCCCTGGCGCCCGACGAGCTCGGCGCGGCGCAGGTCCTCGTGGCACGCCGCGAGGGCGAGCAGCCGGATCCAGGTGCGCAGGTTGCGCTTGGGCTTCTGCAGGCTCGAGTAGCGCACGTCCCACAGCGCGCCGCGCGCGACGTCGCGGACCACGCCGAACAGGCGCACGCCCTCGAGGTCGAGCTCGATGGTGCGCGTGCTCCGCTCGGCGCTCGCGGGGACGCCCTCGGTGAGCGCGGTGGCCGTCTCGACGGCGGCGTCGAGCGCCTGCTCGCCGGGCGCCCCGGGCGGCAGGAGCCCGCGCGCGCGCGCCTCCTCGAGCATCGTCGGGCGATCGCGCCCCGCCTCGAGCCAGGCGATCACGCGCTCGCCGAGCTGGTAGCTGCCGAGCCCGTCGAGCATCACCGGCTCGCGGTCCTCGAGCGCGTCGTCGATGGCGTGCAGCGAGAGGCCGAGCCGCTCCTGCAGGAGCGTGCGCGCCGGGTCGGTGAACATCGCGATCAGCCGGTCGAGCTCCAGCGTCGCGGGGATCACCGCGGGGAGCGAGGGCCCGAACGGCGCTGCGCGGGCGGTGTCGCGCGGCGAGGCCAGCACGAGCGCGGCCTCGCGCATGCGGGCGTCGAAGCTGCGCGCCGGCGCGGCGAACGACTCGACGGCGAACGGCTGCAGCGGCTCCTCGAACAGCACCGTCGACTTCGCGCCCTGGACACCCGGGAACGTGGCCTCGACGGCGTCGAGCAGCTCGGCGATCGGCACGGCGGGCGGACGCCGCTCGCCGCTGTGCTCGTCGCGCCCGCTGTAGAACACGAGGAAGTGCGCGCGCGTCGAGAGGATGGCCTCGAGCAGGAGGTGGCGGTCCTCGTCGCGCGGGTCGCGGTCGCCGATGCGCGGCTTCTTCGGCAGGAGGTCGAACCCCTGGGCCGCCCGCGCCCGCGGGAACCCCGCGTCGTCGTCCATGCCGAGCAGCGCGATCACCTTGAACGGCACGCTGCGCATGGGCGCGAGGGCACAGACGGTGACGGCGCCCGTGATCGGCCGGTCGCCGCCGCGCGGGACGTCGAACGAGCCCTCGAGCACGAGGGCCAGCGCGTCGAGGGTGAGCTCGGTGTCGAGGCCGGCGCTCGCGGCGTCGAGCAGCCCGAGCTCCTCGAGGACGCGCTCGCGCAGCCACGCGGTGTCGGGGCGGGTGGCGGTCAGCGCGTCGAGGGTCTCGCCGAGCGCGGTGATCCAGGCGTGCATGGTGCGCGGCGCGTGGAGGCGGGCGCGGGCGTCCTCGAGGGCCGCGACGAACGCGGCGAGCGCGCCGAACCGGAGCGCGCGCTCGCCCTCGATGGCGTCGAACGGCGCGAGCCCCTCGAACAGCCACTGGCCGTCGTCGGCCGCCGTGACCCCGAGCGCGAGGCGGTCGAGGCCGAACGCGAACGTGTAGGCGCGGTCGTCGGGCTGCCCCTCGCGCGCGCGGTCCTCGGCGTCGAGCCCCCAGCGGATCCCCGAGCCGCGCACGAGCTCGCGCACGTCGGCGAGCTCCTCGGGTGCCAGGCCGAAGCGCTCGCCGACCGGCGGCAGGGCGAGCAGATCCATCACCTCGCTCGCGTGCAGGCGACCGCGCGCGAGATCGAGGGTCTGTCGCAGGGCGTCGGCGAAGGGGTTCTGGCGGGTGAGCGAGCGATCGACGATCTCGACCGGGATCGTCGGGCCCCGGCGATACGGGGGCGCGCGCTCGCCGTCCTCGAGGACCGCGCGCACGAGCGGCGCGTAGCGCTCGATGTCCGGGGTCATCACGAGCACGTCGCGCGGCTCGAGGTGGCGGTGGTCCTCGAAGAGAGCGAGCAGCGCCTCGCGCAGCGCCTCGACCTGCCGGAGCGGCCCGACGCAGGCGTGCACGGAGAGCGAGTCGTCGCCCACCACGCGGCTCCGCGCGAGCTCGCCGGGGGCGCGCAGATCGAGGACGTCGGCCTGCAGCGCGCCGAGCACGGTGGCGTCGGGCGCGCGCGGGAAGGCCACCTTGCCCTCGCGGTGCCCACCGACGTCCTCGAGCACGAGCTGGAAATCGCGCGAGAGCCGGCCGAGGCCGGTGAGCAGCGGGTTCTGGCGCGAGAGCTCGGCGCGGAGCAGGGCGCCCACCTGGTCGCGATCGTCGCTCGCGATGCGCACGCGGTCGCGCCGCGAACGTAGATCGCCCCAGTAGAGGTCGGAGGGGCAGAACGCGTAGAGATCGACCCGGCCGCGCGCGCCGAGGCGGCTCAGGATCTCGAGGTGCAGGCGCGGCAGCGAGCTGAGCCCGAACAGGTGCAGCGCGGGGAACGGCGAAGCGGGCGCCTCGAGCGCGAGGAAGCGGGCGGCGCGAGCGGCGAGGTGGTGGGGGCCGAGGCGCGCGACCAGCGCGCGGAACAGCGCGGCCTGGAACGGTTCGCCGTCGAGGTCGAGGAGCGTCTTGCCCTCGGTCCACGCGGCGACCCAGTCGGGGCGCTGGTGCACGTAGCGGTCGACCACGCTCGCCATCTCGCGCGCGAACCCGAAGCGACGGCGATCGATCGGTCCGGTGGTGTCGAACGCGGGCGGGAGGAGGGCCCGCACCTCGTCGAGCGCGGCCAGCACCGAGAAGGGCAGCGCCTCGACGGACCACCCCTCGGCTACGTCGCTCGAGTCCCCGAGACTGTGACCGAGCACCTCGTCGAGGACGGCGCTCGGGAACCGGAAGGCGACGTTGGCGCAGGCGCCGAGGTGCTCCGCCAGTCGGTGGCGCAGCCAGCGCTCCATGCCGCGGCTCCCGACCACGACGGTGATCGGCGTCATCGGATCGGGCGGGGGGGCCGCGGCGATCCGCTCGGCGAGCATCCCGGCGAGCAGCTCGACCCGGTGGCTCTGGTGCACGAAGAAACCGTGCATGGGCGCGGGAGCATACACGTCCCAAGGCGCGCGGGGGTCGTGGGTCAGAGCAAGGGATGCGCGCCCTCCTCGTCTGTGCGTTCGTGTCGTCGGCCGTGGCCTGTGCCTCCAACAACGACGGCTGGCGGTACGGCCCGCTGCCCAACGTGCACGCGCCGTGGCTCGCCAAGCCCGCGCGCCCTTCGCCCTCCGCCGCGGTCGAGCCGGCCGTCTCGGCAGAACCCTCCGCGGTGCCCTCCGTCGAGCCGTCGGTGAGCCCGCCCGTCGAGGAGCCGGTCTCGATCTTCACGCCGTCGCCCACGCTGCGCGCCAAGCACTGGAGGAGCCCCATCCCCGGCGCCGTGTTCGCGGGCTACGCCGGCGACACGGGGCTCGACCTCGTGACCAAGCCGCGCGCCGTGCACGCGATCGCCGCGGCCACCGTCGACTACGCCGAGAAGGGGCACACCCGCTGGGTCGGCCCGCACGACACGGCCTACTGCGTGCGCCTCACGCTCGACACGCCCGTCCCCTGGAAGAACGGGCGCTCGATCACCCACGTGTACTACGCGCACCTCTCGGGAGTGGCCTTCGAGCAGAAGGAGGGCGCGGCCAAGAAGCGGCACGTCGCGGCCGGCGAGCCCCTCGGCACGAGTGGGGTCGCGCGCGGCGTGCCCCACCTCCACCTCGGGCTCCTCCTCGACAACCAGGTGGAGCAGGACGACTGGACGTACATCCTGCGTGAGGGCGAGGTGCGCACCGCGCTCGGCGGCTACACCAACGGAGAGTCGCTGTAGCGAGCCTCGGGGCGTCGCGTGCACCAGCCGTGACTCGGTGGGCACGACCCCATGGGCTCGACGGGCTTCGGCGTCGCGCCCTCCAGGACACCCGCGTAGGCGCGCGCGCAGGACACCCCGAACAGCGTCACGATGCAGGTGAGCTGGATGAACAGCGCGAGCCCGAGGAGCGCGCCGAAGGCTCCGTACGCGGTGTAGCCGAGCGCGCTGCGCAGGAAGGCCGCGAGCGCCCAGCGCAGCACCGTCACGAGCACCGTGGTCACCGTGGCGCCGAACAGCGCCGCCTGGAGGGAGACGCGCACGATCGGGACGAACCGCAGGGCGGCGGTCGCCACCAGGAGGAGCCCCGCGATCGGCAGGACCTGCAGCGCGATGGCCGCGACGAAGCCGAGCCGCGAGCTCGAGACCGCGCTCGTCACGACGAGGGAGACCAGCACCGCGACGCTCGTGAGACCCGCCAGCGCGGCGCCGCCGAGGTGACGAACCACGAAGACCCGCACCGCGGAGGACGAGCCCGGGCGCGCGGGCGCGTGGAAGAGGGAGCGCACGGCGTCGTCCGCGGCCACGAACAGGCTGCCACCGGTGACCAGGAGGACGACCAGCCCCGCCACCGCCGAGATCCCCCGCGCGGTCTGGTGGCTCTCCAGATCGTGGAGGGTCACGAGGATGGTCTGCCGGAGCGCCGGTCCCGCCGAGACGCCGAGCGTGTCGACGATGCGACCAGGGAGCTCGGGCGAGGAGCTGATGAGGAACCCCACGATGCCGAGCACGGAGAGCAACAGAGGAAAGAGGGCGAACAGCGCGTAGAAGGCGAGGCCCGCGGCGAGGTCGATGCCGCCCGCGTCGACGAAGTCCACGGCGGCGCGTCGGACGACGCTGCCGTACTTGCGCAGGGGGAGCATGCTTCGGAGCAGCACGGTGCGTGCCGGTCGGTCCAACGCCCGGGGTGCCGGCGACGGGCGACATCCGTGCCCCACCTGGGACGACTTGGTCTCGACGCCCGCGCGGTCTCGCCACGATCTCGCCGGCACGACCGATGCTGGAGGAGAGGCATGTCCCACCACACCCCGTCACGGGTCGGCGCCGTCCTCACCCTCGTCGCGCTCGGCGTCGCCGGCGTGATGTGCGCGGCGCCTGCCTCTGCGGCGGACGCCGAGCTCCGCGACTCCGACTTCGTCGATCGCGATACGGACCCGGGGCGCCGCGAGACCTGGACCCACGGCGTGATCGGCTTCCGGTTCGGCCAGACCTGGCTGTCGGAGGAGAAGGGGGGGACGCAGGGCATGAGCTACGCGTTCTCGGCGCGCAACGAGGGCATCGGCTACCGCCGCGGGATCACCACCTTCCACGCCTCGCAGCTCGTCCTCGGCGGCGGCTCGATCGGCCTCGACGGCGTGGCGCAGGGCGGCTTCGGGATCGGCTTTCGCGTGCCCATCGCGGAGAACCACGGCCCGTTCCTCCGCGCCGCCGTCGCGGGCGCCATCCGCGGCAACGACAGCTACTTCTTCTCGCTGATCGACGTGCCGCAGGGCCAGCTCGGCTACCAGTACCTGCGCGGACCCATCAGCTTCGACGTCGCGGCCACCCTCGGCTGGGCGCTCGACGGGCGCGCGAGCGTCGGCGGTGCGCCGCGGAACCACATTCGTGGCCTGGAGCGCGGCTTGATGGCGACGATCGCGATGCGCTACTTCGAGGCGCACGGGCGCCTGTTCCGGCTCGATCTGCGCGACGACGCGCGCACCATGGACGTGGGTCAGGCCTCGATCTGCGCCAACGCCGCCGCGTTCGCGCTCTGCGGCGACCTCGCCTGGATGCGCTTCGCCGCGCCGGGCACGAACAACCGCGCCGACGCGGCCTACGCCGGCTTCACGGTCGGCTTCGCCACCACCGCGATCGGCCGCTCTCCCAAGTGAGGCGACTCAAGGCCCGTCCAAGAATGCCCCCGGGCTGAAGCGGCTGAAGCCCGGGGCACCGACGGCCGTTGAAGCCCGGGGCATCGACCCCGGGCTCGACGTCACGCTGGACTGGCTGAACTCCCCTCTGCGGTCTGTAGCAGCGCGACGTCAGCCAGTGATTCGGGACGTGAAGCCCGGGGTGAAAGACCCCGGGCTTGAGGTGTGGTCGGTGCCCCGGGCTTCAGCCCGGGGGCATCTATCGACAGGCCTTTACAGCGCGCGGCGGAGCACCGGGTACTGCGACGCCTCGCGCACCACGACGAACCCGCGCGACGTGAACAGCGCGTGCGGCCCCTGCCAGAGCTCGCCCTCGTGCAGCGGGGCGTCGCTCGCGCGCGGGTAGGCTTCGAGGAACCGCGCGCCCCACGAAGGCGCGTGGGCGATCGCAAAGTCGAGGAGCGCGGCCGCCACGCCGTCGCGCCGCAGCGCGGGATCCACGAGGAAACAGCCGATCGCGAACACGTCGCCCGGATCGTCGAGCCCGCGGTACGGGAAGCGCGCGAGCAGCTTGGGCAGCGTGGCGCGACGGGTGACCTTCATCCAGCCCACCACGTCGTCGCCCCGCACCGCGACGAGGCCGCGCGCATCCTCGCTCCCCACGGCGATCGCGGCGGCGAGCTCGGCGCGGCTCTCGTCCTTGCGCTCGGCGCACCGCGCCTCCCACTCCTTGTTGGTGCCGCCGAAGTGCCAGTAGCGACAGAAGCAAGGGCTGCCGTCGCGGTCGAACAGCGCCGCGAGCGCCGCGGAGCGCGCTGGCCCGAGGGCCTCGACGATCACGCCCGCGGCCACGCGCGATCCCAGCGGCCGGGGGAGACCTGCTCGAAGGCGTGCGCCAGGGTGAACATGCGCGCCTCGTCGAACGCCGGGGTGACGATCTGGAGACCGACCGGGAGCCCGCTCTCGGCGCCCTTGGCGGCGGGCACCGAGATGCCGGGCAGCCCCGCGAGCGACGCGGGGAGGGTGAAGAGGTCGGCGAGGTACATCTGCAGTGGGTCCGCCGTCTTCTGACCGAACGGCCACGCGACGCTCGGCGAGGTGGGCCCGACGATCGCATCGACCTGCTCGAACGCGCGGTCGAAATCGCGTCGGATGAGCGTGCGGACCTTCATGGCCTTCGCGTAGTAGGCGTCGTAGTAGCCCGCGGAGAGCACGTAGGTGCCGAGCAGGATCCGGCGCTTCACCTCGGGGCCGAAGCCCGCGTCGCGCGTCGCGCCGTACATGCCCTCGAGGTCTTTGCCGGCGACGCGGAGGCCGTAGCGGACGCCGTCGAAGCGGGCGAGGTTGGACGAGCACTCCGCGGTGGCGATGACGTAGTAGGTCGAGACGCCGTACCTCGTGTGCGGCATGTCGATCGGGACGACGCTGCAGCCGAGCCCGCGCAGGAGCTCGAGCGCCTGCTCGATCGAGGCCCGGACCTCGGGCTCGAGGCCCTCGCCGAGGTATTCGCGGGGGACGCCGAGGCGCAGGCCCTTCACGTCCTTGCCGCACGCGGAGACCCAGTCGGGCACCGGCTGCACGACGCTCGTCGAGTCGCGCGGGTCGTGGCCCGCGACGACCTCGAGCAGGCGGGCGGCGCCGCGCACGTCGCGCGCGAAGGTGCCGATCTGGTCGAGCGAGGACGCGAACGCCACGAGGCC